>Ga0256407_10000310_pt1 | contig 120717 bp, 95 predicted proteins | sample RumenRJG_04DNA_FD_193489 | JGI IMG/M metagenome (GOLD analysis project Ga0256407, IMG submission 193489) | Bovine rumen microbial communities from Lethbridge, Alberta, Canada - RJG_04 | ecosystem: Host-associated > Mammals > Digestive system > Stomach > Rumen | place: Canada: Alberta... | reverse complement strand
TTGTGCATCTACACACAAAAAAAAGCGATTACCTTCTCAGGCGACTGCGTTTTTCTCCGCGAACATTCTTGTGCATCTACACACAAAAAAAAGCGATTACCTTCTCAGGCGACCGCGTTTTTCTCCGCGAACATTCTTGTGCATCTACACACAAAAAAAAGCGATTACCTTCTCAGGCGACTGCGTTTTTCTCCGCGAACATTCTTGTGCATCTACACACAAAAAAAAGCGATTACCTTCTCAGGCGACCGCTTCGAATCTTCAATAGGTATTAGTTTTTTTTAAGGTAAAAAGATTGTTTTCAGGATAACGCTGCAAAGATAATACATTTATTTTACTACAAAAAATTTTACTCAATCTTTTTTCCCATCTTTTCTGCTGTGCGCCTACACAATTTAATTGTTAACATATTTTATACAAATCAATGTTAACATCGGACCCTGCGTCTTTTTTTAAAATCAATTTATGGTCCTATTTTAAGTTAACTCGTTCTTCAATTCCCTTTTTTTTCATATTTTTGCAGATGAAATTTGTCATGCCGTTATTTTGATATAAATGTAATTTTTATGAATAGAAGAAACTTCTTTCTCCCGCTGCCTGCAGCCTTGTTGCTTTGGCTGGCCTCATCCGTGTCTTTCGCACAGCAGCGCACAGTATTGCAGCTCAGTGAGAATTGGCAATTTTCAAGAGACAGTGTCAATTGGCAGACCGTCTCCGTTCCCCATGATTGGGCCATCGAGGGTCCTTTCGACAAAAAATGGGATCTACAATATGTAGCCATTGAACAGAATGGTGAAAAAGAAAAGACAGAGAAGTCGGGACGCTCAGGAGCGCTACCATGGATAGGTAAGGGATATTATAAGAAGAGTGTCAGCCTCAAAGAAAAACCGTCTTCGGCGCTGTTACAGTTCGACGGGGCCATGAGTGAGCCTACTGTTTATGTCAATGGCAAATTGGCCGGAAAATGGGCGTATGGCTACAATGCTTTCAGAATTGACATCGCTCCTTTCTTGAAGAATGGCAATAATCTTATCTCCGTTTCCCTCGACAACAGGGAGGAAAGCAGCAGGTGGTATCCTGGCGGTGGCATCTACCGTCCCGTTGAACTCATACTCGGTGGAACTGCAATGATTGACGAGTGGAGCACGTTCTTCTATACCGAACAGGCTGATGACGCCTGTGCCGATGTCGTGGTCAACACGGGGGTGAGGGGAGCTATTCCGGAAAAAAAGAAATTGGCCATGGAAGTTACCTTATATAATAATAAGGGCAGACGTGTCACGGGTGCTTATTCCGTTATTGATGCCGACGGAAAATGCCGCTTTGATCTGCAGGTCAAGAATCCTTTGCTTTGGTCGCCGGAGTCACCTGAACTCTACACGCTTTCTACTTGCCTTTATGAGAATGGCGCATTGATTGATTGCTCCCAGTCGAAAGTGGGCATAAGGACAATCTCCGTCAGCAAAGAGCATGGCTTCCAACTCAATGGGGTTACCCGCAAAATTAAAGGGGTATGCCTGCATCATGATCTCGGGCCCCTTGGCACTGCTGTCAACAAGGCTGCACTCATACGCCAGTTGCGCATCCTCAAGGATATGGGCTGCGATGCTATTCGTACGGCCCACAATATGCCTTCTACCTGGCAGATGGAGATTTGCGACTCCATGGGAATGATGGTCATGGCCGAAAGCTTCGATATGTGGATTTATCCGAAATGCAAAAATGGGTATGCACGCTTCTTTAAAGAGTGGAGCGACAGGGATATTGAGAATCTGGTCCTCTGCCATCGCAATCATCCTTCTATCGTGATGTGGAGCATCGGCAACGAGATTCCTGAACAGTGGAGTGAGGAGGGTAGGGAGATTGCCCGCCGCCTGCAGGATATCTGTCACCGTCTCGACCCCTCCCGACCCGTCACACAGGGCATGGACAAGGCGGAGGCGGCGCTCAAGTCGGGATTCGCACAGGTCATGGATGTGCCGGGATTCAACTACCGGGTGCACAAGTATGAGAACAATATCAAACAGTTGCCGAAGGGATTCCTCCTGGGCTCTGAAACGGCTTCCACCGTCAGCTCGCGAGGCGTCTATAAATTCCCCGTCACAGTGTCCGATCATGCGGTTTATCCTGACGGACAATGCTCCAGTTACGACACGGAATATTGCTCCTGGAGTAACCTGCCCGATGACGACTGGCGATGCCAGGATGATTACGATTGGGTGATAGGCGAATTTGTATGGACGGGCTTCGACTACCTCGGAGAACCTACGCCCTACGATGAGTATTGGCCTTCGCGAAGCAGCTATTTCGGCATCTGCGACCTGGCCGGACTGCCCAAAGACCGATTCTACCTTTACAGGAGCAGATGGAACAAAAACGACCATACGCTTCATCTGTTGCCTTACTGGACATGGCCGGAGCGTAAAGGACAGGTCACGCCCGTCTATTGCTACACCGATTACCCCTCTGCCGAACTTTTCGTCAATGGGGTAAGCCAGGGACGCATCTCTAAGAATCCTGCTGAGCGACTCGACCGCTACCGCCTCAGGTGGAATGATGTAGTGTATGAGCCGGGCGAGCTGAAAGTGGTGGCCTATGATGAAAAGGGTAATCCAGCAGCACAGAAAGTAGTCAAGACGGCAGGCAAACCGGCTCGCATAGCTTGTAAAGCCGACCGTGAACATCTCAAGGCTGATGGCAACGACCTGGCTTTCGTCACTGTGAGCCTCACCGATGGCGATGGAACGCTCATACCGTATGCTGACGACCAACTCACTTTCGAAGTGTCGGGAGCTGGCTCCTTCAAGGCGGTTTGCAATGGCGACGCCACTTCGCTCGAGTCGTTCACACAGCCCACCATGAAGTTGTTCAACGGCCAGCTTGTAGTCGTTATACAGACCATGAAACAGAAGGGGGATATCCTCCTGAAGGTGAATGACAAGAAACGCCGTCTGTCTACTACGCTGTCACTGACAGCCGAATAGTGCTAATAATAGAACACAGCGTTACTCTTTTAGTACCGCTATAATCGGTTGGAGAGAAAGCTCCTTCTTCCACGATTTCAGATAGGCAAACCATTCCTTGGCGGAGTGCATGCCGAAGTCTTCATTGTCGCTGCCGAAGGTGATATAGTAGGTTAAATGCTGACTCGGGGCGTAGAATACAAGGGGAAGGTCCTGGTTAATCTCGGGCATCTCGTTCACCAGATACTCGGTGGGCATACACACACCCAGACCCACAGTCTCACGCTTGTGTCCGGCGGAGTCTTTTTCTGATACAGGCCAGTCTGTACCCCAGCAGCCTCGCAGTCCTGCATGGTCGGAGAAGTCTTCCGATTCTTTGACCTTGATCACACCTGTCGAAAACTTCAGCTCACTACACTCGCGGCCAAAGTAAAGGTCTACACGGCAGTCCCTGCGGCCCGACTCCAGCGTATAGCGTATACGCATGTCTACCGGCGCATCGTCGGGCTGAGGACGCCATGCCTCGTCTATCACATCGATAATGGTGCGTAGCGGGCCGCGGGCAATGATCCGTTGCGTGCGGTGCTCTACGTCGCTCACCATAGCGGGCGCATGGCCATTCCAGCCTCTCACCGCACCAAGGCCGAAGGTGTTGCCCACCCATAACACGTCGTCGCCGTAGCCTTGGGCTTTCTGGGTCTTGTCGGGATAGAATTGGGTGTCGTGCAGTTCCAGCCCCTTATGGTATTTACCATACGTATCCACCGTCTGGCGATGGTCAAAATAAATACGGTATGCCACCAGCTCATTCTCAAAGGCGCAGCCATGGTGGTGAAGCATCCAGTAGGGATTCACGTCCCGGTCTACCGTCAGGTGGGAGATGTAAAGGTCTTGCTTGTTGCTCTCCTTGATTTTCTTGTTGGTCAACATCATGTCGGCATAAACCTCTGCTTTATAACTGCGGGGTTGGCCGTAGTCCAGCAAACTCAGCTCCAGCTGCTTGCTGCTCTTCTTTTTCATGTCGGTGTAGAAAAACAGTTCGTCATAGGTGCCGTTGCCGTCTGTGTCATCAAGCTGACAGGGAATCTCCTTGCCGTTCTCTGTCAGATAGGCCGAACGGACGTTCATGCCTGTTTTGCTCAAATCTACCGTCACACCGGTATGTTGGCAGCCGGTGCGGTTCGGATTGGTTATTTCTACTGTGTAGTGGGTCTGACCTTTCAGCATTGCGCATGAAAGGCCCAAAAGGGTGATGAGGGTCAGCGTCTTTTTCATATTCTTGGGTAGTTTGCTTTATATTGTCACATTTCATGTATCACTTTGCAAATGTACTAATATTGATTGGAAAATCTTTAATCCGTCTGTCTTTTTTATGTTTTCACACTTCTCTTTCATCATTCCAAAGCATCTTTCGGCATACTTTTTGCAATTTCGAAAGTATAAATCAATAACATGCCACTATGACAATTCAGTTTCTCATGGGTCCTGTTGTGGGCGGGGTGATTGGTTATTTCACCAATTGGCTGGCTATCAAGATGCTGTTCAGACCGCACCAGCCCAAGTATTTCATGGGGTTGCATATTCCTTTCACACCGGGTATCATTCCCAAGGAAAAATACCGTATAGCTGAGTCGGTGGGTAAGGCCATCAGCGAGAACCTCATGAACCAGGAGGTGCTGCAGAAGACGCTCCTTTCCGATGAGATTGTACAGAGGGTGCATTCCTCCCTGAGAGAGTTCTTTGCCGGACTTCAGAATAGTGACGAGTCGCTCAGAGAGTTCCTGCAAAGGTATGTCTCGGAAGAGGATGTAAGGAAAATGGCACTCTCTGTGAAAAATGATCTCGGTTCGCAGGTAAGTACGCATCTCATGACGGCTCACTTGGGCTCGGAAATCGCACACGTTGCCGTGGTACATGTGCTCGACAAAATGAGACTTTCTGAAAATATAGTGGTGAGGAATGTAGAGGTGGACGACAAACAGGGCATCGGCGACTTCCTCAAAAAGGGTTTTGACATGCTCTTCAACAAGCAGGCCAAAAAGGTCTTTTCCGATGTCCTAAGTGCCTTGGCAAGTCCCGTAGAACAACTTCTGGCTAAAAACATCGACCAGATGATGGAAAGCCATGCACCGGAAATGACCGCCAAACTGATTGACCGCCAAACCGAAAGCTTGCTCGACACCAGCCTTTCCGAACTGCTTCGGGGCAAGGAAGAACAAATTGACAGCCTTTGCGCATCAGTGGTTCAGCTTTATCGAGATGTGGTTTCCAAGCGTTTGCCGCAAATGCTTAAAACGCTGAATGTCAGTAAGATGATTGAGAATCGAATCAATGAGATGGATATGAACGAGGCTGAACATATCATTCTCGATGTGATGGATAAAGAACTGAAGTGGCTCGTGTGGCTGGGCGCATTGCTGGGCTTCGTCATCGGCTTTGCCAATGCATTCGCATATCTTTGACGCTCATTTTTTACCGACTGTTCGTTTTTTTCTTATCATTTTCTGCGTTTTATTCTTTTTTCTTCCTAACTTTGCCAACGGAGTTATATATCACACCAGACCTAAAAGATTCCTGTATGAAACATAGTTCTTTACTCTATATAGGTGCCTTGTTAGTCTCTATGGCCTTGGCTAGTTGCTCGGAAAAAGCTAAGCCGAGTGTTTCATCAGCAAGAAGCGAGAACAAAACACCGGCTCCTGAAGCGGTCGAAAATCCCGCTGATGTGCGGGCAAATGAATCGCAGTCGGCTTTCCATCTGCCAGCTCTACTAATGCCGGGACCGCTCGAACCAGTGCCGCTCGATATTACCGACTCTACAGCCCAAGTGCCGATGCTGGCAGTGGCTAATATCGGACGTTTCGCTTCTATAAGCCAACTGCGGAAAAGTTATTTCTACAAGCAGTTTTGCTCGCTTTATCCTGAATTGGAAAATATTAACCGTATCGCTGTCGATACCGGTGTGGGAGATTTGTGGCTCTTCAAACCGCTCTTGCCCAACTGCTCTATGGCGGTAAGTGAGTACAACATGCAGATGTTCATGCAGGAACAGAAAGAGAGCGATGGAGATGTTTTATTCAAAACCGATATAGCTCGCCCCATTCTTGTAAAAGCTTCAATGGACGACCCCGGATCGATTATCGTTGATTTGGACAACAGGGAAGGGCGAAGGCTACATTGGATACCCACACAGTCGCCTTCCGACAATGAGTTGCGCTTTGATGAAGGAATTACGGTGCTGTCCTACAATGTGTTGGAGAATTTCGCTGAAATGGGGGCCGACTATACGGCTTCGGTCAACGAGGGATTGGCCTCTCTCCGCTTCTATGCGGACAGGCAGGTGAGACTTGACAACAGACTGATGCGCTACATGTCATTTCATACTGCCGATGGTAAAGTAGGTCTATATATCAAAGGATTAGACTTGGACGGCTATTTCGAAGTGGGTGGACACAAGAAAGACCGTGAGTCTTTTACACTGACCTGCAAAAAAGGATACGACTTCGGAATGGGCACCAATAAAACCCTCACATTCAAAAAGTAAGGACGAGGAGCTCAACGGGAAAGGCTTGTATGGGATATGTAGGAGAAATCATTTCGCTGGGGGTAGCCTGCCTGTGGACCGTGGCGGCTTTAGCCAGCGAGGTGGCCAGCAAAAAACTGGGGGTTTTTGTCATGAATGTCTGGCGTATGGCACTGGCTTTGCTCTTCTCCGCTGTTCTTATTTGGATTTTCACAGGCTATCCTTATCCGGCTTTCGCTCAGTTCGACACTTGGGCATGGCTACTTGCAAGTGGTGTGGTAGGCTATTTCTTCGGCGATTGGTGTCTCTTTAACAGCTATCTTACTATCGGCTCAAGATTCGGACAACTTTTCATGACGCTCGCTCCCGCTTTTACAGCTCTTTGTGCGTGGGCCATGATTGGACAGACACTCTCCTGGCAAAGCTTGTTGGCCATGGTAATTACGCTCTCGGGCATTGCGGTGTCGGTGCTGGGACATGACAATAAGCATCATTTCGGCGTGCAACTGCCGTTGAAAGGCATCCTCTTTGGATTAGGGGCGGCGCTGGGTCAGGGCGTGGGACTCGTACTCAGCAAAATTGGTCTCGACTGTTATGAGACACAGGTTCCCGAGCAGATGATGGGACAGATGTCCGACTTCCTGCCGTTCGGAAGCAACCTCATCAGGTGCGTGGCGGGGCTCTTTTGCTATGCTGCATGGCTCTATGTCATGAACCTGAAAAGAAAACCCGAGGACAGAATGACTATGCGTGGCAGCCTGAAAGAGAAAACAGGGCTCTTCGCCATGCTGCTTGCGGTGATGAGTGGGCCTTTTATCGGAGTGGGATTCTCGCTCATGGCGGTGCAGTACACGGCTGCCGGCATCGCTTCCACACTTATGGCTACGACACCTATCCTCATCTTGCTGCCTTCTTATTGGCTCTTCCATCAGCGCATCACAGTGCGCAATGTCTTGGGTGCGGTCATCTCCGTGATTGGCGTTTCGCTCTTCTTCCTATAGCTTGTTGCACGGCTTCTTTGCGGGCCTCAAACCGATTGTTGACAAAATGAAACAATCGCAAAAGTATCTGTAACAAATTGTTCTGTCTCGTTGCGCTTTTCTTCGTATTTTTGCGGTGAAAAGAGCAACTCTTTGCATCTTACCCGCTTCGAATCTCAACAAAACCTATTTTTATAATGAAAATCTCACTTAAATTCGCTGCATGCTGGCTGACGATGGCCATGTGCAGTATTGCGTCTTCTGCGCAAAGTCTGAAAGATGCCTACAAGGATTATTTTACCATCGGTGTGGCGGTCAATAAATTTAATGTCTCCATTCCCGAACAGATGGAACTGGTGAAAAAGGAGTTCAACAGTGTCACGGCCGAAAATGACATGAAAGTGGGACAACTGCATCCGAAAGAGGGGGTGTGGAATTGGGGACCCGCCGACAGTATTGCCGACTTCTGCCGCAAAAACGGCATCAAACTGAGAGGACATAACCTCTGCTGGCATGCACAGTTCGCCGACTGGATGTTCTACGACAAAAAAGGCAAACCGGTCAAGAAAGAGGTCTTCTACCAAAGGCTCAGAGACCATATCCATACGGTCGTAAACCGTTATAAGGATATCGTCTACTGCTGGGACGTGGTCAATGAGGCCATGGCCGACCAGGCTTTTTCCTGGCCGGGACATGAGGCCAACCCGTATCGTGAGAGCACGCTCTACAAACTCTGCGGCGATGAGTTCATAGCCAAGGCTTTTGAGTTCGCTCATGAGGCCGACCCCAATGCTCTGCTGTTCTACAACGACTACAATGAGTGCGACCCGGGCAAGCGCGACCGTATCTATAATATGGTGAAGAAAATGATTGATGCAGGTGTGCCTATCCATGGAATCGGTATGCAGGGTCATTATAATATCTATGGCCCGTCTGAGGAGGATATCGATGCGGCCATCACCAAGTATGCGCAGTTGGTGAAACATATTCATGTTACCGAACTTGATCTCCGTACCAATACAGAGCAGGGTGGCCAACTGCGCTTCTCAAGAGGCGAGGCTACCCCTCAGGCTCCTTATATCGCTACACTGCAGGAAGACCAGTACAACCGTATCTTCCGTATCTTCCGCAAGCATAAGGACGTAATCGACAATGTTACGTTCTGGAACCTGGGCGACCGCGACTCCTGGCTCGGCGTGAATAATCATCCGCTTGTGTTCGATGAGAACTACAAGCCCAAAAGGTCGTATCACATTCTCTGCAATTTCAATCCCGAACTCGACAACAAAGCTCCGAAAGAGGACTTCCGGCCCAATCCGCTCAACCAGCCAGGACAGGAGTATCCGCAGGTCAATTCCGAGGGCTATGCACGATTCCGTGTGGTGGCTCCCGATGCCAAGTCGGTCATCGTAAGCCTTGGATTGGGTGGCCGTGGCGGCACCGTGCTCCGTAAAGATAAAGACGGGGTTTGGACCGGCACAACCGAGGGACCCATGGACGAGGGTTTCCATTATTATCATCTTACCATCGACGGTGGTGTGGTCAATGATCCGGGTACGCACAATTTCTTCGGCTCATGCAGATGGGAGAGCGGTATAGAGATACCTGCTCACGACCAGGACTTCTACGCTTGCCGGATGGATGTGCCGCATGGCAATGTGCAGCAGGTGCTCTTCCCCTCTGCCAGTACGGGTGAGGTGAAAAGGGCCTTCGTCTATACACCGCCTACTTACAATGACAAGAAGAAGGAACGCTTCCCGGTGCTTTATCTGCAGCATGGATGGGGTGAGAATGAAACGAGTTGGCCCAAACAGGGATGCGCTGGGCTCATTATGGACAATCTCATCGCCGAAGGTAAGATTCAGCCGTTCATCATCGTGATGACCTATGGTATGACCAATGATGTGAAGTTCGGAAAAATCCGGGAGTTTACAGCCAAGGAGTTCGAGACGGTGCTGGTAGATGAACTGGTGCCTTATATCGACAGCCACTTTAAGACGAAGGCCGACAAGTGGAACCGGGCTATGGCCGGACTGTCCATGGGCGGTATGGAAACCAAGATGATCACGCTGCGCAGACCGGAGGTCTTCGGCTATTATGGCTTGCTCAGCGGGGGCATGTATGAGCCGAAGGATATCGCTGATAAAAATCAGGTGCGTCTCATCTTCCAGAGTTGTGGAAGCAAGGAGATGCCCGATCGCATACAGCAGTCCACAAAGGCGCTCCAGGAGGCTGGATTCAACGCTGTGGGATATGTGTCGGAAGGCACTGCTCATGAATTCCTCACATGGCGGCGAAGCCTTTATCAGATGGCACAACTGCTCTTCAAGAAATAGCGTGTCTTTATGAAAAGATTTCTACTGGCGGTCTTTGCTGCCGCATGCTTCTGTTCCGCTTTCTCTGCCGAAAGGAACAAAAAGATTCCATTGGTCTACTACAGCGAGAATACCGGTGCGAAGTTTAAGTTGCCCTCACTTCCTGAAGTGGGGCAACTGCCTTTCATACAGCAACTTCCCGACCCGCTGGCTTGGTGCTCGGGCAAGGGAAGGGTGTCGAAATTCTCTCAGTGGGAGAAACGCCGCAATGAGATAGCGGCACAGATTCAGCATTATGGCATCGGCATAAAACCGACGGTGCGAAAGCAGGATGTCAAAGCCAGAATGGTGGGCGATACGCTCATCGTTGATGTCACGGTCAATGGCAGGACACTTACGCTTCGCTCGCATATTCATTATCCTGAAACAGGAAAAGCTCCCTATGCGCTGATGATAGGCACAAGCATGCTCTCGCTGCCCAAGGCGCTCTTCGCCGATAGGCCTATCGCCACCATGGTGTTTCATGAGGACCAGGTGAATGATTACTCTCAGTTGAGACAGCACAAGGAGAGGGGTGAGCATCCGTTCGATATGCTTTATCCCGAACTGGTGGAGAATGGGGCTTACAGCGAGTGGGCATGGGGATTCAGCCGACTGCTCGACGGACTCCAGCAACTCGGTCCGGAGGTCACAAAAATCGATATGAACCGTATCGGGGTGTCAGGATGTTCCTACGCCGGAAAAATGGCGCTCTATTGCGGCGCCTTCGATGAGAGGGTGGCCCTCGTCATACCGCAAGAACCCGGTGGCGGGGGGGCGGCTGCGTGGAGGGTCTCGCACCGACTCGACAGCGTGGAGAGCCTTGAAAAAACGGATTATCATTGGTTCAAGGAATCTATGCGCGACAATTTCTCGGGCGACAATGTCTACCGCTTGCCGTACGACCAGCACGAACTCTGCGCCATGGTGTGCCCAAGGGCATTGCTCTTGTTGGGCAATCCTGACTATAAATGGCTGTCCGACGAGTCGATGGTGGAGTCAGCAAAAGCGGCACGTGAGGTGTGGAACTTCTTTGGCATCGCCGACCGTATGGGATATTCTATAGTGGGAGGACATCCGCACTGTATGCTGCCGGAGGTTCAATATGCTGAGGTACAGGCTTTTATCGACCGCTTCCTGCTCTGGAGGGATGCCGATACTCGAGATATTCAGAAAGCGGTTTTCAACCGGTAATTTTTAATGTTGAACATCATTTTTGTTGCTGCAATCGGTCGGTATTGATGCCGGCCGATTGCTTTTTTTGAGCGCTTTTAGGCTTTTTCTCGTTCTTTTTTTGCAATTTGCTGCTTTATATCTCGTTTTTTTTTGCTAAGTTTGCCCTCACTTTTTAACAGCTAATCTTATTTACTGATGATGAGACGTCTTGCCGTTTTGATTTTTGCTGCATGTGCCAGCATGGGCGTAATGGCCCAGAATTCACTTTCTTTTGATCCCAGTAGTGGCCGGAAGGCTTCTCTAACCTTCCACGATGGTTCTGTTGTCAACTATATGGCCTATGAGCGTTTGTTCTATGTCTCTAATGTTGAAGACTCTACATATCAATATCTCAATGTCTTTGTGCCGGATGGCGCCACACAGCAGTCGCCCATCTTCCTGCGCACCTATGTGGGGGGATATATGGCATCGGAGGCTTCTCAGCCCATGGCGGGCGATGCCTCTGGCAGGGCTTTGAAAGAGGGATTTGTCCTGGTCATTCCTGGCACAAGAGGACGAAATTCTTCTGTCATTGCCACAAAAACCTATGCGAAGAGTCACAAAGGGGTGAAAAAGGGACAGACGGTCTATACGGGACGTGCACCGAAGGCTATTCTCGACCTGAAAGCAGCCATTCGCTATCTACGCCATTTCGACAGCATCATGCCGGGAAACGCTGAACGCATTGTTACCGATGGAACAAGTGCGGGTGGGGCTATGTCGGCGCTTATGGGCGCTACGGGCAACAATCCGGCCTATGAACCGTATCTCAAGGCTATGGGAGCTGCCGATGAACGCGACGATGTATTCGCTTCTGTCTGCTTTTGTCCCATCATCGATCTTGAACACGCCGATATGGCGTATGAGTGGCTTTACAACCAGACCGACTCAAGACAGGCACTTGGTGAGCCGTGGAATGCTTATTCCAAATCTCTCGCTGAGGCTTTTCCTGAGTATGTCAACAGCCTGCATCTACGACTCGCCGACGGTACGCCTCTTACGGCCGATAATTATATGGATTTTATAAAAAGCGAAATCATCCGTTCGGCGCAGATTGCTAAAAATGCAGGAGCTGAATTTGCCGACTCACTCGGATTCACTTTCTCTCAGGAGGCTATGGGACGATTCGCACCCCCGGTAAATGGGGGGATGGATGGCGCACCACAAGGTTTTCAAGGCAGAAGACCGGCTGGCGGAATGCCGCCCAAGGGCATGGCGCCTATGCGCGGCGGAAATAGGGTGGGTGAGTATATCTTGGACTTGAATATGCCCATGTATCTCAACTATGTGGTCTCAACGCAAGCGCTCAAGACGGTACCTGCCTTCGACAGTATGATTGAGGGGGTAAACAAGGCGAGCGGTGAAAATGAGGAGTTTGGCGACGAGAAAGGCTCTTCTGTCAATTTCACGGATTTCACAGCGGCTCTCAACGGCACAACAGTTTCGCCCGATGTCCGACAGGCGGCGAAGCTGCTGAATCCCATGAGCTTTCTTGAGGATAAGGACACTTCTGTGGCACCGCATTGGTATATCAGGCACGGGGCGCGCGACCGTGACACAGCTTTCCCCATACCGGTCAATTTTGCTACAAAACTCCAGAATACAGGCAGAGATGTCAACTTCCTGCTGGCATGGAACAGACCGCATAGCGGCGACTATGCCCTCGATGAGCTCTTCCAGTGGCTGAGGGATATCTTGAAATAACTGTGATACGCCATTTTAAATAGTAGTGTGTATGGACATGAATGCTCTGAAAGATTTTTTCCTGAAAGACCGGTTTGCGGTGCTTGCCGGCGCCGAATTGATGGAAATCAGAGAGGGATATGCCAAAGCGCGCATGAAAGTGACTGAGCACCATCTCAATGGTGGAGATGTGTGTCAGGGAGGAGCGCTCTTCACCCTGGCCGACTTGGCTTTCGCAGCTGCGGTCAACAGTCATCTCACACTTACCTTCTCCACTTCTTCACAAATCACCTTCATCAGACCGGTTGCCTCGGGATATGTCTATGCCGAGGCGGTCGAAATCGTCAACCATAAACGGATGCCGTTTGCTGAGGTGCGTATCACCGACGAGGAGGGACAGCTGGTGGCGGTATTCTCCTCCAGCGGCTATCGGAAACAGGGCATCACTATTCAGCTTTGACTCCTTCGGGTGAAACATCTTCTCTGGCATCTTTCAACAATGGTGGTGTGCCTGGCAGGGTGTCCGTGGGAATGGTGTCCTTCTTTTCTTCCACTTTGCCGTAGAAGGTGTCCCAATTCTTCAGCAACTCTTCGTTCTTCTTGCGGACTTTCTTGTTGAAGGGCTTCTTGCGGAACATCTCGAAGAAATCGAAGGTGGCCACTCCGCCCGCCGGGGCGTAGGCCGGAAGGTCGCTGGTGATATTCAGCACCATCGATTTGATGCGCTGACGGTCTTTACCCCATACGTACAGGGTGTTGAGCTCGTTCGATTTGGGCAACAGATACACCGTGTCTTTCAGTACGGCACAGGGGGTCTTGCGCTCCAGATAGCTCACGTGGCTTAGAGTGGCGCTCTCAAAAGGCTTGTCTATGTGCAACTGCCCGGTATAGTCGGTCACATATACATGGCCGCGGTTGGTGAACACCTTCACATTCCTTATCGGTATGCGTGTCTCCATATCGGCTATAACACAGTTGGTCTGGGCATTCATCTTGCTCATGTTGAATGTCAGCAGCCCACATGCAGTGAGTGTAATACATAACTTCTTTCGGCAGGGCATCTTATTCATGTTTGACATACAAATATACATAATTGCAATATTCGATGTCATTTCTGCACTTGTCATTTAATGTTATTTGTAATAGTCGGTCTCCTTCCAGCTCGTTTTTTGATAATGCTTTTCAAAAAGTTACAATAAAAAGCATTGATAAAAAAAGGTTAATTGTTTTGATGTTATCATTTCATTTTTATATTTTTGCAATAATAATAGTAAACGACTAAAAGATTTTGCTTATGAGATGTCTTTTTTTGTTTTTAGGATGGTTCGTTGCCGCTGCCGCATCGGCACAGGCCGTTTTTGATTTACCGGTAAACAGCAAACCGCAGGGCAAGGCGGCCGAATTCTACAACAAGCAGGAAGTGCAACGCGATAAAGACACTTACTTCGAAAAGCATCAGTATGAGCAGACGCTCGAATTTGCGGATAGAGCCTATAGAGCCGGCAAATACGTTGAGGCGCTCAACTATTATCAGGATGCCAAGTCGATGTATCTGCAACTGCGTTCTCATGCTTCTGCTTCCAATGACACGTCTTTCCTCGACCAGAAAATTATGGACTGCAGCGAGAAAGTGAAACAGCAAGAACAACTTGCCGACAAGAAAAAGAAGAAATAAAAACAAGAATGGGGCTTAGCCGCGGCTAAGCCCCATTCTTGTCAGGGTACCAATATGGGCCAGTCGTCTTGCCAGCTCATCTTTTTCTGCACCAATAACGAGGCACCGCCTTTTTCTATGCTGTAACCGTGACAAAGGAAAAGGTCCTCACCGTTTATCGTGTAGGCGGAGCAATGACCCATCGCCTCGTAAATCTTCTTGTCGCCCTCGGCAAGAAGGTATCCGCCTCCGTATAGCATGTTCAAACCGTCTTTGTCAAGATACGGACCGGCTACGCTTTGGCTCCTGCCCACGGCTACTCGGTAGTTGCTCTTGCTGCCGCGGCAGCAGTAGTCCCACGATACAAAAAGATAATAGTAACGGCCTTTCTTCATGATGAAGGGGGCCTCAATGGCATTACGACCGGCAAATTGAGAGGTGGGGTTGGGCTCTGCAAACTTACTGCCGGGCACATGGCGACGGGCTAAGGTGCGGGGAGCGCCGGCCAGTCGGAGAGTGCTACCGGAGGTCTCGAGAGGAGCTATCTGTATGCCGTCCCAAAAAGATCCCCATACCATCCAGCCTTGGTCGTTCTCATCTATGATGATGTTGGGGTCTATGGCATTCCAGTTGTCGCGTCCTTCTTTTGAACAAACCAGGCAGCCAAGGTCTTCCCAATGATAATTGGGTGAGGATGGATTGAGCGTGCTGTTGCTCATCAGTCCGATGGCGGAACCATTCTTTCCGAAGGTGGAGCAACTGTAGGTGAGCCACCATTTCCCATGCCAGCGGATAATGTCGGGAGCCCAGATGTGACGCTCGAATCCGGGAACGGAGTCATGGGTCCAGGCGGGTATGTCCCGCAACAGCCCCTCGGGATGAACAGTCCATGTCTTGCGGTCGGTCGATGTGGCGGCCTGTATGCCCATGCCAGTGGAATAGATATAGTAAGTGCCGTCTTCATAGGCCATCACGGGGTCGTGCACCATCATTGTGTCGGTCTTGAAGGGAATGCGCGGCTTCCGCTGGGCATGTTCTTGGGCCATTACATTCTTAGTCATGATAGCAGTCACGGCTATCGCAATCAGTCTTGCATTCATTTTAATTGGTTGTAGATTAGTAGTTTATAGTTTCATATTAAAGTAATTCTTCCAGCGTTTGAAGGTCGGCTGAAGTCGTCGCCCAACTGGTAACAAAACGGCAAACGGTATGTGCATCGTCGTATGGCTCCCAATGGGTGAATATCACTTTCTTTTCCAATTCATGCATCTTGTCGTTGGGTAAAACCACAAATTGCTGGTTCGTGGGGGAGTCAAGGTAGAATCGGTAACCTTTGCGCTCCATCAGCGCTTTCATCTTGTAGGCCATTTCTATCGCATGGCGGGATATCTTGAAGTAGAGCTCGTCGGTAAACAAAGCGTCAAACTGTACGCCTATCAGACGGCCTTTTGCCATCAGTGCTCCATGACGCTTGATGATGGAGAAAAATTGCCGTGGGGCATTGCCCCTCGGAAAGACAAGGGCCTCTCCGCACAGAGCGCCCACCTTGGTGCCGCCTATGTAGAAGGCGTCGCAATGCTGGGAGAGATAGGGCAGGGTGACGTCGTTGCCGTCGGCCATAAGACCGTAACCCATACGGGCTCCGTCAACAAACAACTGCAGATCATGACGTTTACAGACATCATAGATTTGGGCAAGCTCATCGGCGGTGTAAAGGGTGCCGTATTCGGTAGGGAAAGTGATGTATACCACACCGGGCTGGGCCATGTGGTCGCGGCTCTCGTCGTGTTCAAAAACGTCCATGAAGTGGGCAAGCTCTGATGCCCACAACTTGCCTTCATGAGCAGGAAGGCCTATCACCTTATGACCGGACAACTCAACGGCAGTCGCCTCGTGAACATTGATGTGACCGGTTTCGGCTGTTATCACGGCCTCATACGAGCGGAGCATCCCGTCAAGGGCGGTGGCATTGGTCTGGGTGCCGCCTGCAAGATAATATACTTGGGCTTCGGGAGCGGAACAGGCCTCGCGTATCTTCGAGGTGGCACGCTGGCTGTATTCGTCAAAACCGTAGGTCAGGGTCTGACCGTCGTTGGTCTCTATCAAATGGCGCAGCACTTTGGGGTGGGCACCATTGTTGTAGTCGCATTCAAATGATATCATAATGACGCAAAATTATAAACTTTTGCGAGTAAATGTACTTTAATTATCGCATTTTATGCATCTTTCCACCATTTCCCGCCTTTTTATCCACCTCTTTTTACAGTCTTTTGTCAATCTGCATACGGCAGGCGACTATTCCTTCTGCATATCCCTGTCTCGATTTTCAAAAGATAAAATGCTGAATAATCTCGCTTTTTATGCAAAAATTGTGTAATTTTGCATGCGTTACTGAATGGTTCTTTCTGGAACATGATGAATATTGTCGTTCTTGATGCATATGCGGCCAACCCTGGCGACTTGTCGTGGGAAAAGCTCCGGAGTTTGGGCAGTCTGTCACTCTACGACAGGACTGCTCCTAACAGGGTCGTGGAAAGGGCAGCCGATGCCGATGTGGTACTTACCAATAAAGTCGTGCTCGGCAGTGCGGTGCTGCGGCAGCTGCCTCGACTCAAGTACGTGGGTGTCATGGCCACCGGATACAATGTGGTCGATGTCGGCGAGGCGAAACGGCTGGGCATCATCGTCACCAATGTGCCTGCCTACAGTTCCGATAGCGTGGCGCAAATGGTGTTCGCTCATCTGCTCAATGTTTCAAATAGGGTAGACCACTATGCTGAGCAAAACAGAAAAGGAAAATGGGCACAGGCGCCCGACTTCTGCTATACGGATACGCCGCTCATGGAACTGGCTGGAAAGACGATGGGCGTCGTGGCCCTAGGCAATATCGGGAAAAAAGTGGCGCAGATAGCGCTCGCCTTTGGTATGAAGGTAGTTGCCGCAACCGGCAAGTCACAAGAACAACTGCCCGACGGTATCAAAAAGGTGGACATCGACACACTATTCGCATCTAGCGACGTGGTTTCTCTGCATTGCCCGCTCACGGAGAAGACTTTTCACATGGTCGACAACGACAGAATTGCGCTCATGAAACCATCTGCCGTCCTCATCAACACGGCCCGTGGACCGCTGGTCGATGAACGCGCGGTGGCACAGGCGCTGAATGATAATCGCCTGGCTGCCTACTGTGCCGATGTGCTCGAGACGGAACCTCCGCAAACCGACAATGCGTTGCTGCTATGCGAAAGGGCTTTCATAACGCCTCATGTGGCGTGGGCTTCGCTCGAAGCAAGAAAACGGCTGCTGCAAGTAGTAACCGACAATGTAGAGGCCTTTATCAATGGCTGCCCTGTCAATGTGGTGAATACATGATTATTTTATCATCCAACTTAAATACTTTATATTATGAAATGTGTAAATACTAATCAGGCACCTGCTGCCATTGGTCCCTACAGCCAAGCTATCGACGCCGGTAATATGGTTTTCGTTTCCGGGCAGTTACCCATCGACCCGGCTACCGGCGCTTTTCCCGAGGGTGGTGTGGCCGAGCAGACCAAACAGTCGCTTACCAATATGAAGGCCATCCTCAACGAGGCCGGACTCGACCTGTGCAATGTGGTCAAAACCACGGTGTTCCTCGCTGATATGGGCGATTTCGCTGAAATGAACGGGGTGTACTCGCAATTCTTTACCATGCCTTTCCCGGCACGCTCGGCTGTGGCTGTGAAGACCTTGCCCAAAAATGCGCTGGTCGAAATAGAGTGCATCGCTGCCAAATAAATTGCGGATGGCAAACGAACAGTTGAAAGACGCTGCCATTATCGTGAGTGGCGGAATGGACAGCGTCACGCTCCTCTATGAGATGCGTAACCGCATAGGCCTGGCCATATCATTCGATTATGGAAGCAACCATAACCACAAAGAAATACCGCTCGCTAAGGAACATTGCGAAAAACTGGGCATAACGCACATCGTTATCGATATGCGATTCCTGGGAAAATACCTCAAAAGCGCACTGCTCGAAGGCGACGACGCTATTCCTGAAGGCGATTATGACAGGGATAATATGAGCGCTACCGTGGTGCCTTTCCGAAACGGTATCATGCTGTCGGTGGCAGCCGGCATAGCCGAAAGCCGGGGGCTCAAAGTCATCATGATGGCCAACCATGGCGGCGACCATAATATTTATGCGGATTGCCGACCGGAATTCGTCAGCGCTTTCGACAAGGCGGTATGCACTGGTACCGACTCGGGAATGAGACTGATAGCTCCTTATACTGATATCAACAAGGCGGATATCGCTGCAAGAGGAAAGGCTATGGGAATCGACTACAGCCACACCTGGTCGTGCTACAGAGGGGGAGAACACCAATGCGGACGTTGCGCCACTTGCCTCGAAAGAAGAGAGGCGCTCCGACTGGCCGGTATCGAGGATAATACCGTATATGACGACTGAATAGTTGCCTCCATTTATACAAAAACAAGTTGGAGCCTGAAGTGATTGGGCTTCCAACTTGTTTTTTGCTTTTTCATCATTCTACCTTACGATTAATTGTTTTACCTGCGAAGTTATTGCATACGCAATGAAAAATGAACGAATTTGTTTTGTACTGCGCTCGATTTTTCGTAACTTTGCATAATTTACTACGTCTCGGCATAAAAAATGAATGAATTCATTTTGTTCTGCACTCGACTTTTCGTAACTTTGCATAAGTTACTACGTCTCGGCATAAAAAATGAATGAATTCATTTTGTTCTGCACTCGACTTTTCGTAACTTTGTGGGCAAATAATCTATTTTGACTTCTTTTCAAAAACAATAACTATAAAAAACTAGTAGAACATGAAAAAATTTATGGACGAGAACTTCCTGCTCGAAACCAAAACTGCGCAGGAACTGTATCACAACCATGCGGCTAAAATGCCCATTATCGACTATCACTGCCACTTGATTCCTGAGATGGTGGCCAACGACCATCAGTTCAAAAGCATTACCGAACTCTGGCTCGGTGGTGACCACTACAAATGGCGCGCCATGCGTACAAATGGGGTAGACGAGCGCTTCTGCACCGGAAAAGACACCTCCGACTGGGAAAAATTTGAAAAATGGGCCGAAACCGTTCCTTATACTTTCCGTAACCCTCTCTATCACTGGACGCATCTCGAACTGAAAACGGCCTTCGGTATCGATAAATTGCTCAGCCCCAAAACAGCACGGGAAATCTTCGATGAGTGCAACGAGAAACTGAAACAGCCGGGATACACCGCTCGCGGATTCATGCGCCGCTATAATGTGGAATGCGTCTGCACTACCGATGACCCCGTTGACGACCTCCGCTTCCATAAAAAAACACGTGAGGACGGATTCGAAATCAAAATGATTCCTGCATGGCGACCCGATAAGGCCATGAATATCGAGAAACCTGATTTCGCCGACTATGTGGCCCAACTGGCTAAGGTGGCCGACATGGAGATCAGGTCGTTTAAGGATATGGTCGACGCGCTGCAGAAACGTCACGATTTCTTCCACGAGAACGGATGCCGACTCTCTGACCATGGCATCGAGGAATTCTATGATGAGCCTTATACTGACAGCCAGATTGAAACCATCTTCGATAAGGCGCTGCGCAGAATGGTGCTCTCCGAAGGGGAAGTGCGCCAGTACAAGCACTGCTTCCTCACCGTCATGGCCGAAATGGACCATGCCAGCGACTGGACACAGCAGTTCCACTATGGCGCTATTCGCGACAACAACAGCCTTATGTTCGACCGACTCGGACCTGATACGGGATTCGACTCCATCGGCGAGTTCAATACGGCACGGGCCATGAGCCACTTCCTCAACCACCTCAATGCGGAGGGAAAACTCACGCGTACCATTCTTTATACGCTCAATCCCTGCGCCAACGAGGTCATCGCCACCATGCTCGGCAATTTCCAAGATGGATCCTGCCCAGGTAAAATCCAGTTCGGCTCGGGATGGTGGTTCAACGACCAACTCGACGGAATGACCCGCCAGATGAATGCGCTCTCCGTGCTTGGACTGCTCAGCAGATTTGTCGGTATGCTCACCGACTCACGCTCTTTCCTCTCTTATCCGAGACATGAGTACTTCCGCCGTCTCCTCTGCAACCTCCTGGGCAATGACGTGGAGAAAGGACTGCTGCCCGACGACATGGAGTCGCTCGCACGGATGGTCGAGGATATTAGCTACAATAATGCACGACGCTATTTCCGCTTCTATTAAGATTCAGAGTAACTCAAATAAACGCTTTCTATTGGGTGATGGTCCGTCCATCACCCTTTTTTTGTCCTTGATTTTTATACAATTCATGTCTCTTTTTGAAGCAATTTTTACGATGTTTTATCCATATTTTATGCATAAATATTTATCTGTTAGTTAATTATGGTTAAAAACTCAATAATTTGCACCAAACTTAAAAATTTCGTAACAAACCATAAGATTAATTGCAGAAAAATTAGTAATTTTGCACTTGAAAAAGTATAACTTTCTATTTTGGGGCGATAACTGCTGTCATGGTATTTTTGATTGACCACTTTATTTCATTATTTTCTATACAATTATACTTATGAACAAAAAACTACTTTTCTTGTTTTGCTCCCTTTTCTTATGGATAGGGGCCAAAGCTGAGACGGTGCCGCTTACAAGTGCCAAATTTGGCAGCAATGCCGCAACGGCTACTGGACAGACCGTCTATGCCACAAACCATACGGCCGATGATGCGCTTGCTATCTCGGCGTATGGGTTCAACAGGGTTCTCAATGCGACGATGATGCAAGGTGATGGTACAACACTCACAGATGGAGTGCCTACTGCCGGACATTACTTCAAATTGGTCCCCAAATTTGACGGAACCATCGAAGTGGCTTTCTCTATCCATGCTGATGGCAAACACATTACTGCTGCCGGACAAGACGGAACCGTATTGGCTGTGTCTGATGTGCCGGCAAAAGACCAGGCCGCATCCTTCCTCTTCGATGTGGAGGCGGGAAAAACGTATTACGTCTATGGAATAGAATCCAACCAGGTGCAGTACAAGTCGCTCACTTACAAAATCGACATCACCGACTTCAGAGTGCGCGCCGGTAACGAGGCGACATGGGCCAGCGGAGGCAGAAACAACGCCGATGTGGTGATACGCCATAGCGGTGGAACTGCCACAGAACTGCCTCACTACAATTATTCCACCGGAGCATACGCACAAGGGGCAAACAACCTCTTTATCACATGGCAACTAGACCGGACCGATGTCGTGCAGATAAGAAACGACTATCAGGCTTTCTCCGGCGGCCATTATTATGTGCGCTACTATTATGTTAAACCTGGCGAAGCAAGAGCAACACTTGTCTTCCCCGGCAACGAGGACTACAATCCCAAAACTGCTATGTGTGTGTTCTCTATTGGAAAAATAAAGCAGGAGTTGGCTTATGTCAAGGCAACGGATGAGTACAACTATGCTTACAACCTCCGAATCAATCAGGTCACACTTAACAGAAACAATGTCGTTAATACCGTCTCCTTTAAATCGTCGGATACTAATGTCGCTACCGTCAATGACAACGGTGTCGTGAGTTGGACCGGCAACTCCGGAAATGCGGTCATCACAGCTTCTGCTCCTGGCAATGATTATTACGAAGCGGCTACTGCCAGTTATACACTCGTGGTGAAGGGTACTTCTGAAGGTCCGTACCTCGTATGGGCTACACAGCTTAACTTCAATGAACTTACTGGCGAACCGGTGGGAAGCCTGACGGGTGGAAAATACCGCGGTAGTTACTACGGACAGTATTACTATGCAAAGAGGGAAAAACAAATGCCCGACGGCTCCTATCAAGAGGTGACAGGAAAAGATGCTATCTTCGCCGGATACGGCAACGAACAGCTTTTCTCCGCTTTCGCGTTCAAGAGCCAGGCCGACATACCCGACTGCTTCATTCCTATTCCCGGACAGGAAAGGGTTTATTGGATCAAAGACAAGGGATGGAGAACAACCAGCGGAGGGGGCTCTGCAGCGCTCTTCTGGAACAATGATGCGTCCAATAGTGCCATTGTCTACTCGGTAGACAAACCGGAGATGATACGCTCTGCGAGAGTGGATAATGAGAGCGGCTCCTCAAGATACCACATCACACCGGATTATCCCTCTGAGGACTCACTCGAGGTCTATGCCGAAATTCCTGGACAGGGTAGCCGCAATCCCGCTAAAATTTCTACAAGATACCTCGTCAATCCTGGATACTTCAACTTCTCCATCAATCCCAAAGAGGGTGTGGTGAACGAAACTTGCTGGATTATTCCTTATGTCAAGATTCCTGATTCAAGACTCGATGACTTCGAATATGTCTATGCCACCGTGGATAATGACGCGGCTGTATATGTGGAGAACGGTGATGCTATCTACACTGGAAACGTCAACGATATCGGAAGTTATATTGAATGGAAATGGAGTGAACCGGATGCAGGCGGTAACCAATATAAAATCATCACGGGTATCTTCCCCAAAATTTATGGTATACAGGCTGGCCAAGAGGCTAACGTAACCATTCATATAAGAAGTAAGATTTATTACGACACGGAGGCTACCTATCATGTCAAGGTAATCGCACTCGATGATGACCTGTTCCACTGGGAAATGAACGATGTGGCCGGAAGGGACGACGGCGAAATGAAAACCATCACCATGTTCCAGGGCGACTTCATCCACATGCCGGGCATCGTGGGCAACCCCAATGGAAACGACGAGTTCTCGAAGGCGGAAAGCTATAAATATCTCTATTCTATCGAACAGGGCAAAGTGGTGCTCAACAAGGATGCTTACTTCTATCGCGAGGGTATAGCCAACTATTTCTTCACCAACAGCCCCACCAACCACTCCACACCGCTCATCCCGCAAAACGGAGCGGCCACCAACCAAACGGCACTCATCTTCAAGGCTATCGGTCTCGGCAACTATTACCGAAATGATACGGTTATCATCTATGGCAACAAACCGGGTGAGACGTATCTCTGGGCAGAAGACGCACAGACGGGCTATGTCTGCACGCCTATCAAGGTGGTCGTAAAACCAAGACAGGACCTCATCAACCAGAAAGCGGAAATCATGAGCTCCATGACGTATCCCTACACTTGGGACTTCGAACATATCGATATGACAGATATTAAACGGGATGCCACCAATGGAGGCGACGGTAACGGTGGCTCGTATTGGAGGAAGAGATGGGACAAAGACAGCCATGGCGTGCCGCATGAGAAACAATACTATCAGTGGAACGCTCCTTTCAATGCCGACTACGATGATAAGGACAACAACAAAGTGGGTTCATCGGGCATGGGACTGCGTCAAAGATGGTTCAAGGATGTGGCTGCCAATGGTCAATATATGCATCTCTTCAATGGACTCATGTTCAACATTGCAGGACTGGAATATTGGCAGCAGAAGTATACCCGACTCAATGTACACGAAGACGGTTCGTTCATTTATCTCGAGGGTGGACCGCATTATATCGCTATGCCAGGATTCGGACTCAAAGGATCTGCTGTCGTTCAGGATGCAACACGTGCCAAAGGTTCTGTCAGCATGCCTGGATTGCACAACCAGATTAATACTATCGATTTCAATTGCGCTGAAGCTGATTTCGCTACAACCAATTCTGGATCGGCTTATTCCAATGTGGTGCCGGCAGGACGTGAAAACCACAATGTGAAACTGGTGATTTGCGCCGAGGGACAACGGTCCGACAACGGTTCGGTCATCTATGTGGGCGGAAAAGATATGATCAGCACAGAAATGGGCGTCAATCATATCAATACCAGCCATATTTACAAGACAATACATCTGGAGTACGAAACAAGGAGAAGCTACGTCATCGACCTTGACCCGTACGACCCCATCTTCCAAGACCAGATTTATCTTTGCTGCGATAATGATGTGAAAATCTACTGGATGGGTATCTCTTCTGAACCCAGAGACATGCGCAATGACTATGAGGTGTTCACCTACTCGTATCCTAAGGATATGGACATGGACAAGACTAATCAGCTTATGGAGCAGTGGGCTAATACCGGTGACGAAACGGGAGTCTCTACGGATGAGGGATATACTCCTGCAAATGGCATGGGTATTGAAGACGTGGGATTCAAGGCCTATTATGCCTCCGACTACACCAGCGATGAGGATAAACTCACGCTTACCGAAATTCCCAATTATAAGTTCGCTGCAGCTGAAGGTGTACTCGTCTATCCCACCAAAAAGGTGGAGGAATTTGGCGACCTCAGTGCTCTCTCCGGTATCGTGAGCAAAACTGTCAAGAATAAGAAGGTAACGCAGGTGGTCATGGAGAACGGAGAACCGAAGAAAGACCCAAGCACAGGGCATTATGTCTATGAGGACAAGACCTATGATTACACCTATTACTACCTGCCTACCTACTTCATCGCCAATGCGCAGAACATGAATGATTATGACAGCAATCCGGAAGGAACCGACGGCGTGAAACGAGGTAAGGAACCTTCGCTCAACGAAGGTGCCAGCAGAGTGCAGGAAACCGACGGTATGCCGCACAATTCGCTCACCAACAAACTTGACCAGTCGGTATGGTCAACACAAATCGCTCTCGACTATGAGGCTGATGGATACAAGTGGGTGTCGCTCGGACTCACCAATGAGTATATCGGTCGATACCTCACCATCGACGATGATGAGGATGTGCACAAGGTGATGACGGGTTACCTCGAAAATGCCGACGGAACGCAATATGAGGAGACGAGCTACTACGACCTCATTGGTCCGGATGTGGTGCGCTTCTACCGTGCCAACAAGGCAGGTACCATGAAAGGACGCCGGTCGTATCTCAACCTCACTTGGAAGGAATACAACGTCGATACGTATGGTAAGAGTGGTGTCAGCAACGGTGAGGTCACTGCCAAAGCGGTGAGAATCGTATTCGACGGCGCAGAAGAGGATGCTGTACGCGAAGTGAACGGCGTCGCAGAACAGACCAACTACGACGATGCCTGGTACAATCTCAATGGTATGAAGGTCAAGTCTCTTACCAAAGGCATCTATATCCACAACGGAAAGAAAATTGTTGTTAAATAATCCCTTAACTACGACGAAAATATGAAAAAAACATATGAAATACCGCAAACCAAATCGCTCAAGCCTCTGTCCAATGAATTGATGGGTAGCGGACTCGTAGGGTCAGAGCAGACATCCAATCCCGAAGATTGGAATGCCAACGAGGGATTTCTCGATACGGAAGACGCGAATCGGGATAAGGACAGCCAAAAATCTTTCAATGTTTGGGAACGGTCACTGTAAACCTGATTATCGCATAATAAAGAAAAGAAGAGAGCTCTGTAGAGGGCTCTCTTCTTTTCTTTAATGGACCGAAACAAAAAATAAAGACAATAATTTGGGAGATTGAATAAATAATACTATTTTTGCACAAATTTTGTAGATTGTTTCCGCATGGATTTGCTGAAAGGGCGGACAGTCTCGCTTTCTTGATTATAATTAGTTTAAATACAATTCAAATGAAGAAATTCCTTTTACCCATCGTCGTTGTCATGATGGCCATGATGACAGGTTGTAGTTCGTACAAACAGGTGCCTTATTTCCAAAACGCTGACTCAATCAGCTATTCCGCATCAAAAAAATTGTTCGATGCCAGAATCATGCCGAAGGACATCCTCACTATTACTGTCAGGACCACCGACGCACAAGCTTCTGCACCATTCAACCTCATCGTAAACCGAGCGATGAGCTCTACTGGTGAATTGTCCGGAACTTATGGTAGCATGATTCCTTACCTCGTGGAAAACGACGGTACCATCGAATTCCCTATCGTTGGTAAAATTCATGTACAGGGACTCACTAAAGCTGAAGTGCAGGATCTCATACGGCAGAAAATTGCTCCTTATCTCGCTAAGGAAGAGAACCCTATCGTTAAAGTGATGCTCACCAGCTACAGAGTCACAGTAATGGGTGAGGTAGCAAAACCGTCTGTGGTAAGAGTGGAAGGTGAAAAAATGTCTATCCTGGAAGCTATCGCATCTGCCGGCGACCTCACTATCTACGGAAAACGTGAAAACGTCCTTCTCATCAGGGAAAATGCCGACGGACAAAAGGAAACTCATCGCATCAACCTTAATGATGCCAACCTCATCAACTCTCCGTACTACTATGTACAGCAGAATGATGTAATCTACGTTGAGCCCAATGCCACCAAGGCTAAAAACTCCAGCATGGGACAGTCTACTTCAATCTGGATTTCTGTCATCGGCTCGCTCGTTTCGGTCATCACGCTCGTTTACAACATCGCCAGGTAAATGTGTGGTATAGTTGGATACATAGGTCATCGTCAGGCTTATCCTATTCTGATAAAGGGTCTTAAAAGACTTGAATACAGAGGATACGATAGTGCTGGTGTGGCACTCATCAACGACGACAATGTGCTCGGTGTCTACAAGACAAAGGGCAAGGTTTCGCTGTTGGAGGATTTCTGCGAGGACAAGGATGTGACGGGCACTGTGGGTATCGCTCACACCAGATGGGCCACACATGGAGAACCTTCTTCTGTTAATGCGCATCCACACTATTCAGAGTCGCACAATCTCGCCATTATTCATAATGGTATCATTGAAAACTACGCCGACCTGAAAAGAAAACTGATAGCCAATGGGGTTCATTTTAAGTCGGACACGGATACGGAAGTCCTTGTCCAACTTATTGAGTATATAAAAAATCTCAAACAGGTGGATCTCCTGACGGCTGTGCAGCTCTCGCTGCAACAGGTCATCGGGGCTTATGCTATTGCTATACTGGACAAAAACGACAAAAACCAGATTATAGCTGCAAGAAAGCAGAGCCCATTGGTGGTGGGTATCGGTGAGGGCGAATTCTTTATCGCAAGCGATGCCAGTCCCATCGTCGAATACACCGATAAGGTGGTCTACCTCGATGACGACAATATTGCCGTGATACGACTCGAAGAGGAACTGAAGGTGGTTAATGTGGCCAACATGGTCCTGCACCCTGAAGTGAAAACCATCGATATCACCCTCGGACAAATCGAAAAAGGTGGATTCCCGCATTTCATGCTCAAGGAGATTTTTGAGCAGCCGGTCTGCATTACCAACTGCATGAGGGGAAGAATCAATGTGGAGTCGGACAATGTGACACTGAGCGCTATTATCGACCATAAAGAACGACTCCTCAATGCCCGGCGTATCATTATCGTGGCATGTGGCACGTCATGGCACGCCGGTCTTATCGGCAAACAGATTATTGAGAGCCTTTGCCGTATTCCTGTCGAAGTGGAATATGCGTCCGAGTTTAGATACCGCAATCCGGTAGTTAATGAAGATGATGTCGTTATCGCTATATCGCAGAGTGGCGAAACGGCCGATACCTTGGCTGCTGTGCAGTTGGCAAAAAAACACGGAGCCTTCATCTATGGCATCTGCAATGCCATCGGCTCCAGCATACCAAGAGCTACTCATACGGGTACCTATATTCATGTGGGACCTGAAATCGGTGTCGCTTCCACAAAGGCTTTTACCGGACAAGTCACTGTGCTTACAATGTTGGCTTTGGCACTGGCCAAGGAAAAAGGTACAATTGCCGATGATGAATATAAGAAAATAGTGGGCGAACTGAGTCGGATTCCGGAAAGGATGAAGGATACCCTCCTGCTGAATGAAAGAATAGAACGACTCAGCCGTGTATATACGTATGCCAGGAACTTCCTCTATCTCGGAAGAGGGTATAATTACCCCGTTGCGCTTGAAGGTGCACTTAAATTAAAGGAAATCAGCTATATACATGCTGAGGGATACCCGGCAGCCGAAATGAAACATGGACCAATCGCTCTCATCGACTCCGATATGCCTGTCGTTGTGGTGGCCACTCACAACGCCATGTACGAGAAAGTGCTTAGCAATATTCAGGAGGTGAAAGCAAGAAAAGGACATGTTATAGCACTCGTCAGCAAAGGTGACAACGTCATCAGCAAAATTGTTGACCATGCTATTGAATTGCCCGACACCATTGAGTGCCTGGAGCCACTGCTTGCTACTATACCTCTCCAACTGTTGGCTTACCATATCGCCATCTGTAAAGGAAAGGATGTGGACCAACCCAGAAACCTGGCTAAAAGTGTCACCGTTGAATGATAAATAACGGGCATCCTCTAAAAGGGATGCCCTTTTATTTCTCAAGGTGGCTTCTTTTTATGTCAAAGTGTTTTTTATAATTCTTAATGACTATCTGTAACAATGGAAGAGCAGGACAACATCTCAAAAGGAATATTGTTTTTCCTTAAAGAAAAAGAAAAAGAAAAAAAGATAAAGGCAAACCGACTGCCTGATGGAACTGTTCTTAATCATGGCAGGTTCTGTATCATAAAAACGATTGCCTCTGGTGGTTATGGAATCACCTATTTGGCGCACCTCCTGCCTGAAAAACGTACGGTCGTTTTAAAGGAGTTCTTCCATGGTAAGGAAATGGTGAGAAAGGGCTTGCTGGCAGTACCTACTGAAAGCGAGAAGGTGAATGCCGCGAAGGAGGCATTTATTCGCGAAGCTGACATCCTTCAGAAACTGAACCACCCGAATATCGTTCATTTCATAGCCGATAGCTTTTTCGAGGAGAATGGAACGGCATATTATGCCATGGATTTCGTTGAGGGTGAGACACTTCAGCATTTAGTTCAAAAAAAAGGGCCACTGCCAATAGAAGACGTCGAATCTTATTTCTGTCAATTGGCCGGTGCTCTTAAATATTTGCACAGCAAACTGATTATCCATTATGATATAAAACCGGCTAATATTATTATCCGGAAAAAGGACAATCGGCCCATACTCATTGATTTCGGAGCCGCACGCTTGTTCAAGAATGAAAACGATGTCATAGAAGTTAAGGACGCTGTACTCACCGACCTGTTCGCTCCGCTCGAGCAATATATCTTCGATGGTTTCTTGCGATTCAACCCTTCTTCTGATATTTACTCCCTCGGGGCTTCCATATCTATGCTTATCACAGGAAAAAGGCCCCAACTGTGTCCTACCATACTGGAAGAGGGCATGCCTGAATTTCCGGAATCGACACCGGCTGAATTGGCCGAGGCATGTAAATTCGCCTTCCAGCCAAGACTGAAAGACCGACCTAAAAATGTGGATGAACTGATGGCGTTTTTTAAAGGTGTCAGCAAGGTTCATCAGAAATCATTGGATACTTGTGTCTCTCAATTGCCTCCAATTGATTTGCAAAACCCGCAACCTGATAAGCAAGTCAAAGTGGGTGATTTTTCTTTCGAGCTGGTTTTTGTTGAGGAAGGTGAGTTTTTCATGGGGGCTACTGCAGAACAGGGGCCTTTGGCCTATCCGGAGGAAAAACCGGGACATAAAGTGGGAGTCAATAGCTTCTGGATGGGAAAAACTGTCGTCACTCAAAAATTGTGGCAGACCGTCATGCACAATAACCCTTCTTTTTTTAAGGGGGATGACTTGCCGGTGGAGATGGTTTCCTTTGACGATTGCCTCCATTTCATCCTGCAACTCAATAAACTCACCGGATTGTCTTTCCGTCTGCCTACAGAGGCTGAATGGGAATTCGCTGCACGGGGTGGAAAACTGGGTCGCGGATTCAGATTTGCCGGGGATGATGAACTCGACAGAGTCGCGTGGTTCTGGCGCAACAGTGGCAAAGATCATATTACAGGCGATTGGAATAAAAATCTACTTCGTGACAATCAGGGCTCCACACATCCTGTGGCCATGAAGAAACCGAACGAGCTGGGTCTTTACGATATGTCAGGGAATGTATGGGAATGGTGTTCTGACGTCTACATGTCTTATCTTCATAATCAGCAGAATAATATACAGCTGCCTCCAACAGCACAGAAAAGGGTCTTCCGGGGTGGTGGATGGAACAGTTTCGCAAGATATTGTCGCGTTTCCCACCGATACGACTGCCCGCCGGCAGCCAAAAGTAACAGCCTGGGATTCCGACTCGCACTCGACTTCAGCGTATCTTAGCATGCTTCTGTTACTATTAATCTTTATCTAAATATATGGCAAACAAAATCAATGTGGCAATCTTTGTGTCGGGAAGTGGAACCAATTGTGAGAATATTATCAGGTTCTTCGAAAATTCACAAAAAGTGAATTGCGCGCTTGTCGTGAGCAACCGGTCCGACGCATACGCTCTTGTAAGAGCTGAAAAACTCGGAGTACCGGCTGTGGTGGTGAATAAAAGCAGTCTCGCTCAGCCTGACATACTCATGCCGATACTCAGGCAATATGATATCCAATTTATTGTTCTGGCTGGATTCTTACCGCTTATTCCCGACTATCTCATTGAGGCGTTCCCAAAACGTATAGTCAATGTGCATCCAGCCCTACTCCCTAAATTCGGAGGAAAAGGCATGTGGGGACATCATGTGCATGAAGCAGTGAAAGCTGCTGGCGAAACAGTGACCGGTATGACGGTTCATTATGTGTCTCCGGTGTGCGACGGCGGAGAAATCATAGCGCAGTTCAAGACAGAACTCGCTCCTAATGACTCGGCTGAGGACATCGCCGCCAAAGAGCATGTCCTCGAAATGGAGCATTTCCCGCAGGTAATTCAGGAGGTCATCGAGAAAACTTTCTGAATGACGTAAATCAGTCGATGCTCATAACAATAAAGGGGGAAAGTGTTCGCTTTCCCCCTTTATTGTTGCACTAACTAACGAATCGCGGTTAGCGCCCGTTTATCATCACTTTCTTGCCGTTCACCACATAGATACCGCGCAAACCTGTAAGGTTGGTGGCTCCACTGCGTACCAGCTTGCCGTCAATGGTATAGATGTCTACCGGCCCATGGTTGACAGTCAGTTCCTGAATGTCTGAGGTTACCAGTATGGTGGCATTCACAGGCTTTGATTCCATACCGTTAGCATAAACGGCGCTCAAAGAGAAGGTACGCTCACCGGCCTCAATCAAGTCGGGACTGACAGCATAGGTGGTAACATCGCCTTCTACAGTGGCCAGAAGGATGCCTTCATAATAGATGTTGTAGCTCTTCAATGTACCGCCGTTGTAACGGAAACTCACATCGTCGAGCATCACACCGAAAATGTCCGTAGAGGTATGACGGATGGCGAAATACTTGGTGCCTTCGGGCAGTTGGACAAAGAACTGGGTCCACTCGATGGCATCGGTCGAATATTGCTCTAACAGCTCGAAATTCTCCGGTTGATTGTTGGTAGAGGAAGCCCAAACCTCAATATTCTCACTGCCATACTGATTGGTAATGGCGCGTAGGTAGAAACTGATTTCCTGCGCACAGCCAGGCAGCTCGGGAGAGATGAGCCAATGGTCTGTAGCGGGCAACTGTCCGCTGGCATCGGCCTCGGAAGGACACATCGAAAGCATCACCTGTGAACCGCTGTGACCAAGCTCATCGGTAAATCCGGCTTTCACCAGGTCGAAAGGTATCCATGCGGTGGGCTCATATTTGTTCTCGTAAACCACACGAGGGTCTTGCCAACTGTAAACACCCAGACCGTTGCCGTCGTAGAGCGTCCATTCTCCAATCACTCCGTGATGCTCGGTCTCACTGATACCGCCATCACTGAAGGTGGGGAAGGCTTCGGAGTCGTCAAACTCTTCCACATAGTCAATCGTTTCTGCTGTAGGAGCTTGCCAGCTGAGGTCTACACCAGCACCTTCCTTGTCAGTAGCAGTCAGTTGTTCAGGTGACTTTACGGACGGTTCCTTGATGAAATACTGGGTCTCGGCCGTGTTGTCTTCGGGCACTTGTTCGTACGTGTAGGATACTTCTACTTTCAGCGCCTTTTCCTGGCCTGATTCGAAAATGCTGGCTGGCAGGGCTACGGCGTATTGCTCGCTTTGGAAGGGGGCAAGGGTGGTGGTAGCCGTCTCGGAAAGCAATTCTTCATCATCGCTGCTGATAGTTACCGTGTAGCCGCTGGCGGCCTGCTCACCCCAGTTGGTCACCGTGGCAGTGGCTATGCCTTGCTTACCTGCCTGAAGAGTGCTGGGGGCTTCAATGCTGACGGCGAGGTTGTGCTCGTAAAGGTCTAAAATGCGTATGTTGTCAATCATCAGACCATCACCCTCGCTGAGTATCTCTCCGGTCCATTCGTCTATCTCGGTGGCTGTCGCAATATCGAAAACAAGACTAATCTGGGCATAGCGGCCGCCTTGCAATTCTTTCAGAGGCACTTTTACGGTACTGAATTCATTGCTCAGCGAATAGGAGCCCAAAAGGGTGTTGGGGGCATTGCCGTCAGTCGAGCCCATCACGTTGACTGTGCCTACACCGAAACCGGCGGCATCGAAAAGCAGGGTGGGATTGAGTGCATCGTTCAAATTCAGCTTGCCCGACAACATATCCTGAGTACCTGTTGTAGAACTGACAAGCACTACACTCATACCGTCGGCGTCTGTGCCTGTCTGACTCTTGAGAACAAGGGCATCTGTGGTCCACAGATAGTGAATGTATCCATCGGCGAATCCCTCCACTACAGGCAGGTCGTAAGCCTTGCCTACAAGCAAATGTCCCAATGAGCCTTCTTCGTTCTCACCGGCTTCATTAGCAGTCTTCACTGCCCAGTACTTGTAGAACTGCTCTCCTTCATCTGTATTGTACTCTATTTCATAGCAGTCGGCATCGCGAAGCACGGCAAGCGGCTCAGGCTCAAGTGTGTAGCCATACCACTCTTCTATGGTGTTGTAAACCATATAGTCAACAAGAGCAGGATTCACATATTGCCCGTTCTTGCCCACAGTGCCTACTTTGTCCCAAGTGAGCAGAACACTGCTGCCTTGGTCGACGGCTTTGATAGAGGTATAGTCTACATCCATAGGCAGGTCAACACCTATGTATGCGCTCACAGCAGAGCTCTTCTTGCCCATGCCGGAAGCGTTGTAGCATACCGCACTATAATTATAGGTGCCGATAGCGGGAATCGATTCGTCTAAATAGGTCACGGTGCTGCCGGGGGCCACTTGTGATACTTCGCCGACCAGCTCGCCGTCGCGGTATATTTCAATCTTATCCAATGGCTCGCTCAAGGCTTCACCGCCGAGGGTGGTGCTGGGAGCTGTCACTTCGATGGTGGCACGGAGCAGACCGCTGGCATCGGCTGTGACAATGAGCTCAGGTGCGGCAGGGGCAGTGTCCTCTGGACCTTCTTCAACACGGAGTTCATGGATCCAAAGCTCATATAGGTCGGGGTCGGAGATACAGTGAATGGCCACATAGTAGCGTCCGTCTTCCTGGGCGGTATAGAGGCCCTCGAAGGTCTTGTGGTCTTCATTGGTCACAACGGCGTCTTCTATCACTTTGTCGGTCAGTCCCTCTACTGTGGCGCTCTTTCCTACTAACACCTCAAAGCGCTCGGGATAGCCCATAGAACCGGCGTCGACCGTAATGTTGTAATTCTTTCCGCTTTCAAGAAGAATAGGGGAGGAAATGAGGTAGTCGTCGGCTTGATTCTCTGAGTGGTAGGAGTAGAAAGCGTAACCGTAGTCACTGTTCCAGTTCCAAGTGAAATAGTCGTCATTGGCGTCAATGCAGGTGAACTGGTTGAAGGTGTTTTCATCGCTGAAGTCGGCCACATAGGGCACCTCCATCACTTGAAGCAGGTTGATGCTCACCTTCTCACTCTTCTCTCCCTGTCCGTCGGCATTGTAGGCTATCACTTGGTAGGTGTGAGGACCTGCAACAAGGTCTTCTGCATCATCGGTGTAAGTGATGGCGGCGCCGGGGGCTACATCTTCAAAGGAGGTGATTACGGCGTCGTCACGCAGAAGGTCTATGTGGGTCATGTTCGAGGTGAGGGCTTCACCCTTGATGTTGTGAGTCGGAGCGGTAAAACTTACATAGGCGATAGGGGAACTGCCGTCTGCGGTCAGTGTGAGGTCTGTTACCGCTGCAGGGGCGGTCTCCACAATCTCTTCTACCAGGAAGTTGTCTACCAGCAGCACGTTGTGATAGGCTTCCGTAATACAGTGGATGCCGAAACAGTAGTAGCCGTCTTGCGATACACGCACATCATCGTTCTGCACGGCCTGGTACTCTTCCCAGTCTACCATCGTCGACGGAATCACTTCCTGTGTCATGGCTTCTGTATCCACGGCTTTGCCGAGGAAGACTTCCATCTGCTCGTTGTCGTAGTAACAATGGACGTCAATGGAGAAGCGGTAGCGCTTGCCGGCTTCAAGCTTGATAAGGGGGGAGAGAAGCCAGTCGTCAGCGGCATTGTCGTTGTCGTAGTAGTAACGGCCTTGCTGCTCATACCAGCGCCAGGTGTGGTCGTCTTCATTGGCATTCACCACAGTAAACCATTCCCAGTCGTCGCGGGTGTCAAAACCGTTGGTGTAGGGAAGGGTCTCTATCGGCGGGAAGAAGTCAGAGACTTGAAGGGAAATGTCGTCTATCCATACCTCGTCGGCAATGTCCTCAAGGGCGGAGTTGGCCAACAGCACGTTCTCCGAGGTGAGCAGTTGCTGCTCTGCATCGTAATGCATGATGAAGTCGCAGAGGTCGCTGCCGTCGCTGCCCACACCGTAAACGGGAGCGTCGCCACTGGTGCTCAGGGTCTGCAAACCGCTGAAGGTGACGGTCTCACCGTCAATAGTGCCCTTTATCCAACTGTCGGGATAGGCGGCGATAAGGCCTTTCACATAGACATCCTGACCATCGAAACCGATGGTCACCGTACCTTTGAAGAAATCGATGGTTTCATTGCGGTATTCCTCACCGGTGTAGCGGGTGTGCCCTTTGGAATTCCAAGTGGTGGTAGAAAGACCGGCGGGAGGAGTCGCAGTACTTACCGGCAGCGGGGTATAGTCGTGGTCGTAGGTCCACACACTCTCCCAGTCACCTGCGAAGGAGAAACTACCGTCGGCATCCCAGAACACGCCCATGAACACGTAGCTCGACGTGCCTTCAAGGGTATAGGTGCCGGCTTCATCGTCCACGGTAAAGGTGAAGTGGTCGGAGTAACCGTCGTAGCGGCTGTAGCCCATATCGTTTATACCCCAGTAGATACTGCAGGTCTCGTCGCTTACGGGACTGTAATACACGGTCTGTCCGATGGGTACAGAAAGGGTGTTGCCCTCTCGGGTACCTTTCACCCATGTGCCTTTAGGCATTCCGGATACAATGTTGCGGATGTAGACGGTGCCGTCTTCGCTTTCCACAATCTGTATGGTGCCGCTCTGGTCTATGTCGGACATAACCTCGTGGTTTACATCGCGAATGCACCTGCCGCTACGCGTGTATACTTTGCGCACACCTTCTCCCGGTTGAACAATGATACCGTGCTCATCTACTTGCTCTCCGGCTGTAAGCAGCAGCGACGAGCGGTAACTCTTGGCGGGTTGGGTAAAACGGGCAGAGCGGTCGGCAGTTTTCCGCGGCTGAGACGGCTGAAGGGCAAAACGGAATGTCTTGCCGGAAGAGGGCACTTTAGTGGCCTTGCTGTTTGTGCCAGGCGTGGAATGTTGGGGGGAAGACGGTTTCAAAGTGGTTTGATGGGCTGTACGAGGCCTGCTCATACTGCTTACCTTTGGGGCCGATTGCTTCTTGTTGATGTCTTGGGCCTGTAAGGGCAGACTCAACAGTGCAATGCCAAGAACCGCTAATAGGGTTGTTTTCTTGATCATAGTCTTGTAGTTATTGTTAGGGGGGGGATTACAAAGAGCGGATACTGATGGCGAAACCGCCGGCACGGGCCATACGGAGCTTCAATACGCTCTTGGAGGTTACTTTCTTCTTCGTGATGGTATACGACTGTGGATTCGTCTCATAGTCGGCATCGGGGCCGTCGGCATAAATGGTGGCCTCGTATTTCACGCCTTTCTTCAAGAAGTCGAGCTTCACAGGTACCGTACGGGCGTTCTCATCCGTTATGCCGCCTACATACCAAACATCGTGGGCTGTGGCTCCGTCAAGGTCTTTCATTGTTGCGCCATCAGGAAGGGCATACACATATTTGGCAGCGCCACTGAGCATGTCTTTCTTGCCGTCCTTCAAAGTGGCTACACCCTCGGCCGACTTGTTAAGGGTCGACAGTTTTGGATGGCGGGCGGTCACAATGTAGGCTCCGGGCTCGGCGGCCAGATAAATACTCTTGTCCCAGTCCACGGCAACGTCCTTGATAAACTGGAAAGCGTCCATGAAGCGGGCGTAGTTCTCGGGCAGGTCGGCGGCCATCTGCAGCGGTGAGTAGAAAGTCACATAAAGGCCCAACTGGTTGCAAAGGGTGTGGTGCATCTTCTCATTCCAACCGCTTGTCTTGCTCAGGTCCATCTCAAAGATACCAGGAGTGTAGTCCATAGGACCGCCTTGCAGACGGGTGAAGGGGAAAATGGTAGTGTGGCCGGGCTTGATGGTAGAACGGAACTCCGTGCCCATGGCGGCCTCGTTGCCTATCATGTTGGGCCAAGTGCGGCAAAGACCAGTGGGGCGGACAGCCTCATGACCATTTACCATGATGTGGTGCTTGGCTGCTTCTGTTATGGCATAGTGGAAATGGTTGATGATGGGCTGGCTGTAGTGGTACTCGCCGTAGGGGATAATCTTGCCTACATAGCCGCTTTTCACGGCATTGTAGCCGTATTTGTTCATCAATTGATAGGCTTGCTCCATCCAACGCTCATAGTTCACTGTCGAGGATGAACTCTCATGGTGCATGATCAGACGGATGCCTTTGCTGTGGGCATAGGCATTCAGTGCGGGCAAATCGAAATCGGGGTAGGGGGTGATAAAGTCGAAAACAAAGTCTTTCTGCTTGCCGTACCAGTCTTCCCAGCCTTCGTTCCAACCTTCTATCAGCAGACCGTCGAATCCGTTGGCAGAGGCGAAGTCGATGTAACGACGCACATTCTCATTGTTGGCACCATGCTTGCCGTGGGGCTTCGAATGGGCGTAGTCGGTCTTGCCCAACTGAACGGAAGGATACTCGTCGGTATACGACCACTGGGACTTGCCGGTAATCATCTCCCACCATACGCCCATGTATTTCACCGGGTGAATCCAAGATACATCATCGAGCGCACAGGGATCATTCAGATTCAGAACAAGACGGGAGGCCAGCACTTCTGTGGCACTGCCGCATACCATCACACTGCGCCAAGGACTCTTGCAGGGGGCCTGAAGACGGCCTTTTACACCCTCGGCATCAGGGGTGAGCCAGGTCCTGAGCACAAAGGTCTGCTCATTAAGGTCAAGATTAGTGGTGGGATAGTCGAGAACAGCTGCCTCGTGGATGTTGATATACAGGCCCTCGGCGGTCTTCATCTGAAGGGCGGTCTGAACACTCGTCGGCGTGGCTGTGGTGTGGGGCCAACCGCCATGCTGGCGAATCTCGGGGGCAAGAGCGCGCACCTCTGACAGTTTCGACTCCGTGGGGTTGAATTCCTGCGTGCTGTAGTCGCCGGGAATCCACCAAGCGGTGTGGTCGCCGGTAAGGGCAAACTCCGAAAGCTCCTCGTCTACCATGAAGTAGGTCAGGGCATTGTCCATCGGGAATTCATAGCGGAATCCTAATCCGTCGTCATAAAGTCGGAAACGGATATTCATACGGACTGGTTTCTTGCCGCTTTCTTTCGAGGGCTGTTCCAATTTTACAAACAGCTCGTTGTAGTGGTTGCGGATACTGGCTTCCTCACCCCAAACGGGCTGCCAGGTCTCGTCGAAGGTGCTGGTCTCAGAACCGGATAAAATGAAATCGCGGTCCAGCTGTTGGCCGTCTTTCAATTTGTAGCCTAAACGGGAGGGTAGAAGCACGGCGGCACCGGAACGGGTGAGCGTATATTCGGGTACGCCTGACACCACCGCAAATTTCATTTCTAGCTGGCCGTTCGGGCTCTTCAGCACAAGTGCATCAACAGGAAGGGTCTTTTCTTGAGCTAAAAGGGGAAACAGCAACAATGATGACAAAAAGGTTAATAATAATTTCTTGTGTTTCATGTCTCTATGAATAATTGGTTTGAGTTCGCTTTTTATTATACAAAAGTAGCATTTTTATTCCATTTATCATAAAAAAACGTTTGAAATCATTCAATTGTTTCCTAAATAATACACATTGTCTTTTTTTTAAAATAATGATTTATGCCTTTTTTTCCATCATCCTGCTCTTCTATTTATAAAATAATGTATCTTTGCACCAAAACCTTTAATATTTTTGGCCTATGTATTATCTGCTCATTGTCTTGGTGATAGCCGGGGTCTTCTTTTATCTCTACAGATTGAAAATAAAAAATATACCCGACACACCCGTTAAGGAGGAAGTCTTCAAGCCCCAAAAAAGGTGGGTCTTCAACGGCATTCTCGACATCGACTGCCCGCCAGACTCCATGACTCCATTTGATGATTTTCCAGCCGAACTCTCATTGAGGGTGAAACCTGGCTATATGCATTACGACCTCATGCTCAACGAAAAGGTGGACGACAAATTTCTGGGGCTATTCCCTGTGGTGGTGAAAACCATGGCCGACGGTTCCATCTGTGTGGAAGTGAAAGGAACAGTCGTGGCATCTCTTCCTCCCGGACAGAATAATTTGTACCAGCAACTGAAAGCAAAAGGTGGTCAAGCCGATGACGCTTACGCATTCATCGCTAAACGTTATACCAAAAAACAAATCGTTGAGTTTTTCGGCGAAGTAGCGTTGATAGTTAATAAATAATCCTCAATAGGAAAATGCTGATAGAAGTGGGCTAAGTGGCAGGTTCTATACGCACGCCGATATGGGTGCCCTCGCCAAACTCTTCCATCAGGCGGCTTTCTATGTGCTGCACATGAGCATAGGCCTCCTTCAGCGGGGTGTTGCCGTCGATGCCGATACGTAGCTCTATGGCTGCGTTGGAACCTATACGGCGCGTAAGCACTTGGTAGACATCCACAACATTCTCTTCCTGACGGGCTATCTCGGCTATACGCGATTCAACATCCAAAGGCAAGCTCTTGTCGGTAAGCTGATAATAGGCGCCCTTCACAAAAAGCCAGGCTATTTTCATGATGAAGAAAAAGACGATAATGCAGGTGATGGGGTCCAATATGCGCCACTTTGAACCTAAAAACATGGCGCCTGCTATGCCAAGCGTGGTGCCTATCGATGTGAGCGCATCGTTACGGTGCTGCCAGGCGCGCACCATGAGCAGTTCGGAGGACACTGCCTCGCCACGACGGGAAACAATAAGCCATGTCAGGGATTTAACCGCTATACTTACCAATGCGGCTATAAGCGCTATCATGCCGGGACGGGGAATGGAAAAATCGGAGAAATTCAGCACCATGCGCTCTATGGCCATATAAAACAGCAGGATACCAAGTATGAAAAGCGCTATTCCTGTAACACCGGCTGCCAAAACAGCCACACGGCCATAACCGTAGTCGTGCTCGTCGTTCTTGGGCTTACGCTCCATACGAAGACGGTACATGATAAGAAGGTCGGTCAGATAGTCCGACAGAGAGTGGACAGCATCAGCCATCATGGCCAAAGACATACCCATGATACCCGCTATCAGTTTAAAAACAACCAGCAATCCGTTCACTAGACTGCATGAACGGGCCGTACTGTATACCACCTTCTCCTGCTTCAATTTGTCGATGGCCTGCTGCGCTTGTTGTGAGCTTTCATGCCGTGTATTGTCTTCCATATCACTGATGTCTGTTAGTAAAAAACGGGGGAGGGCAACGATTGTGCGCTCCTTCATACGTGATGGCTCACGCTCATCCAAATGCAAATTTAAATATTTTTTTTCATTTTCAATCCCTTTAATCAATTTTTTATCTCTTATTCTATGCAAAAATGGGATGCATCAGCCGATGCATCCCATTTTGTCTGCTATTAGCGGGTGAAATTTATTTCACTGCCACCTTCTGACCGTTCACAACATAAATACCAGGCTGAAGTCTCTTCAAGTCCTTCGACGACATCTGGCTGCCTACCATAGCGCCAGAGAGGGTGTATACGTCAACACGCTCATTGGCCGATACGATGTCTTTGATGCTCAGCACATCACCGGCTGCGAGATGACGGGTCATAATAGTCTGAGGAGTGGAACCGGTAATTTCAATGTAGCAACGGGTGGCAAAGAAACCGTTGGTGCCTTTGTCTACCTTGGTAAAAGTGGCTTCTGCGTTGTCTTTGGCCAAAATGCCATACAGACCTTCTCCGGTAAGGTGGGTCTGAGCACCGCTCATGGTCACCGTCTCGCCATTGCCACGGGCAATGAAGGTAACAGAGGGCTTTGAAACTTCTATCACAGCGGTCTTGGAAATCTTCTTGTTGCAGATTTCACCGCTGAAGTGGAGAATATAAGGTACATTGGCCTCAATACCCATCGACTTGCAATCCTGGAAATTCAGGGTCATGTTGCTCCCGTTGCTCTCCACACCGACAAGACGCTCCAACTTGCAGTCACTGCCGAATACTTCATTTACCTCGCTCTCTGTCATCGAGAACGGGAGATAGAGGGTGTTCCAACCTGTGAATAGCGTACGATAGGCGGTCACGTCACACTCCTCACCGGCATACTTCTCAAGATTGGTACCGTTGTAGGTGCTTAAACTCAACTTTTGCTGTGCCTGCACAGACAAAACCGACAGAGCCATAATGGCGATAATGTAGAATTTCTTCATAATCTTTATGGTTTTAGATAAATTATTCATTTCTTGTTCCACTCATAGAGCCCTTTGGAAGAAGGCAACCATATCTATCCACAAAGATAGAATAAACATTCATAAAAACAAAATTTTATACCTTTTTTTAGCTGTAATGACCCGTTATTTTCCACTTTTTACAAAAAAAATCAAAATATATTGCTTTTTCATGCTTTACTTCTATTTTTTCTATTATTTTTGTTCATTAAATAAACCAATTGTTTAGATAAAATGAAAAAAATCGTATTATCCTTCTTGCTGATGCTCGTGGCTCAGCTGTCGTTTGGACAAACTGCTTCTGATTTCGTCAACGCTTTCAAAAACAATCCCGCATGCCAGTACATGCCTATCTCTAAAGAAATGATACCCTTGGTTGCTGCTCAGGCTCCCGCCGATCAGCAGGCTCTCTTTAAAAAAATTGAAGGCATGGATTTGATGGTGTTCACTAATACCGACAATACGCTCAAAAAGCAAATGAAAGAGGCCCTCACAAAACTCGATGCTAATTATACAAAGCAGGAAATGGAAGAAGGGGGAAACAAGGCTGTTATCTATTTCAAACTTGAAAACGACGTTGTGAAAGAAATGCTGGCTTATGCCGAACAGGGACCTATGACCATGTGTACAACCATAAAAGGTTCATTTACTGTCGACGAAATATTGGCTTTGGCAAAAGGTATGAAATAACTACATTATATTATAAAGCGAAGGGCTCGGAAGTTTTCACTCCGGGCCCTTCGCTTTTTTATTTAGTTCTCTTCTTACTCTGCATACCATCTCGGGTCGCCTATCTGATGGCTAACATGCTCCGAGGCGGTAGGGGTGAAGTCTCCGCCTTCTGCATCCTCAAAGAGGGGATCACCGGAGATGACATTACCACTGGTGTCGTAACCGTCGTAGTTCTCATCGGCACCGTTGTACCAATAGCAGTTGTGGTCGAAAACGGCGGTCGACTGATTGCTGCGGCTGCCAAGGAACCTGCGGGCGGTCTCACCACTGCTCACATTCACAAAGATACTCTTCTTCATCTGCCAGTCGGAAGTGTTGCGTCCTGCGAAACCACTGTAGTTGGCAAATTGTCCTTCCTTGCACACATTGTAGAAAGTGCTGTTCAGGATATTGACAGAATTACGGTCGTATCCTCCGCGATCACAACGATAGTTGTTGGAGTACTGAATAAGGTATTTCACATCGCCGGGGCCTTTCTGATAGACCGTGCTGTTGCTGATGGTCAAGTCGTTGATGCCGCCATTGCGCATGTCAACAAGGGCAACACCCCCAACATTCTCCGAGGTAAGCTCAAATAGACAGCCGTCTACTTGTACCACTCCCAGGCAATAGGCCGTGCCGTTGTCGCTGATGATGACATTCGACAGACCTTTCACATCACAATTACGTATCACAAAGGGCTTCATGATGTTGTAATAGTTGCCGGCACCTGTGGCTCCCTTCAAATCTTCATTGGGAGTTGACGACAAGGTTACCAGGGGCTTGCTCGAATTGCTGGCATTGAAGTGGACGTTCTCAAGGGTAAAGGCGTTGCCTACTATGAGGGTGGCGTCGCCCATGGTGATCGTGGCACCGGCACCCTGGCCCTTGATGCCGAAACGGACATCATTGGGCACCTCGATGTCTTTCGATAGGGTGTAATTGCCTTCTGAGAGAAGTACGTTCACATGCTTGTAGGTCTTCAGCATCTCTTGTGTTGTACTCATAGAAAATACTGAGCTCAGGTCTATTCCTGAGGGAATCGGGCCGAGCGTCTCTGCGGCTTGCTCAAATTCCACACTGATAACATCGCTTGCAGGCACTGTGTATTGAACACCGCCTTTCGTCGTAACGGTCATCTCATAGGTCTGGGCAAACAAAACGCCTGATATGCACAGAAGAGCGGCCAAAAGTATGCTTTTCTTCATTGTAAATGAATTCATTGGGTTTATTTGATCATCTTGATGCTTTTCTTCTCACTGCGGAGTATATATACCTTGCCGGAGGGCAAACGACTCATGTCTACTGTGGCATGACCCTGTCCGTCGGCGGTGGTCGTATCCAGCAACTGACCGTCACTGCTGTAGATGCTTACCTGGCTGCCAGGACGAAGACCGCGGTAGTGCGCGGTGTCCATACTGAATGTGGCGCCTTCTGACTGCTCTTCTATCGAGTCGGTGATGGGCTCTACGTCATTGTCGGCTTTGCTCACAATCTTAAAGTAGCAGGATGACATGGCAAAACTCACTTGAGCAGAATCACCGACACTCACTGTGAACTCCTCACCGCTGGTGGTCACTTTGGGATAGTGGCTCACCTTAAAATAGGTGGAATCGGTCGATAAATTGTCAAGCACAAGAACGTACAATGACGTTTCTTGTGCCTGACAGGGGAGCACCGTGAGTAACAGTAACCCGAATAGGGCTGATAGGGTGCTTTTTCTCATAACGGAAGAATGAGATTATTTGACAATGTACTTCTTGCCGTTCTCAACGACGACACCCTTGTACTGGCTGTCTACTCGCTGGCCAGCAAGGTTGTAGCGAACAGCAGGAGCAGTAGTGGCAACTGTGCTCAACTCGCTGATGCCATCGGCAAAATTGAACTCATAACCACCAAAACCGAGCTGTGAGGAAAGTTGGAAAACATAGTAGCTCTCTCCAGCCTCGACATCAAAAGTGAGCCAGCCCCAGAAGGCCTGGTTGCCAGCGTCAATCACGAAGGGCTTCGTGTCTACACCGTTCTCGTCGAGACAGGCATTGTTGTGGCGCTCGAGCATCTCCTCAGCGGTGAAGAATATCTGGTACTGCTCGTATATGATGTTGCCCTGGTTGTCAACTTTGGGCTCGCCGGTCTCCGGGTCAATGACAGGGGTGTCATAGTTGGCACGCTGACCATTCACATAACCTTCTGCCTGATAGTCTACACCGTACTTCATCGGGGCTCCGGTGCTGCCTTTCACAATCACAGTCTTACGGTTGCCTTTGTTCACCCATACCTGAACCTTCAGCGATCCGGAAACACTCGGTGTGAACTTGTAGTAAAGACCATACTTGGGAAGACCGGTCTCACCACCCTCATAATCGATGTAGGTGTAGGCAGGACGGTACACGCCTGTGGGCTCGCCATCAGTATACACTTCTTCAGCGTAGATGTCGGCGTAGGCATTGCCTTGACCAGCCACAAAATAGAGTTTCGTGCCTTCGGCATCATTGATGTCGAGCTTGTTGTTGGCGTTCTTCCAGGTGATGTCGCCCATTACAATCTCTGCGGCTTCATACCAGTGCTTCTCGGCGTCTACAACCGCTCCGGGTACAACCTCTGTAGGTGTGGCACTTCCCACAGCCTCTACGGTCATGTGCTCAGTGGCGATGTTCACAACCGATCGACCGGTGGTACCAACATTGGTGGCCACGCCATTCTCGTCGACCACGGAGGCAAATTCGGTGGCGAGCTGACCCTCGGGAGCTGATACATAGCTCTCGGTCTGGGCATTCATACTGGCAGCGCATACGGCTGCTGCAACAAGAGTAAAGATTTTTTTCATATTAATTGATTTTAGATGATGAATGTTTTCTTCGATTCGATGAATTTGAATAGTTTGTTCGATATTTACCTTAAAGTCGTTTCAGCCACAAAATTACACTTATTTTTTAATATAAAAAAGCGGAGTCCGTTTTTTTTATACCAGTCTCCGCTCTTTTTTAGGTTTTTTCTTTATTTTTTAAACCCAATCGGTCATTAGAATTGATGTCAGTGCTACATAAGAACATAAATGATGTCAGCCTAATGACCGATTTGGGTCTAATTGGCCAAGGGGTCAAATGTTCCATTCGAACCGCCGTTGTTGTAATCGCCCCAACCTATTGTCTGGGGAAGCGACTTGTTGGCGGAAGCGGCACTGGTGGCCAATCCGAGGAAGTAATACTTCGGGAAGAACTTGATGGTCTCGTCCACGTGATTGGCATCACGGGCATCGCCTTTCTTCAGCTTGCGAACCAGGTTCTGCTTGTACCAAGTGGCAAGGGTTGCGAGCTGTGGACCAAGTTCCTGACGGAGGTCCACCGCCACGGCGTCGCGCTCGGCTTGGGGTATCTCCTTGAGCAGCGGATCGCTGTCGTAGGTGGTACCGCCTACTCCGAATTTGTCTGCCACACGGTATTCCATGTTCTCACGGCGCTGACCGTTCATAGGCTTGAAACCAAGCCAGGTGCAGGTGTTGCCGCCCCATCCAGTAAGTTTCCAAGTGGCGGGAGCACCATCGGCCGAAGCGGCTCCTCCGTCGAAGAGCATCCAGCGGCGAAGGTCGTCAAAACGCTTGCCTTCATAGGCCAACTCTATCTGGCGCTCATAGAGGATAGCACTCATACAGGTGGCTTGGTCGCTGGCCAGATTGGCCTGAAGACCATAGTTGTTGGCAGCTGTGTATCCGGCTCTGGTGCGTATCTGCTTCAGATACTCCACTGCCTCGCCCATCTGGCCGGCACCGCAGGCGGCCTCAGCCAGATTCAGCAGCACTTCTGCATAGCGCAATTCGATAAACTGGGCGCCACTGAAGGCAAAACCACCGTTCTTCCAGGTACCGTCCCAGGTATACAGGGGGCTCTGGTTCACATCGAAATCGTCCGAACGCTTGCGAACATAGATTCCTTGCTTGCTCGACAGCAGATTGTCGGCACCGTAGGAGTTGCCGCTCTCGGCATTGCCCTGGTCGTTCAGGTCGGTATACCATACATAGTTCCAAAGGATATAGTCGCGGCCGGTGTTGTAGCTGGGGTTGTGAGAGTCGGCCTCGGTGGCGTCGCCACTGTAGGCCCAGCGGAAACCGGGGAAGGCAAAGGTGCGGTAGAAACGGGGATCTCTGCCCACAAACGGAACCTCTGCATCGTACACACTGTCGGACGATTCAAGCCTGGTATAGGTCTGGCAGGAGGCGGGTCGCTTGCCGTCGGCCATGGGGAACATGTCTATCAACATGGCAGAGGCATTCTTGCCGGATCCGGTGGCATTCTTCGGGCGGATACCGCGCTCCCAGTCATTGTTCTTCTGGGTGTCGAGACCGTCACCGCTGATGTTGTTGTACAGGGTCACAAATACAGCCTCCGGATTGCGGCCGGTCTGACAGAACATGGCGGCGAAATCGCTGGCATTCACGTTGTTGCCGGTACGGTAGAGACCATAACCGCAGGCGTTGATCGAGTCGAGCTCGGCCTTCATCTGTGTGTAGGCTTGCTGCCAGCGGGCGGCGTCGTTGCTGCGGTTGAACAGCGGACTGGCCCAGAGCAGAAGAGCGCGGCCTTTCACGGCCAGACAGGTACCGGTCGTCACGCGGCCATAGTCGCTGCCGCTCCAACCGCCTTTCATCGTGCGGGCGGCCAACATGCGGGCGGCATTGTCAAGGTCGGTGAGGATGAACTCAAAGCATTCCCTTGCACTCGAACGGGGGGTGACGGATTCTTCCACAGGGTCTTGGGTCTCTGTCACAAGGGGCACACCGCCATACCATTTCACCAAGTTCAGATAGCACCAGGCACGGAAGAAGTAGCACTGACCCAGCAGGATGTTCTTCTCCTCATCGGAGAGTGTGCCTCCCTGGATACCTTGAATACAGTCGTTGATGTTACGGATACGGCCGTATACCGACTCCTGAATGTTGCTCTGGGTGCCCATGAACCAGTCGGGAACGGCATTGCCGGTACCGGTAGAGGTGAGCTCGGCCTCGGGATTTACAAACAAGCCGAAACCGCTGTATTCCTCAGTACACTTTGACAGTACATCGTTAGAACCGGCAGAGGGATATTTCCACAAAGTACCGTCTGTCACATTGGCTGTGGGAAGCGACCATGAATAGATGTCGTTCAGACGGCCGTTGGCGCCACTGTAGTAGTTGTAAATGTCGGCATTCACATTGTCATAATTGCGCTTCTCCTCAAGGAAACTGTCGCTGCAAGAGGCTAAAAAACCGGCGGCTAAAACAGCGCAACTGATATATTGGATTGTTCTTTTCATTGCTTTAATCGGTTGATAAGGTTTACGCGCTTAGAAACTCAGATTCACACCAACAGTGAATTTACGAAGGGTGGGATAGCTGCCGTAGCTGCCGGCCATCGGATTCATAAACTTGTCGGGATAGGGATTGTAGAAATTGATGAGGTTCTGACCGGTCACATTCACACGGGCATTCTTGACACCTATCTTGTTCACCCAGGCTTTCGGAAGGGTGTAGGCAAGTGTCAGGCGGTTTAGGGTGAACCGCGCGGCGCTCACTCGCCAGAAACTGCTGGCCACACTGTTCACCGATGAGTAGGCAAGGTTCGGATACTGGGCATCGTGATTGGCGGTCATAAGGAGATTGCCGCTGCCATCGTAGATGTCCTGGTATACGTACATGTTGTCGGGATTCCAGAATGAGGGCATGTTGCAGTACTCTATGTCGCCCTGAGGACTCAGCGCCTGAGAGGGAACGGTGGTGTAGCCGCCCCAAGAGGCACTGAACTGGGCTGTAAGGGCAAGACCCTTCCAGTCGGCGCCAAGGTTCAACGAGAATCCATAGGGATTGTTGCGCTTCGACAGCTGAACCTGGTCGTTGTTGCGGTCTACGATGCCGTCAGGACCGGCATAGGTGCCGTCGGGCTGCTGGGCACCGCGTACATCCTTGTAAATAAGCATACCGGGACGCACCTTGTCCTTCGTCATTCCCATATAGGAAGTGATGCCGTAACGGTCAAAGTATTCTTCTATGTCCTGGAAACTGCGGAACATGCCGAGACACTGCATACCCCAGGAACCCATGTCGGTGCGGTGGCCGCGGGTGAGCTGACGGTAGATGTACTCGTCTTCCCAGTCCATGACCAGCACTTTGTTGTCCGACATACCGGTGTTCAGCGTCACATGGTATTTCAGGTCTTGACCTATCTTGTCACGCCAGGTCAGAGAGAGCTCCCAACCCCAGTTGTCCATTTCACCGAGGTTCACGGCGGCGCTCTGAGTTCCGACGGTCGACGGAACGGTCTGCATGATGTTCATCAGCATCTCGCGGTTCCACTCACGGTAGTAGTCGAACGTAACATTCAACTTGCGGTTCAGGAACATGGCGTCGAGACCGATGTTCATCTTGTACGACTTGTCCCAATGTACATCGCGGTTCACGGCCGAGTTGTTCTTGTTGATGGTGATGCGGTTGCCCGACTGGTTGCCGAGGCCCTCACCAAATACGGTGCCGCGGTTGGCATCCTGGGCGTAGATCTGCATCCATTGCCAGGCGGCGGTGTTGTCGCGGCCGGTCAGACCGAAGGAGGCGCGGAGTTTGAGGAAGTCCATGAACTTCACCTTCTCCTGGAACCAGTTCTCTTCCGATATCACCCAACCGGCACTGGCGGCGGGGAAGGTGCCCCAGTAGTTCTCGGGGGCGAATTTCGTGGAGGCGTCGGAGCGGAGAAGCAACTCAAGAAGGTATTTGTTCAGATAGCTGTAGTTCAAGCGGCCAATGTAGGAGAGTGTTCCCGACTCGCTGCGGGTGAAGGTGCCGGAAATCTCACCGGTGGCTGAGTTGTACTGGCCGGTGGTGAACTCGTAGGGGGCCTCGCGCTGGGTGGTCTGATACTCACTCTCGGCTTCCGACTTCTCTATCGAGAAGAGGGCGCTCACATGGTGGTCGCCGAAGGCACGGTCGTACTGGGCCGTGAAGTTAATCTGGTAGTTGTCGGTACGGGTCGACGAACGCGACAGATAGTTGCCGTTGCCCAAAGTGATGGCATTGAAGTTGGTCACATTCAGATAGCTGTCGTCCTCACCGCCCACGGGAGTGTAGAGGTGGTGCCCGCTGCCGTAGCGGTTCACCATCTGATAAAGGGTGTACGACGAGCCGTACTCATTGCCCTTGTCGGTGTTGATGCTCTTCGAGTAGGAGAAACGGAGCTTCAGACCTTTCAGAATCTCACTCCAACCGAAATCGTAGCTGATGCTTCCGTTGATGTTCAGGTTGGAGTTCATATTGCGCTTGTAGTCGCCGTTGTTCTGAAGAATGTCGAAGTGATAGTTCTGGTTCTGGTTCTTCTGACCGTTGCTCACACCGTAGGCGGGAATGCCGTAGTCATCCACGTATTCGGGCATGTAGTAGGGGCGGGTGAGCAGCAGGTTGTAGTCCTTCTCGGCGTTAGATCCTCCCACTTTTACAAGCGGGGTGTTCTTCTTGCCGTAGTCGCCGGATACAGTAAGGTTGGCACCCAGCCACTTGCTTACCTTCACATCCACACCGGAGCGGAAGTTCCAGCGGTCGTAGTCCAAACGGCCCAGGTTACCTTCCTGGTCGAAGTAGCTGATGCCGGCAAAGTAGTTCACCTTGTCGGTGGCACCGCTCACGTTCACACTGTGCTTCATCGTCGAACCGGTCTCCCAGTACTTGTCCAGAAGGTCGTAGTTGAGCGACTTCATGGCTTCCAACTCGTCGGCCTGGAACAGCTCGGTCGTCTTGTTCAGCGTGGTGTTAGTGGGGTCGGCGGCTTTCATGGCATTGAAAAGACGGCCGTAGTTGTAAGCGCTCAGCATCTTCGGACGAGATACCTCGTCGGTGAAACCGAACGTACCGCTGTAGCTGATGCTCGGAGCTCCCATGCGGCCTTTCTTCGTCGTCACAAGGATAACACCGTTGGCGGCACGGGCACCGTATACGGCTGCCGAGGCATCTTTCAGCACAGAGATGCTCTCCACTTCTGAGGGGTCGAGGTTGTTGAAGGCTTCAGCACCAAGGTTCTGACTGCTGTTGCCCACTTTGATGTCGTTGGGGTAGATGTAGCCGTCTATCACAAAAAGGGGCTGTTGGGCGGTACTGCCCACCTCACCGAGCGAGTTCACATCGCGGATGGTGATACGGGCGTTCTCACCAGGACGGCTCTCACCACCGCTCACACTCAGACCGCCAACAAGACCGCTCAGCGTACTGGCAAGGTTGCCGTTGGCCAGGTCTTGTATCTCGTCAACAGGCACCGAGGCAACAGAACCGGTAAGGTGGGCTTTCTTCTGGGTGCCGTAACCTACCACCACCACTTCTTCAAGGTCGTTCTTGTCTTCCTTCAGCTGAAGCTTGCCGCCGGGAGCCACTGTCATGGTCTCATAGCCGATATAGGAGATGACTACTTTCTTGCCTTTGGGAACTGACAGACTGTAGTTGCCGTCAAGGTCGGTCACAGTGCCGGTCTTGGTGCCTTCAACAAGCACCGAGGCTCCAATCACGGGCTCGCCGTTCTCGTCTACCACATTACCGGTCACCACGGTCTCCTGAGCCATGGCGGGCAGGGTGAGAAGGGCAAACAATAGCCCTAAAAGGATATGTTTCATTGATTTTTTCATCGTTCGCTGTGTTTAGGATTATTGTTAAGGTAACCATCGCGGATCACCGGTCTTCAGACTCACCTGGGTAGCACCGCTGATGGTGAAGTCGCCGGCAGAGGGATTCTTAAATTGGGGGTCTTCCTTGATATCGGTGCCCGAGGTGTCGTAGTTGCCGGGATCGTCAAAGGTGCCGTCGGCCCTCATGTACGTGTTGTTCATAATCGTGCCGGGCTGACCGGTACGGCCGTGGAGGAAACGGCGGGCAACACCCGACGGACTGCAGTCGTAGAAGATACAGTTGGTCAGGTTCCAGTAGGAGGTGGCCTTCGACTGCATACCGTTGTAGTTGCCCCACTGGCCGTTGTCCCATGTCACATGGTAGAAGGTGCAATGGTCGTAGGTCACACTGTTGGTCTCAAGGTTGATGTCCTTGGCACGGTACATACCGGCTTGATAGAAGTACTTGATGTCGCCGGGGTTGTCGGGCGACTCATAGAAAGTACTGTTCGTGATGGTTAGGTCGTTGATGTGACCGGCCTTGTTGGTCCAGAACACTCCGCCGCTGATGGCTTCGGGAGGAGTCAGCCGTACCACGCAGTTGTCTACCAGGAAAGTAATCACAGCAGTCTTGCTCTGCTGGTCCCAGAAGAAGTATTTGTTCACATTGTCGAAATTGCAGTTCAGTATGCTCACAGGCTCTTTGATGAGCACAAAACCGGTCTCGTCGGGAGCAACGGTCGATTCCTTGCTGAAGGCAAACACACCGGCGCTGGAGCCGGCACAGTCGAAGTCGATGTACTTCACCGAGAAACCGGCCGAGAAGTTCAGACTGGCCTTGTCGCCCGTGTAGCGGATCTTGGCGTGATTCACCTTGCTCGTACTGCGGAGCGTCACGGTGTTGGCGTCAAAGTCTACCACGTCGGAAACGGTGTATTCAGCACCGCCCTCAAGGTCGAAGTTCAGATTCTTGCCGATAGAATCGGCTGGCAGCGCATGCGACTTGAAGTATTCTGCCAAATCAGTACCGGCCGGAATGGTCTGGTAGGTGGGGGTGAAGGTGCTAAAAGGCTTCTCAGTGACCTCGCTGGCCTCGGCATTGTTGTAACGCGTGTTGCCAAGGGTCTGGATGCGGAGCAGGTAGTTCATGTCTTCCTCTCTGCTCACGGCCATCGAACAGCCGTCTATCACACTGTCTTTCACCAGGGCTTCTTCCATGTTGCCCTGGTCGTAGAGCGAAACGAGATAGCCGCCGGCTCCGTCCACTACTTTCCATGAGATGGTCTGCGTCTTGCCGTCAGCGCTGGGCGTGATCACGATGCCGTCGGCTGCCGGAGAGGTCAGCGTCGAGTTCGTCACCGTAGAGCGGAACGTCTCGTCGTCGTAGCCATCTTCAGCACAAGACCACAGCATGGAGACCCCTGCACACAGCAGAGACAACATGATGAGGCTCTTGCCTGTTGCGAAATGATGCTTTTTCATAATGTTGAATGGTTAGTTGTTATTTTATTTAGGTTATTGATTCTGGAATATTTTCTTTAAGTAGGCCACATTGGTGCCGAAATTGTAGCGAACATCGCGGGTGCGTCCGGCGTCGCGGGAGCGTTCCACCACAAGCCATCCTGTCCAGCCCATCTTCTTCAGCGTCTTGCGCACTTTTACCATGTCCACACGGGAATCGCGGTCAAGTGTCACACTGTCGGTCAGACTGGCGTGAATCTGGCATATACGGTCGCGGCCAAGTCTTTTCAACTCTTTACATATGTCAATACCTTTGTCGGCAGCATCTTGCATGTTGAAGTAGACCTTGATACCTTCACTGTCTATCTCTTTTAGAAAAGACTTATCGTAACAGGCATCCTGACCTGTACGGATGCCGATTGTCACACCCCATGATAAGGCAAGCTCACCGGCACGGCGCAGACGGCGTACCATCTCATCGTGCTCTTCACCCGGTGAAATCCAGGCTTTGCCGCTGCCTCCCAACGGAAGAAACGCAACTCGGGCACCAAAGGGCTTCATCGTCCGCAGGCAGTCTAATATCAGTTCCTCAAAGTTGGGCCTTTCCAATAAATTCTGTGCGAAAAACCCCGACATGGCTATCGATGCTACTGCCACGCCTTGCTCATGCGAGGTGTTGAGAAATGTCTGAAGGGTTGACTCGTCGCGCAGCTTGTTGTCCCATAGCACACGGTAGCCTAAGCCGCCCATGTCCATCTCCACGCCGTCGGCACCTATCTCCTTGGTCAGGGCAAATTCGCCCAACTTCTGGCGTTTCAGTATCATCCAGTCGCATACGCCTATTTGGAAGGGAGCTCTCTCCTGACCAAACAGGGTAACGGGGTATATAAGCAAAATCAGCAACAGACTCGCTAGGACTCTTGCTCTCATCATGGAAAATTAGTTTGTTTTTTGTAATATTACATTCTAATGACGTTTGTAGCTTGTTTCTGTAACCTTTTTTATAATTTTATATAATTGTGAGATTAATTGCCTTACCTTAAAAAATAAAGTCAACAAAAGAATAAGGCCTCAAACCTGAAAGCATGCTTTCGTTTGAGGCCTTTATGGGGATTCTTAGTGATTACTAATGGCCGCCTGAAAATGGCTGGAAGATTCTATCGGACCAGAGGGTTCTTCCTGATTGGATCACAAGTAAGGTCGCAACCCAACTTCTTCAGAATCTTGCGGTCTATCTCGCTCAGCATCACGGTGCAGTGCACTTGGCAGCCACGCAGCCGGGGAAGACTCTCCAAAGCCCGACGGCAGTTCTCATCGTGGGGAGAAAGGACAGAGAGGGCCACCAAAACCTCATCGGTGTGAAGACGGGGGTTCCTGCCGCCAAGATAATCTATCTTTGTCTTCTGGATAGGCTCTATCATGCTCTGGGGTATCAGCTTCACTTCATGGTCGATGCCGGCAAGATGTTTGGTCACATTGAGAAGGAGAGCCGCACAACAGCCGAGAAGAGCTCCCGACTGAGAGGTGATGATGGTGCCGTCCTCCAGTTCGATGGCTGCACAGGAATGTCCAGTCTGCTCTTTGCGCTCGTTGGCGGCAACCGTTGCGCGGCGGTCAGCGGTGGTAATTTTCAACTGATTGAAAAGCATCTGTATCTTATGCACCTCGCTGTCATTGCAGGCTCCGTCAGCTAACTTGTTGGTGGCGGCATAGTAGCGCCTGATAATCTCGGCTTTCGAGGCCTCACAGCATACCTTATCATCGGATATACAGAAGCCTACCATATTCACACCCATATCGGTGGGCGACTTATACGGGTTCTCACCATAGATGCCCTCAAACAGGGCGTTGAGCACGGGGAATATCTCTATGTCGCGGTTGTAGTTGATGGCCACCTTGCCATAGGCATCCAAATGAAACGGGTCTATCATGTTCACGTCGTTCAGGTCGGCAGTGGCGGCCTCGTAAGCTACATTGACCGGGTGCTTCAAAGGCAGACTCCACACAGGGAAGGTCTCAAACTTGGCGTAACCGGCATGAACGCCACGCTTGTTCTCACCATATAGCTGACTCAGACAGACGGCCATCTTGCCGCTGCCCGGACCTGGGGCGGTAACAATAATTAGCGGACGCTGGGTCTCCACAAAATCGTTCTTGCCAAAGCCTTCGTCTGAGGCTATCAGCGATACATTGTGGGGATAACCCTCTATGAGATAGTGGTAATAGGTCTTGATGCCCATGCGCTGGAGACGCTGTCTGAAGGTGTCGGCCGCACGCTGACCTGCATAATGGGTGATGACTACAGAACCCACCATGAACTGGCGGTTCAGAAAAGCGGCACGCAGTCGCAACACGTCTTCTTCGTAGGTTATACCAAGGTCGGCTCGTATCTTGTTCTCCTCGATATCTTCCGCATTGATCACAATCACAATCTCAATGCTGTCGCTCAACTGCTGGAGCATCGATAGCTTGCTGTCGGGTTTAAAACCGGGCAGCACACGCGATGCATGGTAGTCGTCGAAGAGCTTGCCGCCCATTTCCAAATAGAGCTTGCCGCCAAACTGTGATATTCGTTCCCTGATATGTTCCGACTGAATCTTTACATATTTCTTGTCGTCAAAACCGATGGTCATTGTGCTTTGTGTTTGATTTGAATGCAAAATTAAAACAAAAAGTCGGAAATCATGGCAAATGGGTGTTGTTTTTGATGAAAAAATATCGAATCGATAGACATTGGCTCCTTAAAAAAGGGCTTTTCACCCTTTTATAGCTGTTAATTAATGTCATTCTCAGCTCTTTTCATGCTTTTTTCTCTCATTGACTTCAATTTTTTATTAATTTGTTTTGATTTAAGAATTATTTTAAGTATTTTTGCATTCGTTAATAAATCAGATCGGTTTTCATGAGGCTTTTCTGTTTCATAGTAAGTGTTTTGCTGCTTACTTCCTGCAATTTTAAACTAAAACTGCAGGAAGATGAAACGGTTGAGGCAGAGAGAGTGGAAATACAGCGATATGACCGCCTGCAGAGCCTTTATCTTACAACTGGCGATTTTTCTGCTTTGCAGCAGATGAGCACAGATTATCCCATTGAGACAAGAACGCTCTTGGAGAAAGTGTTGGAATTGGGTGAAGTGAGCGACCCCGAGATCAATGCACGCTTCCTTTCGTATTTCCAGGATTCCACCCTGCAGGTCATCATTTCTGATGCTGAGGTGCAATATGCCAATATGAACGACCTTAACAAGGAACTCACAGAGGCGTTCCAACGGCTCACAGGATGGTTGCCCGACCTGCCGGTTCCAATGATTTATGCGCAAATCTGCGCGCTTCACCAAAGTATTGTTGTCGGCGACCAGTCGGTAGGTATCAGCATAGACAAATATCTGGGCTCCGACTATCCGGCTTACTTGAAATACTATCCTGCCGAACAGCGGAAACTGATGAAGCGCGACTGCATTCTGCCCGACTGTATCAGTTTCTATTTACTGAGCAGGTATCCTTTGCCCAATTTCAGTACAGCCGAACAGCAAATAAGGGATTTGCATCTGGCAAAAATACAGTGGGTCACCAACAAAGCTATCGCACGGAATTTCTTCAAATCTGATTTCGTCTCGGTTTTTGATAAATATACTGCCAAACATCCGAATATTACAATAGCCGACTTGATGGAAAATACGGATTATGAAAAATTCCTCAAATAGCTTCTTCTGCCCGTTTGCCCTATTAGGGTTATGGGCCAAACTACTTTTCAACTATCCTGAAAAAATGAAAAAATTCTTCTTCTCTATTCTTTTCTTGACGGGCACTTTATGCTTGCCCGCGCAAAATGGCTTCGATAAAACGGCTATGCAGATTGCTTATGAGATGATGCCGGGATGGAACCTCGGCAACACGCTCGAGGCCAGCAATTGGAGAACTAATACGCAATTGTGGAACAACGAGGGCGGACTCGATGCCGAAATCTCCTGGCAGGGTACAAGAACAACACAGGAAGTAATCGATTATGTAAAGGAACAGGGATTTCGCTCTGTCAGAATTCCTTGCGCCTGGGCCTTGGGACATATTGTCGATGCGGAGAAAAAGACCATCGATCCGATTTGGATGGAAAGGGTGAAGACCGTAGTCGACTATTGTATCAATGATGGTCTGTATGTGGTACTCAATGACCACTGGGACGGGGGATGGCTCGAAAACCATATCGCCGACTCCAATCCCAATACAATTGCCGAGAACAAAGCGACGCTTACTGCTTTGTGGACACAGATAGCCGAGGCTTTCAAAGACTACGACGAGCACCTGCTCTTTGCTGGTTTCAACGAACCGAATGCAGAGAGTCAGTCGGCTACTAACAATTTGATGGATTATCACCAAGTGTTTGTCGACGCAGTCAGGGCTACAGGGGGCAACAATGAGAAAAGAATTCTGGTGGTTCAAGGACCCAGCACCGATGCGGAACGTACCTGCCAGATGCTCACTCGGCTGCCGGAGGATATCACGCCCGGACGGCTGGCCGTGGAGGTGCATCTTTACTATCCATGGAACTTCTGGGGAATGGAAAAAGATGAGTCTTGGGGCAACTGCTTCTATTATTGGGGAGAGGGCAACCATGTGTCGGGCTCTAAGCACAATGCCACTTATGGAGAGGAGGAGGACTTGAGAAAACTCATGGACCAACTGAAAACCAAGTTCGTCGATAATGGCGTACCGGTCATCAATGGCGAATACGGGGTCAATTGGCGCGTCATCTCGGGCAGTGGTGAGAGCCAGGAAAAACATGATGCCTCAATAAAAACGTACTACCGGTTTATGAATAAGGAATGCATAGAGCACGGCATTGTACCCATGGTGTGGGACACCAATTCTTCTCGGGGCATGACCGTCATCAACAGGAGCAATCTGTCTATTGTCTGCCCTTACATGATGGAAGGTATCAGAGAAGGGGTGGAACAGGCCGATTGGAGTGCCGAGGTGATGACGCCCACTGTGAACCCGACAGTCAATTCGCCGATATATAACCTTCATGGACAAAAAGTCACTGCCATGGAAAAAGGTGTGTATATCCAAAACGGGAGAAAAGTCTTGGTCAAGTAGTTGTTTCCTTGCCTTGCCAGAGATCGTTTTCTTGCATATACCGGCAAAGCATCCGGTTCAGAATGTCTGGCTTGAGGCCCCAACAGGGCGCAACCACTTTGCTCAGGGGAGATGAGGAAAAGAACCGTTCCAGTACGAGGTCTTTCCGAAGACGACAGATGTAGTGTGACAGTAGGTGGAGGTAGTCATTTACCTCCATTTTCTTTTCTGGGCAACTGCTATATGCTTGCCATAGTTTTGTGCCTTTTATGATTTGTAGCTGATGTATCTTCAGCAGGGTGAGAGGTAGACGGGATATCTCTTCGGCTTCTGACAATTGCATGGCTTTGTCTTCTCCAGGCAACCCTAAGATTACATGCCCGCCTACACGGATACCACGGCCGGACAGGGATTCAACGGCACGACAGCTGCAGGCGTAGTCGTGGCCTCGGTTCAAAAGGCGCAGTGTGGCGTCATAAGTAGATTCTATGCCGATTTCCACCACCAGGAAGGTTTGACGGTTCAGCTCTTCAAGATAATTCAGAATGGCGGGCGGAAGACAATCGGGGCGCGTGCTGATGACAAGGCCTGCAACATCCTCTACCGCAAGGGCTTCTTCATAAAGGGGTTTCAGCTCTTCGGGCGTACCGTAAGTGTTGGTGTACGATTGGAAATAGGCCAAATACTTTAAATGGCTGTTCTTTCGCGAATAGAATGATTTGCCGGCCAGCAACTGCTCTCTCACAGACTTGCCTCTTTGGCAGTAATGGGGGGTAAAGGCGCTATTGTCACAGAAATGGCATCCCTCAGTAGACAGACGGCCATCGCGGTTGGGACAGGTCAGACCGGCGTCAACGGAAAGCTTCTGCACGCGGTTTCCTATCTGGCTGCGAATCCATGTGCCGTAGTCATTGTAGGGTAGGGCTTGGCGCATCATGACAGTAAACCTGACAATTCCGCAAAACAATTTAACGTGGTCAGACATTCATGGGCAAATTCCTCAGCTTCTTCATGTTGCCATGTCAGATAGAAGGGTATGTGAACGGCGTATGACCCTATCTCAAGGGCTGGGGCTATGTCGCTTTTGAACGAATTGCCCACCATCAGCATTTCACAGGGCTGTATTTGGAACCATTCACACAACTGCAGGTATTCACGGGTGCTCTTGTTCGATACGATAATCACGTCATCGAAAAATGGGGATAACCCCGAACGCTTCAGCTTTGATTCCTGCTCCAGATTGTCGCCTTTAGTGAAAAGGACCATGCGGTAGCGGAATTGGCGCCTGATGTACTCCAAAGTATCTTTCACACCGGGCAGAGGGGTGGCGGGCAGGCGGAGCAGGCTGCGCCCCATTTGCTCTATCTTGAGCAATTCCATGGCCGATATCGTGCCTTCCGTCAAAGAGATGGCGTTTTCTATCAGACTCAAAGTGAAGGCTTTGGTTCCGTAACCCAACTCTTCCATGTTGCCGCATTCCACGGCAAAAAAACGGTCATGAAGGTCGGAAGGGGTTCCGTAACCGGAAAACATCTCATGATACTGCTTCTCTACCTTGTCGAAGTGTGATTGGCAGTCCCAAAGTGTGTCGTCGGCATCGAAAACTATTACTTTTATCGATTGGGAGTCTATCATCTTATTGTTGTATCATATTCCTGATAAGAGTCCAGCCTATTATGAGGGTGGACATCATGATTATAACGGCATTTCTCCCCATCTTATTGTATAGGTTCCTATACAAAGGGGTGCCGCCGATGGGGATAAGTAGCAACAACACAATGGGAATGAGGAGGACTACAAGAAAATTATATGATAGGGCTGAATGAATGTCGCCGGACAAAAGGCTGTGAAAAGCGCGTTGAATACCGCAGAATGCACAGTCGTAGCCGGTCAACTCCTTAAAAGGGCAAACAGGGAAAAGTGGACTGGTCGAAGGGTCAAACAGATAAAACATCATGACGGCCAGCAAGCCCCCTGCCAATAGATAATAGGTTTTGCCTTTGTTCATTTCAACTCCTTCACCATGGCCAGGGATAACTGCCGGGTTTCAATGTGATGCCGTACGCGGCATGTTCCATCCTTACGACTCCTGGGGCATATTCACACGAAAGCGTCAGATCTTTCCATCCCATACGTTCCAGTATGCTGTTGGCGGTGGCACCGCCTTCTATATATACTTCACGGATGGGATATTGCTGCAGCAACAATGCAACCGCCTCAGCGGTTGCCGACTTGAGAAAGGCGGCCTTTAACGCATCATGGCTGACGGCCGTGGGCATACGGAGCTGTACATGTCCATACTGGTTCAACAACGATAGTGCATCATCTACCCAAACGTCAGTATTGTTTTCTCCTTGATAGGTGGAGTGGGGCATCATGCTGGCGGGCCAGTCAGGCATTCCTTTGCTCTGAGTGCTGCCGCATACCATAAGAGCATCGTCAAAACTGATTTGATGAAGTGGTTTCTCGTTGCTGACGGAATGTCCCAAGGCAGTCAGAAACTGTTCAAAGAGATCGGCGCCTCCAGCCAAAAGCGTCTGTCGACCAGCCTGTTTGATTAGTTTATCTAAATCTTCTCTACAAGTGACATCCGCATAGTAAAGTCCTCTTTCATTGGCCTGTTTCCAGTACTTCATGTTTGGGAAACGCTCTTCTATCTTCGACGACCATGCCGGGTATTCTGGGTCTGTAGAAAAGGGGGTCTTGTCCAAGGGAATTCCGTCTATATAGTAGATGCCACCTTTTATCACACGTCCTCTGCTTGGATTGGCGGGTATATAGAGGCAGTTGAGATAACGGCTGCTTTGCAGCAATTCATATAGTTCATCCTCTACATGTCCACGAAAGGCCGAGTCGGTCTTCTTGAACAGGAGGGCATCAGTCGGGAGGGCTTCACACAGCTTGCGGATTTCTTTTCTTGCGTCAGAAAGACTTTGCTGCCGGGTCTCTGTGGCTATCACATGGGCATCATAGGCATCAACAGTCCTGACCTCACCCAGGCTGAATGAGGTCCTGAGGCCATAACGCGCACAGATACCGGCTATCTCCGCGGCGCCTGTCAAGTCATCGGCTATGACGTAAATCATGACTGCTCCATGCCTTTGCGGTGGCGGGCCATACGCTGGGCATAGTCTATCGACAGCAAAAGGGCGTCTTCACTCGCCACACCGCGGCCGGCGACGTCAAACGCTGTACCATGGTCCACACTTACACGGATAATCGGAAGGCCAAGGGTGATATTTACACCTTTCACACTGTCCATCTTGCCAGTTTCCTTGTTCCAGTTGAAACCAACTACCTTGAAGGGAATGTGTCCCTGGTCGTGATACATGGCTACGCAACCGTCAAACTGTCCGCACTTGGCTTTGGCAAACAGGCTGTCAGGGGGCACAGGGCCTGTCACGTCATAGCCACGCTGTCGGAGCTCGCTCACAGCGGGTTCTATTTCTTCGGCTTCCTCGGTGCCGAAAAGGCCGCTGTCGCTGGCGTGGGGATTGAGACCGGCTATGCCTATGCGAGGATGGGGTATGCCAAACTGGCGGCAGGCATCGTCAAGCAGCTCGGTCACTTCGATGATACGGGCTTTCTTTACCAAGTCACAGGCCTTGCGGAGCGGAACATGGGTGGAAACATGTATCACACGAAGGTACTCGTCGGCAAGCAGCATGGCATATTTCTTGGTATGGGTGAAGGTGGCGTAAATCTCTGTGTGGCCGTCGAACAGATGACCGCCCTTGTGAAGGGCCGACTTGTTCAGGGGGGCTGTTACTGTACCGTCCACCTCATTACGCATGGCAAGGTCGATGGCAGCCTTCACCGATAGGAAAGCGGCATGACCGCACTGTGCCTGTTCTTCGCCGAATTGGAAAAGGCTCATGTCCATGCAGGGTATGTCGTACACATCAATAGTGCCTTGTTCAAACCGCGCCTCTTCCACTCGCTGGATAGGGTTCACTCTTAAGTCAAGGCCTAAATGCGCAATGATATGCCTGACCACAGCGCTGTCGCCCGTCACAAGGGGACGGCAAACTGCGTATATCTCGGTATGCAGAAACGATTTCGCCACAATCTCAGGACCGATGCCTGAGGGGTCGCCGGTCGTGATGGCGAGTATGGGTAGTTCTTTCATGACTTATTGTTGTTGTTGTTGGATGCTTTAATCTTTTCCAGATAGCCGTATATGGTGAGTTCTTTGTCGGCCAATGGGGTCTTGAAGAAATAACTCGACACATAGCCTACTACAAGTACGATTAGATGACTGTATACGCCAAGCATGTATTTGTGATGGCTGAAGTTGTATTGGCCCAGGTCAAGCAGTATCTGCTTGGTCCCGTCGCCGTCAAGGTCCACCTTTGTAGAGGTCAGAACGGCATAGGCGGTAAATAGTACGGCGGCGGCAATGCCGATATAAAGGCCTTGCTTGTTGGCACGCCGGCTGAACAGACCTAAAAGGAAAATACCTACTATGCCGGCAGAGAAGATGGCATAGAGCGAGAACAGGGCTCCTAAGACACCTTCACCTCCCCATGATACGTAGAGCAGGGCGATACCTACGGCACCGATACCTGACAGCACAACCATCCAGCGGCCAAAACGCAACTTGGCGCGGTCGGTCACTTGCTTGCGGAAACGCACATAGTAGTCCTGGGTGGCTATGGCGCTGATGCAGTTCAAGTCGGAGTCAAGACTGGAGATGGCGGCGGCGGCAAGGGCCGCTATTATCAGACCGCGGATTCCAGTGGGCAACTCGGTGCGGATAAAGTAGGGAAACACTTCATCGGCTTTGATACCTTCCGGAAGCATGGGAGCTCCGGAAGCATGGTAGAAGGCGAACAGACAGGTACCGATAAGCATGAAAAGAGCCCAGACAGGCACACTCATCAGTACACCGATGTAGGCGGCACGCTTGGCCTCACGGTCACTGCGGGCCGCCAGATAGCGCTGCACGATGGTCTGGTCGGTGCCGTATTTCTGAAGGGCATAGAAGATTCCGTTCAGTACCATGACCACAAAAGTGAGCTGGGTGAGGTCCATATCGTAGGGACCGAATCCTATCTTGTCGTATTCTGAGGCAATGTTGATAACGGTCTGCGGACCACCTGAGGGGGCGAAGAAAAGTATGCCCACACACAATAGACCTCCGCCTATCAGAAGGAATCCCTGGATGACGTCCATCCACACAATAGCTTCCAAACCGCCCATTAGCGTGAGCAGTATAATCGTTATGCCGAGGATGATGACAATCGTGTTGATGGGCATGCCCAAAAAGGTGGAAAGCGCCATACTTACCAGGAAGAAGACGGTTCCTGACTTGGAGAAATGGCCCAGCAGAAAGGCTACCGAACTGTATATACGGGCAAAAAGACCGAAACGGCGCTCAAAGTACTCGTAGGTGCTCAGACGGATCACACTCCTGAACAGGGGCACTATGATTCCTATGAGCAGCAGGAGTACGATGGGTACCATCAAACCCTGCACCAAAAGTATCCAGTTGCCTTCATAGGCGGCTCCAGGGTAGGCCAGAAAGGTAACACTGCTTATCAGCGTGGCAAAAATAGACATGCCGACGGCCCAAGCAGGTATGCGGCCGCCGCCGGCAAAATAGGTGTCGCTGTCTTTCTGTCGGTGCGAGAAGTAGAGTCCCATACCTATCGCCAACATGATGGAAAGGAGCACAATCGACCAGTCTATCCAGTGTAGGGATTGCATATAATGATTATTAGAGGTTGCTCATCACATCGGTCTCCGTCGCATCTTCTATGCGAAGGGTGACAGCAGCGTCAAGCTGGGTGAGAGGGGGCACCATATAGGTGGTGGTTATCAGACCTGCCTTGTGGCAGATAACCTTCAAAGCGGCCAAAGACTCTCCTAAGGTAAAACCTTGCTGATAAATCTGTCCTAAACGGTCGGTAGTGGTCTGAAGACTTTCGGCTATGGCAGTGTCGCCATTCCAGCCGGCCTCAAAAAGTGAGGCATACATCTTCGGGATGAAATTGCCGCCGCTGGGCACAATGCCGTCGGCACCCAGCGCAAGGGCCTTGGCGGAATTGGCGGCGCAACCGCAGAAATAACTGAAGTCGGAACGGCCGCTCAACTTGCTGAGCAACTCTTCCATGCGAGGGTCATTGCGCTCGGAGTCTTTCAGACCCACAATGTTGGGATGGTCTGCCAGTCGCAACACCACATCTACCGGTATGCTCATGTGGGTAGTGGCCTTTATGTTGTAAAGCATGAAGGGCACTCTCACATGGTCGGCTATTTGGGTATAATATTGGTATATCTGCTCGTCGGTAAGTGAGTAATAGCCAGGAAGGGTCGAGGCCAACACATCAGCACCGGCATCGACGAGCGATTCTGCCTCCCTGAGCTGGTCTTCCACACACAGACCCGTAAGACAGGCATAGATGGTGACACGATGATTGGAGGCTTTAGAGGCCAAGCGGGTGAGCTCTACAGCCTGAGTATGGCTCAGACTGTTGCCTTCGCCGGTGGTTCCCATCAGCAGGGGGGATACGCCTGCCTCTACAAAGTTATCTATCAGATGGTTCACCGATTCGGGGTCTATAGCCCCTGTCGCTGTCAGCGGGGTTACCATGGGTACCACGACTCCATGATATTTTTTCATTTGCTTCATTTTGTAGATTAAGTAGTTATTGGTTGTCTGTTGTTAAAATTTCACCAGTATACGGAACACTTTGCTGGGGTCGGCATCCCATCGCTGCATCGCTCCCTCTGCATCTTCGGCGTCAACCACCTCGCTCTCCAGCAAATCATAGGGGCAGGCACCGGTTTGCATGTAGCGGATAACGGCGTCGAAGTCTTCTGGCAGGGCATTGCGCGAACCGCGTATGTCAAGCTCCTTCTGCACAAAGAATTTGGTGTGGAAGGACACGTCTTGCTTGGCGTAGCCGATACATACCACACGGCCGGTGAATCCTACTTCATTAACCGCCAGATTGTAGGTGGATGGACTGCCCACCGCCTCGATGATAACATCGGGCATCATGCCGTGGGTAATCTCCACCAGGCGTTCATGCACATTTTCATGCATCGAGTTGATGGTATAGTTGGCGCCCATCTGACGCACGATTTCAAGCTTACGGTCGTCAATGTCGCAAGCTATGACCGTGCAACCGCGGCGTGAGGCACGCACCACGGCACCGAGGCCTACCATGCCGCAGCCTATAACCATCACGATATCGGTGTCGGTGGCTTGTCCACGGGCTACGGCATGAAAACCTACACTCATCGGTTCTATCAGCGCACAGTCGCGCACCGTGACACCGTCCACAGGTATAACCTTCTCCCAAGGCACGGCCAGATAGTCGCTCATTGCTCCGTTGCGCTGCACACCGAGGGTCTCATTGTGCTCGCAGGCATTGTAGCGGCGGTTGCGGCAAGAGGGGCATACACCGCAGTGGGTATAGGGATTCACCGTCACTATGCGGCCGGGCTGAAGATAGTCGGGCACGTCACAGCCTGTCTCCACTATCTCGGCTCCTATTTCATGACCGGGTATGACGGGCATCTTCACCATCGGGTTCAAACCGCGGTAGGTATTGAGGTCGCTGCCGCAGAAACCCACATAGTGGATGCGCAGCAATACTTCGTTAGATTGAATCTGCGGACGCTCCGTCTCAACAATGCGGAGCGTGCCTGGCTTGATAATTTGAATGGCTTTCATTCTGACATGTTTTTTATATAGGGCAATTGTTTGAGATCCTTGAAATGGAATACACGGGCGGCATTCTCTGAAAGAAACTGTCTGAGCTCTGATTCGCTCAGCAGATGGGAACGGAACAGAAAATCGTACGACATCTTGTAGGTGATGGCGGTGATGGTGCGGGGATAGTCGGAACCCCACATCAGTTTTTCCATGCCAACTGCATCGGCTGCTTCACGTATGGCAAGAACTGCCGACGGGTAGGGATAAAACTCGTCATTGAATAGCCAGGTGATGCCGCCGCTTTCTATATAGACATTCTTGTGACGGGCCAGCTGTATCTGCTCCATCCACCCCGGACGTGTAACCATACCGAAATGCCCTATCACGATGGTGAGGTCCGGGCACTCGCTCACAATCTCTTCTACCTCGCTCACCTGGGTGTCTCCATCAGCCAGTTCTATACCCAGGATAATGCCTTTTTCTTCCATAAGATGGAAAAGTCGCATCATTTCATCTCCTGTAAGGTAGACACGGCCTTCGGGAAGCAACAACCGCGCGGCGGGTATCTTGAGACCGCGGAATCCGCGCGCTATCAGTTGGGCAGAGTGTGAATAGAAACCGCTCTGGCGGTAGTCGCTCATGCCGAACACGAAAAAGCGGTCGGGATAACGTCGCTCCACTTCATAAAGATAGTCATTCTGTAGGCCGTCTATGAATTCCTGTGTCACCACAGCAGCCGACACTTGGGCATAGTCCATGTTGGAGAGGAATACTTCGGCTGTGTTCTGACCGTCGATGAGCCAGGGGGGGAGCATCTGTACTTCTTCTCCGAAAAACATGGAACGGCCCTGGCGGGTGGTGTATATACGCTGCCCGTTTACTACGGTGTCTTGCCGGAGCCACAAATGGCTGTGGGCATCAATGAGGGGATATTGGGGATGCATGCTGTTTATTTTATGTGTTGGCCCAGCTCACGCGGTGCTGGTCGCCGATGATTTCCCTTACAGCCTCCACCATATCCTCGTCGATGGGCTCCATAGCATAACGAATGTTCTTCTTTAGATTGTCCGGTCGGGTGGTGCTGAAAATACAACTGGCTATGCGGTCATTGCCCGTGGCGTATTGCATGGCGAGCTTCTCAATCGGATAGCCTTTCTCATGACAGTACTGGGCTGCACGGCGACAGGCCTCTACCAGCGGGCGGGGTGCAGGATGCCACTCGGGCACGCCCCGCTCGGTGAGCAAACCCATGGAGAAGGGAGAGGCACTGAGCACACCTACCTGATGCTGCTCAAAAAAGTCGAGAAAATCAGCCAACTTGTCATCGCAGAGGCAGTAGTGGCAGAAATTCATTATAGATTCCACCGTGCCGGAGACAGTGTGCTCAATTACGTATCGGAGGTTTTCCAACTGCAAGTCGGTGCAGCCAACGTGACGCACCACTCCTTCTTTCTTCAGTTCATGAAGGGCGGGAAGGGTCTCGCCAATCACTTGCTCCAAGTCGGCAAACTCGATGTCATGAACGTTAATGAGGTCTATAAAGTCTACGTGAAGGCGTTCCAAGCTCTCGTAGACGCTTTCCTTGGCTCGACGTGCGCTGTAGTCCCACGTATTGTGCCCGTCTTCACCATAGCGGCCCACTTTCGTTGAAAGGATGAACTTTTCACGGGGTATTTCTTTCAAGGCTTTCCCAAGCACTGTCTCGGCCTTGTAATAGCCATAATAGGGAGATACGTCGATGAAGTTAATGCCTTCATCAATGGCCGTGAATACGGTGTCGATGCCGCGGCTCTCATCGAACGAGTGAAACACGCCGCCCAAAGAGGAGGCTCCGAAACCGATGGTGGATACTTGCAGGCCTGTCTGGCCTAATGGGTGATATTTCATAGTGTGGTCTTTTATTGAATCGTATCAGTTGAATAGTATATAGAGTAGAACCATGAAGGTGGTCAGGGCACTCCACAAAGCGATGACAAGGGGGGAGGTGCGCGACTTCACAGGAGCAGGGATGTGGCCGGATGCTTCGGCTGGACCCAGCAGACTGATGACCGCCATACAGAGGCCGAGAAAAACAAAAAGCAGGAACGACAGCATCATGAAGTGGGGCCAAAAGGGATGAGTCTCCGCAGGAAGAACCCACAGATAGAGGATGCCGACGGCTAGGCAGATGGCTGTTCCTATGGTGAGAGCAAAATTGGCGGCAAGTGTGGTGGTGCGGCGCCAGAAAATGCCGAATAGGAACACGGCGGTCATAGGGGGAGCTATGAAACCTAAAATCGACTGGAAGACATTGAAGAGGTTCAGACCCTTTATATTGTCTATCGCCAGACAGATGGCGATGGAGAGAACAGAACCGGCAATGGTGACATAACGGCCCATACGGACTATCTCAGCGGAACTGGCCTGCTGACGGATGCGCTTCACATAGATGTCCATGGTGAAAACGGTGCTCAGGGCATTGAGCGCAGAACCTATGGTGCTCACAAGGGCGGCCGTGAGCACAGCAAACACCAAACCGACCATGCCGATGGGAAACAGATGGGTAACCATTGTAAGATAGGCTTCGTCGGGATTGGACAGACTGGGGTAAAGGGCGAAACAGATGACACCGGGAAGAATGTAGAGCATTACGTCCAATATTTTAAGCCAACCAGTGAAATTGGTACCCAACTGACCCTCACGAAGGTCGCGGGCGGCCAGTACGGGCTGTACCATCGACTGGTCGGTACACCAAAACCACACACCCATCACGGGATAGCCCAACACGATGGGCAGCCAGGGAAAATCAGGATCGCTGTTCGACTTGAATAACACCCAGTAGTCGTCGGGCACGCTGGAGACCAAACCGTCTATGCCGCCTACCTTTATCAGTCCGGCTATGGTAAGGGCCGAGGAAACGAAGATGAGAAGAAGCATCTGAAACACATTCGTATAGGCTACTGCTTTAAGGCCGCCGAGAATGGTGAACAATGCGGATATAGCCAATAAAACCAAAGCGGAGGCCCACATGGGGATGTCGAACACCTGACGGATAAGAACGCCACCTGCAAAAAGGGTCAGGGCCAACCAGGATATCAGTATCGTGACAATTGTATACCAGGCAAGGATATGACGGGTGGACTGGCCGTAACGCAGGCCCATGAACTCGGGCAGGGTACTGACATGGGCGCCTAAATAGCGGGGAGCAAAAACAAAAGCCAAAAGGGCTATAAAGACAAAGGCATACCACGCAAAATTGCCGGATACAATGCCGGTGGTGAATCCCGCACTGGCCGATGCTATCAGCATCGATGGACCAACGTTGGTGCCCCACATCGAAAAACCGATATGGTACCAGCGAAGACTCCGATTGGCCAAAAACAAGGTGCCGCCTTCCTTGGGCTTGGTGCTGGCACGAAGGCCTATGAACAGCAAAACAGCAAAATAGAGGCCTAAGATAATCCAGTCGAGGGGTTGCATATAATGGCTTTGCATAGGACAGTGATATTAAAGGGTGGGGGACAACATGGTGAATACTTGGCCTTCCCAACCATGACCCTCTGTGATGGTCAGATACGCTTGCCGACTTAGGTCTATCTCATCGGTACAGCACACATCTTCAGGATAGATGGGAATTTGCGTGCCGGGCCGGACGAAAACGGGCATCAAGTGCTTAGGACAGGGGTGCGATAGCAACCAGCGGCCTCCTTCATAACGCTCACCAGTGAAAAAATCCAACCAGCTGCCATCAGGCAGATAGATGTTGCGTTTGTCATCGCTGTTCATGACTGGGGCGACCAAAAAACTGCGCCCGAAATAATACTCGTCGTCTATATGCCAGCAGGTGGGGTCGCTGGCATGATGCAGAAGCAGGGCGCTCAGCATCGGAAGTCCACTTTGGGTGCAGTGCTCGCTCTCTTGCCATATGTAGGGAAGCAAACGGTAACGCAACTGCCACCAACGGCGTATCAGCGGGGCGATACCCGGATAATGCCATGGCTCGCGCTTGCTCGTGCCATGATAACGGATGTGGGAGGTGAAAACACCAAATTGGGTCCAACGAAGATAGATGTCTTCACGGACCGGACTGTTCATGAAGTCGGGCACGCTGTGGAAACCGGGCACATCATGACTCCAAAACGCGAAGCCCGACAAACCGAGATGAAGACCACCGCGGAGACTGCCTGCCATGCCTTCCCAGGTACTGGCGCTGTCGCCTCCCCAATGAAGGGGGTAACGCTGGCAACCGGCCCAACCGGCCCTGGCCCATATTATACCGTCACCGGTTTCTTCTTTTGTCACTTCATAGGCGGCCTTCTGATAGAGTAGGGCATACAGGTTATTCAAATGTTCAGGGGTGGAGCCCTTATAAACGGCATCCATGTGGATGTTCTCGCCAAAGTCGGTCTTGATGCATTTTACACCCATTCTCAGCAGATGACGAAGCAGCTCCTTGTACCACTGGGTAGCAGCGGGATAGGTGAAGTCTATCGTACCTGCATAGTCCAAAGCGGAGAAATTGCTGCCGTCGCTCGACTGGCGCTTGGTGAGCGGAGCGATGTAGTCGTTCTGCCGGGCTTCTTCCAGTTGCTCGGCTCCATCGGCGATATAGGGCAATTGCCATAGGCTGACACGAAAACCGTCTGACAGAAGACGCTGCAGAAATCCTTCCGGGTCGGGGAAACGGTCGGGATTGAATTTCCATTCACACAGCCAGTCTGTGCGGAACCAGCCTGTGTCAAGGTGTATCACATCGCAGGGATAATGTTCACTGCGGAGGCGGCGGCAGATTCCTTCTACTTCTTCTGCCGAAAAATAGGTCATCCGGCTCATCCAGATGCCATAACTCCAAAATGGAAGGGATGGAGGGAAACCGGTCAACTTGCGGTATCGGTATAGCAGCTGCTCCGGGTCTTGACCTCCAATGAGGAAGAGGTCGACCGTAGCACGGTCGCATAAAAACTGTACACTGCGGGTGCTGTGGTCGGCCAGCGAAAGCGAACAGTAATCGCTCGTATGGAAAAAGGCTGCATACCCTTTACTCGACAAATAAAAGGGGATGTTCTTGTAGCAGCGGCGGTTGTTTACACCTTGCCCGTCTTGATTCTTCAGACGAAAACTTTGACCGCTCAGGTCCATCTTGCGGAAACGCTCTCCTGTGCCGGCAAAACATTCGTCTTCTGTGCAGCACAGCGACAGGGTGGCCCGCTCGGCATGACCGTCCGACACACAGTAGCCCAAGGGCAGGGCGTCGTAGCGGGGAGGAGAGAAGTGGTCATCGCTTAGCCGTATTCCTTTCTCGGAATCGCCTTCGGGGAAAAGGGTCAGGTTCAAAGTGCCTTGGGGAGGTGGTAGCAAATCGCTCCATGGATCTAATTCGGGAGCACGGGTGTCTATCGTACCGCGGTCAACTCCCTTGGCGTCAACAAGATGAAAGACACCGTTCTCTTCTTCTATATGCAGGGGATTGGGCACTATATCCGCTGACAGATCAAGCATATCCGAAGAATCGGAAACCTCGTCGCCACATGGGGAAATGAAAATGCGAACGATATCTTCCATATAAGCTCTGATAAGAAGGGTCTGGCGCATGGGCGCTTCGTCGGTACAAGGCGACATGTCGTTCTGAAGAAGCTGCTTCTGGAACAGAACATCAACACAGATGTCGCCTTCATGCTCATGGATACCGTCCATACCGATGAGCTTGTAGAGGTGCTCATCGCGCTGTAACTGTTCGTCAAAGTCCAACCAGTCGAATAGGTGATAATTGGTGCGTTTCATGTCTTCATCGGTTCTTCATCGGTTTCACATTGGGACCATTCTCTTTCCAAACCACGGAGGGACCAGGCTTGTTGTCTCCAAAATAGGCCTCAGAACACCAGTTGCCGTCAATCGTGTAACCATCGGTCGCCTCGTCAAGGTAAATGTAGAAACCACGGTCGTTCGTGGCATAGGGGGCTTCGCCGCGAAGGTCTATCACATTGTCTGTAATGGTGGAGCCGGGCTGGGCACTGAGGGTATAGATGCCGCCTGCATCGTAAAGCTGAAGGGCAAAATTACGGACGGTGTTGCCGTATATGTGATTGTTGCGCATGCCGGTGTCATGACTGGTCCATCCCCAGCCTACACTGATGCCGGAATAATTAACCTTGTCTACAAGGTTTTGAGCAATTTCCACATCACGCACATAACCACAGCCTATACCCACACAGCCCCAGTCTTCATTGGTGGCGTCGGTGATGCGGTTGTGGGTGATACTGATGCGCTGGGTATAGCTTGTGTCATCCTTTGCCAAGGGATAAGGACGGTGCACTTCACTTACGCCGTCGCCAAACGATCCGCAAAGGATGGCATTGCCGCCTATGTCGGTGAACTCATTGCCATTAATTGTAAGGTCACTCACACCGGTCACGCAGTCAAGACCAGTTGAGGCTAAGTGACGGAAACGGCAACCGTCTATTGTGATATGATGGGCATAGGTGATGCCGAAGGCATGCTCCGGACGGGTTATCCAGGCTTGGTTCTCCAAATGGGGCGCCCAAGGCAGACCTTCCTGCTGCAACTTGTAGGCATCGATAATGGGAAAACCTCCTTGCAGTGCCACATGGCCGTGGGTAGAAGGACGGTTCCATGCCGCATACTCAAAACCGACATGACGGAATATGATGTTGCTCACACGGTCATTCCTGTTGCCTGTTATTTCCACCAGTGTGCTCGTCATGGGGACTACCATCTCCATGTTGTTGGGATCTTCTCCTTCCGGGGCCATATAGTAGAGGGTGCCGCTGGAATAGTCGTGATACCATTCACCGGGGTGGTCCAGGAAGGGAAGGGCGTTGAGAAGACGGAAACTGCTGTTGCCGAAGGAACCGCCAATCACAGGCTGGGGCCAGGGATGCTCAAACTCGATGCGGCTCTCAGGCTCATGAAAGCGCAGCACGGTGCAGTCGCCTTCCACGGTATAGTCTTTCACCCGAAGATAGGCTATCGCCCAACGCTGATGAACCATCAGTTCCATCTGACTGAAATCTCCTTCTTGCAACAGCTGGGAGGGGGTGGGAATGGTTATGGTGCGGGAGGACTTGTCAAACTGCAACATGCGCTCCATCTTCGTGCCCTCAAACTGGCACGACTGGGGACATTTCCTACCGTTGGACCATAATTGACGAACCGTTATAGGACGGCCGCCGCTCTTGGGCACAGAAGCCTTCCAATAACGGCCGGCCTTTTGCCATCCTGTAACACGTAGGCCTCCACTGAGCACAGCGGTCTCACTGTCATCTCCCTCTATAATGGTGGGCGAGGCTTCACTTCCGCTGTCTTCAGGCCTGATGAACAATGGCTCTGATAAATAATAGGTTCCACCTGATAAATAAATATGTATACCGCCTGAAATACGGGGGTCGGCCAAACGGCGCCACTCACGGGCCAAACGAAGGGCTTGGTGGAGGGTCTGAAGGGGAGCCGAACGGTCGCCGCAAGAATGGTCATTGCCGGCTGGAGAAACCCAAATATCGCCACAATAGCCTGCCTGGCATGATAATGCCAAGAAAAAAATGAGCAGATATGCGCCTCTCCTTGGTCTCATAAGATAAGTGGTTCTGGATAATCGCCTCTTCTTTTTTTGACGTTTACATCAAAAGCATGTCATCAAAGTGAATTCGCTTCTACTTCGCTGTCGGTCTCTTTGCGTCCATGAAGCGTAGCGTATACCTCACGGGGCGACAGAAGCAGAAGGGTTCCCTTCGATGAGGATGGGTGCACAACCATTTTATAAAAGGTGGATGTGTCGGATGTGTGAATCTTGCCTGCAAAGGGAACTTCTTCCTTCTTGAAACCTAATACACTGATGAGGAAACGGCCCGCAAGACGGGAAAAACGGGTTAGCTCAAGGCGCTTCAGATAGGATTTGAGACGGACATAATCTATTCGCTCACCATCGTTGCGAAGCAGACAGCCGATATCCAGCAGACCACGAAGGCCATAACGGCCTTCCAAAAGCGAGTGGAGCGTGTGGATGATTACAGCAAGCAGCTGCAGCGTTTCCCAATGTATTTCATTGCTGGCATGCTCTTTCTGGAATATGTCATTCAGACGGTCGTTCAACTTGGCATTGTTCATAACCGTTCTTCCCACACTGTAACGCTCTGACAGCGACTGAGGCGGATCCGACTTCAGCAATTGCACCACACGGTCGCGAAGAACTACCGGCAGGTTGAATTCCTCATCATAATAATGTAAGGATGCTCCATCGGAAAAAACATCTATGATGCCTTCTTCCTCAAAATAGTCTATCAGCTTGGTCCATTTATAAACAGACATGGGCTCTACTGATCTCTTTTCATTAAAAGCGCCGCTCCTGATAAGACTGGTCAGGTTGCGGTCCCATACATCGGGGGTATACATGGTTCTTCTTATCTTGAATATCGTTGAGGATAGCGCACCAAAATGGCTATCAGTGAGAATATTCCCAATACCATCGGATAATACAGATAGGGGATAATCTGCATGGGGTTGAGATGGGCCAAACCTGCTGCTATCAGTATCTGAGCTCCGTAAGGGATGAGACCTTGTATGCAGCAGGAAAAGGTGTCGAGTATACTGGCACAGCGACGGTTGTCTATTCCGTATTGGTCGGCTATCTTCTTCGACAAGTCGCCGACTGTCAGAATGGCTATCGTGTTGTTGGCTGTGCAGATGTCTACCACAGAGACCAGAGCGGCTATGGATAACTCCGCTCCGCGCTTGGAATGGATGTGCGATGTCAGACTGGCTATCACATAGTCGATACCTCCGTTCTCACGGATAATCTCCAACATTCCACCAGCCATCATCGTGATGATGATGAGCTCGCCCATTCCTGTGATGCCGTCGCCCATGGACGACAACCAGCCGAAAAGACTGAATGAACCGGTGGCAATGCCTAATATGCCGGTAAGCAGTATGCCGGTGGTCAGTACGGCCAGCACATTCATGCCGCTGATGGCCACAATCAGAACCACAGCATATGGAATCACCTTCAGAAAGTCCAACTCGTAATGGCCGGCGGGAGTGCCTTGTCCATAACCCATTATAAAATATAAAAGTAGTACAAGCACAGCGGCAGGTGCGGCAAGAAATAAATTTACCCTAAACTTGTCGCTGATACGGCATCCCTGCGTGGAGGTGGCCACAACTGTGGTATCGGAAATGAAGGAAAGATTGTCGCCGAAAAAAGACCCGCCTACAATAATGGCGGTGAGCAGGGCGGTGCTGTGGCCCGACTCACTGGCCACGCCAACGGCAATAGGAGTGAGCGCCACTATCGTCCCCACACTTGTACCTACCGAGAGCGATACTATGCAGGCGGCCAGGAAAAGACCGGGAAGTATCATGTCACCGGGAAGGAAATGGAGCGTAAAGTCGACGGTGGCCTGAATGCAACCCATGCTTTTCGCTGAGTTGGCAAAAGCACCGGCCAATACGAATATCCAAAGCATGAGCAGGAGATTGCTGTCACTGGCTCCACGGCTGAAGTATTCAATACGCTTGTAAAGGGGGAAACGGTTGGAAATGGCTATGGCATAGATACTGGAGAACATAAAAGCCACGGTGATGGGGATTTTGTAAAAATCGCCCACCACCAGTGAACCTAATAGATAGATAGCCAAAAACAGCGCCAAAGGGCTGAGGGCTAAAAGACTTCTCTTCTTGCTCAACAGTTTCTTCAAAATTAAAGCCGAACGGGCTGTGCCTGGGTTAGAGGGTCACACCGTTCTTGAAAATAGAAATCTCACGATAACCGTTCTGCTCATTACGGGTCAACTCACCACTGGCCACGGAGATGATCTTGTCGGTGAACTGGGAAACCAGTTCTTTCATCGAGGTCCCTTCAACCAAAGCACCTGCGTTGAAGTCGATCCAGTTGTGCTTGCGGTTGAACAATGTGGTGTTGGTAGATATCTTCATCGTGGGTATGAATGTGCCGAAGGGTGTGCCGCGGCCTGTGGTGAACAGGACAATCTGACAGCCGCAAGAAGCAAGAGCGGTAGAGGCCACCAGGTCGTTGCCGGGAGCTGAAAGAAGATTGAGACCGGTCGACTGAAGGCGGTCTCCGTATTTCATCACACCGCTCACCGGGGCACGACCGCACTTCTGTGTGCACCCAAGCGCCTTGTCCTCAAGCGTGGATATGCCGCCGGCCTTGTTGCCGGGTGAGGGATTCTCACCCACTGGCTCTCCATGGCTAAGGAAGTATTCCTTGAAATCGTTCACCATCTGAACGGTTTGCTCAAAGAGCTCCCTGCTTGTGCAACGGTTCATCAGAATGGTCTCCGCACCAAACATCTCCGGAACTTCTGTAAGTACAGAAGTGCCGCCCTGAGCAACAAGATAATCGGAAAACTCTCCGACAAGCGGATTGGCCGTAATGCCACTGAAACCGTCACTGCCACCGCATTTCAAGCCTACACGCAACTTACTCAGCGGACAGGTCTCGCGACGGTCCTGACTGGCAATGGCATAAAGCTCGCGGAGTATTCGCATGCCTTCTTCCACTTCGTCGCCCTCCACCTTCTGGGTTACCAACAGACGGATACGGCTCTTGTCGTAGTCGCCCAGCATGGCCATGAAGTCATCGGGCTGGTTGTTCTCACAGCCCAAACTCAAAACCAAAACTGCACCGGCATTGGGATGGAGAACAATGTCGCGGAGTATCTTGCGGGTGTTCTCATGGTCACCGCTCAATTGTGAGCAACCGTAATTGTGATGCCACGAATGCACTGCGTCTATGCCCTTGCAGCCGGTCTCCTCAGACAACCGCTGAGCCAGACGCTCGGCAATGCCGTTCACACAGCCTACGGTGGGCACAATCCATATCTCATTGCGCACGCCAACATCACCGTTCTTGCGAACGTAGCCTTCAAAGGTGCGGTTCTCAAAAGGTATGGAGAGTGTTTCGTCCACGGGATGGTATTCGTAGCTGAGGGTGCCGGAAAGATTGGTCTTCAAATTGTTCTCGTTCACCCATGAACCGACTACAAGAAACTCTTTGGCATGACCTATGGGATAACCGTATTTAATGATGTCTTTGCCTTCAGGCGTGTCGGCTATAAGCAATTTATGACCTACGGGGGTGTCTTGCAGAACTTCAATCTGGCGACCGTCTACTTCTATCGTCTCGCCCTGCTTGAAAGCACGAAGACATACTACAACACTGTCGGCAGGATTAATCTTGATAAATGAGGATGGATTCATAGTAAAATAGTTTTTATATCATAGTTCTTTGGTAATAATCTACATTCTCTTTGCACAACAACTCTATCGGCATGTAGTTCACAGCTTTTACCTCGCTCTTCAGTACGATTGCCTTGAATAACGCATCAACACAATAATAACCTTGCATGTAGGCATGCTGGGCTATCAAGAAGGAGATGCTTCCCTGGCGAAGGCAGTCGGCATTCTTTTGAACCATGTCGTAACCCATAATCTGCACATCACGCTTGTTCGTGCGCAATAGATATTCGCCTACTATATGGGCCTTGGAGCCAAACGTGATGCAGTGATGAACGGAGGAATGGGCGGCAAAAAACTCATCTAATATCTCGTCATAACGGGCATGCCCGTCCTCCAGGGGTAAATCCAACTCGGCAATGGAGACTGCGGGAAAATGGTCGCGCATATAATGACGAAAACCTACTTCGCGATTGCCTTGTTGCTTGCTCGACAACTGACCGCTCTTCGTAAGACGAAGCAGCATCACTTCCCTGTCGGCGGAAGCAATCAGCATCAGTACCTTCGCAGCAAAATAGCCGCTGCTGAACGAGTCCTGGCCATAGAAAGCCAAGGGACGGAGATCGGGCATATAGGAGTCGAGCATCACAAAAGGAATGCCCAACTCATGAAGCTGGTCGGTGAACAGCCGGGTCAACTCCAAACGGGTGGGAACCACTATCACACCATCAGGACGGGCACTTACACATTCTGAAACGGCTGCACTGAACGAATCATCGTCGAAACGCTTGTAATACAACATCTTCACATTCACGTGAAAATCACGGAAAGCATCCACAGCCTTGTCGGCACCTTCCTCAATCTCTTCCCAATAGGCCTCGGAAGCATGGATGGGCATCAGAAAATAAAATGTATACTCCCGATTGTAGGCCAATGCACTCGCATAGGCATTGGGCTTGTATTCCATCTCCTTCAGTGCCTGCTCAACACGCTGACGGGCTGGGGCAGATACGTTGGGACGGTTGTGCAACACACGGTCTACTGTGCCAACTGACACACCGGCACGTTCTGCAATATCCTTTATCCTTATTTTTTGCATCTGATGTCGCTAAATAGTAATCTGATGGTGAAACAAATCTTTACCTTAAAGCTTTCGACTGCAAAATTAACCATTTTTTGGCGAATTGTGCGATTGCACAGCCCTAATATTTGACAAATCTTGCTTTTTTTTTGTGTTATCCTTCTTATTTCAAGAAAAAAAGATTAAATTTGTATCGCAAACTGATTAATTAATCAATCTATAGAATCAAAAATCCTTACAAATGGCAAAAATTGTTACATTAGGTGAGATTATGCTCCGCCTTTCTTCGCCCGGACAGAAAAGATTTGTTCAAAGCGATTTTTTTGACGTTGTTTATGGTGGAGGCGAGGCCAATGTGGCCGTGAGCGCTGCCAATTATGGACATGAGGCATACTTTGTCACCAAACTCCCCAAACATGAAATCGGACAGTGTGCCGTCAACGCTCTCCGCCGATATGGCGTGAATACGGATTTCATCGCTCGTGGAGGCAACAGAGTGGGTATCTATTTCCTCGAGACCGGTGCTTCAATGAGACCTTCTAAAGTAATCTACGACAGAGCTGGAAGCGCCATCGCTGAAGCTGACCCCGCTGACTTCGACTTCGACATAATAATGGAAGGCGCTCAGTGGTTCCACTGGAGCGGCATCACACCTGCTATCAGCGACAAGGCTGCCGAACTTACAAAACTGGCTTGCGAGGCCGCAAAAAGACACGGCGTTACCGTAAGCTGCGACCTCAATTTCCGCAAAAAACTTTGGACATCAGAAAAAGCGCAAAGCATCATGAAGCCGCTCATGAAGTATGTGGATGTCTGCATCGGCAATGAAGAGGACGCTCAGCTTTGCCTCGGATTCAAGCCGGAAGCTGATGTCGAAGGCGGAAAAACCGATGCCGAGGGATATTATGGCATCTTCAAAGGCATGATGGAAACCTTCGGATTCAAGTATGTGGTAAGTACGTTGCGTGAGTCGTTCTCGGCTTCACACAATGGATGGAAAGCTCTTATCTACAATGGCAAGGATTTCTATCAGAGCAAGCGCTATGACATTCAGCCCATCATCGACCGTGTGGGCGGTGGCGACTCCTTCTCGGGTGGACTGATCCATGGACTGCTCACTTATCCCGATGATCAGGGAAAGGCACTCGAGTTCGCTGTAGCTGCATCTGCACTCAAACACACCATTCCCGGCGATTTCAACCTCGTCTCGAAAGAGGAAGTGGAGAACCTGGCTGGTGGCGACGCTTCCGGACGCGTTCAGAGATAATTAACCAAGTATTCAAACCAAGCCATGGCATCCCGTGCCGTGGCTTGTTCAAAAATAAATTAAAATGGCAAAATTTGACAAATTAGCCGTGATGAAGAAAATCGGCGACACCGGTATGGTGCCCGTTTTCTATCACAAAGACCTCGAGACTTGTAAAAATGTTGTGAAAGCTTGCTACGATGGTGGCGTAAGGGCTTTCGAATTCACCAACAGAGGCGATTTCGCACAAGAGGTCTTCGGAGAACTCGTGAAATGGGCCGACAAGGAATGCCCCGAACTGGCTCTCGGCATCGGCTCCGTAGTTGATGCTCCTACTGCAGCTCTCTATATCCAATTGGGTGCCAACTTCGTGGTGGGACCCCTGTTCAATCCTGACATCGCTCCGGTATGCAACCGCCGACTTGTGCCTTATTGCCCGGGATGCATGACCGTTTCTGAGATAGGTAAGGCCCAGGAACTGGGATGCGACCTCACAAAGGTCTTCCCCGGTGATGTGGTGGGACCCAATATGGTGAAAGGACTCAAGGCTCCCATGCCGTGGTCGAAAATCATGGTCACTGGTGGTGTGGCACCCGAAGAAGAGAACCTCAAGGCTTGGTTCAAGGCTGGTGTCTACTGTGTGGGCATGGGTTCAAAACTCTTCCCCAAAGATGTGGTGGCTGCTAAGAATTGGAAATATATCACCGACAAGTGCGTTGAGGCCCTGGGCTATGTAGCTAAAGCAAGGGCTTAAATATTGATTCTTTTCGGCCTCTTCATAATGTTCCGCAACGGTTTTCCGACACCGGCCATTATGAAGAGGCCGCTTTATAAAATACTTTTTGATATGCGGCTAAACCGGCGGCTCACAAATCACAATCTGGCTCTTGGTGTACTCTTTGCGATAGTGGCACTTTTATCTGCATGCACTCATGCTGGTAAAAGCGAGGCCGACAAGTGCAATGACATCGCATACGCATATCATTACAGAAATCTTGATTCAACCTTGTTCTATGCGCAAAAGGCTTTTGACCTTTCTAAAGGAAGGTACAAAGAGGGAATGGCCGAGGCGTATAACAACCTCGCTTTCGTAGCCATTATCAGAATGCAATACGACAAGGCTTTCTCATTGCTCGATTCTGCCGCAAGCGTGTCTGACAGCGAAATTGAACAGCTGGTGGCCGATGTTCAGCACATGAGACTCTGTCAAAGACAGTCACAAAACAAAGACTTCTATACTTTCCGAGAGAAGGCCCGATTACGCATCGACAGAATAAACGAGGAATATGACCTCCTCGATGAGCGATTGAGAAAACGCGTGCTCTATGCCGCTACTGAGTTTCATATCGTCAATTCTACCTATTATTATTATGTAGGACTTGAGGAAAAGTCTATCAATGCGCTCGCTGAGATAAACGATGAGTCGGAACTGCAAAAAGACACCGCGCAGTGGCTGTCTTATCTTTATAATGTTGGAGCTGGAGGCATCATAACACAGGGCTCAAGAGATGAAATAAACCAAGTGGAAATCGATTACCTGCTAAGATGCCAGGTCCTCGCCAGAATGGCAGACATGCCTTTCTGGGAAGCCAATTCACTTCAGGCTATCAGTGAGCATCTACAAGACCCGGAAGTAAGAGACCGACTCATTGCCGACAACCTGCCCGTCATCAAGTCTATCAATACCGACAATATGCCCGATAGCCTGCTCGCAGGAAATCTGGCACAACGCTCGCTCGACATCTTCGAACAGTATGGCGATGTATATCAGACGGCTGGCTCATACCGAACGTTGGCACAATGCTACTGGCTCATCAACGACTACCCTTCATCGCTATTCTGTCTCAACGAAGCGTTGACAAAGGACACTGCCATCAATCAAGCACCCGACCTTGTCGCATCGATACGCGAACAACTAAGTGTTGTCTACTCAGCCCTCGACGACAAGACAAACAGCGACTTAAACCGAAACATTTACCTCGACCTGCAGGAACAGACCCGACAAGACCGTTATCTTGAATCGAGAGCCGAAAGCCTCAATCGGTCACTCAAACAACTCAATGTGATGATCTCACTCATCATATTGCTTATTATTGTCGCAGCTGTTTTGGCGTTGCTGCTCTGGTACAGACGAAAAAAAGAGGATGTGGACGAACAACTCAGCGATCTCCTCAAACCGCTGGAACAATGGCAAAAAAACAATGCTCAAATTATTGAGTCGCAAAATGACTTGCATGAGGAAATCGTAGAAAAACAGCAAATCACAGCTCTTCATCTGGCCAATAACAAAAGAAGAAATCTGGAACAAAGGGCTAAAACCGCTCTCGTCTATCAAATCACGCCTTTTATCGACCGAATGCTCCATGAGATAAAACGACTCTCGGCCAATAACGAGGACCAATCAATAAGAGAAGAACGATATGCCTATATCAGCGAACTGGCAGACCAAATCAACGACTATAACGCCATGCTCACTGAGTGGATCCAACTGAGACAAGGTGAACTCAACCTGCATATAGAAAGCTTCCCGCTGCAACCGCTGTTCGACCTCGTCGAACATAGTAAGACAGGATTCCAACTGAAAGGGGTGGCGCTACAAGTCGACCCAACCGGCTTGTGGGTGAAAGCCGACAGGATACTGACGCTCTTCATGATCAACACCATAGCTGATAATGCCAGGAAATTCACTCCCAAAGGGGGATGTGTGAGAATATATGCAGTGGAAAAGGACAACTATGTGGAAATCAATGTGGCCGACAACGGGGTAGGGATGAACGAGGAACAAATACTGTCGGCATTCAGCGTAGAGAAAAAAGCGTTCAACGATGAAACGGTCTCTGCCGACAACTATCAGCCGGTAAAAGACAAAGGACATGGCTTCGGACTAGTCAACTGCAAGGGAATAATTGAAAAATACAAAAAAATCAGCTCGCTCTTCAACAACTGCACCATCGATGTGGAAAGTGAGGTAGGCAAGGGGAGCCGGTTCTTCTTCCAGCTGCCTAAAGGGGTTGTCAAAACTTTGCTTATACTTTGTTTGACCGCTTCTTCCTTCTCCGCATGGGGAAGGGGATACGGCAAACCGGATGCCAATCCGGCAAACAAGAGTACATACATACAGGCCGTATCCAACAAATGGACGCAGGATGCCGAAAGATGGGCCGACAGTGCCTATTATAGCAATACCAGACAGGAATTCGACAAAACACTCGATTTCGCCGACTCTGCAAGAGTCTGCCTGAATGCGTTCTACCATGAACTATGCCCGAAAGGGATGGATTACATGCAAAAAGAAAACGACAACGCTGTCGCCTTGCCGGAAATCGTGTGGTATAATGACAGCCTGCCTTTCGATTATGATGTCATACTCGACATAAGAAATGAAAGCGCTGTGGCTGCACTCGCATTGCACAAATGGAGTCTCTACAGATACAACAATAAAGTTTATACGCAACTCTTCAAAGAGAAATCAGCTGACAAAAGCTTGGGTAACTATTGCAGGAGGATGCAGAAATCACAAACCGACAAGTGGGTGGCCATCATCTTGCTTATCTCTCTCTTTGTCTCACTGGCGTTCGCCTATTTCTTCTATTTCTACCGGCATCATGTCTACGGACGGTTCTGCATGGAAAGAGTCAAAGACATGAACGATATACTCCTATCTGACAGGTCGGAGGAGGAAAAACTCAAAATGATAAACGAAAAAACAGCCAATATGGGGATGGCTGACCTCAAATATTCCGCACAGTATAACGACAAGTACATGGCCGGACTGCGAAAAGTGGTGGGGAAAATGACAGACGCCTTGAAACATAGCCTACAGATAAAACAGAAAAATGCTGGCGAAATCGAACTGGCTGAGGATGAACTGAAAAAGGGAAATTACGAAAACGACAAGTTCTATGTATGTAACAATGTGCTTGACAACTGCCTGAGCACACTGAAACATGAAACCATGTATTATCCATCGCGTATCAAGGCGCTGGTGGCCGGGGGCGACAAAAATATCAACCTTATCAGCGAGATGGCGTCTTTCTACCACGAACTCTACATGCTCCTCACCATACAGACATCCAGACAGACGGAAAGCGTGAAGTTCAACTGCTCTCCTGTCAACGTGGGAAATGTTCTGTCCAAATTCACCGATACAAAGGTTCCTGATATCTTTGTGGCTGCCGACGAGGAAATGATTGTTTTCCTCTTCGACTTGATAAAAAAAGCCAATGGGAAAGAAAGGTTCTCTGTCGTAGAATGGAAGGATAAATCAAAGTATATAGCACTGACTGTTACACTTAATAATCTGGAATTGGGCAGCAGATCTTGCGATGATTTGTTCACACCCTCAATGGATAATATCCCATTCTTGCTATGCAGGCAAATCGCACGCGAAAGCGGAGAAAGGGCTAATGCAAGGGGTTGTGGAATCGTAGCTCAATATGACGACAAACATCATGTCGCACTCACCGTGACGCTGCCGAAATGGAAACAACGAATATAACTAATATTTTGTGATATGGATTCTTTTAAAATCATTATTGTAGAAGACGTCGCACTAGAACTGAAAGGTACCGAGGGCATCATACGAAATGATATACCCGAAGCGGAAATCATCGGAACCGCCAACAATGAGGCGGCTTATTGGAAACTGATTAAAAATCAGCTCCCCGATCTCGTGCTTCTTGACCTTGGACTCGGTGGATCCACTACTGTAGGGGTGGAAATCTGCCGGCAGACAAAGGAAATGTACCCGAAACTGAAAGTGCTGATCTTTACCGGTGAAATATTGAACGAAAAATTGTGGGTCGACGTGCTCGATGCTGGGGCCGACGGTATCATCCTTAAAAGCGGGGAACTGCTCACCAGAGGGGATGTGTTCAGCGTGATGAGCGGCAAAAGGCTGGTCTTCAATGAGCCTATCTTGGAGAAAATCGTCGAGAGATTCAAATATAGTGTCGGCTCTCAACTCATGAGACAGGAGGCTTTGGTCAACTATGAAATCGACGAATATGATGAAAGATTCTTACGGCACCTGGCACTCGGATACACAAAAGAGCAAATCACCAATCTCAGGGGAATGCCCTTCGGCGTGAAAAGCCTCGAAAAAAGACAGAACGAACTGGTGCAGAAACTGTTCCCAAATGGGAATGGGAAAATGGGCGTAAACGCCACCAGATTGGTGGTAAGAGCACTCGAACTACGTATCATTGACATCGACAACCTTATGCCTGATGATGAATAGTAGACAATGGACCAAAGGTCTCGCTGTCGCCTCTGCCATACTGGCTACATTGATTTTTTTGGTCATCATCATTTCATGGACTGTAGCGGCTCTCTCACCCGATGCTGATGTGCATTCGCTGCTTGGCAGCGAGGGTGTGAGATGGCTCTTCGGATCGTTCACTGAAAATGTGTCCGGACCACTCATAGCGTGGACCGTCCTAATTGCCATGGCCTACGGAACAACAGAAAAAAGCGGAATTGTAGCCGACTTGATCCAAGCTCAAAATATCAAGCAACTAACCTATCGGCAGAAATTCGCATTCAGAATCGTCATCATCCTGGCTGCATTCTTCATCATAGCTGTCATCGCGCTCACACTCTTACCCCATGCTGTGCTGCTCAGCGTTACCGGCCAACTCTTCCCCAGTAGCTTCAGCAGAAGCCTTATACCTATGACAGTACTCGTCGTCATAATATTGTCGGCTGTCTATGGTAAACTCTGCGGAAAATTCAACGGCATTTACGACATCTTTAAAGCACTCTCTGGCGGAATAGCCAAGGCGGCTCCTCTCTTCCTGCCTATTATACTGGCAGAGGAGTTGTGGCATGTGGTTTTCTACGTGTTTTGACCATAAGAGCTTGAATTTCACTTAAAAAATCTTAAAAGTGAAACTTTTTACGGAAGATGTGTTCTTGTTGATGAAAAACTTAGTAATTTTGCACTCTGTTTGGAATATGTATCAAAAAATCGAAAAAACTTTTAGATAGAAATGTCGAAAATTTGTCAGATTACGGGAAAGAAAGCCCAGGTGGGTAATAACGTTTCCCACTCGAAGCACCGCACAAAACGTCGTTTCGACGTCAACTTATTCAATAAGAAGTTCTACTATGTAGAGGAGGATTGCTGGATTCAGCTCAAGCTGAGTGCCGCAGGTCTCCGCATTATTAACAGAGTAGGTCTCGACGCCGCACTCAAACAGGCTGTGGCTAAAGGCTATTGTGATTGGAATGAGATTAAAGTTATAGGAGATTAGTCTAATGGCATCGAAAAAAGCGAAAGGCAACAGAGTGCAGGTGATTCTTGAGTGCACTGAAATGAAAAACAGTGGACTGCCCGGTACAAGCCGTTATGTAACGACCAAAAACCGTAAGAACACTTCTGAAAGAATGGAACTCATGAAGTATAACCCCATCCTTAAGAAGATGACCCTTCACAAGGAAATCAAATAATAGTATACTAGAATATGGCAAAGAAAACCGTTGCTACCCTCCACGAAGGTTCAAAGGAAGGTCGCGCTTATACCAAAGTTATCAAAATGGTGAGAAGCCCCAAAACTGGTGCTTATGTCTTTGATGAGCAAATGGTACCCAATGAGGCTGTTCAGGACTTCTTTAAGAAATAATCATTTCTAAGCATATTTTTAAAAAGGAGAGTATCAAAAGTGCTCTCCTTTTTTAGTATCCAGTTTGACGACAAATTATTTATAACTTTTAACATAACGATGCGTAATTGTTAATTATTTCAACAAGTTCTGTTAAAAGTGGCTCTTTTACTGTTAAAAATTTGCTTTTGTTATAAGAATCGCTTATTTTTGCGGTACATTTTTTAAGGATTTCGATATTTCGAAATTTTTTATTCCGAGGTTGGTAGCATCCTGCACCAACCTCTTTTTTGTTTGTCATCCCTTAGTATCTTTAGCTAAGTTACTCTGTCTCGGGACAAAAAATAGGCAATCTTATTTTGTTCTCCCCACGACTTTTCGTAACTTTGCCCTAATCTATTCAGATCTTTTTTCATGCAGCTGAACCACAATTTGAAAACCAGAATCTCACTCTTGTCAATAGCATTGATATTGTTGGCTGTTGGCGGATGGATTTACTGTTTTTTCAGACCTCGCATCTTGTTGTTGCATGTTCTTATAAACAAATTGCCTTGCCAATCTTTATTTGATAAGATAGGAGCATTGTGCCAGAATTGTCAATTGCCCGATTTTATGGTCTATAACCTTCCTGGCGGCTTGTGGACTATAGCTTATCTGCTTGTGGTGGAAGCTATTTTCCTCAACAGGACATTTTCAGAAAGAATCTGGTGGGCTGCCGTCATCCCGTTTATCGGAAGTGTGTCAGAGGGACTTCAGGCTTTGGAAGTCTTATCGGGTCATTTCGACTGGTGGGACCTCTGTTGCTATCTGGTGCCTTTTTGCTGCTATATAGGCATTTCGCTTCATGCAGAATAATTATTTTCATTCTATATCATGCCAACTTAGTGCAAGTATCATATTTTTTTTTAACTTTGCAACAAAACTAACCAGGTATAGTTATGGATCAGACATTGCGTTATATTGGCGCTGCGGCCATCATCATTTTCGTCCTTATGGGCATACTCACCGTAGTCGCTTTAATTGCCGATGACAGCGAAGGAAGTGAAGAAGAACAGACTGAAGTGAAGACGCTACCGACAGTCGAGAAAAAAGACACTGCCCATGTGGTGGTGAGCCAACCGCTGGAAACAGACCCTTATGAGGAACTCAACTCACTTATCGGACTCGACGAGGTGAAAAAAGAGGTGGAGGCGCTCTCTAATTATGTAAAGGTTCAGAAAGCCAGAAAAGAAAAAGGACTAAAGACAAGGCATCTTTCCTACCATCTCGTTTTCACAGGAAATCCCGGTACAGGTAAAACCACTGTGGCGCGTATTGTGGCACGTATCTACAAAGACCTGGGCATCCTCAAAAAAGGTCATCTCGTGGAAACCGACAGGGCCGGACTCGTGGCAGGATATGTAGGACAGACCGCCATAAAAACCAATCAACTGGTCGACTCAGCGCTCAATGGCGTGCTTTTTGTCGATGAGGCATACTCTCTCGTGCCAAACAATAGATCGGAGGATTATGGGCAGGAAGCCATCGCTACACTGCTGAAACGGATGGAAGACGACCGCGATTCACTGGTGGTAATCATTGCAGGCTATACTGACGAAATGAAAAAGTTCATTGACTCCAACCCGGGATTGAAATCACGGTTCACACGCTATATTCATTTCCCCGATTATTCGGCAGATGAATTGATGAGCATCTTCGAACTCTACATGAAAAAAGATGAATATCAACTCACGACGGAGGCTAAAGGCTATGTTTTGGAGGCTTTCAGAAAAATAATCGCCCAAAATGACCGCAATTTCGGCAATGCCCGATATGCCAGAAACAAATTTGAAAGAGCCATTCAAATACAGGCCAACCGTCTCTCTAAAATCAGGAAACCAACAAAAGATGAGCTCTCTACGCTCACCTTGGAGGATGTGCAAAAAGCTTTCGGACTCTAAGTTCATAAATTAGGCTTAAAAGGCATTAGTTTTGGGACATACGAAATGTAAAATCTATTAAAAAGCGGTTTTTATTTTTCTATATCAATGCTTTTGACTATTTTTGCATGTTCAGATAAGACCAAATGATGGTGCATGGATATAGCCCGCAACCAATCGTGCCATATGCCCCATTCAGGAGGTGAATAGCGACAGGACAACATATGAAATATGCTATAATCGCTGCCGGTGAAGGTTCGCGCTTGGCAGAAGAGGGGATTATTTCGCCAAAACCTTTGGTGAGAATAAATAATGAGGCTTTGATAGACCGCCTCATACGCATCTTCCTTAGCAATAATGCTGAGGAGATTATAGTCATATGCAATAACCTTGCTGCAGAAGTGTCTCAACATCTGCGGCACATACAGGAGAATGGAATGAACGGCCAAAAGGTGCCACTTGAGGTGATTGTAAAATCCACTCCCAGTTCCATGCACAGCTTTTATGAAATATCAAAAGTGCTCAAGGCTGAATCTTTCTGCCTCACCACCGTCGACACCATTTTCGCAGAGAGGGCTTTTAATGCGTATATTGAAGAGTTCCTAAATGCAGTGAACGGGGGGCTGGATGGCATGATGGGGATAACCGACTTCATTGATGACGAAAAGCCGCTATATGTTGGGGTTGACGATGACATGAATATCACGGGTTTCTATGATTCCTCCGACGAATGCAAATGGATTTCTGCCGGTATCTATGGACTCACCGATAAATGCTTGAACATTTTGGAATCGTGCATACAAAACGGTGAGAGCAGAATGCGCAACTTTCAGAGGTCTCTCATAGCAAACGGTATGAAACTGAAGGCTTACCCTTTCCATAATGTGTTTGATATAGACCATGCTATGGATATTAAAAAAGCGGAATGCTTCTTGAAAAATGCGGAATAATATGGTGATAAAGGCTGTTCTTAGAGATGTGGCGTTTTCACCGAACTCCGTGGAAGCCGATAGGGAAATACTGAAATTGACGGCCCAAAAAGTCGGCAAGTCTCTCAGTACACAAGTGGACTTCATCAATGAACCGCATCTGGATGAATGCAGCATGACTCGAAGTCAGCATTCACACAACGCTCGGACATTATGGCTGTCAATGGCAAGAAGCGAGAAAGCCATGGTTTTCCTCTCCGACAGACAACACGACGGTGATTGGGTCGTCAACAGCCCGAAAAGCATAAGGGCATGCCGACGGTCAAACCTGCACAGGCTTATGAGACAACACCGGTTGCCTGTGGCGCCGGAAAAAGGGAAGTATGGCTATTGGATTAAAAGAGGCGATCAAGCTGCTCAATCAGCTCAGGATGTGGTCTATGTGGAAAATGAGGCTCAGGCCGACAAAATAAAAGAAGAGTTTCAGCGTTTGGGCATCAACGAGATTGTGGTTTCTGCACATGTGCCCGGTGACTTGATAAAGTTCTATGGAGTCGAAGGGTCCGACTTCTTCAGATTCTTCTATCCCACAGCCGAGGGACACTCCAAATTTGGCAACGAAAGGCGAAATGGACTTCCACATTACTATCATTTCGACCATAACAGCTTGAGACAAGCCGCCGAGCAGACGGCACGTCTCACAGAAACAGTCGTTTATGGTGGTGATGCCATTGTCGACGCCGGCGGCTCCTTCTATATAATCGACTTCAACGATTGGCCCAGCTTTTCAAAATGCAGAGACGACGCGGCTGAAGCTATAGCCGGACGAATTCTCACGCTATGTTGCACGCAGTAAAAATGATGGGAAATGAGAAGAAAGGAAACTAATAACATAAATACAAATGATTTCAAGCACCTTCTGAAGGCTTCCTTCAAGTCGGAAGACACTGAGGAGTGGCTTGATGTCCATTTCACACGTCCCATTGGTTTGGCATTTGCGCTCATGTGGAAAAAACTTGGCGTACATCCCAATGCCATCACCATCTTGTCTGTTTTTCTGGGAATAGGGGCTGCATGGATGTTCTACCATACGGATGTCATCCATAATGTCATGGGGGTGATACTCCTAATGCTGGCCAATTTCTGCGACTCTACCGATGGACAGCTGGCACGACTCACGAACCAGAAAACACTCATTGGCAGAATCCTTGACGGATTCTCCGGTGACGTGTGGTTCTTTGCCATCTATTTCGCTCTCTGCTGCAGAATGATGCCGCAATTTATGCCTGCTTCAAATATGAAATGGGGTATCGCCATTTGGGCTCTTGCCTTTGTGGCAGGCATTATGTGTCATTCTCCACAAGCCTCGCTTTCCGATTATTACAGACAGATACACCTGCTCTTCCTCAAAGGAAAAAGCGGAAGCGAACTGGACACCTACGAACAGCAAAGGGGCAATTACCTCAAAGCTTCACAGGTGGACAATCCCTTTATGAGGCTGATTTCAAAGGCCTTCTATTACAACTACGCCAACTATTGTCGAAGCCAGGAGAAACGGACACCGGCTTTCCAAAAGTTGAAAAAAGAACTGGCCGACAGATATGGCGACCTCGACAATATGCCCGAAGCCTTACGCAAAGATTTTCTTGACGCAAGCAGACCCTTGATGAAATACACCAACATCCTTACTTTCAATGTAAGAGCTATCTGCATCTATGCCACCTGCCTGCTCAATATTCCGTGGGTCTATTTCCTCATCGAAATCATTCCGCTCACTTGCCTTTATGTCTATATGCACAGAAGGCATGAACATATATGCATTTCTATCTTCAACAAAATCAGCAATCCTTCATGACATTATTTGACAACATAAATGGCCTCTTGCTCGATTACGGCGGCACCCTCGATACTGATGGATGCCACTGGGGTATGAAAATATGGCATTGGTACGAGAAAATGCAATACCCGCTTTCGCTCGAAGCGTATAGGGAAGCCTATGTCTATGCTGAAAGAACCATGGGGAGTCATTGTTATGTGAAACCTGATGACACGTTCTTCAATACGCTGAAAATGAAAATGCAGCTCCAAATGGATTATATATGTAGGAAGATTGTTACCAATTGGCCAAAAAACAGAGAAGATTCTGAGTGGAACGAGCTGTCTTGCTGCGGACTGGACCTTTCTAATGCTGAGGCTGTGCAGACCTACGCTTTGGAAGCAACACAATATTTGTATGATGAGGTTCAAGAACAGATGACACACACACGGGAGGTTCTGAAACAACTCGCTGCTAAGTATCCTCTGGTGCTTGTCTCTAATTTCTACGGCAATCTTAACACCGTTCTCAAGGAATTCAAAATCGACTCCTATTTCAAGAAGGTAGTCGAATCGGCTGCCGTTGGCTGCCGAAAACCCGACGCTGCTATTTTCTCAGCAGGAGTTAAAGCTCTCAATACAGATGCTCACAATGTGGTGGTCATTGGCGACAGCATTGACAATGACATAATACCCGCAAAAGCGATTGGATGCAAGACTATATGGCTCAAAGGGGAGGGATGGAAACAGCAAACCAAAGACTACGAGCCCGATGCGGTTGTCAACTCTATCAATGAACTTCCCAACATTTTGATTACTAACTAAACACAATAACTTTATAGCTATGAATAATAAAAGTAAAGCAGAGCCTGCGACAGGCAAACTTGGTATCATGGTGGTTGGCTGTGGTGCCGTGTCTACAACCTTCATCACTGGAGTCCTTATGACACGGAAGGGGCTAACAAAGCCTATCGGCTCTTTGACACAATACGATAAAATCAGGGTTGGTAAAGGTGATAAAAAGCAATACTTGTCCTATTACGATATCGTACCGCTTGCACAGCTCAGCGATATCGAGTTTGCCACATGGGATGTCTATCCCCAGAATGCCTATCAGGCCGCAGTCTATGCCGAAGTGCTGAATGAGAAGGATATTGAACCCGTAAGGGATGAACTGGAAAAAATCGTTCCCCTCAAAGCCGCGTTCGACAAAAACTATGCAAAACGCATCGATGGTGACAACGTGAAGGATGTGAAAACCAGATGGGAAATGGTCGAGGCCCTGAGAGAGGATATCCGACAATTTAAAAAAGAGAAAAACCTGAATAGGATAGTGGTAATCTGGGCCGCATCTACCGAAATCTATGTGCCGGTTTATCTGCCCGTACACGGTTCTCTCGCCACACTCGAACAGGCAATGAAAGACAACGATGTCGTTCATGTGGCACCTTCCATGTGCTATGCCTATGCGGCTCTGGCCGAAGGGGCTCCCTTCATCATGGGGGCACCCAATACCACTGTCGATATTCCGGCTATGTGGGAAATGGCAGAGAAAACCCAATTGCCTATTGCAGGAAAGGATTTCAAAACCGGACAAACACTTGTGAAAAGTGGATTCGCTCCCATTATCGGTACAAGATGCCTCGGACTCAGCGGATGGTTCTCAACCAATATTCTGGGAAATCGTGACGGACTCGTACTTGATGAACCGGATAATTTCCGCACAAAAGAAGTAAGCAAACTGTCGACACTCGAAACGATTCTCAACCCAAAAGATCAGCCCGACCTTTACACCGACTACTTCCACAAGGTGAGAATCAATTACTACCCGCCACGCAATGACAACAAGGAGGGATGGGACAACATCGATATCTTTGGATGGATGGGATATCCTATGCAGATCAAAATTAATTTCCTCTGCCGCGACTCTATCCTCGCAGCCCCACTGCTCCTCGACCTCTGCCTACTCTCCGATTTGGCTGCAAGATCCGGTAAGTATGGAATACAACGGTTCCTCAGCTTCTACTTGAAGAGTCCTATGCACGACTACATCAATGGGGAAGAACCGGTAAATAACCTTTACCAGCAATATACAATGTTGAAAAATGCCATCCGTGAAATGGGTGGGTATGAACCTGATGAAGAAATCGATTAGAATTTTTCTTGCAATCACTATCCTTTTCTGTGCATTGGCCCATAAAGCCAATGCACAGATCAATGGCGTTGTTATTGATATAGAGTCGGGAGACACCATCCCTTCGGCCAGTGTCCTGTACAAAGGTCACCATATCTCTGTCGCAGCTAATGAAAAGGGGGCTTTCTCCATCGAACGGCACAATGGATGGACACTCACGGTAAGGGCTGTGGGCTATAAATCGAAAAATGTATCCATCGGTACGTCTACACCCTCCAATATCATCGTACACCTGAAACCTGACCACAGAAATCTTGACGAGGTGGTGGTGAAGTCAAAGAAAAAAAGTAAATACAGCAGAAAAAACAATCCGGCTGTTGAATTGATGAAGAGGGTCATCGCGGCAAAGAAAAAAACCAATCTCGAAAATCATGACTTCTACCAATATAATAAGTATCAGAAAATTACATTGGCTGTCAATGATGTGACACCCGATGAACTTGAAGCAGCAAGAGCCAGCAAAAAACAATGGATGGTCGACCAGGTGGAGTTCTGTCCATACAACTATAAGCTGATTTTACCCATCTCTGTAGATGAGACGGTTACACAGCATGTGTACAGAAAATCACCCAAAGCTGCAAAAGACATTATCAAAGGACAGGAAACCAATGGCATCAACCAACTAATAGAAACGGGAAACATCCTCAATGCCATGCTCAAGGATGTCTTTACTGATGTGGATATTTACGACGACCAGATACGTCTGCTCCAATACCCCTTCACCAGCCCTATTGGTAAAGATGCCATAGGCTTCTATAGATTCTATATCGAAGACACGGTCTATGTGGGGCAGAATCTTTGTTACCACCTGCAGTTCACACCCAATAATATTCAGGATTTCGGATTTAGAGGCGAAATCTACGTCAAAGCCGACTCTACTCTGCATGTCACGAAATGCACACTCACCATCCCGCAAAGAAGTGATGTCAACTTCGTGGAAAGCCTCAGAGTGGAACAGGCTTATACACAACTGCCCAATGGAGAGTGGGCGCTTACTACCGACGATATGGTAGTGGAGCTGGCCTTGACAAAATTCCTCAGTAAGGCTATCGTCATCCGCACAACACGACTGGGAGATTATGCGTTTGACCCTTTACCCAACAAACTCTTCAAAGGCAGGGCAGACACTCGATACGAGGCCGATGCAAAGATGAGGGATGATAAGTTCTGGGATCAGTACCGGGCAGTGGAACTCACAAAGAGCGAGTCGTCCATGAATGCTTTTATACACCGTATCGAACAGACAAAGGGTTTCAAATATCTGCTCTTCGGCGTAAAAGCACTTGTGGAGAACTTCGTGGAGACCGGCACGCAAAACTCGAAAAGCAAAATAGACATCGGCCCTATCAATACAATCGTATCAACCAACCCCATCGATGGTATCCGATTCCGTGCCAGCGCACAGACCACCGCAGCACTCAATCCTCACTGGTTCCTTAAGGGGTATTATGCCTATGGTGTTGATACCAAAAACCATTATTATACGGCCACAGCCACGTATTCTTTTAATAAAAAAGAATATCAACCTACCGAATTCCCTATCAGAACCCTCTCTTTTGAGTCGTCCTACGATATCATGTCCTCGTCTGATAAATTCATGCACACAGACAAGGATAATGTCTTTACGGCACTAAAATGGAACAAAGTGGAGGAAATGTACTTCTATAACCGGCAGATTGCCAAGTTCGACTGGGAAACGGATTGGGGATTCCGTACAACCCTGAGCATGAAGACGGAAAGCAACGAGCCTGCAGGTACGCTTCGGTTCCAACATGTCAACGATGGTACCGATGTGAAAAAAATACGTACAACAGAGGCAACTCTCTCTCTCTTACTCTGTCCTGGTAGAACGTATGTCAACACCAAACAACATCGAAAGCCGGTCAATTTTGACGCACCGGAATTCTCCCTCACTCATACCATGGGTTTCGATGGACTGCTCGGAGGTCAATACAGATATAATTATACCGAAGCGGGTATCTATAAACGGATTTGGCTTAACAGTTGGGGGAAAATGGACGTGCACGTCAAAGCGGGTGCTCAGTGGAACAAAGTGCCCTTCCCATTGCTCATTATGCCGCCTGCCAACGTGTCGTATGTCATCAATGAGGGTACCTTTGCCATGATGAAGAATATGGAGTTTCTTAACGACCGATTTATATCAACCGATATCACATGGGATCTCAATGGTAAGATCCTAAACCGTATACCGCTCCTGAAAAAACTGAAATGGAGAGAGGTAATCGGGATAAGGGGACTGATGGGCAAACTCACCGACAAGAACAATCCGTTCCTCGAAGCGAATGCCGATGACCCCGTGCTCTTCTATATGCCGCATAATTCCTACCTCATGACAAGCAACAGACCGTACTGGGAATTCGTGGCGGGTTTCCACAATATTTTCAAGTTCTTCAAAGTAGTATATGTCAGAAGACTAAACTACACCAATATGCCTGACACTAAAAAGCATGGCGTCAGAGTAGCATTCGAACTGTCGTTCTAACAAAAAAGAGTGTAGACATTGCCCAAAGCAAATGTCTACACTCCTACCATCTACACTTCAAAAAATTATAGTCCGATAATCAAACCGGCGTCAACACTCCACAACAACGTGGTGATATTGTAGCCCTGATGTTCAGATCCACCCTTTACACCAAATCCGCCACGGGCACTTCCACCAGCATAAATACCAATGTTGTTGAAGAAAACTTTCAAACGGGCCTTGGCGGCGAGATTGCCTGTAAAATGATGAAGAAAGGCATTGTTGTTGAGATAGTCGGCGCCCAAACCTAAATAGAGAGGCAGCTGCACACTTCCTTTCGGATTGATCACCACTCCAATGTACTGCGTAAGTGAAGCACCGAATATGTTTTCCGTACATACTGGGTTAAAGTGTTCCGTCGAGATACCCTGTAAGTCGCTCTTGTCGTAGGTAGCCCTGAAATAGTTGACCTCTGTCAGTGAGGCTATACCACTGTGGCTGTTCTCATACTGAAGACCGCCACTAAGATAATTCTTGTAGTCGTACTTGTATTTTTCATCTTCTTTCTTCATGTTGATATGAACTTGTCCGAAAGGCGATGCTCCAATCACTATGTTGTTCTTTTTTTGTGCATGGACCCCAAGACTGCAAAAGAATAGGACAATAATAATGATTAATCTACTTTTCATAATAATTAATTGTTTGTGATGATTCTATTTTAACATATTGATTACACCCGCTATGTAGTGCATGCAAATATATTAAATAAATACTGCGGTTCAAAACAATTTTTAAATTTTGTTTAATCGGTGGCAATAACTCTTGATTTATTTAGCCAAAATAATGATTATTCCCTTTTAAAGTGTAGAGGTTAAAATAAATGATGTACCTTTGTAACAACTAACTAATTAGTAACAATGAGAAATATTTTAACACTTATTTTGACGTTTGTCGCTGCATTGCCCACAATAGCCGATGGCTCATACAATGTAAAGGATTTCGGTGCCGTAGGCGATGGGAAGACACTTGACCATACAGCCATAAACCGTGCCATAGACAAGGCTGTGGAAAATGGCGGTGGACAAGTCGTTGTGCCCGCGGGGAAATTCTTGTGCGGGAGCATACACTTGAAAAGCAATATCGACCTTCACTTGATGCCGGGGGCTGTTATAGTGGCTGCTCCATCCGAAATGAAGGCTTATGATGAGAGCGAGGTCTTCGGATTCCCCGAATACCAGGACGGTGGCCACACTTATTTCCATAATTCTCTTATCTGGGCCGAAGGACAGCATGATATTTCCATTACCGGAAGGGGGATGATCGACGGCGAGGGACTCACACGCAAGGACACGGAGAAAGCGGGAAATGTGCAAGGGGGAAGCATCGGTACAGGCGACAAGGCTATCGCTATCAAAATGTGCCGCAATGTTCTTATCAGAGATATCACCATCTTCCGCGGAGGTCATTTCGCCATCATTACAACCGGATGCGACCTTCTTACTATCGACAATGTCACCATCGACACCAACCGCGACGGTATCGATATCGACTGCTGCAAATACGTCACTGTGAGCAACACAAAAGTAAATACACCGTTCGATGATGGTATTGTCCTCAAAAGCTCCTATGCGCTGAAAAAACCGGTCACAACCGAGCATGTCGCTATCACCAACTGCATCGTCACTGGTTACAAACTGGGGTCGTTGCTCGATGGCACCTATGTGCCGGAAAAAGTAAACTGGGTTTGTGGGCGCATCAAACTGGGCACGGAGTCGAATGGTGGATACCGCAATATTGCCATTTCCAATTGCACATGTATGTGGAGCAGCGGTCTCGCATTCGAGGAAGTAGACCAAGGCAGAATGGAGAATATCTCTGTTTCCAACATCACCATGGAACATGTCCACCATTATCCCATTTACATCACCACCGGCTGCCGGAACAGGGGACCTAAGGAGGTTACTTCTCCTTCTTATGCAGCCAATATCAATATATCCAATGTCACGGTGATGGATGCCGATTCGCTTGCCGGCATCATCATAACGGGCATGCCGGGGGTGCCGCTCCAAAATGTGTCTTTGTCCAATATCTACGTGCAGTATCGTGGCGGCGGGCATAAAGTGACTTCAGAATACCGCGAGCAGTCCACCCACTATCCTGAACCAAGATGGGCCGGGCCTACTCCGGCATACGGACTCTTCGCACGCCATGTCGACGGACTTTTATTGTCTGATATCCATTTCGAAACGATTTCTCCTGATGAGCGTCCCGACATCATGTTGATCGATGTGACCCACGAACGGCTCAATAATATCCGTACGCCGCTGAGAGACAGATAAAGATTCAGGCCGCTCATTTGAGCGGCCTGAAGCATCTCAGTATCTTTGCATTTATTTTGTATATTTGAAACTCGAACCTCCCACAAATTCACGCATAATGCTGGTGGGGGGAATTTCCTTGTCACTCACCGGTATGAAGTAGTGAATGAACTTCAACAGACGGTGGGCTTCGGCATATTCAGGACAATTCTTGGGCACAGAGGCAAGAATAATCTCTGCATGGGTGCGGAGTACAGCGAATTCTATGTTTAAAGCCGAATTGAACATCACATCGGCGGTTTCCTGGAACGGCAATATCCACTGCTCTTCCGCTTCGCACACATTGTGCCACATGCTGATGGTCTCACGGGCGGTAAAGGCACCCTTATTGTAGTCACGGATGATGCGGCGGAGCAGGCGGTTGTCATGAGTGGGTATCCAGTTATGGTCATCAAGAGAAATGCTGGTCAGAGCCGAGACAAAAATCTTGTATTTGGACGACTCCGGAATGTTGGCCGTCAAAATTGGATTGAGCGCGTGAATTCCCTCTATAATCAATATGCTGTCGTTCTGAAGCTTCAGTTTCTTGCCGTTGAATTCCCGCTTGCCCGTCGTAAAGTTGTATTCCGGCACTTCCACACGCTCACCGTTCATCAGCCGCTTCAAATGGTCGTCAAGCAGCTCACAGTCCACGGCCTTAATGTTGTCAAAGTCATATTGGCCATTGGGCAACAAGGGCGTGTCCACACGGTTCACAAAATAGTCGTCTGTGGAGAATGAGATGGGATGAAGGCCACAGGCCAGCAATTGTATGGACAATCGCTTGCAGAAAGTAGTCTTGCCCGAACTGGAAGGGCCTGTGATAAGGACAATGCGGATAGGAGCGGTCTTGCTGTGGAAACGGGCATCTATCTCTTCCGCTATTTTCACTATTTTCTTCTCCTGAAGGGCTTCACTCACCTGTATCAGTTCCGATGCGTGCCCCTTTAAGATGGCTTTGTTCACGTCACCTGCGTTTGAGAGGCGCATGATAATGTCCCAATGAACTTTCTCGGCAAACATATCATAGGTGTGGGGCTGCTCTTGCTTTTCCGACAACACAAGCGGATTCTTCTTGTCGGGAACACGAAGCAACAGACCTTCACCGTAACGTTCTAAACCCCACACCTTCAAATAGCCGGCCGAAGGCACCAGCGGACCGTAATAATAGTCTACGGTGTCGCCCAGCATATAATAGTCGGTGTAGATCTGACCGCTTGTCTCTATCAGTTTCACTTTGTCAGAAAAACCTCTCTCAGAAAATACTCTCACAGCCTCTTCCGTTGTAGCCTCAAAACGCCGGAACGGCATGTCTAGATTGATGATTTCCTGGATGCGCGCTTTTATCTTGTCGATGTCATCATCCTTGACCGGGTCATTGCCGCGCTTTTTAAGATTGCAGTAGTAGCCGCCCGAAAGCGGATGTTCAATAAACAACTTGCTGCCGGGGAAATTATCACAAACAGCTTTATAGAGCACAAAGCATAACGACCGCACGTAAACGCGATGGCCGGAGCCTTCACGGGCATCGAGAAACTCCACGTCACGGTTCTGAAACAGTCTGAACTTCAAGCCCTGTGAGGCATTGTTCACTTTTGCAGAAACCACGGGATAGGGCAGATTCACTTCGTCTGAAAACTCATGATAGACATCCAGTAGGGAGCATCCCTCAGGAAAGCTCTTCGTCTTGTTGTTGTTCTTGCAGCGAATTTGTAGCATATGAGGTGATTGAATGGTGTTTTTGTTGGTTTTGCAAATTTAAGAAAAAAATCGAGAAGTACCAAAAAAATGGTGTGTTCTATTATTGGGAATCAATAGAACACACCCAAATGACTTTTAATCTATACGCTCCTTTCCTATCAGTACCACTTGACTGTTCAGACCGCTCGCCACAGGCGACCACCCTTCATAGGTGGTGCGCTTGTAGTTGATGTCTACCACATTTATTTCTTTCATCTTGCGCCATTGAACACCGCGGCGGTCCAAATCGGCTATTCGGTTGGCGGGCAGATTAGTTACCTCTATCCGGAGGTGGTTCTTGCCCTTGCGCAGATGGTTCTTGCAGTCGAGTGTGAACGGTACCGCCCATGCACAGCCTATGTATTCGCCGTTTATATACACACGGGCACTCTCGCGCACATCACCTAAGTCTATCCACCACGATAAATTCAGGTCTTTTTTCTTCAATTTAAAGTCGGTTTCATAGACACCCGTTCCCATCGTCACTTTTACAGAATCGTCATCCAAGCCTTCCCAGCTGCGAAGACCGTCCAGCTGGAAGGTCTTTTCAACAGCGGGGTGCGACTCGCTGAAAGAGAGCTGCCAGGGTCGTTGGGTAAGGTCTATCTGCATCGCATCCTGATAGGAGCTGCCTTCGGGCAAGGGTGTGGAAAGCTGATGGTCATAGGTCTGCAGGATGCGCGATTCTCCAGAACGGAGGGTTATACGCACACGGCCGTTTAATATATCGGCAGGATAGATGTCACCGGTCATAGGGTCAAACCATACAGCATCTTCGAATCCTACGGCCAAGTCGCAATATTGGTCTCGGTCTTTGGGGGTCAGATTGGCGATGAAATAATGATAGCCACTTTCATTACGGCGGCGTATCTCGCGCAGACGCAGTTTGCTCTTCATGGCCTCTGGTCGGGCCAAACGCTGCATCGAAGTGGCATCCTCGCCATAAACGACATAGGCCGAAAGGCGGTCTACCATCTTTTTCGTTTCTTCAGGCAGGTTGGCACCAGTAGGGATAATCAGACCTTTGTAGTGGGTGCCGCCCTCTGTCACGAGCCGGTTGCCTTCTATCCTTACTTTCGATAATTGAAGGTCGGATATGTAGTCGCAGTCGTATCCCAGCTCATCGATACGCAAAATGCTCTTGATGAAATCGGGCGCTTTTTCTTCCATGGCATGAATATCAAACTGCATCAGCAGGCCTTCAGCGCCGGGCTTATGCCGCTTGTTCCACATGTCGCGTACGGGAAGATAAACCAGGAAGTCATTGTCGGGCTGACCCCATTGTAGGAAACGCTGGCTGCGCTCTATATATTCCATCAGCGAGGGGGCATCGTGCCAGATACTGTTCGTCGGACTCATATCGACCGATGCATAGAATTTCCATCCGGGCCATGGGTCGTCTTTCGGCGAATAGCAGGTGCCGTGAAAGTATACATGGTTCACACCACAGGTGAACATAAGGTCCAGGTCGGGTTTCATCTGTGACAAGGAGGTGCGGAAATGCTCGGTCAGCCAGGTGAAGGTCTCACTCGATGTGAATGGTTTGCCTGTCACATGGGCGGCTGAGGGGGCATATTTCAACATAGACACGTCGGAGAAGTTCTTGCGGGTAAAACCGGGGTCTACCCGCAGGCCCTTGATGCCGAAGTCACTTAGGCCGAAACCTTCAATTTCAGGGATGTCGGCCATGGCATAGATGTCCAGAAGATTGGCAGGGGAACCGTGGGCTTGGTTGCGTATCTTTACCCCGTGGCCGTGAGCCCAGTTTACCCATGGCTTCATGAAATTGTCAAACAACAGGTCGGAGAGGGTCTCACGATAGTCGGAAAGCACTTTGCCGCCGTCGTCCACATCTCCCAATAGTTCGGGCAACTTGTCTTCCAGACGATAACCGCGGCGCTTGGCAAACTCGTCAAAAAGAGTAGGGGTCCAGTTGGCGCCATACACTTCATACGAATCGTTGAAGAAGGTGTGGGGCCATGGGGTACCGGTACGGCTGAATGCATCATCAAACCGGGAAAGATAGTGGGCTACGGCCTTACGGTCGAAATGGTCTATCACCCAACCCTCACCACCGGGGGCGGCTCTTTTCACCTTTTGACGGGTCCTTGATGCGTATACGGCTATCACACGCCATACGTCAGCTGCGTCTGTGGCAAAGATGCGGGTGCAAAGATGCTGGGCATAGGGCTTCTCCTTATCGGGCACTTCCAGGACAATCTTGTCAAGGATGGGCTTTTTCGCCTTAATCAGTGTATCAATGAAGATGGCTTTGCAGGCGGCTTCCTCGATAGGCACGGTCGGACCGCCGAAAGGCCAGCCGGTTCCGTTGTTCATGTCTACTTCTATGCCGTTGTCGGCGGCAATGTTTTCAACTGTGCGGAGGGCCGACATCCATCGGTCGGAAAGAAAGGGTATGTCTCGGGCTTCATTGTTCTGAACACCGTAAAGGGGGGTTATCTCAACTGCGCCAATACCCACACGGGCATATTCTTCAAGATTCCACTTAAGATTGGCGTCATCTACCGCCGAGCCCATCCACCACCACCGCGTGCCGGCCTTGGCTTCTGGACGGGCTGCAGGCCAGGTTTGGGCATAGAAACACTGAGGTATGAACACCAGTAGGGCAATGACGGTTGTTCGGATTGTCTGTCGGAGTTGCATATTCTATTTCTTTTGTGTCAGTTTGTAGTATTCTGTGGCACCCAAAAGGAAACAGCCTGTGCCATAGTCCTCAAAGTCGGGCAAGCTGTTGTAGGTTACCGGCTGGCCAGCAGAGGGATCTTTCCCGGTTCCTTGATTGTAACCGAGAAAACCATCCTCATGCACGCATGCCTTCAGGGCTTCCCATGCCTTGTCGCAAATAGGGCGGTAAACTTTGCTTTTCAGCAGACCGTGGTTGATGCCCCAGCTCATACCATAGAGAAACAGGGCGGTACCAGTCATCTCGGGGCCGCCATAGGTCACTGGCGACACAAGGCTCACATTCCAATAGCCGTCCTCACGCTGGCAGCCAGCCAGTCCTTTCGACATGAGGAGGAAGTCTTTCTTCAGTTGCTTGTAGTAGGGGTCTTTTTTGTCAAGGTCACTCATCACTCTCACAAGGGCGGCATAAACCCATCCGTTGCCGCGGCTCCAATAGCAATTGTTGCCGTCGGCCTCCTTATAAGGGGGCACATAGTCTTTGTCGCGCCACCAAAGGCCTTCCTTCGTATTGAAGAGACCGCCGCCACAGGTGTTTCTCGACCAGTTGTAGCTCTCCATGGCATAATCCATGTATTTGAGGTCTCCGGTCAGCTTGCTGTATTTGGAGTAGACGGGCATGGCCATTTGGATGGCGTCAATCCATGTCCAATAGTCGGCACGGCCCGTTGCCATCTGCAGGTCAAGATTCTTACCTATTTGTTCTATCATTTCCCGACGCCCTGTCAAATTGTATAGGTCTATATAGGTCTGCTCGCAGCATTGATCATCGGCATCTGTCGTCTTGTTGCCGTTACGGGCTGTCCACTTATGAAAACTGCCCCACTGGGTGGCATAATCCAGATAGCGTTTGCTGGGGTCTATACCGTACAGGGCCATCAATCCTTCATAATACACAGCACGCGTCCACAAGTTACTGGGGCGCTCCTTGTTCACAAAGGTGGGCTTCGTCGGATCGGGCACCTTTGCCATGAAGTAATTGTTCACCTTTCGTGCTGTCCCCATAATGTCGGATTGTCCTTGGGCCTGCACTGTGGTCAGAAGAAGAATTGAAATGAAAAGGGATTTCAACATAATTTCAGGTATTATTTAATGCTGTTAATAGTTTGTTTTTCAGAAATGGTTCTTTTATTCCTATCGCACTCCCTGCAATAGTGATTTCCCATTTTTCCGCAAATTTACAAAAAACCTTTCTCTTCACATCCTTTTCTTATTCTTAATTTGTCGGGTGTATCATTTTATAGTAGTCTTTTTATCATTATTTTTAGATTGAATGCTTTTGATTTTTTGTATTTTTGCATCACAAACTACATACCTCTTTAAAGTTATGATAAGAAAAATACTACTTTTGCTTTGCATCGTCATGTCAATGCCGGTTGTGGCAAAAAAACAAAAACAAGAACTGTTTCCGGATGGGACACCGATCCCTCAATGGTTTTCAGACACTACAAAGGTTGTGCTTTCTGACCTCGGAAAACAATATGTCATAACCGATTATGGCGTAAAAAATGATAGCACGGTCATTCAAACAGCTCTGATACAGAAGGTTATCGATATGGCGGCTGCCAACGGGGGCGGAGTGGTCATCGTACCTGAGGGCACGTTTCTCACTGGGGCGCTCTTTTTCAAACCGGCCACGCACTTGCATATTCTTGAGGGCGGACGACTGAAGGGTAGCGACAGAATAGCCGATTTCCCCATTCTCTCCACCAGAATCGAGGGAGAGACGTGCGACTATTTTGCCGCTCTTATCAATGCCGATGGCGTAAACGGCTTTTCCATCTCCGGTAAAGGCGCTGTCGACGGCAACGGATTTCATTATTGGGAGGAATTCTGGATTCGCAGAAAGTGGAACCGTGCCTGCACCAATAAAGACGCTCAACGCCCCAGACTGGTCTATATCAGCAATTCTGATAATGTAACCGTGCAGGACGTGAAACTGATGAACAGTCCTTTCTGGACCAATCATCTGTATCGATGCAATTATGTGAGATTCCTCGATTGCTATATTTATGCACCGACTGAGGGTGTTAAAGCGCCCAGCTCGGATGCCATCGACTTGGATGTATGCCACAATGTGCTTGTAAGGGGATGCTATATGCATGTCAACGATGATGCCGTAGTTCTGAAAGGCGGCAAGGGCACCTTCGCCGACAAGGACCCCAACAACGGACCCAATTCGAATATTATTGTCGAGAACTGCCGCTACGGACGCGTACACGGATGTGTAACCATCGGCTCTGAGTCACTGCACAGCATGAATCTTATCCTGCGCAATTGCCAGGTCGACCACGCCAGCAGGGTGCTCTGGCTGAAGATGCGGCCCGACACGCCTCAACATTACGAATATGTCAGGGTGGAGAATATGAAGGGTATGTGCAACAGTTTTCTCGTAGTCAGACCATGGACCCAGTTCTTCAAACCGCAAGAAAGAGCAGACATGCCGCTCTCACAGTGCAACAACATTACCATCAAGAACATCAATATGGATTGTGACAATTTCTTCGATGTGGGCACCAGCGACAAATATGCACTCAAGGATTTCTCTTTCGAGAATATTAATATCACTGACAAGAAAAATGCTTTCGACCCCGCTATGATAGAGGGGACCAAGGTTGCCAAAATGGTGGTCAACGGCGTAGCTGTTCCTAATAAAAAATGATGATGATGAAAAAAGTTCTCATGTCGCTCTGCTGCTGTTTACCGTTGGCGGTGGCTGCTCAAAGAATAGTGGTGCCTGCCAACATGGAGTGGAGATTCCAGTACAATGATTCCGTCTTCTCCGACAAGGCTGAGAAGGTCGACCTCCCACACGATTTCCTCATCGGTCAACCTTGGATCGCACCTGGCGCTGATGAGAAAGCGGACAACAGCGATATGGCCGCCAACGTAAAAAGCCGGCTTTCCTCGCGCGGATTTAAGGAAATGGGTATCGGTTGGTACAGAAAAGATTTTGTGCCTGATGAGAGCTGGAAAGACAAAAGGGTGCTGGTCGATTTTGGTGGCATCATGCTTGTCGGTTATGTCTTTCTCAATGGGGAGCGTATCGGCGGTACCGACTATGGCTATCTGGGATTTGAAACCGATATCACCAAAAAACTGAAATTCGGCACCAACAACACGTTGCTTGTAAAAGCAGATACCGGACAGCCCAACAATTCCAGATGGTATACGGGTGGAGGACTCTACCGTGAAGTCAACTTCATTGTCACCAACAGCAAACTCTATTTCCAAAGACATCCGCTCTTCGTTAGAACCGAGAACAACGAGAATGTCCTCATTCAGGCCGAAATCAGCCGGTTCAGTCAACAAGCAGAGGGGGATGTACTCATCAGGATTCTCGACAATGCGGGGGCTGAGGTGATAGCACATAAACAGCGGCTCCGCTTCAATAAGAAAACTCGTACTGCCGAATACCAACTGGACACGCTGTCGCTGACCAATCCTTATCTATGGTCGGTCGACCATCCTTATTTGTACACTGCCGAGGTGACTTTGTTCGATGAGAATGGATTGCCAGCTGACAAAGTGACTGAGCGGTTTGGGGTCAGAACGTTCGAGTTCTCACCTGATTTCGGACTGAAAGTCAATGGAGAAAAGGTAATTCTCAAAGGTATCGCCAACCATCACACGCTCGGAGCGTTGGGGGCCGCCGCTTACCCCAAGGCGATAGAGAAACGCATCAAACTGCTGAAGGATTTCGGATTCAACCATATCCGGACTTCTCATAATCCTTATAGTGAAGACCTTTACCGGCTCTGCGACGAATATGGCATTCTGGTGGTGGATGAACTGTATGACAAGTGGCTCAAACAGTATGCCGGAGGAAGGGCCGATTGGACGGCTCAATGGCAGTACGATTTGCCCGAGTGGGTCAAGCGCGACCGTAACCATCCTTCCATCGTGTTTTGGAGCCTTGGAAATGAATTGCAGACATATACCAACCTGCCTTTTAACGACTGGGGCGTAACACCCTATAAACTGCAGCGCGAACTTCTCCACCGCTACGACACCACACGTCCTGTCACAGTGGCAATGCATCCCAGAGGTCGCAACCTCGAGACCGACAGCCTTCCCTGCGACCTGGCCATGATTACGGATATCCAGGCTTACAACTATCGGTACATGTATTTCCCGGGCGACGGAAAACGCTTCCCTTGGATGAAATTCTATCAGAGCGAGGCCAATATCACCAATATGGGCCCCAATTATTTTGATATGGACTTGAACAAGGTGATTGGATTGGCCTATTGGGGAATGATCGACTATATCGGTGAGTCGAAAGGATGGCCGCAGAAGGGATGGGCCGACGGCGTGTTCGATATCTCGCTGCAGCCTAAGCCTATGGCTTATTTCCTTAAATCCTATTTCGCTGACGAACCGGTAGTAAGAATTGGTGTGGAAGAGAAATCGGGTGGAAAAATGGAATGGAACGGCATCCTGTTCAACGGTGAGCGTATCACCGACCACTGGAACCGCACGGAGGGCGAATCTCTCAATATCTATACTTACACCAACGCCCAGGAGGTGGAGCTTTTTGTAAACGGGAAAAGCTTGGGAGTGAAGTCAAATACCTCCTACAGCAAGTCGCGAAATAGAATCAAATGGGAGAATGTCGTCTACCATAAAGGATCTATTGAGGCCGTGGCCAAAAATGACGGGAAAATAGTGGCCAGACACAAAGTGCTGACCTCCGGCAAGACTGCCAAGCTGAAACTTTCGGCAGAGGATGCTACTTGGAAACCCGATGGCATGGATCTCATGCACGTCAGGGTGACTGCTGTCGACGCCAAAGGCAATAGAGTGGTCGACAACAATGAAATGGTCTACTTCGATGTGGAAGGCGATGCGCGTATCGTGGCGGTTGACAATGGTGATATGACTTGTCATGACATCAACACGCTGCCTAAAGTGCACCTCGCTAATGGATCGGCGCTTGTGATTCTCCGTGCGGGGACAGATTCCTCAAAAATCATACTCCACGCACACACTGACAACATGAAAACGAAAATTCAACTTTCAACAAAATGAGATATTGTTTCTTTTCAATAAAAAAGGTTTTCGCTTTTGCATGCCTTGCTGTGGTTTCCACAGCCAATGCACAGCTGCATTTCGACATGACACAGAAACAACCTGTTTACTGCGATGCTGCCGGATATGGATATGATGTGCTTCCCGCACCGCAAAAAACGGGAGAGCCGTTCTTCTTCTCTGCCAAATTGCCCGATGGCAATTATAAAGTGACGGTCGAGTTAGGCGCAAAGAAAATGAAAGGATGCACGGTGGTCAGAGCTGAGTCGAGAAGGCTCATGGTCCGCGAAACGGCCACAGCAAAGGGTAAGTTCAAAAAAGTGGAGTTCGTGGTCAACAAACGCTCTCCTTTCATTTCCGACAAGATGAATGTGCGCATCAAGGAACGCGAGAAAAATTATCTCAATTGGGACGACCGCCTCACGCTCGAATTCAACGGATCTTGCCCCACGGTAAAATCGATTTCCATAGAACCCGACACCACCGCCGTCACGCTCTTCCTATGCGGCAACTCTACTGTCGTCGATCAGAACGAAGAACCTTATGCCAGTTGGGGACAGATGATTCCGTGCTGGTTCAATACAGGCGTGGCAATCTCCAATCATGCCGAGAGCGGTCTGTCGGCTGCCACGTTTCTTGGCTCCAACCGCTTGGACAAGGTGCTTGCCATGATGCGGAAGGGTGACTATGTATTCTGCGAGTTCGGCCACAACGACCAAAAAGAACACCGACCTGGCGACGGAGCTTGGTATAGCTTTCAGTACAACCTGAAACGCTTTATCGATTTGGTCCGAGAGAAAGGGGGACATATCATATTTGTCACGCCTACCCAGCGTAGAGCATGGGATTCCACCAATACCCACATCATAGAGACGCATGGCGACTATCCCGATGCGATGCGCGATGTGGCCAAAAGGGAAAATGTACCTCTAATCGAACTGCACGACATGACCCGCACCTTCTTCGAGACACTGGGGTTAGAGAACAGCAAGAAGTCGCTCGTGCATTACCCTGCCGGCACCTTCGCCGGACAGAAAAAAGACCTGGCCGACAATACGCACTTCAATCCTTACGGGGCTTATGAAGTGGCAAAAATGATGGTCATGGGAATGAAATCAATCGGACTGCCCGTCACGCAGTTCTTGCGGGAAGACTGGAGCGATTTCGACCCTGCAAAGCCGGATGATTTCAACCATTTTGTGTGGTATCCTTCGCCCTTGAACAATACTACAAAACCCGACGGCAATTAAATTGTATTTTCATTTTTACAGCGGCGACAATCTGCAGGTTGTTGCCGCTGCTTTTGATTCTACATTCGTAACTATTCAGCGGTTATGTTCATGGTGGTTTTTGGGTATTTAAATGTAAAAGTTGAGCTAAGTCATGAGAAAATGTTAAAATTGTTCTTGCATTTTTAAATATTATGTATATTTGCGAAACGAACGTGATGAAGGCAACTGTTATCCGGTCTTAGAAATCTTAATTCTCCATAAACCGCCCCACAATCCATGAAGAGACCACAGGCAGGAATTATTACATTGGAGCTCGGCTCCTACTACTCCATCTACGATGGGAGTGACGCCTACGATTAGTGAACGAGGGTACAAACCATCCTTCATCTCCATTAGGAGATTATCCGAAATTATATACTTAATGCAAAAACTAATGATTTGTTTCGTTATGACACATCTCATTCATATATCAAGCCTTAGGCAAAACTGCCAACCAAGTGTTTACCAATCGTATAAAAAGAATATGAATAGGAATATAATAGTGTTTATGTTTATGCTCTTCATCTGTGGATGTTATAATCATAATAATAATGATTACAAAGAGACATTTTATCATACAGATGGGATATCTTCTTATATCGTGGAATATAAAAATGATTCTATTATTATATTTAAAATAAGAAGAGATAATTCTTCATTTAATGATACATTGAGGATGTATTTGAAAAATGGTGTGTATTATACAAAAGACTTACATGATGAGCACGAGGAATTAATCATGTCAAATGCTATTGTAAAAGATACGGTCTTTGAATTTGATGATTATGAGAAATCACCATTGCGTAGATATAAAATTATAATTAAAAATGATGGAGATTCCATATATAGATCCAATATTTTTGAAATTACCCCACTTATTATTCATGATGGCAAAGGGGAAGAAACCCATCCTGTCCATCTAAATATGGGTTTATCTTATGATAAAGATTATAAGATAAAAACGATTACTCACTGGTTCATTTACGAGACTTTTAAAGCTAATGGACAGTAATTCTGAATCACGGGAACAGTGTGTTTACGGCTATTTGAAGTCCCTGTGTTTTTGTTATTGGTTGAATTGTTTTTTTTGTGGCAATGTTTAAGAAACGGCTCTCTTTGGATAATCTTCATATCCGGCCCGAGGAAGTGTACCGGCAGATGGGCTATGGTGACAAAATGCCCGATGAGCGCACGGCGGCAGAGGTAAAGCGGCTGTTAACAGCTGCTTCACAGATTGCCGTACCCCGTTATTGCTACATGGTGTTGGAGGGCAGGCTTGAAAATGATGTGTTGAGGATGGGAGAGCGTGAGTTTCGTCTTGGTCACATCATTGAGCGCCAGTTGGCCGGAGCAACTCATTTTGCAGTTTTTGTGGCAACGGCAGGAACAGAATATGAGGAATGGAGAAAGAGGGATAATCTTCTCGAGTCGTTTATTGCCGATGCGCTCGGGTCTGTTGCGGTGGAGCGGTGTGCCGATGAGATGGAGAAAGACTTGCAGGCGAGTATTGACAAGTTGGGATGGAAACGCACCAACCGTTTTTCACCTGGTTATTGTGAATGGGCCACCGACGAGCAGCGGATGCTGGTGCCTCTGCTCGGCAATCCCAATCCCTGTAGGGTCAGGCTAAATGAAAGTGCGCTGATGTGGCCCGTCAAATCCGTAAGCGGCATCATTGGACTCGGAGAGAATGTCTCATACCATGACTATGCTTGTCGTCTATGTCAACTCACCCATTGTTTCCGACGGCACTAACTGATCAAATCTTTGGCTACTGTCACAGCTGCGTTGGCATTGTCGCTGTAGCCGTCGGCACCTATCTCGCTGGCATAGCTTGCTGTAACGGGCGCTCCACCCACCATCACTTTAACTTGGTCGCGTATGCCAGCAGCTTCCAGAGCATTGATTACCTCACGCATATAGCCCATCGTGGTGGTGAGCAGTGCACTCATGCAGAGAATGTCGGGATGGCTTCGCTTTACTTCCTCTATAAAACGATCTGCCGACACGTCAATGCCAATGTTGATCACCTCAAAGCCACATCCCTCGAGCATCGAGGCCACCAGATTCTTTCCGATATCATGAAGGTCACCCTTCACGGTGCCAATCACAATGCGCCCTATCGCCTTGGGGCGGGGACCTTGCGCCTGCGATTGGATGGCCTTCAGCGCAGATTTCATAGCACTGCCTGCCATCAACAACTGCGGAACGAAAGCGTTGCCTTCCTCAAAATCTTGTCCTAAGCGGGTCATTGCGGCAATCATTTCGTGGTCTATCACAGTCTGTAACGATTTCCCTTCTTCTATCGCCCGTTGGGCGAGGTTCACAGCCGCTCTCTCTTCACCCTTGTAGATGGCGTCAAATAGTGTCTCAGCTTTTCTTTCTTTTGGCGACTGTTCTCTCCGCACAATCTTTCGGTCTAATTCACTGATTTCATCCTTTTTCTGCAGACAGAGCAGGCTACCGCCTGCTGTCGCTGGTTGTGGATGATAGGGAGAGAGGAAAATACCGGGTGCAGGTTGGACAACTTGCGCAAACTTGCGGATGTAAGCATCGGTGGTACCGCAGCAACCTCCTATAATGTTGAGTCGATGGGCGTCAAGCAATGGCCACACTTCTGCCAGCAGTTCGTCTGGTGTTTTGGAGTAGATACCCTTACTGTCTGGCTGCCCGGCATTGGGGTAGAAGGAGATGCGGAAGGGTACTGTCTGTGACAGTCGGTGCAGCAAGGGGATAAATCGCCGCAATTCCGACAAGCAGTTTAGTCCGACAGAATAAATGGGCTGGTCGGCCAAAGACTGCACAAATGGAAGAATGGACTGTCCGAGCATGTTGTGCCCGTCGGGTGTGGCGACAGAGAAGCTGAGCATAAGAGGCAATTGCTTGTTTTGACGCTTCATGGCTTCTATGGCGGCGTCGCAGGCGATACGGGCATTGCAAAGGTCGAAAATTGTTTCAATCAGGATGGCATCCACACCGCCCTCAATGAGGGCTTCCATCTGTTCAAGATAGGCTTCGTGGAGCAGGTCTGGAGATAGTGGATTGCCATTGGCGGCTTCCGGTGAACAGATACGGCTGGTAGGCCCTACACTGCCCAACACGTAGCGGGGTCGCTGCGGGGTCTGCCGTGTAAAGGCATCGGCAGCGCGGCGGGCTATCTGGCATGCGGCCAGGTTGATGGCACGTGCCTCCGTTCCAAGACCGTAGTCGCCGAGGGAGATGCGCTGCGCGTTGAAGGTGCAGGTCTCTATCATATCGGCACCGGCTTTGAGATAGCGCCGGTGTATCTCCTCGATGATGTCTGGCCGCGTCAGGCAGAGCAGGTCGTTGCAACCAAGCAACTGCCCTTCGTGAGTGGCAAACAAATCGCCTCTGAAATCTTTTTCTTTCAGATGGAATTGTTGTATCATCGTGCCCATGCCTCCATCGAGCACCATGATGCGGTTGGTGGGGAAGTGCTGGTGGGGCAAGGCTGCGGTGGTGGGCGATGTGTACTGTGCTTGCGCTACGATTTCCATGGCTTGCTCCACCTCTTGCTCGTTGTGGAAATCCATCTCGATGTGCACACCCTCAGTACCGATGTGGTCGAGTAGGTCGGGCAACTCATCCAGTGTCACCCATGACGCAAGGATACTTTTACCACCGTCAAGTATCCGCCCGTAAAGGTCATACCACTTGCTGCTTCCGCCTTGGGGTTCACCCACTCCGGGGGTCCATTGTATGGCGTTGAGTTCGCTGATTTCCAAGAGTGCGGGTAGATGGCGGATAGCACCCACACCATCCAAATGGTACAGGGTGTAATCGATACGCTGGCATTGTTCCCTGATGAAGGGCTGCACAAAGCGGCGGTAATCGTCTTCACTAATCATCGTTGATATGTCGCTTTGCAGCTTGGTCATCTTGCCGGGGGCCCAGGAAGAGAAATAGCAGAAGGCCATCTCGTCACCCTCGCGGATAATATCGTAGAGTTCGTCGAACACGGTGAAATACACATCGTTGATGCGTTGCATCTGCCGCTCCACCATTTCGGGGTGCGTCACGGTATCGACGAGCACCTGGTCGGTGCCTTTCAGAGCGGCCAGCACGTCGAGACCTTCCATCAGGTCGGGCATCCCAACATAGTAATGGCCTTGTGAGCGTTGCTTGCAGCAGCGTAGCAATTGCTTGTGCAGTAGATAATTGGGATGATTGGGGTCAAATGGGAGGGAAGGGTCGAAATGGGGGTTGGGATGAATCCAGATGGTGTCCTCACCGCCTTCATATACACCGCCAAGGATGGCGGCCAGCGAGCCGGGTCCTAATTGGGTGTTGGCCACAGGCAGGATATCGGCTTTCAGCGAACTGTGTGACACATACCAGTCGAGATAGTGGGCGCGCCATTCGGGATCGAACCATTTCTGGTGGAGGTCACGATATGGGGGTGGGGGAGCAATGTTGTCGTGGGCAGCCACGCCTTCCTGGAAGTGCTCCCACATATTGAGAACCACTCCTTTATGATTCCACCAGTCGATATAGCGACGCTTGGTCGCTTCCATATTAGGCTTCCACGTTTTCATCATAGAGTTCTTTGACAATGTTTATTGCAAAATTAGCCTATCAGCACTAATTATCCAAACAACACCCGATTTTTTTATCAATAAAGGTTCTTTCTGGAAATTTTATCACCATATCTGTCAAAGAAATCAACGATTGTTTTGTCATGTCAGTATTTTCGCTTAACTTTATCGCTCAAAATAATGTTTGTCATTTTTTTGATTACATGGACATGCACCGATGCTTTCTTCTAAAGAACTGGTTGACAATCATCTTCTTGAGTCTCTCAGCGGATACCATCCTCCTCGCTCAGGACAACGTGGTCCGTGAAGACACGCTTGGAGAAGTGACTGTGATGTCGATTTCAGCTCAGCGCAGGCTTGAAGAGGTGCAGGTGGCTGTTGAGAAAATTGACATAAGCACTATGGCCAAGGTGCCGTCCATTTTCGGTGAACGCGACATCCTCAAGAGTCTGCAACTTTTGCCCGGTGTGAAGAGCGAGGGCGAGGCATCCAGCGGTTATCAGGTGAGAGGGGGTACAGCTGCGCAAAATCTCATCTTGCTTGATGGAGCGACGGTCTACAATGCCGGTCACCTGATGGGCCGGCCGGAAGAGGTGATGGACGCTACAGATTATCAACCTCCATTCAATGGAAAATAGGTATATATTCATCTATGACAAACCTTAACTATTATGAATAGAATCATGAAAAAAACGCTAGTTGTTGCAATGATGCTGTGCTTTGGCGCATCGATAGCCATGGCCCAGCCCTACAAGGACCCGAATCTAAGTCCGCATGAACGTGCCGTCGACCTTTGCAGTCGACTCACCCTCGAAGAAAAAGCTCAGCTTATGCTGGACGAAAGCCCTGCCATACCGCGCCTTGGCATCAAGAAGTTCTTCTGGTGGAGCGAGGCGCTGCACGGAGCGGCTAACATGGGCAATGTCACCGTGTTTCCTGAACCTATAGCCATGGCGGCGTCGTTCAATCCCGATTTGCTCTACAAAGTGTTCGATGCTGCCAGCACTGAATTTCGGGCCCAGTACAACAAGCGGATGTACCAGGACGGAGGAGAGGACGAGAAGTTCCACAGCCTCAGTGTATGGACGCCGAATGTGAATATCTTCCGCGACCCGAGATGGGGAAGGGGCCAGGAAACCTATGGAGAGGACCCTTTCCTGACAAGTGTCATGGGAACGCAGGTGGTGCGGGGACTTCAAGGACCGGAGGAGGCCAAATACCGCAAATTGTGGGCGTGCGCCAAACACTATGCTGTCCACAGCGGTCCTGAGTATACCCGGCATACCGTGAATATTACAGATGTATCGCCACGCGATTTCTGGGAGACTTATATGCCGGCTTTCAAGACCTTGGTGCAAGACGCCAAAGTGCGTGAGGTGATGTGTGCCTACCAGCGCCTTGACGACGATCCCTGTTGTGGTTCACAACGGCTGTTGCAGCAAATCCTGCGCGATGAGTGGGGGTTCAAATACCTGGTGGTCAGCGATTGCGGTGCGGTCAGCGATTTCTATTCCTCGCACAAGAGTTCCTCGTCGCCAGTCACAGCATCTGCCAAGGCTGTGCTGGCCGGCACGGATGTGGAGTGTGGCTACGGCTATGCGTATAGAAGTATACCCGAGGCCGTGCAACGAGGACTCATCAGCGAGGCTGAGGTCGACAAGCATGTCATCCGTCTCCTGGAGGGCCGTTTTGATCTCGGCGAAATGGACGACCCGTCGCTTGTGGAGTGGTCGAAAATACCCTACAGTGCGATGTCGTCGAAGGAGCATGCACGTATCGCGCTCGATATGGCACACCAGTCAATCGTGCTCTTGCAAAATAAGAACAATGTGCTGCCGTTGAAGAAAAATGCTGAAAAGATAGCTGTCGTGGGGCCCAATGCCGACAATGAGCCGATGATGTGGGGCAACTATAACGGAACACCCAATCACACCGTCACCATCCTCGACGGTATCAGGACGAAGAACAAGAAACTCTTTTATCTGCCTGGCTGTGATCTGACTTATGATAAGGTGATGGACTGCCGTATGGCTTCAGAGTGCAGTTTCGGCGGGAAAAGAGGAATGAAAGGAACGTTCTGGAACAACCCCGACATGGAGGGGAATCCTGTCACCACTCAGTATTATAACAAACCGATCGCTGTCACAACTGCTGGTATGCACAATTTCGCACCGGGCGTACAGCTTGAGGATTTTTCTGCTAAATATGAGACGACCTTCACGCCCAAAGAAACTGGTGAATATGTGGTGAACGTGGAGGGATGCGGACATTTCGAACTCTATGTCGACGGCGAGAAGAAATTCACTCACCATATCTGGCGTGCCACACCCACGAGAACCGTCTTGAAGGCAGAGAAAGGACAGTCGTTCCACATAGAGGTACGTTTCCAAACTGTAAAGACATGGGGCGCAAGCATGAAAATCAATATCGCCAAGGAATTGCCCATCGACTATGATGCGCTGATAGCACAGATGAAGGACATCAACAAGGTGATTTTCGTTGGCGGCATTTCTCCGGCATTGGAAGGTGAGGAGATGCCTGTCGACATCGAGGGATTCAAAGGGGGCGACCGCACTGACATCGAGCTGCCGCGTGTACAGCGTGAGTTCTTGCGCGCCTTGAAGGCGGCCGGAAAGACCATTATTTTTGTCAACTGCTCTGGCTCTGCTATTGCTCTGCAGCCTGAGACAGAGACTTGTGATGCTATCGTTCAGGCTTGGTATGCCGGACAGGAAGGCGGATATGCTGTGGCCGATGTGCTCTTCGGCGAATACACCCCGGGGGGCAAACTGCCCGTCACATTTTACAAGACAAGTCAGCAACTGCCCGACTATGAGGATTACTCCATGAAAGGCCGCACCTACCGCTACTTCGACGACCCGCTTTTCGCTTTCGGCTATGGACTGAGCTACACCTCTTTCAACATTGGTGATGCCCAACTGTCGGGAACTCCGGGAAAGAACGATTTCTCCCTTGCTGTCCCTGTGACGAATACAGGGAAAAAGAATGGCACTGAGACGGTGCAGCTTTACATTCGCGACCTCGCCGATACGGAGGGGCCTATCAAGTCGCTCCGTGCTTTCCAGTGTGTCGAGGTAAAAGCAGGGCAGACTGTCACCGCTCATCTCAACCTTACCCCGCAGTCGTTTGAGTTCTGGGATGCCGCCACAAATACAATGCGCGTCAAGCCTGGCCGCTACGAACTGCTCTATGGCAACAGCTCCCGCGCTTCCGACTTGAAATCTCTCCTCATTACAGTCAACTGATGGCGCGTTGTGCTCAGATGGCGTTGGAAATCAGCCATAATTCCTTCCCCGTTCGTCGCCTCGAGGCCTATGCTGCATGGCACGACCGTGATGCGGCAAGAATGAATGCCACATGGAAAGCTCTCTGGGGATTGGGCGACCATGGTCTGCGTCTGCCCGACTCGTCCACACGGCTTATGCCGCCAGAAGTGCCCATGCCGATGGATGAATTAACTGGACTGAGCACAAACAATGCCGCACTTTGGAGTCTGGATGCCATTTATATGCTCGAAGTGATTGACCCGTGATTCTTTCTGATGCAAAATAGATATCTTTAGGAGTAGCTTCATTTGAAATAACAGCAAGAATGATGAGACATGTGTTCCTCAGTGATAATTTTTGTTAATCATTATAACCATTGATGGGTAATTCGGCTTTTTTCAATTAACTTTGAACTTTCAAAAAAGTTTAACCGCTTTCCCTTTATGATTCATTTAAGAGACATCAACAAAACTTATCAGGGTGCACAACCGCTGCATGTATTGAAAGGCATCAATCTTGACATAGAGAAGGGCGAGTTCGTCAGCATCATGGGAGCATCCGGATCGGGAAAGTCTACCTTACTCAATATTCTGGGCATCCTCGACAATTATGATACTGGCGAATATACTCTCGCTGGCACACTGATAAAAAATCTAAGCGAAAGCAAAGCAGCCGAATACCGTAACCGGATGATTGGATTTATCTTCCAGTCATTCAACCTTATAGGTTTTAAAACTGCGGTCGAAAATGTCGAACTGCCTCTCTTCTATCAGGGGGTATCGAGAAAGAAACGGCATCATATGGCATTGGAATATCTTGAAAAACTTGGACTACTGCAATGGGCGGGACATTATCCCAACGAACTCTCCGGTGGTCAAAGACAAAGGGTGGCCATTGCAAGGGCGCTTATTACCAGGCCGCAGATTATCCTCGCCGATGAGCCTACAGGCGCGCTCGATTCGAAAACGTCGGTCGAAGTGATGCAGCTCCTCAAGTCGCTCAACCAGGATGAAGGTATGACCATCGTCGTAGTAACCCATGAGAGCGGGGTGGCAAACGAAACCAATAAAATCGTTCACATAAAAGACGGCATCATCGGACAAATAGAGGAAAATCTTGATCACCATGCTTCTCCATTTGGTATCGACGGCGTAATGAAATAACTGACTATGAGAGATGTCTTGACCGAAATATGGAGCACGGCCAAACGCAACAAACTGCGCACAGGTCTCACCGGTTTTGCCGTGGCATGGGGCATTTTTATGCTGATTGTGCTGCTGGGAGCCGGCAACGGACTCATCAATGCGCAGATAAAACAGTCGGGCCGCTTCCTCGCCAATTCGATGGTGGTCTTTGGAGGCGAGACATCCAAAGCCTTCCAAGGAATGAAAGAGGGTAGGTCAATTTCACTGAAAGACAAGGATGTAAACGCCACACAGCACGACTTTAAGCAAAATGTCGATGATGTGGGTGCGCAACTTCTCCAATGGGGGGTTACGATTAGTAACGGGCAGCAGTATATCAACACGACGCTAATCGGCGTTTATCCTAATCACAACAAGATTGACAAAGTGGAGATGGTTCAAGGTCGATTCATCAATGATATCGACTTGAAGGAAAAACGAAAAGTCTTGGTGTTGAGCAGCAAACAGCAAGAAGAACTATGCGAGCACGAGGCTTCTCTGGTTGGGAAATATGTCAATGTGGGTTCTTTCGCCTTCCGTGTGGTAGGCATCTACAAAGACCAGGAAAACGGGCAGGCCAATGCGGTCACTTCTTACTCCGTGCTCAAGACCATCTATGGTAAAGGCGACGACGCCGGACGTATTGAGTTCAATTTCCACGGTCTGGAAACCGAGCAGGATAATGAGAATTTTGAAACGGCTTACCGCAAACGTATCAATGCCAACCACATGGCTGCTCCTGACGATGAGAGTGCCATTTATCTTTGGAACCGGTACACGCAGAGCATGCAGATGACAAAAGGTATAGGCATCATCCGTACCGCTCTCTGGATTGTAGGTCTCTTCACCTTGCTGAGCGGCATTGTCGGCGTTTCTAATATCATGCTCATCACGGTGAAGGAACGGACGCGCGAATTCGGCATACGAAAGGCTATCGGCGCCAAACCGTGGTCCATCCTTCGGCTCATTATTGTGGAAAGTGTTATCATCACCACGGTCTTTGGATATGTGGGCATGTTGCTGGGTGTTTTCGCCAATGAATATATGGATGCCACACTGGGACATGATGTCATCGACACGGGACTTTTCAGAGCTACCATGTTCGTTGACCCTACTGTCGGACTGGATGTCTGCATCGAGGCGACAGCCGTTATGATTATTGCAGGAACAATAGCCGGACTGGTACCGGCTATGAAGGCTGCCAAAATTAGACCCATCGAGGCTCTGAGAGCCGAATAATGCTTACTGCCATGAGAGTTGACCTGGATAGCTATCGCGAAATAATAGAAACGCTCACACGCAACAAAAGTAGGTCGTTCCTTACGGGATTTGGCGTCTTTTGGGGCGTTTTCATGTTGGTCGCGCTAATCGGTGGAGGCAAGGGACTGAAAGAGATGCTCAACTCCAATTTTGAGGGATTTGCCACCAATTCGGCCATGATATGGTCGCAACAAACCACAAAACCCTTCAAGGGCTTCAGAAAAGGGCGATGGTGGACCATGGACACCAACGATATTGAGCGATTGAAAAGAGGGGTGCCGGAGCTCGATGTGGTGGCCCCGGTCCTTTTCTCCTCACAATGGGGGTCGGCATCAGGGCAGGCCTATCACAACGAACAGAAAAGTACCGTCAATGTGCAGGGCGTTTCTCCTGAATATGCCAAAATCAATACACCCCAACTGTTTTATGGCCGTTATATCAATGATATGGACATCCAGCTCAAAAGGAAAGTCTGTGTCATCGGGAAAAAGGTTTACAAAGAGCTATTCCGCGAAGGGGGTGACCCGTGTGGAAAGTCAATCCGGGTCGATTCCACCTATTATCAAGTGGTAGGGGTGGATTATTCTTCGAGCAATATCTCTATCAACGGTAGAGCCGACGAACAGGTCACATTGCCTTTGTCGCTTGTCAGACAGGCTTACAACCGGGGCAATGTGGTGGATATCATCGCAGTAACGGGAAGAAAGGGCGTGGTTATGAGTTCTATCTCACCACAGATACGGACCATTATCGCGAGGGCTCACACCATTGACCCGACCGATGAACAGGCAGTCATGGTTTTCAATACCGAAGTGCTCTTCCAGCTGCTCGATAATCTCTTCAAGGGGGTCAACTTCCTCATTTGGCTGGTTGGCTTGGGCACATTGCTGGCCGGAGCCATCGGTGTTTCGAACATCATGATGGTTACCGTCAGGGAAAGAACAACCGAAATCGGTATTAGAAGGGCCATCGGAGCCAAACCTCAGAATATTCTCACACAGATTATCTCCGAAAGCATTGTGCTGACACTCGTTGCCGGCATGAGCGGCATCCTCTTCGCCGTCTTCATACTCCAAATGCTCGAAATCGGCAATACCGAAGATGGAATTGTGGCTGCTCATTTCCAAGTCGATTTCTGGACCGCTGTCGGAGCGGCCTTGCTTATCAGTCTGATGGGAGTACTGGCGGGTTTGGCACCGGCTGCAAGGGCGCTGTCCATCAAACCGGTCGACGCCATGAGAGATGAATAATTGAATAGAAATCTTATCATAGAAAAATGAAAAAATACAGCAAATTATTAATCGCGCTGCTGGTAGCGCTCATTTTCCTAGGCACTTTCGTTTTCCTCTGGCAGAAGTCAAGGCCAAAGCCTGTGGTTTACAGCGAGTTCAAACCTTCTGTTTCCGATGTCGTACAGGCTACTATCGTCACCGGAAAAATTGAACCTCGTAACGAGGTGAATGTAAAGCCTCAGATTTCGGGTATCATCACAGAAATATTGAAAGAGCCGGGCGACTATGTCAATGCGGGTGAGGTGATTGCCAAAGTGAAGGTGATTCCTGACATGAGCCAACTCAGTTCTGCCGAAGCAAGGGTCCGGCTGGCGGCCATCAACCTCAAACAGGCGCAGGTCGATTTCAGCCGGGTCGAAGAGTTGTTTAAGAAAGAATTGATCAGTGCCGATGAGTTCGACAAGGCGCAGCAGTCACTCAAACAGGCGAAAGAAGAGAAATTGGCTGCCGATGATGCGCTGCAGGTGGTGCGCGACGGTGTATCGAAAAGCAATGCCAATGCCAGCTCCACACTTATCCGAAGCACCATATCCGGAGTCATCCTCGATATTCCTGTCAAGGTGGGCAATTCGGTCATTCTGTCCAATACTTTCAACGACGGTACCACCATTGCCAGTGTGGCCAATATGAACGACCTGATCTTCAGAGGCAATATTGATGAAACCGAAGTAGGAAAACTGGTCGTGGGCATGCCGATGATAATCACTATCGGTGCTTTGCAGGATTTGAGCTTCGATGCCATTCTCGAATACATCTCGCCCAAAGCGGTGGAAAGCAACGGGGCCAACCAGTTTGAAATCAAAGCGGCGGTACATGTATTGCAAGACAGTAAAATCCGCTCCGGTTATAGTGCCAATGCCGAGATTGTACTCGACAAGGCAGCAAACGTTCTCACCATCCCAGAAAGTGCCATTGAGTTCAGCGGCGACTCTACTTTTGTCTATTTAGTTAAAAAGAGCGGAAAAGAAACATCCTACGAGAGGAAACTGGTTAAAACGGGGCTGAGCGATGGAGTCAACATTGAAGTGCGGGAAGGTCTCAGTGAGAAGGATGTGATCCGTGGACCGCAGATTATGGCGGAAGAAATAAAAGAATAAAACCTTTTTCTATACTTCGTAAATCTCCCAATGATTTCCCGTATGGGGTGTCATTGGGAGATTTACATTTATTTTTGCTAATATATTATATTTTTTTGCTCTTTTTGTTACATTTGTCAATAATATTTGCTATTTTTGTCAACAAACAGCTAATTTACTGATTCTATTATATTTTCTTACTTTAAAAACAAACTATATGAAAAAACGTTTATTCTCAATTGCCCTATTGGCAGTTGTGTGCCTGGCTGCTATAGCTTTCGGCATCAACTCCAGAAAAGCGGCGGTCGAAGTTACCGCCCCAAGCGGCACCGAGTTGTCTGCATTTATGACACAACTCGTTGCCGACAATCCCGAGGCCGACAGTTATGTTATCATGCTCGAGGCCAATGGTGTGTATACGGTGGAAGCTTCTATTGTTTCCGACCGTGCGGTGTCGTTAGTCGGCGATGCTGCCGCCCCTGCTGCCATCGACGCTTCCGCACTTGAAAGCCCGCTCATTCAGATGAGCAATACGCCTTATGAACCCTTTCTTAACGAACAGGAGTTCTACAACATCGGCAACATCCGCATCGCCAACGTAGCCGTGAAGGGACTGGCCCGCCAGCTCTTCTACGCCAACGCCACTAAGTATCTCATCGGTGAGCTCGCGCTCGACAACAGCATTGTGGAGATAGCCGGCGGCAACAAGAACGTGTTCGACACACAGGGTGGCGGCGTCATAGGCAAACTCTCGGTCACAAACTCCACCATCTACGGCAATCCTGCACACACCGGCGCCCTCTACAGCTCGCAGAGCGGACAGAAGGCCACCGACGCCGGACTGGAGAAGCAGACCCTGAGCCTGCAGAACTCCACGCTCTACAACATCGCACTCGACAAGAACGTGTGCT
>Ga0256407_10000309_pt1 | contig 120996 bp, 103 predicted proteins | sample RumenRJG_04DNA_FD_193489 | JGI IMG/M metagenome (GOLD analysis project Ga0256407, IMG submission 193489) | Bovine rumen microbial communities from Lethbridge, Alberta, Canada - RJG_04 | ecosystem: Host-associated > Mammals > Digestive system > Stomach > Rumen | place: Canada: Alberta... | reverse complement strand
CCTTTCCCTTCTTTTCCCGCCTCGGTCGCCCGAGTGAGGTTGGGTTCGGCTATGTTTCGGACTTTGATGTATAGGCCGTCCGATACGGACTTTCACCGCAGGCCTGTGACGTGCCCGTCACACTCAAGGTAGAGGAGCCCACGCTCCTCTTTTTCTTATTCTAAGAATAAGCGGTGATGTGTTATGATACTCCCGCAGGGCTAAAAACGAGCCCTATGCTATTAGGAGGAAACAATGGCAGAAAAGAAGTACGTTTATTCCTTCAAGGAAGCTCACGTCGCCAAACTGGGCAAGGACATCCTTGGTGGAAAAGGCTTCGGTCTTGCCGAGATGACCGCCGCGGGTGTCAACATCCCCGCCGGCTTCACCATCTCTACCGAAGCTTGCAATCTCTACTACGATTCCGGGAAGAAGATCCCCGAGAACGTGTGGGAAGACATCGTGGCCCACGTCCACGAAATCGAATCGTCCAACAACAAATCCTTCGGTGGCGTTAAGGAAGGCGTCATGCCCCTTCTCGTCTCCGTCCGTTCCGGCGCCAGACAGTCCATGCCGGGCATGATGGACACCATCCTCAACCTCGGCCTCAACGACTCCGTCGTCGAGAAGCTCGCCAAGTTCGCGGGCAACGAGCGTTTCGCTTGGGACTCCTATCGCCGCTTCTGTTTGATGTTCACCAACATCGCCAAAGGCCATCCCCGTACCGAGATGGACGCGATGCTTGATGAGCTCAAGGAGAGCCGTGGCTACAAACTCGACACCGAAGTCACCACCGACGAACTCAAAGAACTCGTCAAGAAGTACAAAGAGTACTACAAGAAGACCTTCGGCGAAGAATTCCCGACCGATCCCTACGAACAGCTCCGCGAAGCGGTTGCCGCCGTCTTCCGCAGCTGGGACAACCCCCGCGCCAACGTCTATCGTCAGATGAACGGCATCCCCTACGAATGGGGCACCGCCGTCAACGTCCAGTCGATGGTCTTCGGCAACATGGGCGAAGATTCCGGCACCGGTGTCGCCTTCTCCCGTGACCCGGGCACCGGCGAAAAGAAGATCTACGCCGAATTCCTTCCAAACGCCCAGGGCGAAGACGTCGTCGCTGGCGTCCGCACCCCGCTTCACATCGACGAGCTCGCTCGCCGCATGCCGGAAGTCTACAAGGAATTCATGGCCACCATCGAGCGCATGGAAAACTACTTCCACGATATGCAGGATATGGAGTACACCATCGAAAAAGGCGTCCTCTACTTCCTCCAGGCCCGTAATGGTAAGCGCACCGCCCGCGCCGCCCTCAAGATCGCCTGCGATCTTGTCGACGAGGGCTTAATCGACGAGAAGGAAGCCGTCCTCCGCGTCGAACCGAAGCAACTCAACGACTTGCTCCACCCGACCTTCGATGAGAAGGACCTCAAGGCCCACGAACCCGTTATCCACGGCCTCCCCGCCTCCCCGGGCGCTGGCACTGGTGCCATCGTCTTCACCGCGGAAGAGTGCAAGCAGTGGCACGATGCGGGTAAGAAGGTCATCCTCGTCCGCGCCGAGACTTCTCCGGAAGACATCATCGGCATGGTCAACTCCGAAGCCATCCTCACCGCTCGCGGTGGTATGACCTCCCACGCCGCGGTCGTCGCCCGTTCCATGGGCAAATGCTGCGTCGCCGGCGCTTCGGAAATCGTCGTTAACGAAGAAGAAAAGACCGTTAAGGTCGGTGATCGCGTCTTCCACGAAGGCGACATCCTCTCCGTCAACGGCTCCACTGGTCTCGTCTACGAAGGCGAAATCAAGATGGTCCCCGCCGATCTTGGTGGTGACTTCGGCCGCCTCATGGGCTGGGCCGACAAATATCGTCGTCTCAAAGTCCGCGCCAACTGCAACACGCCGGAAGACGCCAAGAACGCCCGCCGCTTTGGCGCGGAAGGCATCGGCCTTTGCCGTACCGAGCGTATGTTCTTCGCCGACGACCGCATCCTCAACATGCGTTCGATGATTCTCTCGGATACCACCGAGCAGCGCGAAGCTGCCTTGGAGCGCATCCGTCCGTTCATGGTCGGCGACTTCTATGAGATGTACATGGCCAACCCCGACTCCGAGGTGAACATCCGTCTCCTTGACCCCCCACTGCACGAGTTCCTCCCGGAAATCACCGATGAAAAGAACATCAAGGATATCGCCGAGAAGCTCAACATCACCGAACAAAAGGTCCGCGACCGCATCAACCAGCTCCATCAAGCCAACCCGATGATGGGCTTCCGTGGCATCCGCCTCTGCGTCGCCTACCCGGAAATCTACGCCATGCTTGCCCGCGCCATCATCCAGGCCGCCCTCAAAGCGTCCAAGGAACTTGGCCACGACGTCGAGCCCGAGATCATGATCCCGCTCGCCGGCGAACTCAAGGAATACATGTGGGCTAAGAAGACCGTCGTCGCCGCTGTCGAAGACGAGTTCAAGAAGCAGGGCAAGGCCCTCAAGTACCACGTTGGTACCATGATCGAGATCCCAAGAGGCGCCCTCCGCGCTGGGGACCTTGCCAAAGAAGCGGAATTCTTCTCCTTCGGCACCAACGACCTCACGCAGCTCACCATGGGCTTCTCCCGTGATGACGTCCCGCAGTTCTTCCCGACCTACGTCGAGCGCAAGATCTACGAATTCGACCCCTTCCAGACCATCGACGTCGAAGGTGTTGGCGAACTCATTAAGATCGCCGTTGAACGCGGCCGTGCCACCCGCCCGGACCTCCTCCTTGGCGTCTGCGGTGAGACCGGTGGCGATCCCGCTTCCATCATGTTCTATGATGAAGTCGGCCTCGACTATGTCTCCTGCTCGCCCTTCCGTGTCCCGCTGGCCCGCCTTGCCGCTGCGCAGGCTGCCGTCCTTCACGAAAGGAAAGGCAAATAAGCGACGATTCGCTTAAGCTAAAGATTCGCCGTCAGGTTCATCCCTGGCGGCTTTCTTTTTGTTCGGGAGTCGCGGCGATTTTGAATATAAAAAAGCCAAGGGTGTTCGTTCCTTGGCTCATCGAGGTTATTTCTTCTTTTTCGCTAACGCCTTTTCTTTGAGGACCTTCGCGTAACCGGCTTTGTTTTCTTGTCGGGCGCGCGCTATGGCCATATCCGTTTCGGGGATGTCTTTGTTGATCGTGCTTCCCGCGGCGATGAAGGCGTCTTTTCCCACGTGGACGGGGGAGATGATCGTGGTTCCGCTGCCAAGGAAGACGTTATCGTCGATGTCGCTATGGAATTTGTTCACGCCATCGTAATTAGCGATGATCGTGCCACACCCCACATTGACCCCTTTGCCAATGGTGGCGTCGCCAAGATAGGAGAGGTGGGCGCATTTGCTTCCTTCGCCGAAGTCGGCGTTTTTGAGTTCGTTGAAGCAACCGATGTGGGCTTTATTATGAATATGCGCGCCTTTACGGGTACGGACATAAGGGCCTAAATCCGCGTCGTTATCCACGATGGTATCGGTTAAATGAGCGTAATAGATGTGGTTGCGTTGGCCAATCGTCACGTTATCAAGATACGTATCCGGGCCGATGACGTTGTCCATGCCGATGCATGACTCCCCGACGATGTGGACGTTGGGTTTGATGACCGTGTCGCGACCAAGATGGACATTGGCTCCGATATAGGCCGTATCTGGGTCTTCGAAGGTGACGCCTTGGAGCATCCATTCCCGGTTGATGCGGCGTTGAAGCGCTTTGTTCGCGACGCTTAACTGATAACGGTCGTTCACGCTTAAGGCTTCTTCGTTGTTGCCTGCGGGGAAGGCGGCGACTTTGAGCCCTTCGAGGATCATCATCTCGATGGCTTCAGTCAAATGCGCTTCCGTTTTCTCACGCAAGGGCTCAAGGTGGGCGAATAGTTCGCGGTTACTGAAAACATATACGCCCGTGTTGACTTCGTGGATGGCCTCGAGTTCGACGGAGCAATCCTTTTGGGCGACGATGGATTTGATCATCGATCCCTCTTTGACGATGCGTCCATAGTTCTGAGGGTTTTGGACGATCGCGGTTAAGACGGTGAGGTCGTTATGATGCGTCAAATGCGACGAGATCAAGGCAAGAAGGGTTTTGTCGATGAGTAGTGGAGTATCGCCGGAAAGCACGACGGTGATGCCTTCTTCTTTTTCTAGTAGATTCGCGGCTTCTAACGCGGCGTTTCCGGTGCCGCGGGCTTCTTTTTGCCAAGCGATTTTGCCATAAGATTCCGCAAGATGGGACAGCGCTTCGCCACCATATCCAAGGACGGTGACCGTCTCATCGAAGAAAACGTTATGCATCGCACGGTACACCCATTCGATCATCGGGCGTCCCAAAAGAGGGAACGATACCTTGGAGACATCCGGTTTGTTGCAACGCATGCGCGTGCCTTTTCCAGCCGCGAGGACAATCGCGTATTTCTTCATGGTTCTTCCTCCTTAATTCACGGTGTGGGTCAAGATGGTGTCGTAGCCGAGTTTAGAGAACTTCTTTTCCTCGGCTTTTAGTTTCTTTTGGTCTAAGGATAACGCAAAACAGCACGAACCCGAACCCGACATCGCAGAAAGCATAAAGCCATCCGCGCGTAAGGTGTCGACGATATCGCCCACTTTGGGAAGGAGGTGTTTGGCCGCGGGATAGAGGTCGTTGCCAAAGGAAGAGGCGATTAGTTGATCGTCGCCGCTTTCTAATCCTTTGACGACCGCGTCGATGTCGATATGGGCGCGTTCAAAGTCATCGCAAGAGAGATAGACGTCCTTCGTGGATAAGCCTTCTTCGGGCTTAATGAGGAGGCAATGGTATTTGTTTTTGGGATGAATCGGGGTGAGTTTGTCGCCGATTCCTTCCGCTAAAGCGGGCGTGCCACGCAAGAAGAAGGGGATATCGGAACCTAAAGGCAAGGCGATCTCACATAGTTCGTCGATGGATAGGCCAAGTTTCAGGATCTGATTCAAGGCGATCATGACGACCGCGGCGTTGCTTGATCCGCCACCTAAGCCGGCCGCAAAAGGAATCTCTTTATGGATGTGGATGATGAAATGTTCTTTGAAATGGCAATGGGCCCGAAGCGCATCCACGGCCTTAGTGCAAAGATTGGACCGAAGTCCCACGAGGCGCATTTCGTCGCAGGTGACATACGTATCCGCGTAGTAGGGGAGCGACTCGATTTCGATGACGTCGTGAAGGCCTAAAGGGAGGTTCACCATGCGAAGCAGGTGGTAGCCGTCGTCCCTTTTTCCGTTGATTTGAAGGGCAAGGTTGATCTTTGCCGGGGATTTGATGACCATAAAAGCAAGTGTATTGTACTCTTCTTTGTCCTCTTCGATAGGAAGGACTTATTTCCGCGTGATGAAATCCGCCAAAGCGAGGTATTGGTCCGGGGTGACTTCCTCGGGGCGCGCATTTTCCTTTAAGCCAAGATGCATTAAGGCATCGCGGGCGAATTCTCCATCATGAAGATAGTTCTTCAGGTTGTTCAGCAGCGTTTTGCGGCGTTGCAAAAACAGGCTTTGCGTCAATTTGCAAACGCGGTTTAGGGTTTCGATATCTTCCCCACCATGAACGATTTCGATCACGCAGGAATCCACGTGCGGGGCGGGAACGAAATAGTGCCTCCCGACATTGAATAGCCGTTTGGCTTTCCCATAAAGGGAAACTAAGATCGGTAGCGGCCCATAATCTTTCGTCGAAACGGGAGCGAGGATACGTTCCGCCGCCTCTTTTTGGATCATGAACACGAGTTTCTTCGCCTTACTAGAATGGAGTAAGACACGTTCGATGATGAGCGAAGTGATGTAGTAGGGGAGGTTGCCAATGATTTTATCGTATGGGGCGTAATCCCATTTGGCCGCGTTCCCATAGATGACGTTAACGCCTTCAAGTTCGCCTTGGAGTTTGGCGATCAACCCCTCATCGATATCAATCGCGGTGACGTGTCCTTTTGCTTCCGATAGGAAATAGGTTAACGAGCCCGCGCCCGAGCCAATTTCCAAAACTTCTTCGCCCCTCTGGATATCTAGTGCGCCCACGATGCGCTCACAGATGTCGGAATCCACCAAAAAGTTTTGCCCCACTTCGTGTTTGGCGAGCAATTTATAGGATTCGATGTTCTCGAAATAACGTTGTTTATCCATGAAGCGCCTTGTCCAAATCCTCTTTCGATAATCCTAACGCATTCGCGCGGTGAAGAAACGTTTTCGCGTTGGCGTGCCCTAAATGAAGCTTCTCGCTGACAAGTTCCCTTTTCGCGGCGGAATCCTCTTGGCCCATTAACCCTAATGTAGCCAAATCATTCATCGTTAACGTACCCGTTTTCCTTTCACCCGGAACCAAATGCGACAAGGCGAGCAAAACTTCCTCTTTGGTGCTTTCGGCCACGCCGACCTTATGACCTTTGATGGAGTTCTTTTTACGCACGAACGCATGCTTGCACGAAGGGACCTCCGCGGCGATCAAATCGCGAATTCGTTCCCCGGGGGAATCCGGGTCGGTCAGGATCACGATTTCACGACTCTTCGACAACTCTTTAATATAGTTAATCGTTTCACGTGAAATAGCAGAGCCATTCGTTATGACATAGTCACAATCCAAGAATTGGCTCAAAAACGCTTGGTCCATCGCCCCTTCGACCACTAAAACGTAAGGGAGGGTTGTCCTATTCATGCTTCACGCGGAACAATTTTGAGAAGTTCTCCCAAAGTTGTTCGTTCATTTCCCCCAAGGATACTTCCCGAAGCTTGGCCATCTCTTCCACGATGAGCGGGATGCGGGAAGGGCTATTGGGTTTGCCGCGAAAGGGAGTAGGGGAAAGGTAAGGGGAATCCGTTTCCACCAAGATACGATCCGCGGGGCATTCTTTTACGCAGGCTTTTGGGGTCAAAGCGTTCTTAAAGGTGATCGGCCCATCGAATCCGAAATATAGACCCAGTTTGGCGAATTCCCTTAGGCTCTCCAAAGAACCAGAGTAGCAATGGAGCACCGCGCCATATCGCGGTGGGTTATCGCGTAATATGTCGTAAGTGTCTTTCGTCGCGTCACGCGCATGTATTGATAAAGGGAGGTGAAGTTCGTTGGCCAGTTTGATTTGGGCGATGAACCAAGGTTTTTGGGCTTCCCGCACCTCTGGGTCGCTATACCAGTGATAATCCAAACCAACTTCCCCGATCGCGACGACCTTGGGGCAACGCGCTATCTCCTTGATTTCGTTAAGGCAATCAAGAGTGAGCCCTTCAAGGTTCTCCGGATGGACACCCACCGCGGCATAGACTTCGGGGTAACGCGCGGATAGTTCGACCGCTTTCTTCGAGGAAGCGATGTCATAACCAATGCAAACCATCGCCTTGATTCCCGCCTCGCGGCAACGCGAAATCTCCTCGTCGATATGCGTGAGGATTTCCTCGTCGTTTAAATGGCAATGGGAGTCGTAGTAATCCATCGTTATTTTCCTACGCAGAAACGGGAGAAGATCTCTTTGGAAAAGTCCTGGGTGGGATCTAAGCCAAGCACCTGGCGAACATGGTTATAGGCACTTTGAAGCGGAACCGAAACCAAGTCGAGGCTCGTTCTGGATTCACATAACGCGATGACTTGATCGACGTCTTCGTTTGCTAGGCGCAGCAATGCGAGTTCGCGCTCCGAAGAAAGAGCAGGAGTCAAATAAACATCAGGATCGAGGTTCAGCGAATCGAAAATCGCATCCTTTAACTCGTCAACTTCCCCGCGTAAGGCGGAAACGCAGATCGCTCCTTTGGCGTCTATTTCTCCCAAATCGGATTTATTGCACACCTCGAGAAGTTTCTTTCCTCTTGCAAGTTCCCGTAGCTCTTCGACGTGCGCCGCGTCTTCATGAAGGGGGTCGCGGATAAGCAAAACGAGTTCGGCGTCACGAAGAATCTTTTTGCTCCGTTCGACGCCCAGGCGTTCGATTTCGTCTTCGGTAGGATGGATGCCCGCCGTATCGTGAAGTCGCACGGGCAATCCCTTAATGGAGATTTCGCCCTCGACGACATCGCGGGTCGTACCGGGAACATTGGACACGATGGCCTTATCTTCGCATAGAAGGGCGTTGAGCAAACTGGATTTGCCGACGTTTGGTTCGCCGATTAAGGCCACGTCGACGCCGTGCCGGAGATATTGTCCTTGCGCGCCGCGGGAAATCAGTTCATCGAGTCTGGCTTTGACGCGTGATGAAATCTCCTTGATTTGGGGTAAGGAGACCATTTCCTCTTCGTCGTATTCGGGATAATCGATGCCGACTTCCACCTTGCCGAGAGCTTCGCCAAGCAAATCAAGAAGCGGCTGTAACAAGGCACTTGTTTTCCCCGAAAGAGAAAGCAAGGCCACGTTTTTGGACTCTTTCGTGGTCGCGTTGATCAGATCGTTGACCGCTTCGGCTTGGACGAGGTCGAGTTTCCCATTGATGAACGCGCGGGAAGTGAATTCCCCGTTGGTCGCCATGCGCGCGCCTAGGGATAAATAGGCCTCGATGATCTCGTTCGCGATTAACGGCGAGCCATGGCAAGTGATTTCCACGACGTCTTCCCCTGTCATTGAGTGGGGGTTTGGATAACATAGGAGCATCACGTCATCGAGCGTCTTCCCTTCATAGGAAAGGGTGCCGTGGCGAAGCTCCGCCTTATCCTTAATATATATAGGCTTCCCAAGGAGGCGTTCCGTATAGGAAAAGGCCTCGTCTCCGCTGACACGGATCAGGGCAAGGGCGCTTTTTAGGGGCGCGGTAGCTAAGGCAACGATGGTTTCCATCGTGGGCATTATAAACGCACGGGCACGAAAAAGCCGTCATTTCTGACGGCGTGATTCGTTTAGTCGACGTACTTGATGGTGACGGCACGGTCGGCGCCTTCGCCGCTGGACTCGGTTTTGATGTGTTCCCAGCCGGTTAAGGTGTTGTGGACGACGCGGCGTTCATCGGGGGTCATCGGGTCGAGTGCGGCATCGATGTGGGTGCGGAGGACCGTTTTCGCGGTGCGCTTGGCGATGTGGGCCACGCGCTCGTATTTATCTTCCTTATAGCCACCGACGTCGAGGAGGATGCGGTAGCGTTTGCGGAACTTGGTCGAAACGGCGAATTTGGCGATCTCGTTGAGCGCTTGGAGGGTCTTGCCTCCTTTGCCGATGAGGATGGGGTTGGCATCGGAATCGATCGTGATTTTGATGATGCCTTCTTCCATGACCGCCTCGGTTTCGACCTCGACGCCAAGGGCGCCAAGAGCGGACTTGAGGTAGGTTTCGGCATAGGTGGCCGCGTCTTCGTCTTCATAGACAACGATGGTCGCGCTCTTTTTGAAGAGGCCTTTCTTTTCCTCTTTCACTTCGTAGACGAGGTGGATGGCTTCCACGCCAAGGGAGGATGCGGCGCTAGCGACGGCTTCCTCGACGGTTTTTGCGGAGAATTCTTTCATGTTATTTCTTTCCTTTTTTCGCTTTGAGCATGATGAGTTGGGTAACGAGGGTCTGTACCATGGAGATCAAACCACCGATGAGCCAGTAGATACCCATAGCGGAGGGTAGGAAGAAGCCCATGACGATCGTGAAGATGATAAGACCATAAGAGACCCATTTCATCGTGTTGTTTTGCTGTTTGGCCGTGTTGGATTTCACGGTTTTGGCGACGCCTTTGGTGGTGATCTTGGTGATAATGCGCGGCAAGAGCATCGCCATGATCTGCGTGAAGGCCATGAGGATGAAGAGCACTAAGGCGGTCCACCAACCGGTCGTGTTGTAATACCACGTACCCGTCGTGTTGAAGAGGATGGAGTTGATGTTGTCCGAAAGCCTCATCTTGAGGAATTCGCCCGTGGATAACGCGGCAGAGCCCTGCAAGCCCGCCCAAACCGCGATGAAGACCGGGAATTGGACGATCATGACGATGATCTGACGGAACGGACGGATGCCATTGCGCTTATAAAGCATCATCTGCTCTTGGCTCATGCGCTGCTTTTCGGCTTGGTTGGTGTTGGCGTTAGGATACTTTTGCTGTAACTTGGCTAGTTCTGGCTGAAGCGCCTGCATCTTCTGGTTATCGATGGTCGTGCGGAAGGAAAGCGCGAGGATAAGGCCACGGACGATGAGGGTCACGAGGACGAGCGCCCAGATTTGCCCAACGCCCGTAAGCATCGGGTCGAAGGAGTAGGACATCGTGTCGAGCAACCAGGTGACGGGGTAGACGAGCAAGCCCTCAAGGAAGCCTTTGCCCCAGGCATAGCCCCAGTTCTTCGATTCGATGGAGACACGCCAATCGGCGAAGGTTCCGTAGTGGCCGAAATAGCCATCACGGGTCGCGATGCACGAACGGACGCTGTTTACCTTCGCGGAGATTTGGTTCTGGTAGTAGGTGACAAAGTCGATGCCCGGGATGTCGAATTCGTTGAAGAAGGAGAGGCCCGCGCAAACCGTCTTGATTTCGATGGCTTTCTTGCGGATCTCTTCGTTCCAGGTCTTGATGTGACCGAAAAACGGCGTCTCTAGGGCGCCCGAGGCGTTGAATTGATGGCCCGTGAATTTCACTTTGCCGTTTTGACGGAGAATGGATTTCTCAGTCGGGATTTCGGTGGGGTTCTTTTGCGGGTCGGATTCGGTGTAGGGGTTGACCGCGATGAACGAGGAAGTGAGTTTATCCGCCATCTCAACCCCGGCGTAAACGTCGGAAAGTTTGGCCGAAAGGGCCGCATCGGCGACGACGCGGGTTTCGAATTCGGTGGAGTTGGCGTAGTGATAGTCGGGTTGCACCGCGCTGACGAGGAATTCCGTCGTCGCGGCCTTCAAGGCGTAGTCGTCGAGCAAGGCGAAATAATAAAGGCCCGGCAACGAGTAGCCGCTATTGGTCGCGGTGGTGAGGAAGTTCTTTAGGAACCCGTTGGTTTTGTAGGCGCTGAAATTAAGCGCGTCGCCCGTACCGGTGAACGGGATGTATTTGTAGACGTTTTCGTTAAGAACGCTTCCGTCGGCGGAAAGGAAGGCCGGGCCGGCAATGCCGGGTAAGCCTAAACCGAGGTCCGCCGCTTCCATGGACCAGGATTCTTCGAGCGCGATGAGATCCTTCGTCTGCTGGGGGCCGTTTTGCTTTAAGTCTTCGTATTCCGCTTTCGATAGATAGACGGTGGCACCTTGATCATAAGGGTATGCCATGGCCGCCTGATCGACGACGGAGCAGAAGTTCGCGGTGCATGAAGTAAGCAAAACGACGCCGAGGCCCAATCCGCCTATGGCGAGTAGTTTTTTATGCTTGAACTGTTTCAATGGATCGATTCCTTCACTTGGGAGAGGGACGCCAGGAGCTCCCCCTCAAGACGAGCGTAGTCATCGGGGTCGTAGTTTGGACGAATGATGACGATGAGGTCGAGGTTCGTTTGCGTGAGTTCCGCCTTATCGATCATCGCCCGGACTTGACGTTTGATGCGTACCCGTCGGACGGCGATGCCGTTTTTCTTCCCCACCGAGATGCCGATGCGGGCATGGTCGAGGGAAGCGTTGGTGTAATAGACCGAGAAATGCGCGGACTTAATCGCCTGGCCATGATGGATGATCCGATCGAATTCGCGATGCGCTTTGACCGTGTTGATCTTCTTCATGGCCTAGAAGCGTTAGTCGGCGAGGCGGACGCGGCCTTTGGCGCGGCGAGCAGCGAGGATCTTACGACCGGAAGCGGTGGCCGTGCGGGCACGGAATCCAGCTTTGTTCGCGTGTTTTTTCTTGGAAGGTTGATAGGTTTTCTTTCCCATAACGAGGTTCTCCTTTGCTTTTAAGCAAGCGCTATTATATGTGCTCGTGCGGGGGAGGGCAACAAAATCATGAGGGGCGCGATTATGTGAGGTTATGCACATTTCGGTGGGAATTGTTCTCTAGGCAAAGACCTCGGTAAGCGAAGCGAAAAACGGGGTGGAGCGCAAAAAGTCACATTTTGTTGGAAAAAGGGAAATTGTTCGCGCCACGTGCAGGTTTTTAAGGATAGGCGTCCCCGTGAACAAGTTTCTTCTTGGGCAAGTTATTCACACCCCCAAGTCACAGGGATAGTTTTCCACAAGTTGCGCACAGTGTGCAAAAGTGAATAAGTGGTAAAAAGGGCATTGTTTTCGCTGTTTTTACCCCTTGGAATGTGCAAAGTTTAATTTTGTTCGAAAATGGCCGTAGATTTTGCCCTTTTCGCGCCTATAATTTGTCCCGCAGGGGGATCCGTTATGAACTCGACCGTATCCGAACTCGCCCAATTATGGGACCGCGTATTGCAGAAGATCCAAGACCGCCTCAACGATCAGCGTGTCTTCGATTCTTTTTTCGATAAGACCTACGTGGATTCGCTCGATGGCTCGACGTTAATCGTCGTGGCTAACTCCTCCCTTGCCCCCATCGTCATCAACACCCGTTACCAAAGCTTGGTCGATAGCTGCGTCCAAGACGTGACGGGCACGAACTTCCAAGTCCGTTTCGTGGATAAGTCGGAAGTGAAGAAAATCCAGGATGAGCGCAAGGAGAAGCCCGCCTTTTTCGTCAACAGCCACCTCGATAAGAAATTCACCTTCGAAAGCTTTGTCGTAGGCGATTCCAACCGCGAAGCCTACCAAGCCGCTTTGATGATCGCCAAGGCACCGGGAAGACTCTTTAACCCATTGCTCCTTTATAGCGATTCCGGCTTAGGGAAAACGCACTTGATGCAAGCCATCGGAAACGCGATCAACGAAGAAAGCCCGAACAAGAAGGTGCTCTATGTCGCGGCGGCGGATTTCCTCGATGAATACGTCAAATTCGCCCAAGGGTATAAGGAAGAGCAATCCTTGACCCAGTTCTTCAAAACCGACGTGGATTGCCTGCTCATCGACGACATCCAATTCCTCGTTGGTAGGAAGAAGACGATGGAGATGTTCTTCGTCGTGTTCTCCGACCTAGAAAAAAGCGGAAAACAGATCGTCATCACCTCCGACCAGCACCCGAATTTCCTCGATGGGCTCGATGATCGCCTCAAGTCCCGCTTCCAGGCAGGATTGGTCCTCAGCATCAAACGCCCCGACCTTGCGACTTCCGCCCAAATCCTCCGCACGAAGATCGCGGCAGGGGGCCTCGATGTGAACGATTTCGACGATGAGGTCATCGAATTCCTCGCGTCGCGCTTCTCCAATAACGTGCGCGAACTAGAAGGAGCCTTAAACCGCCTCCTCTTCTACACGATCAACTACAAGCCTACGGAGCACATCACGATGGAAGTGGCCACCGAAGCGATTCAAGGCCTCGTTTCCACGGTCGATGAGAAAGCGCGTTTGTCCGAGTCGCACATCGTCTCAGTGGTCGCGGATTATTACAATCTCACGCCTTCGCAGCTAACCGGCAAGATACGCACCTCCCAAATCGCCCTTGCCCGCCATATCGCGATGTACCTCATCAAGACGTTGCTGCAGCTTCCCTTCACCAAGATCGGCCAATACTTCGGAGGACGCGATCACGCCACGGCAATGAAAGGTGTGGAAAAAGTGGAGAAATCGTTACGAGTTGACCCCGATATGCGCAAAGCGGTCGAGGAACTGAAAGCGAAGTTAACCAAGTAGCCCTTTATTTAATAAATAAAGTATTCAATCAAACCCCACTCTATGATAGAATGTGAAACGGCCTGAAAACGGCAGTTACGCACATTACGCACACCCCTTATTACTATTACTAATTCTTAAATAAACAATTCATTCAATATATCAGGAGAACGACTATGCGTCTTAGCATCGACAAAGAGCAATTCCTCAAAGCGCTTAATACCGCCTCGAAAGCCATCGCGGCCAAATCCGCCGATCCCCTTCTTTCCAATCTCAAACTCGATTTGAACGACAAGGGACTAGAAGTCACCGGAACGAACAAGGAAATCACCATCCAGTGCCTCGTTCCTTACCGCATCGGCGAGAAAGAAATCATCCGCTCCGCCGGACTTGGCGCCGCGTTAATCAACGCGAAGCTTCTTACGGAAGTGGTGCGCCGGATGGACGGCAACGAGATTTCCTTGGAGATCATCGATGACTCCATCGCCAAAATCGACGATGGCCGCTCTTCCTTCAAGCTCAACTGCGTCCGCGCCGAATCCTTCACCGACATCGATCTGGAGCCTAATGGCACCATCCTTACCTTGCCGTGTGCGGATTTCACCGAACTCGTGGAACAAACGGCCTTTGCCGCCTCCACCAAGCTCGAGCGCCCCATCATGACCGCGTTGAACCTCGAAGCCGAGAATGGCTCGTTGACCGCCATGGCCTCCGATAGCGCCCGCTTGGCCCGCAAGACGGTCGCGATCGATTCGGATGTGCGCTTCCAGTGCAATTTACCCGCCCGCGTCGCCAGCGACGTCTCGCACCTCTTCGAAGGCGCTGAGCGCGTCACGCTTGCGGTGAACGATTCCAGCGTTCTCTTCCTCTTCAACAACGTCGTCGTCTGCTCCCGCTTGATTTCGGGTGGCTATCCGATCAAGCGCACCGTCATCCCTCAGATGTTCAATTACTACCTTGAGGTCAATTCGCAGGAACTTCTTTCCGCGATGTCCCGTGCGTCTTTGCTTTCCGCGGAACACGACTATGTGGTGAAACTCACGATGACCGAGGACGAGGTGCTTGTCTCCTCCCGCTCGGAGCAGACCGGGTCGGCCCTTGAATCCGTCCAAACCTTCCAATATACCGGCGAGCGTTTGGAGGTGTCCTTCAACTCCACCTACGTCATCGACGCGATCAAATCCATGAAGAGCGAAGACGTCCGCATCCGCTTCCAAGGCGAGATGAAGCCCTTCGTCGTCCTTTCCCCGAACGACGAGACCATCGTCCAACTCGTCACGCCGATGAGGTCGTACTAAGCTTCTCCAAGCGTCGAAAACGCCCTTTTAAGACGATTTCCGCACCTTGGGCGAGAATGTCTTAGGGCAACGAAAAACACGTGAAATTTGGGTAGAAAAACCTCTACCCTTTTTTACTACATAGTAGTAAACTATTTTCGCGGATCAAAACCGCGTTTTTCGAGCAATGTCCCAAAACGTCAAAATCACAACCCCCTACATCACCTTAGGCCAACTCCTCAAGCTGGTGAACCTCATCGGCAACGGCGGAGAGGCCAAAGCCTTTCTTGCGCTTAATGAGGTGCGCGTAAACGGGGAGGTCGATCAACGACGTGGCCGCAAGCTCTACCCCGGGGATAAGGTCCTTCTCCTTGGACGGACCTACGAGATCGCCTCATGATCCTCGAGAGGCTGACGCTGACGAACTTCCGAACCTATGAACGCCTGACCCTCGAATTCGGGGAACGGGCCAACCTCATCCTTGGAAAAAACGCCAGCGGTAAGACAAACCTCGCCGAGGCCATCTACTTCCTCTCCCTTGCCCGCTCCTGGCGGACCCAAGAGGAGAAGTCCTTGATACGCTTCGGACAGACCTATGCCTCCGTTAAGGCGGACGTTCGGGAAGGGAACCTCCACCGCGAGATCCTCATCGAACTTAAGCCCGAAGGCAAATGCGTGTGGCTTAACGGAAAACGCCTCTCCCGCATGACCGAGCTCTGCCGCTTGGTGAACGTCCTGCTCTTCGCCCCCGAAGACGTACGGCTGTTCGAAGGGCCGCCGAGCGAACGTAGATCCTTCTTGGACGCGAACCTGTCCAAGAAGTCCGGTGATTACCTCTCCCTGATTGGGAAGCAAGCCGCCTTGCTCAAGTCCCGTAACGCCTTGCTTAAAGGCGACGGGGACAAGCGATTGCTGGACGTGATAACCGAACAACTGATTGACGTGCAGGAACCCATCGTCCGTTACCGCACGATGTACGTCACCTCAATCAACGGCGTCCTCCCCGACGTCTTGGCCTCGCTGCGAGGCGAAAAGGCGCCCTGTGGCCTCGTCTACCGAAGCTTCGTGAAAGACGACGGCTCCTACCGCGAGAGGGCGAAACGGGCCTATGCCGAGGCTCTGGAGAGCGACTTAATCCACAAGTCGACCTCCGTCGGCGTCCACCGCGAGGACTTCTCGTTCCGGTTAAACGGGAAAGACATCGCGGAATTTGGTTCCCAAGGCGAAAACCGCATGGCCGCCTTAGCGCTGAAGCTATCCCCTTACTTCCTCATCGAGGAGGCGGAGCGGAAGCCCCTATGCGTGCTCGATGACGTCACGAGCGAACTTGACGCCGATAACGCGGAACGGTTGCTGCGCTTCCTAGATCGCCTAGGGCAAAGCTTCCTGACCGCAACCGACCTAACCTTGCCCGGCGCGTCCATCTATGACGTGGCCGAACATAATGCCAAAAGGAGGAATTAGAGATGGCAGAAGAAGAAAAAGAAGTCACCTCGGGAGCGAGCGAAATCCACGAAGAGGATCGCTTCCAGTACGAGAAACAAGACGTTTCCAACGAAAAGGAACTCGAACGCGCGAAAGCGGATTACGGCGCGAGCGACCTTCAGGTCTTAGAGGGCCTTGAAGCGGTTCGCAAGCGTCCGGGTATGTATATCGCGACGACCGCTGAAGCCGGTTTGCACCACCTCGTGTGGGAAATCGTCGACAACTCGATCGACGAAGCCCTCGCCGGTTATTGCAAATCCATCACCGTCACGATCAACAAAGGCGAATCCATCACCGTTAAGGACGATGGCCGCGGCGTCCCCGTCGACACCGTCGCCAAGACCGGCTTATCGGGCGTTGAGACCGTCTTCACCATCCTTCACGCCGGCGGTAAGTTCGGCGGAGACGGCGGCTATAAGGTTTCCGGCGGCCTCCATGGCGTCGGCGCCTCGGTCGTTAACGCGCTTTCTTCCTGGATGGACGTCACCGTCTGCCGCGATGGCGGGAAATATTTCCTCCGCTTTGAAAACGGCGGCCACCCGGTCGGACATTTAAGCCGCATCGGCGATTCGGAAGAAACCGGTACGACCGTCACCTTCCAACCCGATCCGACCATCTTCACCGAAACCACGACCTACCGTTACGAGACCATCAAGAACCACCTCCGCCAGATGGCCTTCCTTAACGGCGGTATCTCGATCACCTTAATCGACGATCGCGGCGAAGCTCCCGTCACCGAGACCTTCAAGTACGACGGCGGTATCCGCGAATACGTCAAATACATCGACCAGAACAAGATCCCCGTCAACCCGGAGCCGATCTATTGCCAAGGCGCGGAAGAAGTCACCCTCGCCGACGGCCAGACCAAGGTCCGCATCTATGCCGAAGTCGCCCTTCAATGGACCGATTCCTATTCGCAGGATGGCGTCTTCTCCTTCTGCAACAACATCTCCACGAAGGAAGGCGGCACGCATAACGAGGGTTTGAACCTCGCCTTAGGCCGCGTCATCAACGACTACGCCCGCAAGGCCAAACTCCTCAAAGACGACGAACGCAACTTCACCAAAGAAGATTCCTTGGAAGGCTTGACCGCGGTCATCTCGGTCAAACACCCCAACCCCCAATACGAAGGCCAGACGAAGACGAAACTTGGAAACTCCGAGGTTCGTAAGATCGTCTCCAACGTCGTGGGCGAGAACCTCTCCCAATATTTGATGGAGAACCCCAACGAAGCCAAGGCGGTTATCGAGAAGATCCGCTTAGCTTCCAAAGCGCGTGACGCCGCTCGTGCCGCACGCGAAAAAATCCGCAAATCCGCGTTGGAAATCACGACTTTGCCCGGAAAACTCGCCGATTGCTCGTCCAAAGACCCCGAGATTTGCGAGCTCTACATCGTCGAGGGTAACTCCGCAGGCGGCTCGGCGAAAAACGGCCGCGACCGCGAGACGCAGGCCATCCTTCCGTTGCGTGGCAAAATCCTCAACGTCGAGAAAGCCCGCGAAGAACGCATCTGGGCCAACGCCGAAATCGGCAACATGATCACCGCGATCGGCGCCGGTATCCGCGAGAACTTCGACGTCACTAAGATCCGTTACCACAAGATCGTCATCATGACCGATGCCGATGTCGACGGCGACCACATCCGCGTGCTGTTGCTCACCTTCTTCTATCGCTTCATGAGGCCGCTTCTTGAAGGCGGATTCGTCTACATCGCCCAACCGCCCTTATACAAAGTGGATTACAAAGGCAGCTCCTACTACGCCTATAACGACGCGCAGTTAGAGAAGCTCCGCAAAGAACTCAACCTCAAACAAGGTTTTGCCTTCCAACGCTACAAAGGTTTGGGTGAGATGGACGCCGAACAGCTTTGGGAGACCACCATGGACCCCAAGGCCCGTAAGATGATCCGCATCACCGTCGACGATGCCGCCGAAGCGGAAGCCGCCTTCACCGAACTCATGGGTGATGACGTCGCGCCGCGCCGCCGCTACATCACCGAGAACGCGAAGTTCGTCAAGAACCTCGACATCTAATAGGAGGAACGACAATGGATAACGAAGAAAAGAAAATCCCCGAAGGCGAACTCCCCGAATCCGAAAAGGAAACGGAAGAAGGGTCCGTCCCCGCAATTTCCCACGAGGGAAGCCAATCCGAAGACGCGATGTTCGGTCACGAAGCCGCGGTCTCCGGCATCATCCCCGGCTTGATCGACCGCGATGTCACCTCGGAAGTCCGCACCGCCTTCCTCGACTACTCGATGTCGGTCATCGTAAGCCGTGCCATCCCCGATGTCCGCGATGGTTTCAAACCCGTTCAGCGCCGCATCATCTTCGGCATGAAGGAAACCAATATGCTTCCTTCCAAGCCCCATATGAAATGCGCTCGTATCGTCGGCGACGTCATGGGTAAATATCACCCGCATGGTGACTCTGCTTTGTATGGAACATTGGTCCGTTTGGCTCAACCCTTCTCGCTCCGTTACACCTTGGTCGATGGCCATGGCAACTTCGGTTCGATCGACGGCGACGAAGCCGCCGCTATGCGTTACACCGAGGCGAGGATGAGCAAACTTTCGCTTGAAATGGTCCGCGACCTCGATAAGAACACGGTCGACTTCCTGCCGAACTACGACGGCACCCTCGAGGAACCGGAAGTCCTGCCGTCTCGTTTCCCCAACCTCATCGTCAACGGCTCGCAAGGCATCGCCGTCGGTATGGCCACCAACATGCCCCCACACAACATGACCGAGGCCATCAACGCCGTCATCGCCGTGGCGAAGAACCCCGATTTGACCCCTGCGGAAATCATGCAGGATTATCTCCATGGCCCAGACTTCCCCTCTGGCGGCATCATCTTAGGCCGTCAGGGCATCTTGGAAGCCTATACCACCGGCGTTGGCACGATCACCATCCGCTCCCGTTACCACATCGAGGAGATGGAAAACGGCAAATCCCGCATCATCGTCACCGAGATTCCGTATCAGGTGAACAAATCCGCGATGATCGAGAACATCGCCCAGCTCGTCCGCGATAAGATCATCGAAGGCATCACCGATGTCCGCGACGAATCCAACAAAGAGGGCATCCGCGTCGTGATCGAACTCCGTAAGGACGTGATCCCGGAAGTCATCGCGAACAACCTCTTGAAGCACACCCAACTCCAGACTAACTTTGGCATCATCAACCTCTGCCTTGAAGATGGCGCGCCGAAGACCCTTGGCATCGTGCCGCTTCTTAAGGACTACATCGAGTTCCAAATCTCCGTCCTTACCCGCCGCACGAACTATTTGCTCGCCGAGGATACCCGCCGCCTTCATATCGTCGACGGCTTGATCCTCGCCCACGATAACATCGACGAAGTCATCCATATCATCCGCGATTCGAAGGAAGACTCCGAATCCAAGCAGCGCTTGTTCGAGGCCTTTGGCCTCTCCGAAGAGCAGTGCGACGCCATCTTAGCCATGACGCTGCGCCGCTTGCAGGGCATGGAGCAAGACAAGCTCCTCGCCGAGAAGGCCGAACTCGAAGCCAATATCGCCGAGTACAACCGCCTCCTCTCCTCACGTGACAACATCGTCGACCTCATGATTAAGGAAATCTCGGAAATCCGCGATCGCTTCGGCGACTCCCGTCTCACCGAAATCTCCGACGAAGCGGCCGACATCGAGAACGAAGACCTCATTCCGCAGAAGAACATCATCATCGCCTTGACCCGCAACGGATACATCAAGCGCATGGATGACGATACCTTCTCCACCCAACACCGCGGTGGCCGTGGGCTCACCGGCATGAAGATGACCGCCGGGGACATCACCCGCCTCATCAAGCACACCAAGACCCACACGGATATCCTCTTCTTCACGACCCTTGGCCGCGTCTACCGTCTCCGCGGTTATCAGATCCCGGATTCGGGCCGCGTTGGCAAAGGCGTCCCCGCTCAGAACTTCCTCAACCTTGAGAAAGAAGAGAAAGTGGTGGCCATCGTTCCTTGCGATGAATACCGCGACGACAATTACCTCTTCTTCACGTCCGTACACGGCGTTGTTAAGCGCACGGTCCTCACGGAATTCGCTTCCATCAACCGTAACGGTAAGATCGCCGTCGGCTTAAAAGAGGGCGATGACCTCTTCGACGTCAAGCTCACCGACGGGAATTCCTATATCTCCCTCGCCTCGAGCAATGGCAAACTCTGCTCCTTCCGCGAAGAAGAAGTCCGCGCGATGGGCCGCACCGCCGCCGGCGTCGCCGGTATGGACCTCAAGGATGGCTCGACCATCGTCGGTGTCACCGGATCGTTTGAAGGTGACAAACTCCTCGTTCTCTCCACGCGTGGCTATGGCAAGATCTCCTATGCCTCCGACACCGATATCGTCGCGGAAGATGGCTCGACCCGTCATTATGACGGATACCGCGTCACCCACCGTGGCTCGAAGGGTGTCACGACCATGAACCTCACCGCGAAAAACGGCAAACTCTGCTGTGTCCGCGCCATCGCGGGCGACGAAGACTTGCTCGTCGTCACCCAAAGCGGCATGGTCATCCGCACCCCGATCTCGGAAATCAAGATCGCCGGTAGGAACACCCAGGGCGTCAAGATCATCAACATCGATGACAAGACCCGTGTCGCTTCCATCGCGATCATCCCGCATGCGGATGCCGAAGATACCGAATACGAGCCGGAAGAGCCCATCGACGAGACCCTCGTGGACGATACGCCCTTCACGCCCGACACCATAGATGGCGGCGAAGCCCCCTCCGAGGAGTAATCGGTAAAGACCGATGAAGGTCTTCGTATACTACAAACCAGCAGACGCTTCCGACGCCTTTGAGGGAACGCGATTACGCAAAACCATCAAAGGCGCCTGCGAGGCGGTGAACATCTCTTGGGTGAGCGCGCCCGAGCAGGGCTTGGACGTCGCGCACTTCATCTCCCCGAGCGATCTCCTCTTGATGCGTGAGCAAAAAGAGAAAGGAGTCCCCTGCGTCGTCTCGGCCTTCTATGCGGAGAACGACCCCCACGCTTCCTACTTGACCGATGGGGAGAAACTCGTATTGACCCCACGCGGACTAGCGATGCTCAACCAAGCCGACCTCGTGCTCGTCCCCGACGAACGCATGGCCACCTTCGCGAAAGAAAACGGCGTCACTTCGCACATCGAGGTATTGGAGCCCGCCGTGCGTATGAACCGCTTCTCGAAGATGGCGCTAGAAAGCAAAATCTTCCGTCGTTACTTCGGAGTATCACCAAGCCAAAAAATCGTGGTCGCGACGGGAAGCTACGGGGACAAAAAGACCGTAAATCTCGTCAAAAAGGTCGCAGAAGCCTGCCCAAGTTTGGAATTTTACTTCTTCGGGGCGAAGCGGAAATACGATCCGCTGAACATCGCGAAAAAGATTACGCGGCTCAAACGGACCGCGAACATGCACTTCAAAGACATCGTCCAAGATGACGTCTATCGCAGCGCGCTCATGAATTCGCTAGCCTATATCTCCAACGATTCCGTACGCCCTGACCCCATCACTTCGATCGAGGCGTTTGCCTCACAAACGCAGGTCGTCGCCTTCGACTCGGCAAGGCCCAACCCGCTTCTAAGGGAAAACGAGACCTGCTATTTCTTCACCTCCCCCGAAGAGATGGCGAAATATCTGACCTCGTTGAACTTAGGTTCCGCCGAGAGCACAATAGACTCAGCCTACGCCATAGCCAAAGCGCACAACCTCATTTCTTATGGAAAGGCGCTACAAAAACATTACGAATCACTGATGACAGGAGAAAAAAGATGATCGACATCAAATTGATTCTGGAAAAACCCGACTACGTGAAAGACGCGCTCAAGAAGAAGCTTTGGGACTTCGACCCGGAGCCCATCATCGCTCTTTCCAAACGCCGCGTTGAATTGCTTCAAACCGTCGAGGCGAACAAAGCGGAGCAAAACAAACTCTCCGCTTCCGTCCCCGCCGCGAAGAAGGCCGGGGAAGACCCGACGCCGATCTTCGCCAAGGTCAAAGCCCTCGCCGCGGAGAACAAAGAGAAGGAAGTCGAACTCGAAAACGTGGAGAAGGAACTCCGCGCTTTGGTTGAAGTCCTCCCCAACCTCCCCGACGATGACTTGCTCGGTGGCGGAAAGGAAAACAACACCCCGATATATCATTTCGGTGAGGAACGTAAGTTCGAATTCACCCCACGCGACCACGTCACCTTATGCGAAATGTGCGGTCTCATCGATTACAAGAGGGCCGCGAAGATCTCTGGCGCCGGTACCTGGATTTATACCAATCTTGGCGCGCGCTTGGAGTGGGCGTTGATCAACTATTTCATCGAATGCCACCTTAAAGACGGCTACGAGATGATCCTTCCTCCCCATATCCTGAATTACGAATCCGGCTATACCGCGGGCCAATTCCCGAAATTCGCCGAGGATGTGTTCTGGTTAGAGGGAATGGAGCCGCGTAAATTCATCCTCCCGACCGCGGAGACCGCTTTGGTGAACCTCCACCGTAACGAAGTCCTCACTCTCAACGACTTGCCGCGTAAGTACTTCGCCTATACCCCTTGCTACCGTAAGGAAGCGGGAAGCTACCGCACCGAAGAACGTGGCATGATCCGTGGCTATCAATTCAATAAAGTCGAAATGGTCCAATACACGACCGAAGAAGGCTCCGATGCCGCGTTCGAAGAGATGTACCACAAAGCCCAAAAGCTCCTCGAAGGCCTTGGTTTAACCTATCAAGTCGATAAACTCGCCGCCGGGGATTGCTCCCATTCGATGGCTCGTACTTACGATATCGAGGTCTATATCCCCTCGATGGGTATCTACAAAGAAGTTTCCAGCGTTTCCAACGCCCGGGACTACCAGGCGCGTCGTGGCATGTGCCGATATAAAGACGAGAACGGCAAAATGCATTTCTGCCACACGTTGAATGGTTCTGGCTTAGCGACCTCCCGCGTCTTCCCGGCCCTTGTGGAACAATGCCAGCTCGAGGATGGCTCAATCGTCATCCCGGAAGTCCTCCGTAAATGGATGGGCGGGCTTGAAGTGATCCACCCGGTCAAGAAATAAGACGAGATTAAAATCAATTTGGGGGTGTTGAAAAACTCCTCTGAATCAAAGGCGTCAGATACTCGATGAACTGACGCTTTTTTGATTCGACGGCAATGGCTTGGGCGTTATCTAAGGCCTTCCTTCGCTAGATCGGTGAAGGAACATGCAAAGCATGCTAAAAAACCTCGCCATCCGTGTCCGCCGTTACAGATGCCAACGATTTATTTTCCACGCCCCAATTGCTCGTCACGAAAAAAAACGTGAACGCAGGCGAAATGTAAGATAGACGTACGTTCTAAGGCCAATGGGTTTTTTATTGCTTGGGTTCTTCGACGGCGGGAGCCACTTCTTCCTCTTCGCCCTCGTTTACGCCCGTGTCGCGGTTTTGGAGGAAGAAGAAATAGACGAGGCAGGCAAGCAATCCTAAGACGAAAGAGATTATCACGAGGATCAGGCCTTCGCTTGAAAAGACCCTAGAAAACCCGTTATCCGGCCAAATCGCATCGACGATACCCATGATTTCGATAAGAAGGATAGCGATGGGGGCGACGAATTTGATTCCAAAAGAGAAGGCGTGTTGGAATTTACCTAAATCAAGCCCATCTTCTTTCAGGGTTCTCGATAAGGCGGCGACGCTGAAAAGCTCTTTTTTGTTCTTAGGCTTAAACAAGAGCCAGCCAAGAGCGATGGCTATGAACAAACTTCCGATGGGAATAAAGAATAGGCTCACGATGGAGTCGAGGATCTCCAATAGGCTTTTGCTGCCTAGCGACATGAAGCTATTTCCGTTAAGCGATTGCCCTAAGGATATGCCTACCGGTATGGAACCGATTAAACAAAGAAGCGCAACGATGGGGATGGCTTTGATCTTTTTGACTTTGAATACCTGAACCACGAGCTGAACGATGCCTTCTAATAAGGCTATGACCGAGGTGATCGCGGCGATGCTCACCATGCCAAAGAAGAAGAAAGAAATGATCTTCCCTGCAAAACCGAGCTTATTAAAAATAATCGGCATGGAGGAGAAAAGCAGCATAAGGCCATTGTTTTGCAAGGCGATCCCCGTCTCGGCTTGATAATGGTAAATCGCGGGAAAGATGGCTAAGCCGGCGATTAAGGCGACGAACGTATCAAAGAAAGCGATCCACAAGACCGAACGCCCGATCTTTACTTTCTTACCCGTATAGGAACCATATACCGCCATGATGCCAGTGCCTACGGAAAGGGAGAAGAAGGCTTGGCTCATCGCCGCGAGGATGCCCTTGAAACCTAATTGTCGGAAGTCTGGGTTTAGATAGTAATTGAGTCCCTCCGACACGCCATCGCCAAGGCAAAGGCAATAAATCGCGATGCCGACGAGGACGACGACCAAGATGGGCATCAAGATCAAACTGGCTTTCTCGATGCCTTTTTTGACGCCGAGGAAAATGATGACCGTGGAGAGGAGAAGGAACAAAGCCGTGAAAAGGATCACTTCCCACCAATTCGCGGAAAACGATTGTAGGATTTCGGTATTGTCGGAGAAGGAATTGACGGTGAACTTAAGCGTATACCCGCCTAAGACCGAATAGAAAAAGGTGATCAATAATGAGCCGAGGACTCCGAATATCCCTACGAACCCTAGCCTTTTATGGATCTTCTTAAAAGCGGTCACCGGATTGGATTTCGCCCTTCGTCCGATATACATCTCGGCAACGCATAAGATCGTGCCAAGGAGGATGACGCTTAGGACATAAACGATCACGAAAGCCGCGCCACCATTTTGGCTCGTTTTATATGGGAAGCTCCAAAGGTTCCCTAATCCGACCGAACTTCCGGCGGCAGCGAGGACGAATCCGATGCCGCTATTGAATCCATCTTTCTTTGCTTTTTCCATATCTTTGCCTTAGAAGCGAATAAATGTTATCAAAAATGCACTCCGAAACGATGAATTTTATATGTATAAAAAAGGTCCACATTAGAACTAGTTTATTTCGACGACCCCTTTTTTTTATGTGCTCTGGTTTTCTATTCAAAATCGAAGAAAGCCTGCAAAAGTAGGATTTTCGAAGTGATTTTTGCGTCTTTTGTATCGAATTTCATTATTAATACGCACGAGCGCACGCGCAACTCTCCGATTCCTTATATAAAGCGGGTGAAATTATTACCCGACGAGGATATAATGACCCCGCCATCGCGAGGAGCGGGTGGGGAACCAGGTCAGGACGGGAACGTAGCAGCCTTAACACATCTTCCCCTGTGCGGTGGTTTTCTTTTTACACGCGAATTTAGATAATAGGTTTATGCCAACCCGTGACGAAGAGTTCATGTCCGAAGCGCTCAAGTTAGCGCGTTTTGCGGAAAGCGAAGGCGAAGTGCCCGTCGGGGCCGTCGTCGTTTTCCAAGACCAAATCATCGGTCGTGGTCGTAATAGCCGAGAAAAAGGCGCGGATATTTCCGGGCACGCGGAAATCAACGCGATCAAGGACGCGGAACGTCACCTTGGCAAATGGACGTTAGAAGGATGTGCGATCTATGTGACGCTGGAGCCATGTTTAATGTGCGCGGGCGCCATCAAGCAGAGTAGGTTGAAGACCATTGTTTTCGGAGCCAAGGACGAAGCGGAGGGAGCCATCGTATCACGGTACCATGTCTTCGACGAAGACAACGCAAACCAGACCATCTGCATCGGCGTATGCGGCGAGGAAGCATCGGCTTTGCTCAAAGATTTTTTCGCGAAACGCCGTTCCTAAGTCATCGCCAATAAAAATTTCTTTTTTCTAAAGAAAACAATGCAAACTATGGGTCTTTGACCCCGCTTTTCATAAAAAGGTGCAGGTCTCAAACGAATTTCGCGTTTTTTCGCTGGGAAATTAAGCGGTGTTCTTCACTTTTTGAATAGCGGTGCGGCTTTTGCGCGCGAAACGAATTCATTTAACGAAAAGCAGGGTTTTCACCGCGATTTTACGCTGTATAAAAAAGAAAGAAAAAATCAAGGTATGTTCAATGTTTATATCTATGATATATTGCTTTGCGCTATGAACGACATCAAACCAAACGAACCATCTACCCGCAAGGCTTGCCTCCAGCTCGTCCACATCAAAAAGGACTACTATGTGGACAAGAAACCCTTCACGGCAATCCACGACCTCTCATTGAATTTCCCCGACCGTGGATTCGTCGCCATCCTGGGCCATTCCGGCTCTGGTAAGACGACGCTTTTGAACATCATCGGCGGCCTCGACCATTACACCGAGGGCGACATGCTGATCGACGGTCGCTCCACGAAGGACTATAAGGACCGCGATTGGGACAATTACCGCAACAAGCGGATCGGTTTCGTTTTCCAATCCTATAACCTCATTCCTCATTTGACGGTCTTACAAAACGTCGTCATGTCGTTGCAACTTGGTGGCTTGAGTAGAAAGCAGCGCGAGGAAAAAGCACTCGCCGTTTTGGAAAAAGTCGGACTTAGCGAATACGTTAAGAAGCGCCCGAACCAACTTTCTGGCGGACAGATGCAGCGCGTCGCGATCGCCCGCGCCCTCGTTAATGACCCGGACATCATCCTCGCGGACGAACCTACCGGCGCTTTGGATTCAACGACCTCCGTTCAGGTCATGGATTTGATTCGCGAAGTCGGCAAAGATCGCTGTGTCATCATGGTCACCCATAACCGCGAACTGGCCGATGCCTATGCCGACCGCATCATCGAAATGAAGGACGGTCGCATCGAAAGCGACACGGATCCCCTCATCGTTGAAAAAGAAGAGGTGGACCTCAATCCCAAAACCGGCAAGAAGAGCGCGATGTCGTTCTGGACCGCGCTTGGTTCCTCCGCGCGAAATATTCGCACCAAGAAAGGCCGTACCGCGTTAACTGCGATCGCATGTTCTTTCGGTATCATCGGCGTCGCCTTGGTCCTTGCGACGAGCAACGGCTTCTCCAAATACGTGGGGGACGTGGAAGTGTCCATCGCTTCCTCGGTGCCGATTTCCATTAACCCCGTCAGCTACAAAATCAATACGATCGAGGCAGTCCTACCCGAAGAATTCCCGAAGGACAAAAACGTTCTCGTCTACGACTCCTCGACGACGTTAACCACCCCGGTTTACAACAACTTCAGCAACGAATATTTCGAATACCTTAATCGCATCACGAACGATCCGAAGTGCTACGCCTATGGCAGCGCGATGTCGATCATGTATAACCGCAACGGCCTCAACTTCCATTTCACCGCGAAGAAGGCCGACGGAACCATCGGCTCGATCAACCAATATAGCAGCGCCGGTTCGTTTGGCTCCGCGATCAATACGGTGACTTCGCTTCCGGCGACCATCATCCACGAAATCTATGGTGACGAAGAGCACATGGGCTCCCTTTATGACACCATCGAAGGTCGTTATCCGGAGGAGGCGGACGAAATGGCCATCGTCGTCGACCGTTATAACCGCATCGACTTCGCCACGCTTCGGAAGTTAGGCTATTTCTCTTCGGACGCGACGTTTAAGTCGTTGACCCCTGAGGAGAAGAGCATTTCCTTCGCCGACATCCTTTATAAAGATGAGGCGCACCCAGGCCGCGTCGAATATAAGTGCTACCGCAACTCGGATTACTACCAATTACCCAAAAACCCCGCGGAGGTGGATGGGGTTTTGGAATCGACGAACTATCAATCCCACACGAACATCAACATCGCGACCTCGGGTTCCATCGAAACGAAAGACTTCAAGGCTACCGTGACCAGCGATCCAGGCACCGCCACGATGCGTTATGTCCAAGATCCCGGTGCGTCCAAAGTGTTCTCCGACGACGCGACGTATAAGCCCATCAAGATGAAGATCGTCGGCGTTCTTCGCCCAACGCCCACTTCCTACATCCAATTGATGCCCGCCTCTTTGGCTTATACGAGCAAGCTCACCAAGATCATGGCCGCGGACATCGAAGAGGGAACGAGTTCTTATCGTTTAGGCGAAATCCAGCGCCGTAACTGGTTCATCCCACGCAACGACAACCCGGATTACGACGGTCTGGCCAATTTGCAGAAGCTGCTCGACACCGTTGCCGCGTTGGTCAATAGCTCCACCGAGGCGAACCGCAGCTCGAATCTCACCCAAGCCATGAGCGTCCTCACTTCGGGTCTTCCCAATAGCTTTGCGATGTTCTCGGCGATGCAAAAGAACTCACAAAGGGGTATCGGCGATTTCCTTTCTTGCTGCAAAAACCTCGGCGCGGAATTCGAATCCGTCTCGCTACTCAACGAAGACGACATCACGAACTACTTTATCCGTGTCACGCAGATCGGTATCCCGGAATACTTCAACAACGATGCCGTGGAAAATATCATGGATTTGGTCGCCTATGCGAACTCCTATTCTTTGATCACCTCGATTTTGATCTTCCCCGCATCGTTAACGACGAAAGACACCATCCACCGTTATCTCGATGATTGGAACGCGGCCCACGAAAACAACGAAATCGTCTATAGCGACATCATGAACGACATCATGGGTGGCCTCTCCACGATGATCGAAGTCATCTCGGCCGTCTTGATCGTATTCGCCTCCATCTCATTGGTCGTTTCCTCGGTCATGACCGCGATCATCACTTATGTATCCGTTATCGAACGAACTAAGGAAATCGGCGTACTTCGTGCGTGTGGTGCACGTAAAAAAGACGTCTCGCGCTTGTTCGAGGCCGAGTGTGTCATCATCGGCGGAATCGCCGGATTAATCGGCATCGCGTTCACCGTCATCGTGTGCTTCCCAATCAACGCCATCCTCAATCACGCCTTCCCCGGAAACAATCTTTCCAGCATTGCGCAGCTTAACCCCTGGCACGCGCTGCTGCTACTTGTGATCTCCATCGCCTTGGCCTTCCTCAGCGGTTTCATCCCTGCCCGTTTGGCCGCGAAAAAGGATCCCGTCGTTTGCCTCCGCACGGAATAAAGGACATATGTTAGAGAAGATCGAGATTAAAAAGGACGATCCGCGCTTTCTTAACGTTGACCCGGAGAAAGGCCTTTCTTCTGAGCAAGTGGCCATTCGCAAAAAGCAAAAGCTCACGAACAAGACAAAGAAAACCATTACCAAGTCTTACGGGAAGATTCTTTTCGACAACTTCTGCAACCCTTTTAATTTCCTTCTTATCGCCATTACGGTCGTGATGATTTGGGGCCAACTCGAATTCACGAAGTTCATCTTCGCCTTCGTCCTCGCCGCGAACATCATCATCGGCCTTTACCAAGACATCCATGCCCGCCGCTTGCTGGAGAAACTCCGCGTCATTTCCGACGATCGTACCGGCGTGATCCGCGATGGCAAAGAGGAGAAGGTGCTCGTCACCGATGTCGTCCTTTCCGACATCATCGTCTTGAAACAAGGCGATCAAATCCCCGCCGATGCGGTGCTTCGTAAAGGGCATTGCTCTTGCGATGAATCGCTGCTTACGGGTGAATCGCGTTCCGTGAACAAAGTACCGGGCGACCCGTTATATTCGGGCTCGTTCTTAACTTCGGGAAACTGCGTTGCCGAAGTGGCGCGCATCGGAGGCGATTCCTATGCGGAGAAACTGCGTTTTACCGCTTCTTCTTTCTCGCGCCCGAAATCTGAGATCGCCCAATCGGTTTGGGATATCACGGTGGTCTGCACGCTGGTCGCGTTGGTATATGGCATCGCCTTTACTTTGGTTGCTTTCCTCAATCATACGGTGGAAGCGAGTGCGTTTAACCCGATGCAGTCTTCCGCCCAAGGGTTCATCAGCAACCTATCGGGCTCGATGGTCGCCATGCTTCCAACCGGCATGTTCTTGCTGACCTCGGTGGCCTTAACGACGGGCGTCATCGCCTTGGCGCGCAAAGACATGCTTGTCCAAGAACTTTACTGCATTGAGGTGCTCGCTCGCGTCGACACGATTTGCTTTGATAAGACCGGCACCTTAACCGATGGCCAAATGTCGGTGTCGGAAGTGATTTGCTTCAACAAATCGACGGAGATGGAAATCAAATATGGGATTTCGGCAATCCTAGGCGCAACTCACGATGACAACGTCACCGCACGGGCGATGAGAGAGTATTTCGGCGATCGGAATAAAGCCAACGTGTTGGAAGCGGTACCCTTTGATCCACGGAATAAGTACTCCGCCGCAACCCTTGCCGATAGCGGAACCTATGCGGTTGGAGCCTATGGCTTTGTGCCGGCGAAAAGAGAACCCGAAGTCGAGCTTTTACTCAAGAGCTACGAAAAGAAGGGGATGCGCTGCTTGGTCGTCGCCTACAGCGAAAACGAAATAAATAACGGGGTTTTGCCACAAGATTTCGTCATTTGCGGGGTTTTGGTATTGCTCGACCACATCAAACCCGATGCGAAAGACAATATCGCCTGGTTCCAAAATAGTGGCGTCGACGTCTATGTGATTTCTGGAGACAACCCCATCACCGTTTCCCAAATCGCGCAGAAGTGCGGCGTCAATAACGCGGACCATTTCGTGGATATGAACGGCGTTAAGGACGATGAGATTCCAGAGCTCGTGGCGAAATGCCGCGTGTTTGGCCGCGTCTTACCCGAACAAAAAGAACTCATCATTCGCGCGCTCCACGAAAAGGGTCATAAGGTCGCGATGACGGGAGATGGTGTGAACGATATCCTCGCGTTGAAAGTGGCGGATTGTTCGATTGCGATGGCCAGCGGATCTTCGGCGGCGAAAAGCGTCGCGCATCTTGTCTGCGCCAAGTCGGACTTCTCCTCTCTTCCCGATGTCGTCGCTCAAGGCAGACGCGTCATCAACAATTTGCAGCGCACCTGCTCGCTCTTCTTAAGCAAAACCATTTTCGCGATGGTGATCTCAATCGCCTTCTTCATTTCTCTTTGCTGTGGCGGACACGGTTATCCGTTCACCACGTCGCATATGCTGGTATGGGAAATCTTCTCCATCGGATTGCCAAGCTTCTTCCTCGCGCTTCAGCCAAATGCCGAGCCCATTAAGGGGTCGTTGATGAAAAACATTTTCGCCCGCGCGATTCCTTGTGGCATCGCCGAGTGCTTATGCGTCGGCATCCCGTTCCTCCTTTATGCCTTCGCACCAAGTCTGCTTAGTTATGAAAGTTGGAAGTATTTCGACGTCGCGATCTCGTTATGCATTATTTGCTTCTCGATATTCAGTTACGTGGGCTTATTCCGCATCTGCATGCCGATGAACAAATACCGCGGCATCGTTTTTGGTACCTCGTTCGCAATTGGGTTATCGCTTTTCGCGGTCGACTATTTCACCCAATATCCAGATGGAGAAGGGCGCTTGTTCCACTTCATGTGGGGTGGCTTCTCCTGGACGTACCCCTTGATGATGCTTGGCTGCCTCGCGTTAGCCATCGGGGGATATTTCCTTATTACTTTGCTTGTTCGTTACATTGAGAAAAAGAAATCGAAGGAGGCGTCTGTATGACCATTTCCAAAGAAGTTCAAGCCGCATTGAAGGAAGGCCGTGCTGTCGTGGCGTTAGAGTCCACGATCATCAGCCATGGCATGCCTTATCCTAAAAACGTCCAAACGGCGTTGCTTGTGGAAAAGACGGTCCGCGAACACGGTGCGATTCCAGCGACCATCGGCATCATCGATGGGGAAATCGTCGTGGGCATGAGCCCGGAACAAATCGAGGACTTCGGTAAGAAGAAAGGCATCGCGAAAGTCAGCAAGCGCGACCTCCCCATCGTCGTGGCCAAGAAGCTTTATGGTGCGACGACGGTTTCTGCGACGATGCTGATCGCGAAGATGGCCGGTATCCGCCTTTTCGTCACCGGCGGGATCGGTGGCGTCCATCGCGGCGCGGAAAAGACCTTCGATATCTCCCGCGACCTCAAGGAATTAGGGGAAGTGGACGTGACGGTCGTTTGCTCGGGTGCGAAAGCGATTTTGGATATCCCCAAGACCTTGGAATATTTGGAGACCGAAGGCGTCACGGTTCTTTCCTATAAAGCGGATAAGTTCGCGAACTTCTATTCCTTGGCCACGGATGCCCCCGTGGATTATGCGTTCCAGACGCCGGAAGAAGCGGCGGACATCCTCGACGCGAAACGCCGCTTAGGGCTCAAAGGCGGAATCTTGATCTCCAATCCCGTTCCCGAGGAGATGGCCTTGCCCCATGAATACATCGACTCCATCGTTGACCAGGCGGTGAAAGAAGCGGAAGAGCAGGGGATCAAAGGCAAAGACGCTACTCCGTTTTTGCTGAGGCGCATCGTGGAACTCACGGGCGGGAAGTCGCTCGAATCCAACATCGCGCTGGTGTGCCATAACGCGGAGCTTGGCGCGGAAATCGCCGTCGCCTTGGCGCGGAAGGAGGCCTTACGATGATCACGGAAGCCAAATTCAAATACGCGATCAAGGACATGATGAAGACGATGCCTCTAGAGGAGGTGAACGTCACTGCCTTGTGCAATAAGATCGGCTGCCACCGCCAGACGTTCTATTACCATTACCAAGATATCTACGATTTGCTCGCGGCCATTTTGCTTAACGAAGACATGGGTGAGATGGAAAAGGCGACCGACGTGCGGGGCGTCACCAAAGCGTTGCTTGATTACGTCAAAGAGAACTTCTCGTTCCTGCGCTCGACCTATAACTCCGCGGCCAGAGACCTCACGGATGACTTTATCTTCGGAAAATTGAACGCGCGGCTATTCGCGCTTTGGTCCACGCCGCTTCGCCCGCTGGATTTAAAGAAAGAGGGCGCACGTAACGTCGCAAGACGCTTTGCCCATATCGTCGCGGACGAGTTTGGCTATTGCTTCAAAGACCCCAAACTCACCCCCGAACGTTTCGTGGTGCGCATGAGCAAGTTCTTGGATGGGGCGATCGACGGTGTATTGCCGGCGTTAATCGCATTAAGCAAGAGGGATGAACGCGTATGATTGATTTTGATTTCGTTTCCCCGACAAAGCTCTTTTTCGGAAAAGGGAAAGAGAACCTCGTTGGCGAGATCGTCGCTTCCTATGGCTTTCACCGCGTTTTGATCGTCTATGGGTCCAAGCGTATCGAAAATGGTTTGCTGCCTCTTGTGGAAAGCAAATTAAAAGAACGCGGCATTGAGTTTATGCGTCTAGGTGGCGTGCGCCCGAATCCGACGCTAGACAAAGCGCTTGAAGGCGTGGAACTTGCGCGGAAATTCGGCGCGGAGTTGATCTTAGCCATCGGCGGAGGTTCCCCAATCGATACCGCGAAAGAGATCGCTGCGGGATTCTATTACGATGGAAATCCCTTTGATTTCAATTTGAAAAAGGCGGTTTTGCGGAAATCTTTGCCCGTTGGCGTCATTTTGACGCACGCTTCCGCAGGCAGCGAAATGTCGAATTCCGCGGTAATCCAAGACGACGAATCGAAAGTGAAAAGCGGATTCAACAGCGACTTCAATCGCCCTTTGTTCGCGGTTGAAAACCCAGAACTTACCTATGGGGTTCCCGCTTATCAAACCGCGGCGGGGGCCAGCGACATCATGATGCATTCTTTGGAACGCTACTTCGATCCTTCGGGTGAGAACCAGCTTTCCGACGAATGGGCGTTAGACCTGGTGAAAACGGTGATGGTCGCGGTGAAGAAAGCGCTAGAGGATCCTCGCGACTATGAGGCGCGGGCGAACTTGATGCTTTGCTCCTCCTTATCCCATAATGGACTCACGGGAATAGGCAAACCGTTCTCGTTCGTTGTCCATCCCATCGAACATGCCCTTTCTGGCTATAAACCCGACGTCGTCCACGGGGCGGGGGTGGCGCTTATTTTCCCTGCTTGGGCAAGCTATGTCCGTGAGCGTGACACGGGCAAATTCGCCCATATGGCGCGCCGACTATTCAACATTGACGAGCCAAACGACGAAAAGGCATCTATAATAGGCATCACCCGAATGAAGGAGTTCTTCTCTTCCATCGGCATGCCGACCTCTCTTAAAGAAGTGGGGCTAGGCGTGGACGACATCGCCCCTTTGGCGGCACTTGCTACCGGTAACGACACACGTGTGATTGGTTGTTACCACCAATCCCTAAGGCAAGAGGACGTAAAGCAAATCCTTGCCTTGCTCGCTTAGGAGGGCATATATGAAGAAAAACGATTTTGCGACGTTTATCGTCTACGTTGGCATGTTCGCGATTGCTTTGCTCGTGGGCCTTTTGGTCATCAAGCCAATCATCGAGAACTATTATTCCGCCTTGCCGTTACATCCCGCCGTCATCATGGTGCTTGGCCTTATCGGCGGCGTCATTTTGAACGCATCCATGCTTGAAGGCGGACACCTCCTTGGTGCGAAAGCGGGCAAATACCGTGTCGTTAAGAGCACGATCCTCGGCCTCTCCTTTAAGAAAGAAAACGGGAAAACCAAAGTCGGCCTCTCGGGTTTCGATGGACTCGTTGGCGAGACGAAAGTCGCCCCGCTTGACGTTAAGGAAAGCTCCCTTACCGCGTTCTTGTTCTTCCCGATCCTCTTCTTGTTCATCGAATTCATCGCCTGCATGGTCGGCATCGTCATCTGCCAAGGCCAAGAAGGCAGCAACCCCAGCATCGCCTGGCTCCATGTTTTGCTCGTTACCATCCTCACCGTCGCGGGCATGATCTACCTTTATGACCTTTTCCCCGCGAACATCGAATCGCGTACCGACGGCTATTTGTTCGTGCTTTTGAGCAAGCCCGCGAACAAAGAAGCGTTCAACAACCTCCTTCTTGCCGAAGCCGCGGCCTATGAAAAGCAACCGATTCCCGAAACCCCGGTTTATACCGAGCTCACGGACTTCACGGTCTATCTCAATAGCTTGACCGTCTATCGTTTGTTAACGGAGAACAAGGTTTCTGAAGCCTTGCCCGTTCTTGAACCGATCATCAACGCCGAACGCGATGTCTCCGCCAGCGTGAAACTCCAAGCCAAAGCCTTAAAGCTCGCCACGCTTCTTGAAGAGGAGAAAAAGGACAAAGGCAAAGCGCTTTATGAAGAACTTACCGACGAGGAAAAGAAATACATCGCAAGCCTCGCTAGCCTTACTGCGTTGCGTTGCTATGCGCTCATCGCCGCTTTCATCGAAAGCAGCGAATCGGAAGTCAACTACGCGATCGACAAAGCCGAGAAGAGCATCAAGGCCTGCGAACCCAACATCAAAGAAGCGGAGAAATCCTTGCTTCAACTTGACGTGGATTTGATCCGCGAGGCCCATCCTTCCTGGGACGTCTACAAACTTCCTTGGGAAGAAAAGGAAGAAGCGGAAGAAAAATAACGCGATTAAAGCTCGGATGACTCCGGGCTTTTTTCGAAAAGAAAAACGGCGTTTTGCGAATTTTTCGTTCGCGTTGCGCCGTTATTTTGCAGTGCTTTTTATTCGCCGCCGATATTCATCGACTTGATGTAGGCGGTGGCGACGGAGACCGATTCAGTGGACATCTCGGGCTTATTCGTGAAGCCTTTGAGGTCGCCAAACATCTTCAGCAAGTTGCCCGATAACGTGATGAGGGTGAGGGGCTCGGCGAGCTTGCCATCCACGATGTGGAAGCCTTCCGCTTGGCAGGAGAAGTCGCCGGAAGTGGGGTTCATGCCGGTACCTAAACCCGCGACGTCGGTGATATAGACGCCGTCTTTGATGTCGGCGATGAGTTCGTCGAAGGATTGCTTGCCCGGCTTAACGAACACGTTGCCATAGCTCGTGCCGACCTTGCCACCGCCCCAGGTGCCGTTAGCGGTGGTCTCCACGCCATCCTTCTTCGCCGTCTCACGGTTATAGAAGTAGGTTTGAAGCACGCCGTTTTTGACGATGACTTTGTTGAAGGTCGCGACACCTTCTCCGTCAAAGTAGTTGAAGAAGACGTTTTTCTCCAACGGACGTTCCTCGATGGTGAGCTTGCTCGAAGCGATCTTCTGACCAAGCTTTCCCTCTAACATGGAGGAGTGGCGTTGAACGTCATCGGCGATCGCGGAGGAGAGGAAGTAGTCCACCAAGTCCGACATGACGCTGGCGTCGATGACGGTCGGATATTTCTTGGACGCGATCGATTTGCCGCCGAATTTCTTCGCGGCGCCTTCGACGATCTTCTTCGCGAACGCTTCGATGTCGAACTTCTCGAAATCCTTGTCTAGGAAGACGTCGTAGTTGGTTTTGGTAACATCGCCTTCGCGAAGCACGGCTTCCGCGACGACGTAGCAATAGTTGTTCTTTTGCTTGAGGCGGAGGCCATAGGAGTTGCAGAAGACTTGTTCGGACTCGCGTTCGGAGTAGCTGACCTCGACTTCCGCGACGCGGGAATCAAGCGCATAGATGCGGTCTTCTAGCGCGCGAATCAACGCGATCTTCTCCTCGGTCTTCTTTCCAGCGAGAACGGGATTGAAGACGTTTTTCTTCTTATATTTCTCTGAACCTTTGAAGATATCGGCGACTTCTTCCTTCTCGTTGAGTTTAGCGGCGAGGAGGATGCGGTCGACGAGGAAGGAGAAGGAGTCCTTGTCGAGTTTTTCGGTGGACGAGGAACCGAATTTGCCGTTAACGATGCCCGCGGCGATTAGCGATTGCGAATCGTTGACGCGGAAGTCTTCGATCTCATGACGGAACAAGGAGATGGAAAGGGCGCTAGAACGCGAGAATTGAAGCTGCGATTCGGTGATGCCCTTTTCTTTCGCTAAATCAAAGAATTTGTTGAAGTTCATTCGAGCTTTCCTCCTCTTCCGCCGACGGTGATTTCCTTTAGGCGGATCGTGGGTTGACCAACGTTAACGGGAATCGATCCCGACGCGGCGCCACAGTTGCCTTGGCCTAAGGCTAAGTCGTTGCCGACGCGGTCGATGGCCATCAAGACCTCGGGGCCGGTGCCGATTAAGGTGCAGCCCTTGACCGGTTCGCAGATTTTGCCATCGCGGATGATGTAGGCCTCCGAAGCGGAGAAGTTGAATTCGCCCGTGGCCGGGGAAACCGAACCACCGCCGAAATTGGCGACATAGATGCCAAGCGGGGTGTCTTTGATGATGTCTTCGGGGTTATCTTTGCCCGCGGCGATATAGGTGTTGGACATACGCGAGGTGGGGCAATTGCGGTAGCTTTGCCTTCTGGCGGTGCCATTAGGCGGCATGTTGAGGCGACGGCCACTGAAGCGGTCGACCATGAAACCGACGCAGATACCATCACGGATGAGTTCGTTCTTATGGGTGGGGACGCCTTCGCTATCGATGTTATCGGAGCCCCATTCGTTGGGAATCGTGCCATCGTCCCACGCGGAGACGCAGGTGGAGGCGATTTGCTTGCCGATGGAATTAGAGAACACCGAGAGGCCTTTGCTGGTCGCGGAAGCCTCGAGCGGGTGGCCACAGGCTTCGTGGAATAAGACACCACCCCATCCGTTTTTGATGACGACCGTGTAGCGTCCGGAAGGGCATTCCTTCGCGGTGAGCATCATGACGGCTTTCTCGCCGGCTTCTTTTGCAAGACGACGATAATCGAGCTCTTTCGTGAAATGACTCCAGCCCGAGGAAGCACCAGGGCCTTCAAAGCTCGTTTCGATGCCTTGTTCGCCCGCGGCGATCGCGATAATGACCAAGCGGGTGCGCTCCTCCACGTTGGTGAAGCGATTGGCGACGGGGCCTTCCGCGTTGAAGATTTCGATGTTCTTCACGTCGGTGACAAGGCCGGTTTGAACGCGGACGATGCGCGGGTCCACGCCATGGACGATACCATCGATTTCCTTAAGGTAGGCGAGCCGTTCCTCGATGGGGACGTCTTTCACATGGTCCTTGATGATGATGTTTTGTTTGACTTTTGCTTTCTTGATTCGCTCGACGGTGATCTTGCGCTCTTCCTCAAAGCTCGCGGCTAATTTTTCGGCGAGGCCAATGAGGCTTTTCGCGGTGAGGTCGCTGGTGTATCCGTAGACGGAGCGGAACCCGTTTAGAATGCGAAGGCCACAGCCATAGGATTCTGGGGCAGAAGAAGACTCGACCCGCCCGTTTTCGAGCATAACCGATTCGGGGGTGCGGTCTTCCAGATAGATCTCTGCGTAATCTCCGCCCGTAGCAAGAGCGGCGTTAAGCACTTTGAGTGCCAATGAATTTGAGATCATGAATTCTCCTTTCTCGTCTCATAGAGACGCTTTATAGAGTTTAACAACGGCAAGAAAAACCTCAATCAATTCTCGACATTGTGCTAAAGTGATGTCGCTAAAATGGCAAAGTTACTTTATCAAGGTCACGCCTCGCTCCGTATTACTTCCAAAGAAGGGAAGGTCCTTTATGTCGATCCTTTCGCAGGGGAAGGATACGTTCCCAAAGCGGATTTGGTTTTGATCACCCACGAACATTCCGACCATAATGCGATCCATCTCGTTCCGATGGGCTTCCGGACGATCGTGGTGCGTAGCAAGGATGCTTTTTGCGATGGCATCTACCGCACGTTTGATTACTTTGGGTTTCATTTCCGCGCCGTTCCGGCTGGCAATAAGAACCACAATCCTCAGGAATGCGTCGGTTATCTTATTGAAGTCGATGGCGTGCTCATCTACGTCGCGGGCGATACGGATTACATGCCTTTCATGGATCGCTTGGAACGGCAGGGCATCGATTATGCGCTTCTCCCCATCGACGGGGTCTTCAACATGGATCCGAAAGAAGCGACCCGTGTCGCGAATATCATTAAGCCTAAGCATTTGATTCCTTATCATATGAAGCCCGGCATGCTCTTTGACATCAAACAAGACATGCAGGTCTCATATGAAAAAGCGATCTTGGTTAAGCCAGGAGACGAAATCGAATTAGTCCACGAAGATTAAGAACAAGCGGCCCAACCGGGTCGTTTTTCTTATATACGCGCACGAAAATAAAAGAAAACGAAAAGACACACTGAAAAGTGTTGTAATTTCCACCGCGTATCCCTATGATAATCCCGCTCTCTGTGAGAACGCCTGAGTCTCACGGTGAAAGGAGATAGTAAAAATGAAAAAAGGCATTCACCCCAATTACCACAAGTGCACCGTCACCTGCTTGACCTGCGGATCCACGTTCGAGACGGGCTCGACCTTGAAGGAAATCAAAGTCGATACCTGCTCCAACTGCCACCCCTTCTACACGGGCAAGCAGCGCTTCGTCGCCAACGACGGCCGCATCGATCGCTTCAACAAGAAGCTCGCCAAAGCCCAAGGCAAGTAATCGAGGCTTGATGATAACCGCATCGCAAGGTGCGGTTTTTTCATGCCGATATCAACCTTTGAGATTGGGTGCGTTTGGATTGAATTCTAAACCGCTCGCGCTAAGATAAATCGTACACGGGAGGCCTATTTATGGAAAAACAAAGCTCCAAAGGTCGCGCGATTCTCCTGCCAACGATTCTTGGCGGTATCTTTTTGTTTTTATCTGTTTTCACCGTCGCCATCGCTGCTTTGTGCGCCTTGATTCCGGAAGGCCAAGGGGTCATTGAAGGCGAAACGGTCGCCTATGGCGTGCGCGGAGCCATCCAAACCTACATGGGAATCTGGACTCCTAGCGGTTGGAAGCATTGGGTGGTTTACGTATGCCAGACGCTCATCTTCTTTTCGGGCGTACTCTTCCTTTTGAACCTCACCATCGCCTTGATAAGAAAACAAGCCCCGCGAATCGTTTCGGCGTTTTTGCTCTCCCTGGGCATCGCGCTGCTCCCTTATTTCCTTTTCCTCTATATCCCGCTTCTGAAGCTCAACCTCTTGGATTTCGCGACCCGCATGATTCTTTCCTGCGCGACTTCGCTCAACGTCTTGGGCGTCGTTTTGCTCATCGCCGCGGCTGGCCCCATCATTTATGGTCGCCGCGAAAAAGCGCCGGAAGTCGCCCCGGTGGAAGAACCTAAGCCCGAACCAGTCCCGACGTTAATCGAAAAGGAGGTCCGCGAAATCGCGCACGATCTCATCCATGAGCACGTACTCGACCGCCATAAAGACATGCCTGCCCAAGAACCCGTCGCGGATGAAGAACCCGAACCCGTCGCGGAAATCCTCATCGAGGAAGATCCCGAAGAAGCGGAAGTCGCCCCCGAAGAAGCGGAAGTCGCCCCCGAAGAACCTAAGCCTGCGGTCGAAGAGAAATCCGCCACTATCGAAAAGAAAGAAGAGGGCAATGGTGTCTTTGGCAACGGTCGTAGACGTGCGAAATTCGAAACCCGCCTTCGTAACAGCGACTACGATATCCGCCACAAATACTACGATCTCCGCGATTACATCAAATGGTATGGTGTGAACAACCGCCTCTCCATTCCGGGCGATACGTTCTCCTTGCATCGCGAACGTTTTGCGTTCATCACAATCACCGGGAAGCACATCCGCATCTATCTCGCCCTGAATCCCGACGCATATCAAGGGACTACCTATCCGGTGGAGCGTGCCACCGCGGCGAAGTTCGAAGACGTGCCCTGCATGATGAAAGTGCGCAGCGACCTCTCCTTCCGTCGCGCGAAAAAGCTCATCGATGACGTGATGAGGGAAAAAGGCATCGCACGCCCTGAGGGACCTGAGCCAAAGGAAACCCAAGAGGAGAAATAACCAAAACATCCACATAGGCGCACCCCAAACCGAGGTGTGCCTTTTTTCTCTAAAAGAGAATGTTACAATATCGCCATCCGCGGCCCATCATTCGGAGCACCGCTAGGAGGAACCATGAGCAAAAAATTCTACATTACGACCCCAATCTACTATCCCTCGGCCTCGCCGCACCTTGGCCACGCATATTGCACGACGTTATGCGACGTCATCGCCCGTGGCAAACGCCTCCGCGGCTTCGAGACCTTCTTCTTAACGGGTTTGGACGAGCATGGCGAAAAGATTCAGAAAAACGCCGACGCCAAAGGCGTGACCCCACAGGAATTCGTCGACGAAGTCGCGACGCGCTTCCTTTCCCTTTGGGACGCGATGAAGATTTCCAACGACGATTTCATCCGCACCACGCAACCCCGCCATGAGAAAACGGTTCAGAAGATTTTCTCCACGATGCTCCAAAAGGGAGACATCTACCTTTCTACTTATACCGGTTGGTATTGCGTCCACGAAGAGTCCTATTGGACCGCGACCCAAGTCGGCGAAGAACACCTTTGTCCCGAATGCGGACGTCCCGTGGAACAAAAAGACGAAGAAGCCTATTTCTACCGTTGCCAGAAATATGTGGACGACCTGCTCGCTTACTATGACCAAAACCCGTTGTTCATCACTCCGGAATCGCGAAAGAACGAGATGGTGAATACGTTTATCAAGCCGGGTTTGATGGATCTTTGCGTCTCCCGCACCAGCTTCTCCTGGGGCATCCAAGTCGTCGAAAACCCACGCCACGTGGTCTATGTCTGGCTCGATGCCTTGACCAACTACATCACGGCCTTAGGCTATCTCCAGGAAGACGATTCCAAGTTCCGGAAGTTCTGGTTGGACGAAGAATGCGAAATCGTCCACGTCATCGGCGCGGACATCAACCGTTTCCACACCATCTATTGGCCGATGTTCCTTCAGTCCCTTGGGTTACGTAAGCCAAACCGCGTATTCGTCCATGGCTTATTGATGATGAAGGACGGCAAGATGAGCAAATCCAAAGGAAACGCGATCTCCGCCTATCCCCTAATTGACCGATATGGCGTCGACGCGGTCCGTTATTACCTCGTCAGCGAGATCCCCTTTGGACAAAACGGTGTCTTTACCCCCGAGCAGTTCGTCCAACGCGTGAACCAAGACCTCGTGAACAACTTCGGCAACCTGCTCAACCGCACGGCTTCGATGATCATCAAGTACTTCGGCGGAAAGATCCCTGCCTTAGGCGAAGCCTTCGATGATTTGGACCGCGACCTTGATCAAGCGATGCGCTCCACGAAGACCGCGTATGAGGTTTTAAATGATGACCTTGCCGTGACCGCGGCTTACGAGAAAGTCATGGAGCTTGTTTCCAAGGCGAACAAATACATCGAGGACAAAGCGCCGTGGGGCTTAGCCAAAGATCCCGCAAAGGTCAAAGAACTCGAAGGAACGATGGCACGCCTTGCCCATGTCGTCTATGCCAGCGCGTTGATGCTTTCGCCGATTCTTGTCGAAAAGTGTGGCGAGGTGTATGCGACCCTTGGCGTTTCGTCGCCTTCTTATGACGACATTGAGCGCTTCAATGTTTTGGAAGGAAACGAAATCCATAAGGGCGATGTCCTCTTCCCGCGCTTAGACGCGGAAAAGGAAATCGCCGCCATCGTCGAGATGATGAACGGTCCTAAGGAGGCCGTTGCCGCCTAACTTCCCTTAAGGCGCGACAATGCGCCTTTATTCGTTATGGCAAAGAAGAACTTCAAACACATCACCCAAGAAACGTTTCGGGGCACCTGCGTCGGAATCTCCTCCGAAGGAAAGGGCGTCGTCAAATGCGGACCGGACACCTACTTCGTTACGGGGTTATTCCCGGGAGAAGAAGGGGAGCTCTCCTTTGACTATGCGCGGGCAGGCCAACGCTTTGCCCGCATCGTGCGCTTAAGCAAAGTGTCACCGGACCGCATCGAACCCTTATGCAAAATCTGCAGCAGTTGCGGTGGATGCGCCTTTCAACAATACGCCTATCCCGCCCAACTGCTTTATAAACGAGAAAAGGTGAAGGAGCAGTTCCGCAAAATCGCGAAGATGGACGTGGAGCCCTTGCCTTGCCTTGGCATGGAAGACCCTTATTATTACCGCAATAAAATCCAGATGCCTTTTGCAAAGGATTCCCGTGGTAATCTCTACTGCGGCTTCTATAAAGAGAAGACCCATGTCATCGTTCCCGTGGATACGTGCTACATCGAAGACGAACGCGCGAAGAGGGTTTTGGACGCCGTAAAACGCCTGGGCAAAAGTTTCCATATCGAACCTTATCAAGAAGACCGTGGGGAAGGTCTGCTTCGTCACGTATTGATTCGCGCGGCAAAACACAAAGAACAAGTCATGGTTGTCCTTGTTACGCGCAAGGACACTTTCCCTTCGCGGAATAATTTCGTGAAGGCACTTATTAAGGAATGCCCTTTTATCACGACCGTGGTCCAAAACGTGAACCCGCGTCACACGAATGTCATTTTGGGCGAGTTTGAACGGGTGCTCTACGGCCCTGGCTTCATTGAAGATACTTTGTGTGGAATTAATTTCCGCATTTCCGCGAAATCGTTCTACCAGGTGAATCCCGTGATGACGGAACGTCTTTATCAAAAAGCGATCGAAGAGGCGAAGCTAACCTCAGAAGACGTCGTGTTCGACGCATATTCGGGTATTGGAACCATCGGCATGGTGGCCGCGGGCCATTGCAAGGAAGTCATCGCCGTGGAAATCGTTAAAGAAGCCGTCATGGACGCGAAAAGAAACGCGAAGGAAAACGGCATTGGAAACGTTTCGTTCTATTGCGATGACGCGAGCTCCTTCATGGTGCGCATGGCGGAGCGGAAGCAACGCGTGGACGTCGTGTTTCTAGACCCGCCGAGAAAAGGATCGAATCAACGCTGCCTCGACGCCATTTGCAAATTGGCGCCGTCGCGCATCGTCTATGTATCCTGCGAGCCCTCTACATTAGCCAGGGACGTCGCTTATTTAAGCAAAAAATACCGCCTAGAGAGTTTGCAACCAGTCGACATGTTTCCACATACGCCGCACGTCGAGACGGTGGCCTCTTTGGAATTAAAGCAAAAAGCAAGATAACATCGATATAATTTCCCTTTGTCCTTTCCCACAGTGACATTTTCAACGTACACCGTTTCTGCATTTCGGGGCCATTGTAATAGGCAATTTGATGGGTATAATTTTAGTAAATATCCGCAAAAAGATTAAAAAAGCGGAGGTTTACTAAAATGCTGATGGATTATGCGCGTGCAATTAAAGCTTATGGAAACGACTATGGGATTAAAAAGGCCATAGAAGAGAAGAAGCTTTTCCGCATCGATGACGGCGTCTATTCTACGAAACTGATTGTTTCCGAGGAAGCCGCGCTGTGTTTCAGGTACCCAAAGGCGGTATTGGCCCTTTCCTCAGCGTTCTATCTCCATGGCCTCACGGACACGACGCCGGACTATTACGAAATGGCAACTTCGCGTGATGCGGCCAAAATACACGACCCCAGGGTTCGGCAGGTCTTTTCGCCGAAGAAGATACTCAACGTTGGGAAGACGCGGTTCCAAAAGGATGGAACAATCTTTGTTTACGATTTGGAGAGATGCACCATCGACTTGTTCCGTTATAAGTCCAAACTCCCTTATGACTATTACAAAGAGGTTTTACGCAATCTTAGATCCCGCCTTGGTGAAATGGACGTTCGGAAACTTCAGGACTACATCTCCAAGATGCCGCGGCAGGAACGTTTGATGAAGATGATGGTGGATGAACTCTTTTAATAGAATCCGCCAATTGTGCTTGATAGCTAATTGGTTTGTTAGTAAGATTTTCTTACGAGAGGAGTATGTTATGCCAGTCCAAGTAATCACCATGTCTACAAAAGGGCAAATCGTCCTTCCGAGCGAAATGAGGGACGCCTTATCCCTTGGCGCCGGATCGAAGCTCGCCGTCTTTTACGAAGACGGCACGATTATGCTCAAACCTATTGCCATTCCGTCGCCAGATGATTTTCGCGAGTCGCTGATGAAAGCCCAGAAATGGGCGTCCGAAGTCGGCTACGTCGAGAGCGATGTCGCTAGCCTCATCAAAGAGGTCCGAAAAGGATGAAAGTCGTTGTCGACACGAACGTCTTCGTATCCGGCGTATTCTTTGGAGGAAAGCCTCAGAAGGTTCTGGAAGCTATCGTCGACGGAGACGTTTCTGGATTATGCAGCGTCGAAATCCTTCAGGAATACCGCGAAATCGTCCAACGGATGATTGATAAAAAAGGCGGAACACTGAACCCCGGGTTCCTTTCGCCGTTCTACGCGAAGTTGCAATTCGTGGAGGTTTCCACGGCCGTTAATGTTTGCAGGGACCGCGACGACGACAAATTCCTCGCCTGCGCGCTTGATGGCGCGGCGTATTATGTTGTAAGTGGCGACTCGGACCTGCTAAGCCTTCGCGAATTCAAAGGGGTTAAGATTGTGACCGCAGCAGAGTTTTTGGCCTTACTTGGCAAGTGATGGGAGTGACATATCCACCTAACGCGACGACCTAACCCTGACTGGCCAGTCATGTTCCCGGCATGTTCCTAATCACGTGACACAGACGCGTTCTTATGTTCCTAAATCCCTGCACGGGGCATGTGGAATCCGTTGCGTCGCTTGAATTAAAAAACAACTTCTCAACTTCTCAAAAATTTTTGCGAAGTATTGAGAAGTATTGCGAAGTTGACCCAAATGTACCGGGGCCTCGAAAAGGCACGGGAGTTTAACTAGTGTGTAACAAAAATACCAAAAATGTTTCACACTAATTTATCAGCGGTTATTTCTCTTTCCTGTTCCTTAGCTCGGAATAATAGTTTTCGATTTTGCTTCTGGCTCGGACATAATACTTTTCCAAGCCCGGATCGAACTGTTTCCCCATGTTGGAAATAATGATGTTGTTGGCGTCGTCAAAGGAGAATTCGTCTTTGTATACCCTTTTGCTAACCAGGGCATCATAAACGTCTGCGATAGCCATAATGCGGGCCTCTAGGGGTATTTCGTCGCCTTTTAGACCGTTAGGATAGCCTTTGCCATCCCACCTTTCGTGGTGATAATGGGCAATGTTGACCGCGATTTCTTCAAAGCTCTTATCGACGACGTCTTCTAAGATCTGATTGACGATGACGGAACCTTCTTTGGAATGGGTTTTCATAATGGCGTATTCTTCGTCGGTGAATTTGCCCGGTTTCCTCAATATCGCGTCATCGATCGTTATTTTGCCCAAATCGTGCATCGGGGCGCTTTTGATGACGCTTTGAGAAAAGGAGGAGCTGATGTTCAATAACGGGTCGTCCATCATTTCTTGGACCAAGAACTTGACGACGTCGCTCGTTCTTTTGATGTGACCGCCCGTGGATTTGTCTCTTCCTTCGACCATCGTGGCCATGCCATAAAACAGCTTATCCTGAACCTTGATTTCTCGGTTCTTGACCGTTGAGAAAACAAAGAAGAAAACAAGTTGCGTCCCGATGATCAATAAAGAACTAAAGATGAGGGCAAAACTGATTTCGCCTATATTGACTTCGCTATTCTGGGTCGCGGTTTTGAATAGCCAAGAAGCGATGCCAAAAATGATCAGGACGAATAAGCCGAACAGGGCAATCATGGAATTGCCGAACATCCTCTTTTTGTCTTTTTTGACCAAAAAGCCGTAATATCCAAAGCCAATCGCCGCCCAAACAATGAAGATGAAGATGGATTCTTTTGCCAGATAATCGGCATTAATGAAGCTGCTGGCCACGACGGAAATGGCAAAGCCCACGCCAAGTACCAAACCCGCTATGCTCGCGATAAGGCCTTCTAGATTGTTGTCCTTTTTGGCCTGGGTAAAACTAATCGCGGAGATATAGGTATAAACAATGATGCCGCAGAAGGTATTAATATCGACGATCCAACCGATCAATACCCTGCCGAAAAATAGCATCAACGCCGTCACGACAAGAATGAAGATGATGACGTTTCGCGGGGTCTCGTTTTTATCAAGTTTGGCAAAACCCTTAAAGAAAACGCGGTCTTCGGACATCGTTTGGATTAGGTTGGATAAGGCGACGATATTGCCGATCAAGCTCGTCATGATGATGGCGCTTAAGGCGACGGCGAACATCACCAATCCCCATGTGCCTAAATAGTGATGCATGACGTAGAAGGCGGGGATGCCGTCTAAGCCGCTTAACGAGGACGAAGAAGTCAGGTATTCATACCAGTTGGCGTATTCGCTGGGGAAAACGCTGATGGACAGCAAACAAATCAAAATATAGATAACCGCGGTGACGACAATGGAAGCGACCAGCACCTTAAAGACGTTTTTGTGCCTGAATTTGAAGTTTTTGGAAGAGTGGGAGATGTTTTCAAACCCAATAAACGCCCAGGGCATCATGCCAATAACCCCAACGATTTGAGAGAATTCGCCGCTTCCGCTATTGGCGAAGTCCGGCTTATAGGATTCGATGCCGCCCTTATGCATGATCGCGGCGACAATAAAGCCGGCCACAATCAAAGATATGAATATTAAGACCAAGCCCGACTGGACCCCCGCCGTTATTTTCCTTTTCAGCAGGCATATGCCACCAAACAGCAACAAGAAAAACAGCGATAATAGGATTTCACCTAGCCAAACATCGTATCCGCCGAGCACATAATGAAACCCGAATTGGAAAGTGGAGCCGAATATGTACCTGGCAAATAAAGCGAAAGAAGATGCGTTTGCCCACAAAATCGCGGCATAGGTGATGATTAAAAACCATGCCACCAAGAAGGCGTGGTCGCCTCCCAATGTGTTTTTGGCGTAAGCGTAAATACCCCCATTGCTGTCAGGATATTTGTTGATCATATAGTGGTAGTTATAAGCGACCACCAACATGATCAAAGTGCCGACAACAATGCCGATTACGCTGCCCAAAGGGCCGGCCTTGCTTAAAAAAGAGCTGCCGGTGACGACGAATGAGCCCCATCCGATCGCCGTGCCGATGGATAGGGAGAACGCCCCCAAAGCAGATATCGATTTATTGGATTTCGTATGACTCATTTTCTTTTGGGCAGGCAAGATAAAATGTCCTCTTTGGGGATGTTAACGAAGATGTGGACCAATTCCTCGTCGAAGGCTTTGTTGGCCTCGTCTTGAATTGCGGCGATCGCCGCATCGTGGTCCATATCCTTGATCAGTTTGGAATAGGCGTCGCAGATGGCGAGCATTTTGCTAGGCAAGGGGATGGAATCGCCTTTTTTAAAGTAATAGCCGGTGCCATCGACCTTTTCGTGATGATATAAAAGCCAATCGCTGATGTAATCAAACGACTTGACGCCCCTTAATAAACGAACGGTCACTTGGGGGTGAGCCCGCACAATCTCCTCTTCTTCGGGGGTTAGTTCCCCAGCTTTATCCACGATTTCCTGAGGAATGCTGGACCTGCCAACATCATGAAGCAGCGCGGCGTATTCTATGCTGACCAAGCTATAATCGCCTTGGATGTTCCTTGGAAGATATTTATAGAACAGGTCCATTAGGTTTTTGACGTGCAAAACGTGGCCTTCGTTATGCTGACCGCGCGTATCGATGATGTCCGCCAAAACCTCAGTGATTTCCAACGACCTTTCTTTGGACGTTTTCAACAACCTGGTCAACAAAACGATGACCACGGAAACAAACAGGCTGCCGAAGAACAAGATTAAGCTGGTAACCAAGTGCGGGTCGGCGTATATGCCGACGAAGATGTATCCGCCCAAGAAGAAGATCAATAAGACGAGGCCAAAGCTCACCATGACGTTGTCCCTTCTAACACCGCCAGAAATAACGTCCCTCATCCGCAGCATGAAGCGAATGTAAAAGACGATGTTAACTACCATGAGCAAGGCGCCAACGATAATGAACGAAATAATCACGACATCCAAGGGTTCCATGCCAACAACTATATAACGAATTTTGAAAATAGTAGTTATTTCCAAAACATCTAGCCTCTTCTTTTCGACGGGCGAAGCTTAGCTTTGCCTTGCGCCTTTATGGTTTTCGTTAATCCTATACTGAGCCGAATTCTGTAATACTTTGCTCACGGATTACAAACTATTTGTCACGGATAGGTACGTTCGTAGATCGCCTTCCCGACGTCCAGCCTTTGCTTTCTGGTTGTTGCCATTCGACACGCCCTTTGAATACATGATGGGGCATGGATTGTCCCAGCAAAGATTTTCGAGTGTCTACTTTAAAGTTACCGATACAGCACAAAACGCAGAAAGGCGGCATCCGACAATAAGTTCTACCGAAAGTAGAGAAAAAATGACGCGGATAATTTGCGCATAGACGCCTTCATACGGATGATTAAGGCGAAAGGAGCGACAATGGAAAAGCAATACGAAATCGGCAACCTGATCACCGAGCTCCGAAAAGAGAAGAAACTGACCCAATCCAAACTCGCCGAAGCTCTGGGCGTCACGGACAAATCGGTCTCCAAATGGGAGAACGGGAAAAGCCTGCCTGACACGAAAATCATGCCACGGCTTTGCGAAATCCTGGGAATCTCGCTCGAAGAGCTATTGGATGGGAAGCGGAAAGCTCTATCCGACTCCCCGATGCTTGATGACCTTCAACGGCTCGAACACGTCTATAAATACTATTCGGAAGAAAACCGAGTCAACGTCGGCGTCTCCGACATCAACCTTACGCTGAATCTTGGCGAGCGCGTCGCCATAACCGGGCCGTCTGGCTCAGGCAAGACGACCCTATTGAAGATGATTGGAGGTATCGATCATTTCGAGCGCGGCGAAATCTTTGTCCAGAAGGAGGGGATTTCGCGATATGACGCGGAGGATTACGAACTTTATCGCAAGGACTTCATTGCCTATATCTTCCAAGAATATGGCGTTTTGGAAGACTATTCATTGCTGGATAACCTCGTCCTTATCCGCCTGCTTATGGGAGACACGCATGCACGGGCCGAGCAAAAGGCGAAGGACATGCTATCGAAAATCGGATTCGCGAAGTTCGCGCGAAAGAAAGCTTCCAAGCTCTCTGGCGGTCAAAAACAAAAACTCGCCGTCGCCCGTGCCCTGCTTAAGGACACACCGATAATCCTCGGGGACGAAATCACTTCCTCGTTAGATAAGAAAAGCGCGAAGGAGGTGCTCCGCTTGCTTTTCTCTGGCGCCGAAGGGAAACTCGTGGTTTTGGTTACGCACCATTTCGAGGAGGTGGAGGAGTTCTGCACCCGCAAAATCTCCATGGCCGATGGCACAGTAGTGGGGGATGAGATTATTGAGATTACCCCAAGGTCATCGGTTACGCCTCCCCAAATTCGCCGAAGCGCGAATCGTCCGAATCCCTTCCGCGCTTTTGGGACGCTTTGGCGGAATAGGGCCGGTCTGGTCTTCGGCCTTTCCTTGCTTTGCCTCATTCCCGCCTCCGCCATCATCGCGGCCAACGTCGGCCTGGATTACGCTTATCGCGAAACCTCTCGCCAACCCACGGAGCACCTATTTGCCGAAAACGAGCTCTATGTTCGGAAGAAGGAAGGCTTCTCCGATGAGGAAATGCGCCAAATCGCCTCCATGGCGGAGGGGACCTTCATCGCTTCGCCCCACGCCGCCCCAGGATTTTCCTATGTTGCCGATCCAAGCGTCTCTCCCGGGGTGCGCTATTGTACAAACAAGGACTCCGTTTTCGGACAAAGTTTTCCGGTGCCTCTTGCGGTGACTTTCGCCGAGACCCGTCTTAGCGAGAAAGAGGAAACGTATCGGGAGAGGATTTCCATCGAAGACTATATTGCTTTGGCGCCGGTGTTTTCCTATTTCGGCAGACGGACGGAACAGACGACGGTGCTTAAGTATGTCATCGACGAAAATGAAGTCACGTCCAATGTCTTCTGCTTCAATTTCCGGATCGATGATGAATCGGACGCGGTTTATGTGAACCACGATTTCGCATCTATGGCTTCGAGCTTCCTTTCGTTGACTTTCCCAGATGGGTCAACGACGGGAAACCTCATCGTCTCCGAAGGAGAAGGCGCTGGATTGCCCGCGAACTATGTTGGCTTTACGAAAGCGCACCTTTCGCATTTTCGTTCCAGCGTGACGGAGATGAATCTTCTTTGCCCCGCGGGGAAGAAAGAAGCGATGAAGTCCGCGTTAAGGGACGCGGGTTATGTAGTCTTAGCGTCCGAAGACGAACTCGGCGGCATCAAAGGCAACGACGTCCTCTTCTCAAACGAAGCGCTGTTCTCTCTCTTTTCCGTAATCTTAACCGTGATATTGATCCCTCTTACGCGCCGCTTCTCCTCCCTGGTTTATAAAGGACAGAGACCTGAGATGGTTTTGTGGCGTAGGATCGGCTTTTCGGGAAGGGACGTGTCTTCGTCTTTCGTAGCGCTGCAAATGGTGCCGATGCTTGCTATGTGCTGCGTTTATCTTACGACATTCTGGGTTGTCGGATTTGTTAGCCCCGCTTTGCTTACCCTTTCCTTTATCGAACTCGGGCTAATGGCTTATTTCCTTTGGAACGGGGACATCAAAGCCATAAGAAAGGCCATGGAGGAATAAGCGATGATCGAATTACTAAACGTAACGAAGACCTATGATGCGGGCGAAATCAGTGAAGTGACGGCCGTCAATGACGTGAACTTAAAGATCGGCAACGCCGGATTGGTCTGCCTCTTTGGCCCTTCAGGGTGTGGCAAAACGACGTTATTGAACCTCATCGGCGGATTGGACGCCCCAACAAAAGGCAAGGTCCTCGTCGATGGGAAAAGCGTGGACGATGCGTTCCGGTTAAACCATGTGGGGTGCGTGTTCCAGGATTTCGTGTTGATGGACTCGCTTACGGTAGCGGAAAACGTCCGTCTCCTCGATCCCTCCATCACCGATGCCCGCATCAACGAAACGCTCTCTAGTTTGGGAATCCTTGGCTTGCGTGAAAGAAAGGCGTCCAAACTTTCGGGCGGCGAGAAGCAACGCGTTTGCATCGCTAGGGCGATCATTGGGAACCCTTCGTTCATCATCGCGGATGAACCAACGGGTAACCTCGATGGGGAAAACCGCGTCGCCATCATGCGCATATTGAAGTCGATTTCGAAGCGCACCCTCGTCCTTTTGGTCTCCCATGAGAAGGATCTTGTCGAAGAATACGCCGATCGGATCATCCGCATCGAGGACGGTTCCATCGTTAGCGATTCAAATTCCGATTTCGACGCAAATACGGCATTTTCGATTGGAAAATGCGTTGATACGAAGATTCCTTTGCGCAGGGCAAAGCGCAAAAAATCCAATATCGTGGCGGGGATTTTATCCTGCATCGCTATCGTTGCCTCTTGCTTTATCGTTGGCTTTGTTTCCGGCAAGGCCGAGGCGACAAACCGTTATCCGGAAACCATTTATTGGATGACCAAACCCTTGGGCGTCGAAGACCGCGCCGTCCTCTCACCCTATGCTTTTTTCCGTAGCAGCCCAACCGTGGGCGGGCTTTGTCTTGGCGATAGTGAAACGACGGAGCATGGCTTCGTCGGTGGCCCCGTCGTTCTCCCGTTTGATTTCTATGGCTCGGGCGCCTCTTGGGAATATGACGAGGACTCCATCGTCCTCACCAGCGGCGCGGCGAAAATGTTGATGGAAAAGTCGTATTCAAGTTTACGCAATTCCTATCGAAACCTCATGCTTTCCCAATACGGGATCAACAAAGCGGATGATCTCGTTGGATTACGTTTCAAAACCGGGCACACGATCCGCGCGATTTTGCCCGGGGAGGAAAACGTGGGCTATATCAGTCCGCGAAGCTTTTATCGCTTAGGCGCCACGATATCCATTGGCAATGGCGAAACAAAAGAATATTGCGCTTTCAATTATTTCTCCTCTCGCGCGTTCGTTCATCTCGCCGGCATCGACCTTGGCGAAGACAAAATCTATGCTCCTAAGGACCATCCCATCGCCAAAAAGGAATTCATGGAGATCGAAGGAAGAAACTACAAGGTCGAGGTTTCCCCTTCGCTGCAAGGGTTTGAGGAACTTGTTCTGCCTTCTTATGCGGCTTCTGCGCTCATGGGCGGCTCCATCGCTTGGGCCTATGCTTGGGATAATGGCGCCTTTAGCAAACTCATCCGATCTTACAAAAACGTTGGCCACGAGAATTTACATGAAGCCGAGGCGCGGCGCATCAACCAAACAAAAGCCATATTCGGTTCTATCGTCGGTGGCGTCGGATTAGCGGCTTTTGCCCTTATGTCCTATTTCTATGCGGTCGATTTGCACGCCTACTTCAAAGACAACAAAAACGAATACGTCGTTTATCGTAGCTTAGGAGTGAATAGGTCCCGCTTATTCAAGAGAGCGTTGCTGGGCGTATTCTCTGGCACACTTCCTTTGATGGCCGTCGGCTCGCTCGCTGGGGTATTGATCGTCGCTTTCTTGGGGCGAAGCGATGTGGCAAGCCTCTATTTGACGCTGCACATCGGCACCTTCTTCATTGGAGTTTCCTTGGCCGTCCTACTCGTGCTCTCTCTTTGTGCCGTGCTGCTTTGGAAAAGGTTCTTACCAAACGCCGCGGAGTTCAAAAGAATTAATGGTCAATCTCAGTAGAACGAGACGCAAGCAAGTCGTAAAAGGCGAATAATATCGTAAAAAGTGTTGCTTTATTTGCTGCAAATAAGGGAAATATCCCATAGAATTCTAGCAGCAAAGGGGTAAGACATGTTGCGGATGGCTCTTTGCTTAAAGGCGAGTTTCCATCCAAAGGGACGGCTTTGGTTCAGGAATTCATCTCTTTGCATCGAGAAGAGCTTGCGAATATGTGGGAGACCGGAGTTTACAAAAAACTTCCGCCTATCAAGTAACGGAGGTATTTTATGGAACAGGACGCTGTTAAGTTATACCTGAAAGAAGGGACTGTTATAGAGGTTCTTTTCGATGACGGAATCACGAAGCGTTACGACATGGAAAGGCTAATGGCCAAGTATCCTTGGGTCTCTTCTTTGAAAGATAGGTCTTTGTTTCTCAAAGGAAGGCTTCTTGGGTGGGGCAGTATTGTCTGGAATGACGAAATTGACGTAGACGCAGAGACTGTTTATGACTTCGGCGAGACCGTCGCCTCCCCCTCAGACGCCGAGCAGATTGTTTTTGGGTATCGCTTGAAGAAAGCCCGGCTTAAGGCGGAGCTGACGCAGGAGGAACTATCCGAACGTACTGGCGTTGATCAATCCGATATCAGCAAGCTCGAAAAAGGGACACTTAACCCATCCGTTGGGCTCTTGAGACGAGTGGCAAAAGGCTTAGGGAAATCCATATCCATCGTCCTTTTATAGTTTGAAACGGTCTTATATCCTAACTAAGCGGTTTCACCGCCCCTAGGTTGATAGTTCGCAAGTAAATCGCAACAGCCGGCCGGCGCGCGGAAGCGCAGTAGCAATGGCCGACTTATCTAAATCAATTTATAAAAAGGAGTATTTACAAAGTGACTGACGCATAAAGCCAGTCAATATCGGTCCTTTACCTTGAAATCGCCTCCCACCCGTCGGTTCGCGTCAACGAAGAAGGCGATTTTCTCTTCCGGCTCCAGCCCGTCGAGATAGGTCTCGAAGATCAGCCAGTCGAGGTAGAGCTGGACGTATTCCGTAAGCATTCCGACGTGGACGGCGAACTTCCTCTGGATCTGGGAATGGAACGCGTTGATCGGCTGCATCGCCTTCAGGGACCGCGGATCCTTGCTTGTCCATATTTCCTCCTCGCCGCCGTTCCATTCCGCGAACCTCTCGTGGCCGCGGAAGTCGTCGTGGATGATGGAGGAGCCTTTGGCTATGTGCCTGGAATAGACCTCAAGGCATTTCGCGCCTCTGGGATGCCCCTTGCCCGCGACTTCGGCGAACCTGTTTCCCGACGCGTCTATCGCCGCGCATATCGCCACCTGGTTCCTCGATATGCCCCTGAGCTTCCTGCCGTCGTGGAGGATGAGCTGGGAGGCGTTGACCGAAACGAAGGTCTCGTCGAACCAGACTCTCCCGGAAAGCCTCGACCCGGAGACGAAGCGCGAGGCGACGTCGTAGATCTTCATCCTCCATACGTATACCGTCCGCGACGAAAGGCCGGCGACGTTGCATATCTGCTCCTCAAGGCAGTCCTCGAAGGTCATCGAAAGCAGCAGCCGTATCTTTCCGTCGGGAAGCTTGCAGGAGGAGAAGCAGGTACCGGTCCAATCGTCGAAATAGGGCTTCGGGCAATCCGGGTTGCCGCATTTCCATTTGCTCGTCCCGTTCGCCCTCCTTCCGTTCCGGGCGATTCGGAGGCATCCGCATCGTGGGCACCTTCCGGGCGGCTTCTGATTTCCGAGCATAAGAAAACTCCTTTGGGTGGGAGTTCGGGCGGCAGTCGCCCAAAGGAGTCGCCAGACAATCGCTTCACCGACTGCCGCGCGAACCCCGGATTATCTGGCTCGGATATTATAAAGCGGCATCCGATTGGGGTCGAATGCCATCAGTCACTTTGTAAATACTCCTTTTTATAAAAACACGAACCACTGCGTAACAATGTAAAAATGAAAGGGAATATAAAACAACATTATGGAAAAACTAAGATTAAGAAGAAGTGCTCGTAAAGATTCCCTAAGAGCGGAAAAGCTTGTATATGACTATTATTACCAACTCGTACCAGTTGTTGATGGTTTTAGTAAAGAAGAAGAATTAGTTAGCAAAAAAATAGTAGATAAAGACGGCAAAACCATCGCTGGATGTGATGCGTACATTTACGCATGGGGCGGATGCTATGTTGATGACATGTGGGTAGATGAAGAATATCGTCGACACGAACTTGGATCACACGTATTACAAGCAGTAGAAAAAGTCGCAGAAGAAAGAGGGTGCCACATTATTTGGTTAGGGACATGGGATTTCCAAGCAAGACCATATTATGAGAAGCATGGCTACCGAGTCTTTGCCACTATTCACGGTTGCCCCAAGGGACATATTGACTATCACCTATTCAAACTTGTTGATAAAAACGCCCCCAAAAGGCAGTTAAAACCAATCGATTATGAAGTGGTTGACGGTAACGAAGAGGATGCAGAATTTATATGCGATCAACTAGATAATGGCTATAACGCTAAGCACCTTGATGTCAAACACGATTACATCAAGATCAATAGAAAATTAGTCAACGAAAAAGGTGAAGTGGTGGCTGCTATTATGGCAGGTGTCGACGAAATAGATGTTGCTCGGATTTGGAAGATTTGGGTTGACGAAAAATATCGTCACAAAGGATTAGGAACTCTATTAATTAAGCACTTTGAAAAGAAAGCAAAAGAAATAGGCGCAACCAAAATTCTTTCTGAAGAGGTTTATGATTGGAACGTCGGCTTCTTCTTAAAAAACAATTACAAGGTTGCTGGTGAATTAAAAGATTTACCAAAAGGTCACAGTTATTTCACCCTTGAAAAAGATTTATAAGCCTAATGCTTAATGTGGTCTCCCTTCGTTGTTTTTTGCGCCCAATGAAACGATGGCAAAGGAGGACTTTTCCTCAAGGCGAAACCAGGTAAAGCCATAAAGAACAAGGTGGCTAGCCCAAAAAGCCAACCGCCTTAGAGTTTAGAGAACCTTTCATCATAGATGAAACATATATCATGCGAAACCAGTAGTTGCGGGAATTTACAACTATCGGTTGTGCAAAAGCAACTTTCGCTCAATCATTCTTTTTTGGATTGTCTAGTTAAGATGAGGACAAGGAGGTCCAAACCATGGACAACAAAAAATTCGCAAAGAAACTCACAAGCATCCGTAAAGAGAAAGGTCTCACGCAAGCCGACATCGCGGAGAAGCTACACGTCTCCCCGCAAGCGGTATCCAAATGGGAAAACGGCGATTCGATGCCCGACATCGATCTGCTTCTTCCACTCGCCGAACTTCTCGACGTCAGCGTCGATGTACTTCTTGGCAGGGAAAAGGAGAAAGTCGTCTTCACTGAGCCTCAGGAAGGCCCCGCTGACCTATCTAATCTCTTCCTTCGCATCCAAATCACCACGACCGACGATGACCACGCTAAGGTGAACGTGAACCTGCCGCTTCAACTGCTGGAAGTCATCATGGACAAAAACGGCCATTTGAACATCGATTTAGGCAACAACCCACAGGTGAAGGACATCGACTTCCGCAAATTGGTCGCCTTGGTGGAAAAAGGAGTGCTTGGGAACCTCGTCGATATCCAGTCTGATGACGCGACGATCAAGATCTTCGCTGAAAGAATCTCATGAAGATCAAGATCAAAGACAAGGATTCTGGCTTCCGCCTCAATCTTGTTTTGCCCACTCGCGCGACCTTGTGGGTCTTAAAGAAAGCGGTGAAGGGCGATTACCCTTGGCTCATCCCTTTGCTTGTCGAGGCGAAGAAATCGAAGAATCTCATGAAAGGCAGGCCGCTAGTGGAAATCGATTCCGACGAGGCATATGTCCGCATCACCTTATAAGAGACGCTCACGTTCCAAAAGGGGCGTGAGTTTCTTTTTGCTTATGAGCCAGCGAAGTCACATGGATCAAGGCCATGCAGATAAGCGACGTAAATAGCTCTTTTCCACGCGACTATGTTACTTTCGCAACCAACAGTTGCTAAGTTATGTTACAAAAGCAACTAATGCGGTATAGCGTGAGATACAACTCGTTGGTTAAATGATGGAGGTCAAAACCATGCTCGGCGAAAGAATTGCGGAATTAAGGAAAAACAAGGGGCTCTCTCAAGAAGAACTCGCGGACATCTTATTAACGTCTCGTCAGGCAATTTCGAAATGGGAAAGGGGAGAATCGGACCCGGACATCGGCCGTCTTAAGGATTTGGCGGTCTATTTCGACGTCTCAATCGATTATTTGCTTGACTACGATATCCAAGCCACCTCAGCGAATAACGTTATCGACAGAATCAAGGGTTATTTCGAAAACGGCGAATGCGATATTTCGCTCGATGAGGTCAAAATGGCCGTTTCCAGAAACAAGAACAATCTGAACCTCTTATTAGCCGTGACCTCTTTCGTGCGAAACCTTTATCTCAAAGATCGAGACGAAGAGCTTCTTGATTTGCTGGTGCAATATGCCAAAAGGGCCATTGCGATCTTCCGGCCCGACAATGTTTTCGACGCCAATATCAACGACCTGCACCATATGATCGCCTCCGTATACTTCCAACGAGGGGAATACGAGCTCGCCAAAGCCTATTTAAAGGAAAACCAAGTCCTCGAATCCGAAAAGTTGATCGCTCAATGTGAACTGGCCTTAGGGCGTTATGACGAAGCGGAAAAACTGACGTCGGGAGACTTCCTCAAATCCATAGGATCGTTGATTGAAAACACCTGCATTCAAGCCCTAATCTTCTTAAGGACGAATCGCGTCAAAGAGGCGCTTGATTTAAGCGAATGGGCGATTGGGTTAATCGAGTCGGTGAGCAAGAACGCAGACGATTTCCTCATCGTCGTCTTTAACTTTGCCTTTATTAAGGCGTGTTGCGAAAAAGCGTTGGGTTTAGACTATGCCGATTCGCTTTCGTTCCTAAAAGAAAACCGGGATAAAACAAGCGGGTTTGCAACGGTGAACGACGGCTTTCGTTTCTATAACAACGAGTCCGTCATTTTCGTCAGCGAATCCGGGGACATCAAAGACGATTTCCGGAAAGAACTCAACGAACTGAAAAAGAGGAATGTACGCGGATATCAAAGCGCGTTCGACCTATTTAGTGAATTATACGGAGAAGAACCATGAACGAAGAACCATTAATGCCCGATCAAGAGTCGCCACAAAAGACGCAAAACGTTTTCCGAAACAAGAATTTCTCTTTGGTGTTTCTTGGCGCCCTGGTTTCCAATGTCGCCGCGTTATTCTATTCGTTCGCAGTCAGTTTCTATATCTTGAAGATCACGGACAACAACGCCCTGATCCAAGGGCTTTATCTTGCCGTCGGCGGCATTACCTTTTGCCTATCGACGCTTTTCGGAGGTGTCGTTGCCGATCGCTTCGACAAAGCCAAAATCATGTATCTATGCGATTACGCGAAGGGGGCCATCATCATCGGCTTTACCTTTTTGCTCATGTTCGTGATTCGGTCCACCGGATGGCAAATCGCTTCGCTATTCATCGTCACGGTTTTGCTTAACGCAATCGCGGGGCTTTTCACTCCGGCAAGCAGCGCTTTGTTGCCGCTTATCGTGAAAGAGCAGCAATTCCAGCAAGCCCAATCCTACTTTTCCATCCTTAGCAGCTTCCAAACGATCGTCGGCGTCGTGCTAGCGGGCGTCTTATACACGCTTATTCCACTAGAGGTGCTCTTCTTTATCGTCGGAGGTTGCTACGTCCTCTCCGCGATTTCGGAAATGTTCATTAAATACACCAGCGAGTTTGAAAAGCGTGACGAAAAGCTGACGGTCAAAGCGGTGTTTGGCGACATCAAAGACGGCTTCCGTTATTTGACGTCCATCAAGGCGTTGCTTGTTATGATGGTCTGCATTTTGTTCGTGAATTTCTTCTTCTCCCCGGTATTCGATAACTTCCCTCCCTATTTCATCGCCACGGACATCGCCGGCACCAATTACCTTTTCCATGACCTCATCGCGCCGGAAATGTGGAATTCGTTCTTCTCGGTCGCGGTCGGCCTTGGCTCGTTGGTCATGGGAATCGTCCTATCTTCTTTGAAGCAGGCGGATAAATGCAACCGCGTCGTGAGATGGTCCATGATGGGTGTTTCCTCCCTTGTTGGTTTGATGGCGGTCTTCTATGCCCTCTTTATCAACCACGTTATTGATATCAATGCCCTGTTAATCGTTTTAATGATCATCCTGTTCTTGATTGGCGCTAGCGTCATCTTGATCAACGTCCCTTCTTCCACGGCCATGATGAAGATCGTGGACAAAGATAAACTCGGTAAGATATCCAGCGTGATCAACATCGGCTCCCAGGGATTAGTTCCCTTGTCGATGTTCCTTGGTGGCCTTGCGATTACATATCTTGGTTCACTGGGCCTATTGATCGTCTGCGCCTCGGGGCTTTTGCTGACTTCGATCGTTCTCTTCTTTGCCCCGTCGATAAGAAAAATATAGAAGTCTATGAAACGCTCCGTGCGGATAAAATAGAAACGCACAATTAGGAGAAAGCCATGGAATACCGTAATTACAACAACGTCATTTATCTGCGCTTAGACAGAGGGGATGAGGTTTTGTCCTCGATCCTTGATGTTTGCAAGAAAGAGGGAATCAAAAGTTGCGTTTTCTCTGGAATCGGTGGGTGCGATTACGCAAAGCTTGGCACATTCCGTCCGGAACAAGGGACATATGGTGAATACGAGAAGCGGGGGATGCTCGAACTCGTGAGCCTTAATGGCGACGTCAAAGACAGCGATCAAGGTCCGCTGATTCATGCACACGCCTGCCTTTCTTTTGAGGAAAACGGCGAAATCAAACTCACTGGTGGGCACTTGCTTTCCCTGCGTGTTTTGATCACGGCGGAAATCGAAATTCGGCCGGTCGTCGGAGGCGTCATCAAGACAAAACCAGGCCAAATTCCCGGCCCTAAAGTGTGGGACTTTGAATAATCGAGGGCTTGCTCGAATTGACATAAACACGCCCACTTTATAGGCGATCACTACCTAACGGTTTTTTAAGTTTCCGGGTTTTTCAGTTCCACGCGCGACGCAAAAAAGACCTATGTGCGTGCCTTGAACGCCGCAATTCGAGGTTCTTTCAATCGTTTTCCACGCAAATCCGCGCCTATAATTCGATATTTCACATTTTTAGTACATGAATAGAATAAGCGCGGAGAAACGGCGATGCGTTTGGTTTTGGTAAAAGCAGAAGAAAAACACAAAAGGCATATCTTCGAAATGATGGACGAATGGGCGTCGAGCGGAGAGCGTATCGTTCCTTATGCCATACGCCGTGTGGATTATCATGACTTCGAACGTTACCTTTCTTCGCTGGAGATTACGCAGCCCCAGGAAGGATTGGTTCCCGACAGCACCTATTTCTGCCTGGACGCGGACCGCGATATCTTTGTCGGCGCGGTGAACATCCGTCACGAATTAAATGAGCGTTTGCTTCTGGATGGCGGGCATATTGGCGATGGCGTTAGACCAAGTGAGCGTAGAAAAGGTTATGCCACGGCGATGATCGCATTAGCTTTGGAGAAATGTCGGGAACTCGGCATCCATCGGGTACTGATGGTATGCGACAAAGAGAACGTTGGCTCTGCGAAGAGCATCATCAAAAACGGTGGCGTATTGGAGAATGAGATCGTCGTCGATGGCGTCATCGAACAACGATATTGGATTAATTTGGATTAAGTATGGGCACACGTAAAGAAATCATCGATTCCTTCTATGGCGAATATGACGAAGATACTCGTACTTTACGCTCGCGCCATGGCCAACTCGAATACGCGACCACCATGTTCTACATCCATCGTTATGCGCGGCAAGGATCCAGGGTGCTTGAGCTTGGCGCAGGCACGGGCCGATATTCCATCGCCTTGGCGAAAGAAGGTATGGATGTCACCGCAGTGGAACTAGTGGAGCATAACCTTTCCTTGTTGAAAGAGCGCGGCAAAGGAATCTCAAACCTTCACCCCATCCAAGGCGACGCGACCAACTTAAGCAAGTTTAAGGACGACACGTTTGATGTAACGCTTTCCCTTGGCCCGATGTATCACCTTTATGAGGCGGAAGAGGTACATCGCGCGATTGATGAAGCGATTCGCGTCACCAAACCAGGAGGCGTCATCTTGTTCGCGTTCATTTCCATCTACGCGATCATGTATGCGGATTACCTTTATGGACATTGGGCGGAAGGAGAGGAAATGAACTTCACCAAAGACTATCGGGTGCGCCATTTCAAAGAGCAACTCTTCACCGGATATGACGTCGTTGAGTTCGAAAGTCTATTCAAAGACAAGCCAGCCGATTGGATTACGACCACCGGGGTGGATGGTATGCTTGAGCCTCTCGAGAAACGTTCCGACTTCGCGTTATCTGACGATGACTTCAAAGCGCTTTGCAAGTGGTACTTACGGTTTAGCGAAAAGCGGGAATTGCTTGGTTCCACCAATCATTTGCTGTATGTTTGCCGCAAATGCGGCGCAAAACGCGACTAATATTTCCGATTTTTGGTCAGCGTTAGCACGTTGCAGCCGTCCGTATATTCATACAAAACGTCGTCCATGATGGTTTTCGCTATGTTGACGCCGAGGCTTTCGTTTTCGCCTTTTGCTTTCGCGTTTTTCTTGTCAAGGGGGTTATATGGCTCGCCCTCCTGGCGGAACACCAAGCGGATGCTGTCTTGCTCGTTGGAAAGCGACACTTCGACGGCGCCGCCGTCTTTCTTGGTGTATTTGGCGACGTTGACGAACACTTCTTCAAGGGCGGTGTTGATCATCGTGATGTCGCGGCGGGAGAAGTTGAGGATTTCCAGTAAGCTGGAGGAGTAATTGAAGAGGCTATTGAGCTCCCGCGTGTCGGCTTTGAAGACGCGGGAAGAGGTGATCTTCGCGCCTTCTTGGAACTCGACCATCAGCATCGTGATGTCATCGAATTGTTCCTGGCCGCTGCTAAATTCATTGAGGGTGTGACGCAGGCTTGGCACGAATTCGTTTGCCCCGTCGTTGATGTGGTCGTTTGCAAAGGCAATCAAGCGCTCGTCACCGAAAAGCTCCCCTTTGGCGTTATGCGCTTCGGTGACGCCATCGGTATAGAGGATGAATTTGTCGCCCTGTTTGAGTTTGACCGTTTCCTCTTTGTATTTGGCCGCGTCAACTCCACCGAGCACGAAGCCATGGGCGCCCTTGAGAAAATCGACCTTCCCATCGGAATAGATGATGGGGTTGTTATGTCCCGCGTTTGCGTAACGGAGCTCGCCCGTGACCGTGTCGAGCACGCCAAGCCAGCAGGTGACGAACATCGCCTCTTGGTTGTTCGTGCATAAGGCAACGTTGCTTCGTTCAAGAATGGTCGCGGTGTCCGCGCGTAAGGAGGTGGCAAGCGACTTCACCAAGGTCTCCGTTTTCATCATGAACAGGGCCGCGGGAACGCCTTTGCCCGAGACGTCGCCGATGACAAAGGCGATGTGCGTGTCATCGATATAGAAATAATCGTAGAAGTCCCCGCCGACTTCCTTCGCGGGATCCATCATGCCGTAAACGCGTTCTTTGTCGTTACTTGGGAAGGCGGAAGGAAGGACGGACGCCTGAATGGCGCGGGCCACTTCAAGTTCGCCTTGCATCTTTTCGTTTTGCTTGGCGACGGCGACTTCTTCTTTAAGTAGACGCGCCGCACGAGAGGCCAACGCGACGCTGATGAAGGCCACGATGCCCACGGCCAATAGGCGAGGCAAATAATAATAGAGGAACGCGATGAGATAACGGTTGTTTCCGTTGCTTCGTAGATAACTAAGCCAGGCGACGCGCTGGTCAAAGGTGAGGTCGTTGACGGCATATTGCACGCCATCAAGCGTCACGTATTCGGCCGCGTTCATTAAGTTTGCGTCCCATTCGCCAACGAGCATGCCCGTATAAAGAGCAAGGAACATGAGCACGGCGACGGAGACAAAGGCGATCAACGTGACCTTGGGATTGTAGTAATGAATCGCGACCACGATGCAAATCGCCCATCCTAATACGGCGTGTTTTGGCAGCAGGATATTCAAAACCGTCATGATGATGATGTATTGGGAAAGCAGGAAGTACTTAAAGCCAGGGCGCTCGATGAACTTTGTTTTTTTGTAGAAGATCGTCGTGGCCAAAACCGCGATTAGAATCGGAAATGAAATATAGTTCCCAAAGAGCACTTTTTGGCTCGCGCGGAAAAGGCCCGTCGCATAACAAATGAGCAGGATGACGAGAACGATTGCGGTGAAAAGGGAACCTTTGATCAACGCCTTGTTCGCGTCGACTTCGTTTTTCTTGAGGATTTCCTTATCCACCTCGAAATGGGGGCGAAGAATCGGTGCCATGGTGCTACCTCCGTTTCTATACGAATTGATAGGGCAAGAATACTACGGAAGGTGGCTTTTTGGCGAGAGCAAGAGACGGAAAACGACGCTTACTGATGGCGCTTTTCGCCGCTAGAAGACTTTTCTCCGCCTCCAGAGCCATGGCGCAAGACCAAAAGGCCTGCTTTTCGCCACTCGCGGAGCAAATGTTGCAAGTGCTTCTTATGCGCGCATAGTTTTTCGCTGCAATGCTCGCAGCGAAGCGACATGTTCGTCGCGTCGGAAAAGCGTTCGGGGTGCCGGTGGTAAATGATTTCCCATTCAAGAAGAAGGGTGAGCGATAAGGCGACCAAAACAAGGGCAAACGGGTTCACGGTCACGCCGCTATCGCCTTTGGCAAAGGCAACGAAGATGAGTGGGGTGAACATCATCGCGAAGTCCCAGTTATAGATGCGGCAAGTCCCGCAGCAGCGATTGTGCATGATCCATGTTTGGAAAGGGCAGAAGAAGAGGATGCAAATCATGTCGCATACGGAATAGACGGACGCGATGATCAGCATGATGCCTTGATCGAAGATGCCGAAGTAATAAAGGATCGCGAAGACGCCGTTAAGCGTAGCCCAGCATAGGAAGACGGCCAAAGTCGTTTTCCAACCTTGGAGTTCGGGCTTTTCCTCACCGCTAGGCACATAGTTTCTTTTGAACTGCTTTTGGCTACCCATGGAGGACGTTTTCGTGGGAATGAAACGCTCCACCATCTCCACGATGAAGGAAAGGGTGACGAAACCGACGACGGCGATGGTCGCAGGATGCGAGAAATCGAAAAACGGAATGCCGTAGACGCGGGCCAAAACGTAATAAACGACGACGCTAACCAAAAGGAGGCTGCGGTACACTAGGCGCAGATAATTCAGCTTCGAGATTAAGGAATTCTTCTGCCTCTTGCCATGATCGGATGCAATTCTACATCGCTTTTCGTTTTGCGAAAGCAATGCGTTGCATTGATGGGCGGAAAAAGGCCGTTTTCCTTGATGAAAGCGGTTTTAATCTAACCAATTACGGGGAGAAGAAATTGCGCGATAATAAGCGCGACTATGAAACGATTTTTCCCTTTGGCCGTCGCCCTCTTGCTCGCAAGCTGCTCTTCGCCTGCCCCTTCTTCGAGCGCTTCCTCTTCTTTGGAGTCTTCTAGCGAACCCGCTTCCTCTAACGTGGACTACTCCTCTATAGAAAGCTCCTCGGAGCAAAGTTCCGCTACGCCTAAGCCCGAAGACAAAATCCAGCTTTATCGTTCCACCTCGCATCTATTCCTTAAGGACGCGGACGAAACGAACAACCCGTTCCTGAAGACGTTCCGCCACAAAGACCATGAAGACGTTCCTTATGTCGATTTGGATGAATTCCAACACGTCTCACGTCTTTTTGATCCGACGCTTCGTTACCATAACCTCGTTCGTTTGGAAGACGGGCGTTATGGCTTGGCTTCCTCCTTTGGCGGGCACTGCGTTTTCGACGTTTCGAAGCAAACGGTGGAAATTCTCGACCCCGACGCGTTCTGCGCGGACTTAAGCGAAGGCCTTACGGGCGCTTTTGCCGATCCTTGCACAGGCTTTAAGTACTTAACCGGATCGAGCAAAACCAAGTTCCTCACCAAAGGGGAGAAGACGGTCTATCCGTTAACGGATTACCACATGGATATCGTGGACCAGGGCAACCATTTATATGTGCCCTTCTCCCTTGCTTCGCATCTTCTCGTCAGCACGATGCATAACGCCTTTGCGTATAACGGAAAAGACTTCTATTCTTCCTCCCTCATCGGCCAACAAGCCAATGTCGTTCGTGCCTATTCCAACAACACGGGGTTCCTGTGGTCCTACCAATCCACCGTCGACACGGCATCCCATTATGCGCGCGTCGATAGTCAAGAAGGCGAGGCCTATCGCTTTGAATCTACGATCAAGGACTTCTTTAAAAAACCCGCGAAATGCGTCGCTTCTTTCCTAAATAACGGGACGGTGACGATCAAATCCGAAGACGTCATGGAAACCGTTGATTACAAAGGAACGTGGAAGGCAAGCGGAGACATCATCGTCGCCAGCCTCGCTTCGGAAGGCATGGGCAAAAAGCAGACGCAATACATCGACCTATCCGAGGGCGGCTATTATAGACAAACGACCCGTACGCCCTCGATGGCGGAAGCGACGTATTACCAACTCTGCATGGACTTCGATTATCAATATGGCTTAAAGGACATGCTGAAGATTTCCTCTTTCGACGCCGAGTTCCAGCGTCTTGGCATCAAGAAGACATTGATCGGCACGGACCTCGAAGCGTACCAAGACGCTCTAGCCAAGTTTCTTGTCTCGGGGAAGATGGGCGATGGTCATTATTCCTTTCTTTCGGAAGGCTTCTCCTCGCTTCATCCCGGCGAATCCATCGCGACCAAATATAGCGACTACTCCGGGGAGCGCATCCTCCGTTATCAAGAAGGCGTTGCCCGCGTGAGCAAAGCCCGTACGGACGCCTCGGTTAAGAATCGTATCCTCAACATCGAAGGCGAGACCGCGATCATCACCTTCAGCGGATTCGTGTGCGACTATAAGGCAGAGTTCAAGGGAATCGACGCCTATCAAGTTCCCGAAGACACGGAGGACGTGGATGCGTTTTTGAGCTCCAAGATGACCACTCATTTCGTTCAGGGTATTTGCTATGCGCTCAATGAAATCAAGAAAAACAAAGCGATTAAGAACATCTGCTTCGACGTGACCTATAACACGGGCGGATACGTGATGTTCGTGCCTTTCCTTTCCGCGATCATGACCGATGACCCAAGCGTCATCGTGGAAAATTCCCTTTCCCATTCCCGCATCGAGGCCCATTACCTGGCGGATTTAAACGCGGATGGCGTCTATGGCGGAGAGGGCGATACGTGGAAAGGCAAATACAACTATTATGTGTTACAAGGAGGGGGTAGCTTCTCCGCGGGCAACATCTTCCCGACGTGCGCGAAAAACGGAGGCTATGCCGTCACCATCGGTGAGCCTACCGCCGGAGGCGGATGTGGCGTGACGCGCCGTTGCGACCTCACGGGTTTCTTCTATCAGAATAACGGGTACGTCGGCTTCCCAATGAGGAATGACGATGGCTCTTACACCAACTCCGAAATCGGCACGACGCCGAAAGTCGCGATGGACATCAACGATGTCTTCAACTTCACCAAACTCGACGCGAAGTTAAAAGAACTTAACGCGTAATGAATTAACCCCAGATATTGAGGCGATCGCTCGCGCGAATGGAATGCGCATTTCGTTTATAGTGTCGCTTTTTTGAAAACAAACGCTGTTTTCTTTTGTAAAAAAGAATAGATAATAGTGCCCATGTGGACGTTTTTTGTTGCTCTTGCGTTACTCATCGGTGGCTATTTGGTTTACTCCCGCGTCACGGAAAAAGTGTTTGGTATCGATACGCGTTTAACTCCGGCGATGGCGCATCCAGACGGTGTGGACATCACGCCGATGCCCAAGTGGAAAGCGTTTCTTATTGAGCTTTTGAACATCGCTGGCACGGGTCCGATCTTTGGCGCGATCAGCGGCGCCTTATTCGGCCCCATTGTTTTCCTTTGGATTGTTCTTGGGTGCATCCTAGGTGGTGCGGTCCACGACTATTTCTCCGGTATGATTTCCTGCCGCAACGGCGGTGGATCCATCGTGCACCTCTCCAGAAAATACATCGGCAGGGGCATGGAGATTCTCATGCGCATCTTCTCCATCGTGTTGCTGATTTTGGTCACTGCGGTCTTCGTTGTCTCCCCTTCCTCGCTTATGGAGCAGCTTACCGGTGGCAAAGTGGTCGCCTGGATATGGATGGTCATCATCCTCGCCTATTACCTTATCAGCACGCTTGTCCCTATCGATAAGGTCATCGGGAAGATCTACCCCGTGTTCGGCGTGGTGCTCATTGCGATGGCCGTTTCGGTCATCGGAGGCATCTTGTTCCAACAAGACAAATATCCGATGTTGGAGCTCATTGGGAACTTCCGCGATTTCTCAAACGCGAACGGAGGCCTTCCCTGGTGGCCGTTTATGTTAACGACCGTCGCCTGTGGCGCGGTCAGCGGTTTTCATGCGACCCAATCCCCAATGATCGCCAAATGCATCCGCAGCGAAAAAGAAGGGCGTCAAGTCTTCTATGGCGCGATGGTCGCCGAGGGTATCATCGCCTTAATTTGGGCGGCCGCGGCCATGGCTTTCTATCACGTGAATACCGCGGAAGGTTGGCAACAGCTTGCCGCGATTGGCGGAAATTCCGAATCGGTGCATCAAATCTCTTCGACACTTCTTGGTCCGGTCGGTACGGTGCTTGCCGTCGTGGGCGTCGTCATCTGCCCCATCACCAGCGGGGACACGGCGCTTCGTAGCTGTCGCTTGATCCTAGGGGAATGGCTCAAGATGGATCAAAAGAAAATCCGCAACCGCCTCATTCTTACGCTTCCTCTTTTTGGCGTGGTTGTCGCGATTAGTATTTGGAACTTCCTCGACGAATCGAATTTCAATTTGTTGTGGCGGTGGTTTGCCTGGAGCAACCAGTTCCTCGCCGCGGTGTGTCTATGGGTGGCGACGGCGTATTTGTTCAAGCGTGGTGGAAACAAATGGAAATCGCTTTTCACCGCGATTCCGGCGACGATTATGTCGGGTGTCGTCATCACTTATATCTTCGGCGAACCGAAGATCGCACTAGGTCGTTTCATCCCCATGTGGGTCGCCTACATCGTCGGGGCGAGCCTAACGGCGGCGCTTTTCTTGGTCTATATCCTCCTGCTTATATTCAAGAAGCATTCGGTCTTCGATTCGGACAATCTACCCATCACGGAAGAAAGAGTAAATAACGAAGAAAGTACCGCGCAATAACGTTAAATTGCGCGGTTTTTGAATAGAAAAGGTCGCAAAAAGTCCTTAATTCGTTGGATTTTGCTATTTTTCAGGCCACACGAAATTATCGGATAAATCGTTTTCGCCGTTATCGATGAGGATGTCTTGGCCACTCATGGAACGGTTGACTGTTAAGAGGAAATAAACCCATTTGGCTACCTCTTCTTCGCTCATCCATTTTTTCATCGGGGTCACGTTCATGATGCGAGACCACAAGACGGGATCAGACATCACGGATTCGTTGGACTTGGTGATGACGCCGCCGAGGGAAATCGCGTTGACGGTGACGCCTTTTGGAGCCAAACGCGTGGCGACGTTTTTCATATAGCCGACGACACCGGCTTTGGATGCGGCGTATTCCGGGAACTCTTTGCCGCTACGGGCGGAAGCGGAGGCGTTAAACAAAATGGCTTTCACGCCCGGGGCCATTCCATATTTTTCATTAACGTGGATCGTACCTATGAGATTGGTCTGGATATCGTCTTTGTTTTGAACCCCCGCGTTATGGAAAACCGCGTCCATCAGAGGGAGCTTTGGATAGGATGATTCTTCGCGGATGTCCGCGTGGTATAGGTGGAAATTGGGGTGCGAATATTCCGAACCGGAAATGTCGAGGCCATAGACCTCGTGTCCTTCGTTAAGGAATTTTTTCGCAACCGCAAGGCCAATGCCCTGGGCGCAGCCGGTAATCAAGACGTTCATTGGGCCACCTCCTGAAGCGCGTTGTTACGGTTTGCGACATATTCGAAATATTCGTGTCCGACGTTTTCTTTCTTCCAGCGTTTGCATACGGCATAGCCGATGGGGGAGAAGGCGACTTCCATGACCAGTTCTAGCGCGGCTCCGATTAAAGAACAGGTGACGCATTGGACAAAGGTCCAGTGGAAGCCATCCCAGAAAATGGGGGCGAAGACCATGAAGCACATGACCGCGAAGATGAGGTTATCGAAGAATTGGGCGATGAAAGTCGAGGCATAGGAACGGATGAAGTAGGCCAACTTTCCGTCTGGGTTCTTTTTGAAGATTCTTCCGATGGCGAAGTTGCTGAAGTTATTGATGATCGCCGAAGCAAGGAACGCGATCGTGGAGCTTAACAAGATGAACCAAGTTCCTCCGATGATCTGATTGAAAGCCGTGTAGTCGGTGGTGGGATTGGGGATGACACTGACGATATAGAAGATCAAGCAGGCGAGCAGGTTCACCAAAATCGCGAAGATCGACATACGCGTCGAGGCACGCGGGCCAAAATGCTTCGTGACCATGTCCATGCAAAGGAAACTAAGCCAACTGACCAAGATGCCTCCGTCGATCGCGAGGTATTCCACCTGCAGTAATGTTTTGTTCGCTAAAAGGTTCATGGAAACGACGGAAAGCGTAAAAAGGGCCACCACGGGCGAAGGGATGGACCTTAATAGCAGCACCGTCTCCTTGAAGTATCGCTTCGTTTTTGAAGCGAAAGAAGAGGCTTTTTCGTTCATGTTTGTTCTCCTTGGTTTTCTTGTTTAACGCGAAGGATTTAGAGGCCGAACTCCGCGGCGCAAGCAGCGCAGGAATAAGTATAGGCAGGATTGTGCGAATCGCAAACGCGAATAAAAGATATTTATTTGATACGTATGCGCGCGTATAGAAATGCCCGAAATATTTTTCAAAATTTAGATACTACGTATCTACAAAACTTTTTCAAAATATTTTTCAGAAAATGCTTGCACAGTTATTCAAAGCGCGTATAGTTATGTGTTCCGCAGGGAACGCCGTGATGCAAATCAGGGCGAAACTGTGGTAACCACCTTAACAAAGTTAAGGTGCGGGGAACGTAAGACGCCCCGAGGGAAGCCTGCTTCCTCAAAGGTCTGCTGCCTTGCGAAAGGTTCAGGGATCTCGCCTCACTGAAAACGAGATTCTAGGGAACTCCCGCCTGTTGGTACACCAACGTATGGGGGACGCGTAAGGGGAAACCTCCTGCTGAAACGCAGAAGGGAGGATCCTTGCCAAAGGGCTCCTTGTCTGGGATAAGGAAAGCCACCGCCAAAGTACGACCCTGGCGGTCCGTAAACGGAAGAGAAAGGGGACTGCGAATCACCTTGGAAAAGGCAAGATCGCAAGCTTGGGAACAACGGCCTTCACCGAATTCCCACGTGGAAAGACCAATTCCACCTCGTACACGAGAAAAAACTTGGTCTGACCCTCGTGTCATCTCCGCCGGGAGTTGATGCCATGGCCGAAGGGTAACCCCCTGGAGGAATCCTGCCTCCCACTGGTAAACCAGAAGAACCAAGGATGATGGTAGAAGAGATTCGATGTCTCCTAAACCATCCAAGAGAACTTCGTGAGGAGTTCCGCGGAATAAGCAATCCGCTCGATGGAATCGAAAAACAACGCTCCCAGACCTCTCCCCTCTTCCGTAAGGAATTGGGAGTCCTGGTAAAGGGGCTGCAGCGAAAGCTGATGTCCCCGGCGGAACTTCCTAGCCGCCGTTTGGTAGAACCAAAGGTACAAACTAGAAATGGATGGAATCGTAAGGTTCCAAGAGGAGAAAAACCTCTAGCCCCGTGGAAAGGCTACGGTAAACCGGAAAATTCCCACTCCCCCACGAATGGATCAATCCTCCCTCTTCGTGGATCAGGTAGTCGTCTCGTGCAGACGCATCGGCCATCCCCCCGAACGTGAAGCGGAAATCGGGATTGCGAACGCCTCGACTTGGCTCCCCCAAGCAGGGTCGTCCGCGAACCTCCGGGAATTCATAACCGGATCGGTGCCAAAAGAGGCTCGGCGCGCGGTAAACCGCTGGAAAAGCCTCAAGCTCAGGAGCAATCCTGAGTGAGATCGGAGACGCAAGTCCCCGAAGGAAGTCGTTCCACCCTGCAACTCGTTAAGTCGGAACGTGGCTAAAGCACTTAGGATGCGAAGGGAACTCCTAAGGCCAAGGTCGAGACCTACTAGAAGTGATTCGAAATAGGCCTAGGAAGATAAGAGTTCTTCTCAGCGGTACACCGCGAAACAAAAAACTTGCCTCTGAACGATTCCGAATTCAGTATTCGGGACCAGTAAGAGACGATCAGCTTCGGCTGAGCGGTTGGTTGGAATCTCCCGCAAGGTAAACCTTCAATACGACATCTCCCGACCCCGTTAGAGCTATCCCGAGTCGTTAAATCGGAAAGCCAAGCGACACCACGCAGCGATGCGTGGCGTTTTCTTTGTTATAAGAAGCAGTGCGTAGCACTTCCTTTTTTATCTTAATAAGGTATCCTTTTCCCCGGCCAAATATGCTCTTTGGTAAATATCTCAACAAATATTACAAGAAGTATTGGTACTTCTTCCTCATCGGGATCGTCTCGTTGATGGTCGTGGATGTCGCGCAGACCTTCATTCCACGCTTTTTAGGTCGCGTCATCGACCAAGATAACCAATTGATCGCGGACCTCTCGGAAGTCGGAGCGATATTCGGCTACATCATGCTCTGCGCCGGGATCATGTTCGTGGGGCGCACGATTTGGCGTCTAGCCATCTTCCGTGCCTCGACGGGCATCGCCGCCGGTATCCGTAAAGAGATGTTCCTTAAGGCTGAAAGCCTAGGCTCAGCTTATTACCACGAGAACAAGGTCGGTAACGTCATGAACTGGTTCACCAGCGACATTGACGAAATCGGCGAATTCTTTGGCTGGGGAACGGTCATGATCGTGGATGCGTTCTTCCTTTCCGCCTCCGTCGTCGTCTCGATGCTTCGTCTCAATCCCTGGATGACGCTAATCGCATCCGTTCCGATTTTGCTCATCGTCGTCTGGGGCGCTTTGGTAGACAAAATCATGTCGGAACGCTGGGAGCTGCGTCAAAAAGAATACGATCGACTCTACGATTTTGCGCAGGAAAACTTCACGGGCATTCGCGTCATTAAATCGTTTGTTAAGCAAACGCACGAAGTGCATGCTTTTGCAAAAATTGCCCGTAAAAACCAAGACGTTAATGTCGGTTTTGCGCGTCTTTCCGTATTTTTTGACGTAATTATCGAAATCATTCTCGTTTTGGAAATCGCGTTTTTACTCGGTTTTGGCGGGTGGTTTATCTATGCAAGCGTGACCGGGAATCCCGTCGAAATTTTCGGTTTCTCCATCTCCTTAACCATCGGCGAACTCATGGAGTTCATCGGGTATGTCGATTTGATTATTTGGCCGATGATCGCCTTGGGACAAATCGTCTCCATGCGTTCTCGTGCGAAGGGTTCCTTAAAGCGCATCACCGCGTTCTTAGATACCCCGCTTGACGTCCTGAATCCATTGAATGGCGTCAAACTCACAAACGCCTCGGGCAAAATCGAATTCCGCGACTTCACGTTTACTTATCCTGGTGTAGAAGAGCCCTCTTTAGCAAACATTAACCTGATGATTAATCCTGGCGAGCATATCGGCATCGTCGGGAAGGTAGGCTCTGGGAAGACGACGTTGGTAAACGTGCTCTTCCGCCTTTATAACGTGGAAAAAGGGCACCTCTATGTCGATGGCGTGGACATCATGGATTTGGATATCCCCTCGTTGCGTAACGCGGTGGCGTATGCTCCTCAGGATAATTTCCTCTTCTCTGACCGTATCGATAACAACATCGCCTTTTCGAGCGACACCGTGGATGAAGCGCGGGTCAAAGCCGCCGCGGAATTCGCGGACGTGGCAGAAAACATCGATTCCTTCCCCAACGGATACGCAACCGTGTCGGGAGAGCGTGGCGTCACGCTTTCGGGTGGCCAGAAGCAGCGCGTTTCCATAGCGCGCGCCTTCTATAAAGACGCGCCGATTTTGGTGATGGATGACTGCGTTTCCGCGGTCGACGTGAAAACGGAGGAGCGGATTCTTGGAAATCTCGCCTCCCAGCGCGCAGGAAAGACGACGTTGCTCATCGCTTCGCGCGTATCGACGGTGCGTCATCTTGATAAGATCATCGTTTTGAACGAAGGCAAACTCGAAGCCTTTGGCAGCCACGAAGAACTGATGGCCACCTCGCCGACTTATCAGAAGATGGTCTTCCTTCAGGAACTTGAGAAAGAAGTGGAAGGAGGTGAGCGTCATGAATGACGAAAAAGATAAGCTCTTTGGCGATCATAAGATGACGCTTGGCCAAATCCTTCGTCATAGCGCCCCCTATATCCGCAAGGAATGGGTGTCGATTTTGTTCGCGTTCATCTTGATCAGCATCAACGTCGCGATCAGCATCGTCCTCCCTTATTTCACAAGCCGCTTCGTCGCTGCCTTCAAGGACACGATCACCTCTAACACCTTGCAAATCGTCATCGGCATCGCGCTTGGTTACGCTGCGCTTGGCGTCGCGGACCAAGGCCTCCTCTACCTGCAAGCCATGTTGCTTCAAAAGGCGGGCCAACGCATCGTGTATCAACTCCGTATGGAAGTGTTTAACCATATCGAGAGCATGTCGCAGAACCAGTTCAACCAGATGCCTGTCGGCTCCTTGGTGACGCGCGTGACCAACTACACTTCCGCGGTCAGCGATCTTTTCACCAGCGTTTTGGTGCAGCTTCTTTCCAACGCCCTCACCGTGATTGGGGTCCTCGTCATCATGATGGTTATCTCAATCCGCTTGGCGCTTTATCTATTGATCTTTGCCGCGGTCGCCGGGGTCACTTCGTTCTTCTTCGGGCGCATCGTTGGGGGCATCTTCCGCAACGAACGCCGCTACATCTCGGATTTGAATACGTTCTTATCGGAAAACCTTTCCGGTATGAGAATTACGCAGATTTTCAACCAAGAAAAACGAAAAGAAGCGGAATTTGACGTGAAAAACAACAACATCCGCAAAGCGAATTACCGCGTCGTCATCGCCTTTGCCATCTATCGTCCATTCATTAATTTCCTCTACTATGGTTCGATTGCCGTCACGATTTTCGTTGGTTTATCCATCGCGCTTTCCTCCGCTGAGATCGTCGCGTTCTATCTTTATCTCTCGCGCTTCTTCAACCCGATTCAAAACATCGCCGACCAACTCAACCAGATTCAGCGTGCACTGACCGCGGCGGAAAAGCTTTTCAACCTTTTGGATGTACCACCGGAAGTAGTGGACCGCCCCGATGCGAAGAAAATCGATCACTTCGAAGGGCGCATCGAATTCAAGAACGTTTGGTTCGCCTATGAGAAAGACAACTGGATTCTTAAGGACGTAAGTTTCGTCGTGGAGCCAAAGCAGACCGTGGCCTTTGTTGGGGCAACGGGCGCGGGCAAGACGACCATCCTTTCGCTCATCGTCCGGAACTATGAGATTCAGAAGGGACAAATCCTGATCGACGGCATCGATGTGCGGGACATCCAAATCAACAGCCTGCGCAAAGCCGTCGGCCAAATGCTGCAGGATGTCTTCCTATTCTCGGGGACGGTGCGCTCGAATTTGAACTTGCATGACGACTCGTTCACCGAGGAGGAGATCCGCCACGCGACGGACTATGTCAACGCGACGCCGTTTATTGAAAAACTTCCGAAGAAATTCGATGACGAGGTGTTAGAACGCGGCGAGAACTTCTCCGCCGGCCAGCGTCAGTTGCTGTCCTTTGCCCGCACCATCCTCCATAAGCCGCAGATCCTGATCCTTGATGAGGCGACCGCGAACATCGACACCGAGACGGAACTATTGATCCAAGACTCATTAGAGAAGATCAAGAACATCGGTACGATGCTCGTCGTCGCGCACCGTCTGTCCACAATTCAGCACGCGGACAACATCATCGTGCTACAAAACGGCGAAATCATCGAGTCGGGCAACCATCAGGAGTTGCTCCGCCAGCACGGGCATTATTACAAGTTATATCAACTTCAATACGCCGATCAGGAAGCATAGAAAAAGAGCGACACGGGATAGCCATGTCGCTCTACTATCTTTATTCGGCGATGAGGAACGCCTTATACCCAAGGTAGGCTTCGTAGACGTCCACTTTGGAGACGATTTCCATCGGGGCGTGCATATTGTGCACGGCGATGCCGGCATCGATGACGTTCATGTTGTAATTGCCAAGGATGTAGGCGATGGTTCCGCCACCGCCTTGATCGACGCGGCCAAGCTCGGCGTTTTGCCAGTGGACACCCGCTTCGTCCATCGTCTTACGGACCCAAGCATAGTATTCCGGGTTGGCATCGTTGCTGCCGCTTTTGCCGCCGCGTCCGGTGTATTTGTTGAAGACGAGGCCTTGGCCGAAGTAGGCGGCGTTTTTCGGATCGTTGACCGAGGCATATAAGGGGTCAAAGCCAGCGGAGACGTCGCTGGAGAGCATGCGGGCGTTTTCCATCGCTTTGCGCGTGGCGAGGAAGACGTTTTGTTCGCCAAGGCGGGTTAGAAGTTCGGCGATGACGTTTTCGAAGAAGAGCGATTGCGCGCCGGTGGCGCCGACGGAACCGATTTCCTCTTTATCCACGAGGCAGCACACGCTGGTGAATTCAGGGTTTTCGGTATCAAGGAGGGCTTTGAGACTGGTGTAGGCGCAGACGCGGTCATCATGGCCATAACCGGCGACCATGGAACGGTCTAAGCCGTAGTCACGGGCTTTGCCTGCGGGGGTGACTTCGATTTCAGCGGAGATGAAGTCTTCTTCCTCAACGCCATATTTTTCGTTAAGGATGCGAAGCACGTTACGCTTCACGGGCTCTTTGTCCTCATCATCTAAGGGAATGGAGCCAAGCGAGACATCCAAGCCTTCGCCTTCGATGACTTTCGCGGCGGGTTTGGAGAGTTGGTCCGCGGAAAGATGGATCAACAAGTCTGTGATGCCCACGACGGGATCACTAGGATCCTCGCCGATGTTCACGTCGACACGGGTGCCGTCTTTTTTGACGACGACGCCATGTAAAGCCAGCGGGATGGTGACCCATTGGTACTTCTTCACGCCACCATAGTAATGGGTGTCGCCCAAAACGAAATCGTGGTCTTCATAGAAGGGGTTCTCTTTGAAGTCGAGGCGCGGGGAGTCGATGTGAGCTCCGAGGATGCGCATTCCTTCGGTCAGGGGCTTTTTGCCTAAGATGAAGGCGGCGATGTTCTTGTTCTTGTTGACGAAATAGATCTTATCGCCAGGATGAAGGGCAGAGAATTCGCCAAGCTCCTTAAAGCCGGCTTTGCGCAACGCTTCGACGCTTTCTTGTGCGACGAGGCGTTCGGTTTTGCCAAAGGAAATGAAGTCTTTGTATCCTTCGGCGAAGTCCATGACGGGCTTCTTATCGGAATATTTATTCCATGCGTTTTTACGGTACATATTTGTTCCTCCGCGCAAGATGATAAATCACGCGGTGAATTTTACAAACCGAATGCACTACGCCGATACAAGCGAGTCCGCATCCCCCAAGCATCGAAAACATTAAGGATTACTGTCGACCATACTTGACAAAATAGCGCAATTTATGTCGACTATACTCGACAAGAATGCGGCATTTCTAAGGTAAGCAACGCGAAGTATCTAATTTGATCGAATTCGCAAAAAAGCGGCCGTGATGTTACGTTGAGAATCGTTACCTACGAAGAAGAAAGAACGCTCAATGCCGAGGGATATGCTATTGAAGCGATTCCCTTAAAGAGATTCTTGTTGGAATAGCCTTTTGGGCGACGTCACTTCGAAGGCGCAGCCTCTTTCTTCATGCCCGTTTTGGGCTTGATTTCCAAAAGCGCTTGGTTGCCAAACCGGCGCAATACGCGACGGAGGAATTCCTTATCCCCGGGAGAGAGGGAACGGAAGGCCTTAAAGAGCAAGGGAAGCTCTTTGCCGATGCGCATGGCAAGCTGCCCAAATCCCATCGTGTCCGTTTGGTTTAACGCGCCGAAGAAGAGCTGGACAAAACGCTCTCTTTCCTCACTGGTTAGTCCAGCGATCCAAGCGTTTGCGGTCTTGTCGATGAAGCGCGAGGACATGGTGCGTTTACTTAAGTATATGAAATCGTTATCGTGGATGACCCATTTCAGCGCATTGTGCTGCAACACGGCGACGCTTCGGCTTTTGACGATACGCGTTTCGGCTTCGTTATTGAGCAAGACGCCGACCACGGCGCTGTGGGGGATGTACTTTTCCAGTTTCGCGACACGCTCTGGATGTGCGGCGAAGACGTTGGGATTACGGAAGCCAGGTCCTTCAAAGGAATAGACGCGCTCAATCCGGGAATCGTCTTCGGCCGATGCGAGCAAATACGCCGCCACGTTCCCGCCTTTGGAGTGCCCTGCGATGATGACGGGGTAGGAAGAGAGCCTCATCATCTCTTGGAGAAAGCGTTCGGCAAGAGGGTAGGAACCGATCGTGTCGCTGTAGCTCATGATGCAGTCTTCTTTCCATCCGACGTAGCTTAAGTCGGTGCCCTCGAAAACGACAATCAAATGCCCATCCGCCTCATAGGCGATCGCGCCGAACTGGATGGCCTTTCCTTCGTCGCTAACCTTGCGATAGCTGAGGATTCTCGCGTCGCGGTAGCGTGGAGATAGGACCATTGAGCGGAAGAGCGAGGATGAGGTTTTCGGGACGAAGGATTCGTGCAGTTTTTCCAAGCGGCCAAGATATGGGTCCCCTTTCAACTCGCCAAGGCGAAGGGGCATTTTGCTCACCAAAGAGGCCATGTTGAAATAACTGGTCCATACGAACGCTAAGACGTCCAATTTGTTGAGCGCGAGCTCTTGGAATGGGGCGAAGGTTGTTTTGACGTAGCGGAGGAGATTCACGCACCCATTGTAGCAGGCATGCTAGGCGCAAGCATTAAGGCACTTGCGTGGTTTAGGGTTGAAATTACATGGCGCTTCTTCAAAATTAAGGCGAAAGCGGGAGGCACCTTATGAATAAAGCAGTCTGTTGGATTCTCGGAATCCTGACCGGTATGGTCGTGACCGTCGGTGGCGAAGCCATCGCCGTGGCCGCGATTCCTACCAAAACCTACCTCAACGCCACGGGGACCGTCGTCGTCGGTGAGAACATCGGCAACCGTGGTCTGGCCGACGTTATCACGCACATCAACCAATTCGCCATTTCAGACGTTCCGGTCGTCAAAGACCTTTTGGACAACCTCCTCAAATCGGGTTCGTTCGGCGATTTCATTTCGCTTGAATACGACGACATCAAGGACATCAAGCTTACCGATCCTCAGCTAGCTGAGAAAATCCGCAACGCCATCAAGATCACCGCGTCGCTAAAATCGCTGAAAGTGGACTTGGGCGACTTTGGCAAACTCGAAATGTTCAAGACGTGGCAATCCGTCACCCCGACGGCGGAAGAGATCGCCAAGCACCCCACGCTTTATTATTTCCAAGACGCGAGTGGCAAATACCTTCGCGCCTATGACGATAAGGGCAATCCTGCGAATGGTTTCACCCCGGGCACGCAGCTTTATTATGGAAACCTTTCCGAAATCGTCGTCACCGACCTTTTCACCCACCTTGCGGTGCGCGTCCCGCAACTCACCTATCGTAACTTCGTCGAGACCTTCATTGGTACGCCAAAGGAAGACGACCCCTTAATCCGCAACATCGGCGACATGGCCCTTAAGGATCTATCCACGCTGGATACTGGCAAGTTCCATTTGAAGGACTTCATCAAAGATGGCCCGGGCACGCCGAAGCTCTTCGATTTGCTTTGCGATCTCACGGGTAAAGCCAGCGCGGACGAAATCATCCTCGATGACCTTTCCACCATCAACGTGGACGACATCCATCTTGTTTCCGTTTTGGACGACGTTCCCGAAAACGCGAAGACCTATCTTCTTCTCCGCGACCTCACGGGCAAAGCGAAAAACGAGGACATCACGCTTGCGGACTTAAGCAGCATCAATACCAATTCGATCCATATCATCAACGTCTTGGAGAAGACGACCGCCAATGCGAAAGTCTACGAGCTTCTCCGCGACCTCACGGGCAAGGCCAATGACGAAGACATCGTCCTTGGTGACTTGGCTTCGGTCGATATCAAGGAAGTGCACTTGCATACCTTCATCGATGACAATGCGAGCAACGCGAAACTCTATACCCTTCTTAGGGACCTTACCGGAAAGCCCGATAACGCCAGCTTATTGCTCAAGGACCTCGATAACCTCCATATCAGCGACGCCCATTTGATCTCCTTGCTCGACTACACGGGCAACGAAGAACTTTATGACGTCTTGGCGGATATGTGCAGCGTCGCTAATCCGGAAGAGCTTACGATTGGCAGCCTTGAAAGCGGCGACCTCAACAAGATTCACCTTAAGACTCTTCTGGGTGGCACCAGCACGGACAACACCATCTTGAAGAAACTATTGGAGGACGACACCGTCATCATAGGCAACCTTGGAACCAAGATCGATGCCTTAAGCATCCATGACCTCTTTGGGGCGAATTGCTTCACGACCGATTCCACGAAGAAAGCCAATAACGACACGTATTACCTCGATACGACGACGAACGTTTATACCTATTCCACGACGCCGCTTTCCGGGGACACCTATTACGTTTCCAAGGAAGCGGGGATTTGGCTCCTCCTTGCCTTCGACGCGAGCGAGCTAAGCAGCGTCAACGGACGCGCTGGGAAATTCAGCCCCTCTACGGCGACCTTCTCGACGCTGCAAAACGATCCTGCCACTTTCTCCGATGGCATCAGCAACTCGACGATTTACCAGCTTATCAGCGCAGGCATCATTGACGACGACCCGAGCTATTCGGACAACCTGAAAAAGGCGAAACTCTCCGAGGTCATCGAGGCCGCGAAGATCATTCTCTCCTAATCTGGGTTTTCAGAAGAGAGCAACTCACGGGTGCGCTGGACTTGTTCGGCGTAACCTTTTGTATTAGCTCTATATAAGCGATAAACCTGAGGAAGCCCTGTCATGTGGAAAAAGTGTTTTGGCCCGCAGAAAACGGATGTTTTAACCGAGTTTTGCAGCAAATAGAGCGTGCAAAGCGCGGCTTGGTCGGGACCGTGGAAAGCAAATCGGAGCGCTTTTTGTATGGCTAAGGAAAGGCGCTTTCCCGAATAGGCTTTCGTGATTAAAGGAGTGTATGTGCAGCCTGGATGGACAAGAAGGGGAAGGATGTTCGAGCCTTTGCATTCATCACACAGAGACAGGAACAACTGGTTCACCGCGACCTTGCTCTTTTGATAGGCCGGATAGGATTTGTAACGCGCGCCGGGCTCATAGTCTTCGTCTGTGAAATGAGCAAAGCGCGCGACGACGCTGCTGGTGAGAATGTATTTAACCGGATGGCCGAGCGCGGATAGATAGTCCTTTAGCGCATCAAAGAGCAACACATTGGCCATGTAGTTCACGTAACAGGTCATTTCAAATCCATCTTCGGTTTTCTGATAGGGGATGCGATAAACCCCTGCGTTTGCGTAAAACGCATCCACATCAAGGCGCGACTGTTTCACACGCCTAGCAAAAGCGAGGATGGACTCCCTTTGGGCCATGTCGACTTCCCATACCTCGATATGGGCTTCGGGGTTTGTTTGTAGAAGCGTCTTCTTGGCTTTTTCCCCTCGAGAAAGGGAACGCACGGCGAGAATGATGCGCCAGTCATAGCGGACGAGGTGCTTGGCGGTGGAAAAGCCGATTCCGGAATTCCCGCCGGTGATGATGATCGTTTTGTCCTTTGGAAGGTCTAGTGTTGCGCGATATTTCTCGACGTTTGCCATAACTAGACCAAAGCGAAGAAACGTTGGGTCGTTTCCTCGGGAGATGTGTCGCAGCCTTGTTCAAACCAATAGTTCACAAGAACGATGAAGCTTTCCGCGATGTGGCGGATCTGCATTTGCTCCGGGACGTCTTTTTTGGGGAATACGTCGTCTTTGACGCAGCGGCTTACCAAAGGGAGGATGTTTACGCGTAGCTTCTCTAAGATGCGGTCACGGCACGCGCTTTGTAACAGCACGGAAATGAGTTCTTGCTCATCCCGTAAATGGTAGAGGACGTGTGTGAACAAATGGGGATAGTCCAAAACCGACTCATTGGAGAAATCGTGGGTGCTTTCTTGGTGAAGAGCGTGCGAGAACACGTGGTGGAAAATGTTCTCAATCAACGAATCGACCATGTCGTCTTTCGTTTTGAAGTGGGCGTAGAAGGTGGAGCGAGAAACGCTCGAGCGCTTCAAAATGTCCTCGACGGTGATTTCCGAATAAGGGGCTTCTTTCAGGCATTCGCCGAACGCCCGGTAGATGGCGGCGCGCGTTTTAATTTGTCTTTTGTCCATAAATCCTGATGAAAACAAACATAGTGTACGATAAAAGAGCGAAATAGAAAACAAACATGGCGATTTTGTTTTCTTTTTAGAAGCGCTTTGTTAATATGCCGTTATGCCGGACGAACTAACGCGTAATTACCGGAACGAACTGGCCAAAAGCGCGGGTAAAAAAGGAGCGATTATCGCGACGATCTCTGCGCTTGTGGTGCTCCTTTTTATTGTGGCGTTGATGGTTGGTTCTTCCAACATGAATCCCATTGATTCGCTTCGTGCCTTATTCGGACAAGGCGATGTGGCGGAGGTGCGCATCGTACAGCAAATTCGTTTACCGCGCGCCCTAGCGGCCTTGATTGCCGGGGCGGGTCTATCTTGTGCGGGCCTCATCATGCAGTCGACGTTAAAGAATCCGATGGCCAGCCCTTCAACCCTAGGCGTATCCAATGCGGCGGTATTCGGCGCGAACCTATCCATCATCGGCTTTGCCGGTGGTTTCTTATCCACGGGCGGGCGAATCACGAATTACGACTTCGGCATGAATCCGTTTGCGACGAGTTCCGTCGCCTTCTTGTTTGCGTTAGCGTCCACGTTTGCTGTGTTGGCTCTTTGCCGTATCCGTTCGTTCTCCTCGGAGACGGTGGTCCTTGCTGGCATTGCCTTAGGGACGGTGTGGACGGCGTTAACGACGTTGCTTCAGTTCTATGCGACGGATGTTGGACTTTCCGCCGCGATTATTTGGACTTTCGGCGATTTGGGCCGCGCGACCTTCCAAACGGATTTCATCATGCTGGGCGTCGTTGCTGTTTCGGTCGTTGTGTTCTTATTGCTTCAGTGGCGTTTCAACGCGATTGCCGCGGATGAAACGGTGGCTGCAAGCCTTGGAGTTAAAGTGGACGTGCTTCGATTCGTCTCGCTTCTTTTGTCCTCGCTGATTACCGCGGTGTGCGTCAGTTATCTTGGTATCATCGGCTTCTTGGGAATCATCTGCCCCCATGCGATGCGCCGTATCGTAGGTAACAACCATCGCTTCTTGATTCCGGCGACCTTGTTCTCGGGCTCTTTCTTATTGCTCTTCTCGGACATCGTCTCGCGCCTTATCGGCGGAGGAAGCGCATTGCCCGTTGGGGCGATCACCGCGTTGCTTGGTGGACCCTTCTTCCTCTATCTCATCTTCGCGCGGAAAGGGGGTAAAGCATGATTGCCTTCGATCATCTTTCCACCCGTTATTCCAAGAAATCCCCTGAGGTGCTTCATGATGTTTCCTTCGCCTTGGAAAAAGGGCAAATCGGCATCTTGCTTGGGCCTAATGGCGCGGGTAAAAGTACCTTAATCCATTGCGTTCTTGGCACGATGAAACGTTATGAAGGAAACGTGATTATCGATGGTGTGAATGGGCGCGAATTAAGCGTCTCAGAGCGCGCGAAGAAAATCGCGTTTGTTCCGCAAAACCCGTCTTTTTCGCCCAGTTTTGTTTATGATTGCGTCCTTTTAGGCCGTTTGCCTCATTTCCGCATTACGCCCTCAGAACACGATCATCAGGTGGTGGAAGAAGTGTTGGAAGAAATGAATTTATCCGACCTTGCTTTCCGTAATGTGCTCGAACTTTCCGGCGGCGAGAGGCAACGCGTCGCGATCGCTCGTGCTCTTGCGCAACAAGCCGACATCTTGTTGCTTGATGAGCCTACTTCAAACCTGGACGTCTCTGCGGAACTCATGATTCGTTCTACTCTTCAAGAGCTCGCGAATAAGAAGGGCCTTACGATGCTCATCGCCGTGCACGACCTGAATCTTGCGCTTTCCTTAGGAAATCGCTTCGCCTTGCTTAAAGAAGGCAAGCTGATTGGCTTTGGAGGAGAGGAAACGCTCTCTAGCGAACGCATTGAGGAGACCTATGGTGTGTGCCCGCAATTCATCGAATCCGATGGCCACCGTTACGTTGTTTTTAAAGGAGGGAAAACCCTATGAATAAAAAAACCATCTTGTTGCTTGCCTTAAGCGCCTTGATGCTTACTGCGTGTAACAAACCTGTATCGTCTTCGACGGACGAACTGCCGCCGCTAGACTATGGCATCACCGTTGAGAAAGGAGTGGATGGTCACGAGTTCATCACCGATATGGTGGGCCGTAAAGTAGACATCGTCCCGGGCTCCTATGAGCGCGTTGTGTGCATTGGCGCGGGCGCCCTTCGCCTTTATTCCTATGTCGCGGATTTGGATTTGCTTTCGGGTGTCGAAGACATTGATAACCCAACTCTTTCTCAGCGCCCCAAGATGTTCGATAACGTCGCGCGTCCTTATTTCCTCGCGGGCAAAGACGTGTTCTCGACGCTTCCTAGCTGTGGCGTCGGCGGTCCGCAAGCCCAGGCCGCGGAAAGCGAGAAGATTCTCTCTTGCCGCCCCGACATCGTGATTTCCGAATATGAAGACGCTGATAAGGAAAATGCGCTTCAAGAACAACTCGGCGTTCCCGTTATCACGCTTCGTTATGGGTCGTCCGGCTTAATCAACACAACCGTGTATCAAAGTTTGGCCATCCTTGGCGAAGTCTTTGGAGAACAGGAGCGGGCCAAAGACCTCATCGAGTTCCATTATGGCTCGTTAAAGCAGGTGTTTGACCGCACCAAAGGCGTTACTGAAAAGAAGAAGGCTTACGTCTGTGGCCTTGGCAACTACGGCACGACCAACCAATTCATGACCGCCCAGAACTATGACGCATTCAACATCGTCCACGTCCAAAACGTGATCACGGATTTACCTAAAGACGGTGTCCAAGAAATCGAAAAGGAGAAGTTCCTCGCCAAAGCAAAGGACATGGAAGTCATGGTATTTGACGCGGCTGCGGTGAAAAACATCAAAGGCACGAGCTATGACTTCTCGGTTTGCCCCGCATTCAAGATGGGCGAAGTCTATCTCCAGATGGCTTATAACGCCTATTACTCCAACGTGGAGACGGCGTTGATCAATAACTGGTTCATCGCGAAGTCTATTTATCCTTCCTTATTCACGGATGTGGACATTGCACAGAAGGCCAACGAAATCACCTTGAAGTTCAACGGCAAAGCCCTCTACGACGAGATGAAAGCTCTCCCCTTCTCTTATGGCGGTTATCAGAAAATCGCGAATCCAACGGAGTTCTTCAAGTAGTGTCTTCCAAGCAGGTACAAACATTTTTTGATGCGTTAGCCTCCTCGTGGGACGAACGCGCGGAGGACGATCTAACTTTCGTTCGGGGCCTTTTTGAACGCATTCCCATCGAAAAAGGGAACCGCGTTTTGGATTGCGCGTGTGGGACGGGCGTGGTGACGGGGCTACTTGCCGAGTTAAGCGGGGAACGGGTCGAGGCCATCGACATCTCCCCAAAGATGATCGAAGTGGCGCAAGCTAAGTACCAAAACGACCCTCGCGTGAATTTCCGCTGTGTGGATTTCCTTTCTCTCGGGGATGAAAGGTATGACCGCATCGTTATCTATAACGCCTATCCTCATTTCCTTAACCCGTCCGCATTATGCGACGCGCTTTATGACCATCTGAACCCCGGGGGAAGGTTCGCGATTGTGCACTCTCTTGGGAGGGCGCGCCTTCGCGCACATCATGCCGGGGAGGCACAGCACATTAGCCGCGACCTCGCTTCGCCGAATGAAGAATGGGAAATATTCAATAACAACTTCACGAGAGTCGCTGCGGAGGAAAGCGAAAGCCATTATCTTCTCGTCGGTGAACGGAGATTACAAAAAGCGCGATAAAGAAATTGAAATTTAAACCAACACTTGTATTATTTAGGTGCCTCATTCGGTGCGCCCCCCAAATACCGGATGAGGTTTTTCTTTGCTTGCTTTTCCCGTGATTCTACGCGGACAATTACGACGATGGATTTCTTGCAGCGTACCAAGATGCTCCTTGGCGAAGACCAAATTCAACATTTGAAACGGCTTCGCATCGCGATTTTTGGTCTTGGTGGCGTCGGCGGAGGCGCTTTGGAGGCACTCGCCCGCATGGGGGTTGGTGAGTTTCATCTCATCGATCCCGACGAGTTCAATCAAACCAATCTGAACCGCCAATTACTGGCCACCCACGAAACGCTGGGGCAGAAGAAAGTCGACGTGGCAAAGCGTCGCGTTTTGTCCATTAATCCAGAAGCAAACGTCTTCACCTATCCGGTATTTTATCTTCCGGGCGAGAACGCGATTGATTTCGGTAACTTTGATTTCGTTATCGACGCGATCGATACCGTTTCCGCGAAGGTGGACATCATCAAGCGCTGCAACGAACTTGGGATTCCCGTCATTTCGGCAATGGGGTGTGGCAACCGGGTCGACCCATCGAAATTACAGGTAACAGACTTATTTAAGACAAGTGGTGACCCTTTGTCGAAAGTCATGCGGAAGAAGTGCCGCGAACTAGGAATCAGCCGCCTACCCGTCGTTTATTCCACCGAGGAACCGCGCGAAGTACTCTTCCGTGTGGAAAACGATTCCCCTGTGCGCCGCGATACCCCGGGATCGTGCGCCTTCGTGCCGCCAGTCGCGGGCTATCTCATGGCTCATTACGTTGTCACGACCTTTTTAAAGTAATCCTATATTTTTAGGTAATTTTTAAATACCATTTGCTTTCCTTTTAACTGTGCCTCGGATGATAGAGGCATCCAAAGGAGGATTTGGCTATGAAATTTGCTCACAAAGCATCGTTCCTCGTTCTACTGTCCTGTGCGTTTTTGGCGTCTTGCTCGATCTCGAAGATCGGGTCTTCTTCGGACACCTCGCAGGCAACTTCGTCCACGATGACTTCCGCCGGATCTAGTTCCTCTTCTTCTGATGCTGGGACTTCTTCCTCAAGCGGAACCTCAAGCGCCGGAGATTCCTCGAAAACGAGTTCTTCCGTCGTTAGCAGTGTAGAAGACACGGTCACGGGCGATTTCGCCATTGTGACGAATGACGGGAATTACGAAACATCGGGAAACGTCTTCACCATCACCAGCGCCGGCACCTATACCTTATCCGGCAAACTCGAAGGGCAAATCGTCGTCGCCGCAAGCGATGAAGACGAAGTGGAACTCGTATTCAACGGCGCTTCGCTCACCTATGGCGAGAACTCCCCAATCTTCGTTTCCTGCGCTAGTGACGTCACGATCAAGGCCAAGAAAGGGACGGAGAATTACATTACCGACACCCGTGCGGAACAAACCACCGAAGACGAAACCCAAGGCGGTGGCGCGATCTATGCCAAATCGGATTTGAAACTTGCGGGTCAGGGCACCCTTTACGTAACGGGTTCCTACAATAACGGCGTCCACACGACCAAAGACCTCAAGATCAAGAACCTGACTCTTTGGGCCACCTCGCCAAACAACACGATCAAAGGAAACGATTCGGTCACCATCACCAGCGGTTCGATCACTTCGATTTCCGAAGCGGGCGACGCCATCAAAACCTCGTCCACGGACCTCTCTTCCGCAGGGAAGCAACGTGGCACCGTCTCGATCTCGGGTGGCACGGTGAATCTCTACGCCGGATGCGATGGGATCGACGCATCTTATAACGTTGAGATCTCCAACGGTACGGATGAGGATGACCCAAGCGTCACGACCATCCCCGAAATCACCATCAAGACGAACAAATACTCCTCTTACTCAGATTCCAGTGTGCTCGGTTCTTATTCGGGCACGGCCTCTACTGGTTATGCTCGCCCAGGCGGTGGCGGCGGGCAGCCTGGTGGTGGCGGCGGACAACCTGGCGGTGGCGGTGGGCAGCCTGGAGGCGGAAGCAGTTCGGAAAAAGCCGCCGATTCCGCAAAGGGCATCAAAGCCGCGAACACGATCAGCATCGCGGGTGGCGTGACGGACATCACCGCTTACGATGACGGCGTTCATGCAAACTATGGAACCACCTTTGAATCCGGCTCCAAAGGCGTGGGCGATGTCCTTGTTTCGGGTGGCACGCTGAACATCTCCTGCAGCGACGATGGCATCCATGCGGACCGTTACCTCAACATCAGCGGTGGCACGGTCAATGTTTCGGAATCCTACGAAGCTCTTGAAGGAAACCAGATAACGGTTTCCGGAGGACACTCGGCGGTATATGGCTCAAACGATGGCATGAACGCAAGCAACGGTTCTTCCTCGGCGGGTTTATCGGCGCAGATCAAAGTCACGGGCGGCTACCTCTTCGTTTGCGTTCCTAGTTCGGGCGATACCGACGGCGTCGACTCCAATGGCTCTTATACTCAAACGGGCGGTACGGTGATCGCCTGTGGCCCCAATAACATGAACATGGCCGCGATCGACGCGGATGGCTACGTCAGCGTCACAGGCGGCACCTTGGTTGGCTTTGGATATGCCGCCTCCGTCTCGAGTTCGTTAACGAAAACGTCCAAATCCGGAACATACGGATCAAAGGCTTACACCCTTTCCTTCAATAACGGCACGGTCACGACGGAGAAGTTACTCTCTTATAACTATTCCGGAGTCGTTGCCTATAGCGCGCTTGGAACATTGAATTCCATCGCCTAACTCCCCTTTGCGTGAAAAGCGTCTCACCCCTCGAGGCGCTTTTCCTTATGAAACGACGGCGAAGCCCATTGAAATTTATCTTTCAAAGCGACAAGATAAGAGGAATATGCATTACTGCCCATTCCGCTTCGAAGACTATCCAAACACCAACAAAGCGTTGGAGGTTTTCCCTGTGGATTTCTCCACGATGATGGCGGTGAAAAACATCCGTTATAAAGATGGGATTATCGCGTTCACCCGCGTTCTCAAGCTAGAAACGATTGAGTCGACGTTTGATCTTTCGGGGGACGAAGCGGACTTTTCTGGCTACGCCGAACCGGAGTTACGTGCGTTGCGATGCTGCCTGAAACAGGTTGAGGATTATGACCGAAACGACGTTGGCCTTGCCCAGCAGACGCTACGCACGCAGTTTGAAATCAGCAATCAGTTCCGCTTTTTCCATCAGTCTTTGGGCGGTGTGCGTTATGTGCGTCTTTGCTGCGACCTCATCGACAAGAACATGGGTGAGGCGTTGCACCCTTATATGTACCCAGACCTCATCCTCTCGGTTTTCATCGGATACAACAAGAACTCGAACCATGACCTGGAGGGCTTGTTTGAGGGCGTGAAGGATTTCATTAATTCCGTCGATCTTGATACGGATACGGTGGAGGCAGTGCTTTCTGGCGTCGGATCGAAATGCTCCGAGGCCGCCTATGTCCGTTGGAGCGACATTTGCCTTGGGGATGAAATGCTTGCCCCTGTTATGAGACGGCTCATTCTAAAAGGGCTCCTCCCAACGCGTTATGACCCGCGGAAAGTTTATCCGCGTATTAGCCTTGCCACGCTTCTTTCTTTCCCGAAAGAAGATATCTGCACATTGCTTCGCGAAATGCCTGGGGGAATGAAAAACACGACCCGTCAGATTTTCCAGTCGTTTGGAAAATCCTGTGATCCAGATTTTGTCGAAGCGTATTTAGAAAACCCTGCAAAAGACCTTTCCTTTATCACAAATTCAGCGTTCATTGGCTCTTTGCCATCGAATTTGCGGGCGAAGGTTTTGCAAGGAAAAATCTTTGATTCGAGCGCGACGCGACTGGAAATCATCCATTATTACAAATCGGTTCTTGACGACGAATACGCGAGGAACCAGACGATTCTAGCCTGCGAGAACTATGGCAAGCACGATTTGGCCAAAGCGTTTCGGGGCGAGGACTTTTCGCTTACCGGGCTCTCCTTGAAGGAAATCATCGAACTCTTCCCGCTGGTTGATTTCACCCGCCCCACCATGACGGGGAGGCTCCTTGCTTTTATCCGTCGCGACGCAGGACTCATGTACCAATGTGATTTGGCGGAGGAGTTCTTCCGCCTTTTGGAAGCGGATGCCTATCGCGACATCGTGGATTACGGCTTAACGGAGGGGCTAGTTCGCAACCCTGCCTTAAAACTTCGCCTTGCCGACATCCATCATAAAATCCAAGACCTCGGTCTTAAGGAGTGGCGTTACCATGATTAGCCAGTTCTTGCCGGATGCGAAAAAGGCCGAGCTCAACAGATATCTTGGCCCGTTTGCCTCGCGCTACGTCGGTGCGTTCCAAGAAGGCTTGGTGCGGGTGTTCTATTCCTTTACGGACGGTGCTTTGGCCTATGAAGCGTATTGGAACGAGGAATATGGTCGATGTTCGTTCCGCGTGAACGGAAGGTTCAATTGCCTCGATAACAAACTATCCGCCGCGCTGGCCTTATTCGTTTGCGCAAGGGATGCTTCCGATGACGAAGAAACGTTAAGGAAGAGATATGGCGTGGCTTATTCGGAACTAAAATCCTATGTCGACGCCGGGCCGAAGAAGGCCAATGTGCTTTATCAGGCGAACAAAGACATCGAAAACCTCGCGGAGGAAATCGAACTCGACTATTCCGAGGAAAAACACGTGCACCCCACGCTTCGTTTCCATGTGGAGCCAGACCGTCTTGGCGGCGCGACGATATCATTGCGCCTTGGCTTTGATAAGCTCTATCTTAATCGCAAAGTCGGCGAGTTTTTGAAGCAATACTATTCCGGTGGCGAAGTGATGGTTCAGAAAGAGATGGTCACGTTGTCTCGTCCCGCGTTTTCGGAAGCGGTGGAATCGGCGCTTCAAATCCTTTTATGCGCCGCCGCGAAAGGATACAACTTCAATTCCTATTACCCCATCGGGCTTACCGAACGCGAGCTGATGGAACTTTTCTTTACCCTTCAAGGCGAAATCGTGACTTACGATGGCTTGGATTTGCGTATCCTGCCAAAGCAAGACATCCGCTTACGCATCGATGAGCAGGGCGTGCTTCGCTCCTCCGCCGATACGGGCATTGAATTCGTTCAGGAGGGGAAGCGAGCCTATTCCGTGGAAAAAGACGGCATCCATCTTTATGAATTCGCCTCTTCCGGCGCGGCCAGCGTCTATCGATTCTATCGGGAGAAGGAACACCTTGATCCCACCTTCCTTGCGGGCGCAATGGCCAAGAAAATCCTTCCGTTACTAGGAGATCAGGATATCGAATTGAACGATCGCTTCCTGGAAAAGCACCCGATCGTCCGTTCCACGATCCGCTATTACGTTTCCTTGGCAGACGATAAGACCCTTCATTTCGAAACGCGTTATTTCCAAGGCGAAACGGAACTCACCCAAACGGAATTCATAGACCAGAACTCCCATGCGTGGAAACGTTACAACGCGTTTAAGACCGAAGTGGAAAGCTTAGGTCTATCCGAGCAAGGAAACGCAAAAGGGGAAGAATCCGTCGTCGTGTTCCTTAAAAGCGATCTGACCAAACTCCGCGAACTGTGCGAGGTCTATGTCAGCGAAGACCTTCAATCGCGTCATGTATCGTCGATCCCGGATTTCACTTTGCGGACCTCTTCGGGCGAAGACTGGTTCTCGGTGCAACTGTATTCCTCGGGCTATACCGAAGAAGAGCTCTTGGCATTGTATGGCGCTTACCAAAAGAAAAAGAAGTTCGTCCGGTTGCGGGATAATTACATCCTCTTGGATGGCGACGATGAACGGATGCGCCGCTTGGCGGAGACCTATGACGTATCGGAAATCGGTGTGGAGCTCCCGCTTTACCAGGCGCTAAAATTGCCTCAAATCGGGGGTGATATGGATCAACAAGTCCATGATCTTTTGCAGCGTGTTTCCGACTTCTCCTCCTTAGAACTTCCACAATTCCCGCCTGAAATGGAGCCGTTTTTGCGTCCTTATCAGAAAAACGGCGCGAAATTCCTCTATAACCTGTATTGCTTGAACATGTCCGGAATCCTTTCCGATGACATGGGCTTAGGCAAAACGCTGCAATCGTTCGCTTTGTTCTGTTTGATGCAGACCGACCTCCCTATTTTGGTCGTTTGTCCGAAGTCGCTGATCTTCAACTGGCTGGAAGAGCGGAACCGTTGGTATCCAAGTTTGCCCGCGGATGTTTTAATCGGCTCGCCCAAGGAGCGTCAGGCGATGATCGCCTCGATGGCCCAGGCGGGGAAGAAGGTGTACTTCGTTTCCTATGACACGCTTCGTAACGACATCGAGCGCATCAAACAGGTGAAGTTCGCCACGGTCCTTTTGGACGAAGGGCAATACATCGCAAACGCAAAGGCGTTGAAAAGCCGCGCGGTGAAATCCATCCAAGCCAATACGCGTTTCGTCTTAACCGGCACGCCGGTCCAAAACTCTTTGATGGACCTCTGGTCGATCTTCGATTTCTTGCTGCCGGGATATTTCCCGCCCTTAACGAAGTTCCATGAACTCTATGGTGGCCTTGAGTTCGCCTCCGACGAAGCGCGGGCACGGCTGCTTGCCAAAATCAAACCGTTCTTATTGGGACGTAAGAAGAAAGACGTTCTCGCGGAACTTCCAGACAAGGAAAACATCACGATGTCCCTTGCCATGGCCGAGGACCAGCGGAAGGCCTATGAAGTCTATTTGGCCAAAGCGCGCCTTGCGTTAGAAGAAGAGAACCAAAGTAAAATCGCCTTGCTTGCCATGATGACGAGATTACGCCAAATCTGCGTCACGCCATCCTTGTTTTTAGAAGGCTCTTTCAGTTCTGGGAAGATTGATTACTTAATTGATACGTTAAGCGATTTGCATGCTTCGGGGCGGAAGGCGATCGTGTTTTCTAGCTTCGTCGGAGCGTTGAAACTCATCGGGCAACGCTGCAAAGAAGCGGGGCTTGCCTATGAGACGATTACGGGGGATACCGCCGCGAAGATGCGCGTTATCTTGGCCAACCGGTTCAATAAGGAAGACTCCCCCATCGACGTCATGCTCGTCTCGCTCAAAGCCGGCGGCACCGGACTTAACCTCATCGGCGCCGATACCGTGTTCCATCTTGATCCTTGGTGGAACATCGCCGCCGAGACGCAGGCGGAAGACCGCGCGCATCGTATCGGTCAAACACGCAAAGTCACGGTATTCAAATTGGTCGTAAAAGATTCCATCGAAGAAAAGGTCCTTTCGCTTCAGGAGAAGAAAGGACGATTGGTCGATTTGACGAATGAGGCATCGCTTGAAAGCGTCTTAACGGACGAAGACTACCGTTATTTGCTTTCCTGACGCCTTATATAATCCATTTATGTCTTCTTTCGCGGACTCATTACTTGCGTGGTATCACGAACACCGGCGTATTTTGCCCTGGCGCGAAGACCCGACTCCCTATCACGTCTATTTGAGCGAAATCATGCTCCAACAAACCCGGGTTGATACGGTGATCCCGTATTTTGGGCGGTTTTTAAATGCCTATCCGGATTTTGCCTCCTTAGCCCAAGCACCCATTGAGGATGTGTATGCGCTATGGCAGGGGCTTGGCTATTATTCCCGGGCACGAAACCTCCATGCCGCGGCGATCAAAGTGGTGCGGGGTTATGGGGGGACGTTGCCCTCTTCTAAAGAAGGGTTGGTTTCTTTGCCTGGTGTGGGGGATTATGTTTCCTCTGCGATACGAGCCATCGCGTTTAACGAAAAAGAGGTGGCGGTGGATGGGAATTTGCTTCGCGTCTATGCCCGTCTTTGCGCATCCAAAGACGACATTTCCTTGGCGACCACGAAAAAGAAATGCGACGCGTTTTATCGTAGTCGTATCCTCTCGCCCTCGGAGTTCAACCAAGCGCTCATGGATCTAGGCGAACTTGTTTGCCTTCCTAGCGGCGCACCCTTATGCGATCAATGTCCGTTCAAGGATGTCTGCAAAGCGACTCAAGAAGGAAATCCTTTGGATTATCCCGTGAAGAAAAAGAAGACCGACGTAGCGAAAGAAAAGCGCACGGTCCTCTTGGTTTTTGATTCCGACGGAGCGATTTCAATCAGAAAGCGACCCGATCAAGGTTTGCTTGCATCCTTATATGAGTTCCCGAACTTTGAGGGACATTTATCGAAAACGGAAATCTCCCTAGCGCATCCAAACCTTCGTGACGTTACGTTGCTTGGTGATGCGAAACATCGTTTCAGCCATATCTTGTGGGATATGAAAGTGTATCGGGCAAAAGGCGTCATGCCGGGTTTTGAGTCCGTTTGTTTAGAAGAAATAGGACAGCGTTATGCGCTGCCGACGGCATTCCTTAAATTGCTGAAACTACGCAAGGAAAAATAAAACCAGCAAAGCGGGAATGACACCTATTTTTTCGGCTTAATGAGCACGTGATCCCAAAGGATCGAGGCGATGGTTAACGGTACGCCGATGAAGAAGATCGGCCAAAGCATCCAACCGATGTTGTCCCTAAGGAACAGACCTAATGTCAGATAGACCCCCGCCAAAGCGGTCCAAGTAAGCGCGATGACTAGGATCGTACGCCATGAGGATTTCCCCCATAATCCGTTGAACACCAACATGACGATGGCGGAAGCGGGCAACGCCCATACGAAACAAATCCAGCCAATATTGGTCCAAGCCTCGAATCCAATCGCGACTTGCCCCGCGATGAACGCGACGGTCGATAATAGCCACACGGCCATGACGGAAAGGCCGACGATGGCCCATTTATTGGCCACGCGTTCGGTGCGCTTTTCTGGTTCCTTCCCTATGGGAAATTGATGTTCGACCACCAAATAGTCCAGCGATACACCGAAGAAATCGCAAAGTTGTTTCAATACCTCAATATCCGGCAGGGTGTCGCCATGCTCCCATTTCGAAATCGACTTATCGGAATAGTTGAACTTCTCCGCAAGTTCCCCTTGGGTGAGACCGCGGGCTTTGCGAAGTTCGGCGAGATTATGGGCGACGATGAGTTTGATGGGCATGGTTGCAGGCGCTTGCTAAGCGAACAATTTATTGTACCCCAAACTAGCGCGCAGGTATAATTTCGGGCGAAAGGAGGTCTCATCAAAATGTATAGCGACGAGATCATGTCGTCGTCCTTGGCGAAGTTCCTCAATAACTTCGACTACGTGATGATCGACACATGCTCTCTGATGGATGAAGCGTTCGCCCCCTGGATGGATGCGCTTCACAACGCGAAGGAATATCGGAAAAAAGGACAACAGATACTCGTTCCAAGACGCTGCTTCGACGAACTTAAGAAGCATGCACGTCAACGCCACGACGATTCCCGGCGAATCGCCGCCAAACGAGGACTCAAAATTCTCCGCAAAGCCAAATGGTCGAAACTATTGACCGTCACCAAAAAGGATAAAAACGAGAATTTTGCCGATAATGCGATCTATGTAAAAGCATCGAACGACCGCATCAACTACAAGATCTTGGTCATCACCCAAGATCGATCCCTCGCCAGCGACTTACGAACCTTGAACGAACTTAAATCTCAAATGGGCAAGCCCCTTGAGGTTTCCAAGCTCGTCAATGGCGGTCGTTTAGTTCCCAACAAAGGAAGAGAAGATTCACCAGCAGAGCAAAAACGTGGCCACTTTGTGCCCACGGATGTTCATAAAATCCAGGAAGGCAACCCCGTTCAGGAGGTTATTTCCGCCGATGCCCGTTTGTCCGCGGTCATCTCCAACCCCAACTATCCCGAATCCAAGAAAAAGGCCGACGCCTTGGAGCAATTGAAGCGTTTGGAGAAACTCACTCCCTCCGCTTTATCCTCCGTCAAGTTGTTCGTGCCGGAAGCGAAACTTCGGGAAATCGCGCAGGTTCCCGCACCTGCAAAACCCATTGCCAAGCCTACCCCCAAGCCTGCCCCAAAACCTACCCCAGTGGTCAAAGACCGCCTGTGGTATGGCACGGGTAAAACGATGGCGGAGGCCTTCAAAGACTGCGCGAATCACTACAACATCCTCTTCCGCGAGCCGACCATTACCTATTTCCCCGAGGCCCATGGCCCCTTGGATCTCACCACGGCCGATCTTGCGGCCATCGAAGAGATGGGCACGCCCTTGCTTAAGGGTGAGGAGAAGGTGACGTTCACCTATCGCGGCATCACGCTTTCCACCTTGGAGACGCCGGAAAAATTCAAGGCCTGGATCGACGTGAACAACCTGCCAAAAGCAGAGCCCGCCAAGCCCAAGAAAACCGCGAAGAAACCGGTAGAAGCGAAAGAGAAAGCGGAGGCTCCAAAAGAGGAAGCCCCTTCTCCCGAGCCTAAGCCCAAAACGCGTGCGAAAAAAGCTAAACCCATTGCAGAGGAAACGACTCCAGCCCCTACGGAAAAACCCGTAGAAAAGGAACAAACTCCGCAAAAAGCGGTTAAAAAAGCGAAAAAACCCGCGGTGAAGAAAGCGGCAGAACCCGCCGAAACCCCCGCGGAGAAACCCGCTCCAAAAACCCGGAAATCTCCCGTCAAAAAATCCGAGGAACCCGCGGAGGAAAAAGCGCCTGCTAAGCCCAAGAAAACCGTGAAGAAAGCCGCGGAAGCCCCCGCGGAAAACGAAGTGGTGGACGAGGTGCTTGCCAAGGCATTGAAGGCGGACCATCGTATGCGTACCGTCTTGCCGAATCCGAACTACCCGCTTGAGAAGAAAATCGCGGACGTCCACGCCCACATCGAGTTCCTCTCCAGCCTCACGGATGAGCAGCGCAGCAAAGTCGGTTTGGGAATCGATGCCCTCAACGACTGGCTCGCGAAAAACGCATAACCCGCATAAAACGTACATCAAGACGCCGACGCGTAAACGCCGGCGTTTTTGCATACGCGCTATTGTATTTTTTCTTTTGGTCGTTAATATTGCCCGTGACTCAAAGGAGACTACCTATGAAAAAGAGCTTACTCATAATGACCACCTCGCTCCTGCTTGCGGCCTTGACTGCCTGCGGTGGCGAGAATACTCCCAGCGGAACCAGTTCCGGCGCGGGCACTTCGGAAGCGTCTACTTCCATTGACGAGGTCCTCGCCCCGACCAACGACATTTCCTCTAACGTCGGCTTCTCTGCCGGACGCCATGTCTTCCATAATTTCATGGCCGCCAGCAAGGACTACGATGAAGGGCTTTTGACCAACGTTGGCGAACCTTTCTTCCCTTCGTTTGGACACGCCAAACTTCTCGTCGTTCCGGTGATTTATTCCGACAACACCGATACCGCGGAGAAACTTGCCGCTAACAAAGAGACCATGCGCAAGATCTTCTTCGGCGAATCGGAGGAAACGACTTGGGAATCGGTTTCTAGCTATTACTACAAATCCTCGTTCCATCAGCTTCACATCGAAGGCGAAGTGGTGGACCACGTGCAACTAAAGAAGACCTATGCCGAATACACGGGCTCTGGTCTTTCCGCGGTCTATAACGACATCGTCGAGGAAGTCTATGACAAACTCTTCACGATCGAAAACGCTCCGCTAAAGGGCCGTGAAAAAGAATTCGACTCCAATGGCGATGGCGTCATCGATGGCATCTACATGGTTCCGGATTCCCACATCAACCACGAGGATGGTGGATCCCTCGGTTGGGCGTTTACCACTCGCCACGGCTTCAAGAGCAAATTGACGAAGAAGAAGAATCCGCAATGGGCCAACATCGGCACCTATTGCTGGACCTCCATCGACTTTGCGACGGAAACCTTAAGCGATCGTCCCTCTTTGGAAAGACCCGACGCCCACACCTTCATCCACGAAATGGGCCACCAGCTTGGCTTAGCCGACTACTATGACCCCAACACCCAGGGCTCCTCGACCGCCGGCGGCGCGACGATGCAAGACCAGAACATCTGCGACCACGATATCTATTCCAAATACCTCTTTGGCTGGACCGACATGCAAGCTGTAACCTCCGCCAACGAAGAAGCGACCATCCAAATCACCTTGAAGCCGAGCCAGACCTCGGGTCAGGCGTTATTGATCGCCGATGAATGGAACGGATCTGCGCTCGACGAATACCTGCTTCTTGAATACTACACACCCGATGGACTCAATGCCCACGATACCGCGAAGTCCTATGCTTCCAGCGATCAAATCGGTCCCAACGGCGAAGGCATCCGCATTTGGCACGTCGACAAGACCCTCCACGAAGCCCATCTTGGCGAAGTCAACGGCGAAACCGGTGTCTACTTCGACCCCAACCCCGTCAAGAGCCTCAATACTCTCGGCCCGGATTTCGATTACAAATTCCCCGATGATATCAACCCCGAAGACGACGCTCGTTACGATTCCAAGCCGGAACTCAGCGAAGACGACGATTTCTACTACAGCATGACCACGAACAACTCCAAGAACGAGAACGAGTTCTACATTGACAGCGAGTTGAGACTCATGCGTGCCGACCTCGGACAAAAGACCGTCGGCGTCGTCATGACCAAAGATTCGCTCTTCGGCCCTGGCTCCACCTTTGGTGAAGCAGGCGACCCGTTCAAGGACTTCGAGTTCCATAACCCGAGCATCGAACTGGATTACAACTGCACCGACGAGGACTTCCATAACGCGCCGAAGTATCAGTTGCCCTATTCCATCAAAGTCGATTCCATCGCTAACGGCGAAGCCAAGCTCACGCTGACCCGTCGCTAATCCCCATCCCATATCTATTACGGGGGTCGCCATGACCCCCTTATGTTTCCTATGTCAGACCGCGCCAAATACAATCTTGCAAACTGGATCGTCGCCTTTGTCTTCGCGATTGGTTATTTCTGCTTCTTCGTTTTCGTGCCGCGGAACTACTCGTTGCTTGGCTGGGCGGACGCCTTCTTCAAAACCGGCGTCTTGATCTTGCTAACGGGAGGTTTGCAAACGGTCTATTACTTTGGGGCGTTTGAAATGTTCCAATATGGCTTCATGCAGATCTTCCATTACATGCGCCCCAATGCGCAGCCGATGAAACATAAGGATTTCGCCGAATATCGCCAATACCGCGTCGAGAAGAGAAAGAGGGTGCCCTTGCACCCGTGGCCTTGGATTGCGTTTGGAGCGACCTTTGCCCTCCTCTCCTTAATCTTCTACCTTCAAATTCAGCGATAAGATAACGGCCGTCCTCATCGGCGTTTTCCTTTATGCGCATATATCTACATTTATATTTATGGTGCGGGCGAGGATGTAAGCGCATCCGTTTTGGGCGCAGGAATAACGCAAACGGCGTTTTGGTTTTGAATGCGAAAATTGTCATTCAACCTCATCCATGTAAGCGCTTTTTTCACGGTTTTCAAAAATCTTTTCTATCAAAAAAGTCAGTAACCATCGAAAGAATTTGGCATTTTTAAAAATCTTGTGAAAATTATTGACAATCAACTGCCTTGCCTTATCATTCAAACACTCTTGAAAGGAGAACAAATTCATGAAGAAAAATTTAATTCTTCCGCTCGTGCTCTCTGCTTCGGCTCTTTTAGTCGCTAGCTGCGGTGCACCAGCACCCTCCGGATCCAGCAGCAAGGACAGCTCTCAAGAATCATCGGCATCTTCCGCTGAGCCTTCTAGTGAGCCCTCCTCTGAGGTAACTTCGGAGTACGTCCCTGAATATGACGTCGCTGAACTCGTTGAAGCCGCTCCCGACTTCTCCGGTATCAAAGGCGTCCAGGGCGGCGCTTCTGGCGCCACCTCGCTCGTCGGCGAATCGGTCGCGAACAAGACCAAGATCCTCGGCGCGCTTGAAAAGTATGCCGTTGACAATGCGATCACCGGTATGCCTTTGTTCGAAAACGGCGGCTACGTTATGTACAACCCCCGTATCGTGAAGGGCACCGAGAACTACATCACCGGCTATGGCTTCGGCATCATCCGCGAAGGTCGTTTGACCGAAGACCTCTTCGGCGTACCCAAGCCGAACTACTACCACTCCTATGAGGCCAGCGACCCCCAGACCATCAACTATCTTGATAATAAGGGCTCGCAGGTTGGCGACCTCTATGGCAACGCTGCCGCTGCTTACTTCGGCACCAAGATGAACGCGAAGAAGAACGGCTACGACTGGTATGGCGTCCTCTCGAAGAAGGATCGTCCGGTCCTCCTCGACAAGGATGGCAACCCCGCCGCCGATCAAAACGGCACCGGCGACAAGTGGCGTATCTACGTCCGCACCAACGACGAAGGCGTCACCTATCGCACCAAATCCGCTAAAGCGGACCGCGCGGCCTTCGATGGCACCAAGGTCCAACTCCAGGACTACATCGATGCCTTCCGTATCCTCCTCTGCGGCAAATTCGCCTACTATCGTGGCACTGAATTTGCGGGCCAGACCGGTTACTCCGGCATCAAAGGCGCCGCGGCCTACTACAACGCCTCCAAGGATGGCTTAGAAAGCGCTGGTGCCACCAAAGCGTGGGAAAATGTCGGTATCGTCTCCGGCACCGACGAAGAAGGCGATTACATCGACTTCACCCTCCTCGCCCCGACCACCCGCTTCTATGCGATGTACAGCTTGGGCTCCAACCTCTATGCTCCGATCAACATGGACTTCTTCAAGTTGGTCACCGAGAACTTAGAGCACCCCGAGTTCTACGGCTCCTTCAACAGCGACAAGAGCGCGTCCCCGGTCGACAACTTCCTCTCCACCGGCCCGTACATGCTCGAATCGTGGGAAACCGATAAGTCCATCGTCTTCGGACGTAACGACGATTGGTTCGAGGTCAACGGCGAAGTCTACCAGATCCCTGGTATCTACAACGCCATCCTCCCGGCCATCAACACCGATGCCAATGCCGCCATCAAGGAATTCCTCCTCGGCACCATCGACTCCTGCGGTATCCCGACCGACTTCCTCGCGAAGTTCAAAGACGACTCGCGTACCACCTCGGTTCCGGGCGACTCCGTCTTCAAACTCAACCTCAACACCACCACCAAGGAACAGTGGGTCAAGCTCTTCGGCAAAGAGGGCACCATCGCCCAGACCCCCGAGTCCAGCTACTGGGATGTGAAGCCCTGGATGTCCAACAAGGACTTCATCAAAGGCCTCTTCTTCTCGATCGACCGTGACGAATTCGCCACCAAGAACGGCTCCATCTCCTCCATCAACTACTTCTCCTCGAACTATATGTCCGATCCGGAGAACGGTATCTCCTACAACACCACCGATGAGCACGCTGCCGCGCTCACCGATTTCTGGGGATCCACCATCGACAAGGGCGGCTTCAGCTCCGCGCTTGCCGAAGAATCCTTCGACAAAGCCACCAGGGCGTTGCTCGAAGCGGGCACCATCAAAGCCAATCAGGAACTCACCATCGACATCTGGTGGATGTACACCAACCATATCACCCGCTATGGCGAGGACATCGGCAAATACATCCAGGATGCCTTCAATGCCGGCGCTACCGCCAAGGCCAACGAGATCACCCTCAAGGTGAACAACCTCGCGGTCGATGTCTGGTCCGACGTCTACTACAAGCACCTCATGGTTGGCCAATTCGACCTCGGCTTCGGCTCGATCTCCGGCAACTCGCTCGACCCGCTCAACTTCATGGAAGTCTTGAAGAGCGACAACTCCTCCGGCTTCACCCTCAACTGGGGCCCGGATACCTCCGCTCTCAACCTCAACTTCGGTGAGAAGGTTTGGTCCTTCGACACCCTCTGGGCTGCCGCCGACCACGGCGTCGTCACCTACAAAGGTCAGACGCTCCCGCCGGTCATCGTTGAATGGGGCAAAGGCGAATTTGATGAAGACGGCAACCTCGCTGTTACCTTCACCATGACCACCGCCAAGTACTACATGAGCCAGCTCAACGATCCGGATGCCGCCGCGATCGCCGCTCTCTCCGATGACGACTACAGCGTCTCTCTCGACGCCGTCTACATCACCGACTGGAACTTGGCTAAGATCGGCGGTGCCTTCGACAAAGATGGCAACCCGGTCCTCGACGCCGACTACACTGGCTTCATCGAGTCCTTCGACCTCAAGTCCGAAGCCAACGGTGGCAAACTCACCGCGACCTTCGTGTTGACCTATGACCTCCTCGAGTTCTTCGCTGATGGCGAAGCTGGCGCGCATCTCTACTTCGGCGCCGATGTCACCCAGAACATCTTGGGCATCGAATCCGCGTACGAGACTGAAGGCGTCTTCGTCTACCTCGACTCCTCGGCGATGTAATTAGGCTTCAATTCAAAACCTACAAAGGGCTGTCAACCTAAGGTTGACGGCCTTTTTGTTTGCTTTATAATGGTCAAACCCGACAAGGAGTTTTTGCTTTTTTGTCGTCAACGAAAGAAGGAGGTTTGAATCGATGGTTAAATATACGATCCAACGTCTCATTCTGGCAGTGGTCACCGCATTCATTATTCTTACGGCGACCTTCTTCCTCTTGAAGACGTTGCCCTTTGAAAAACCTATCGGAACCCAAGAAGCCATGTATGCGTTCTACATGAACCAGGTTCGCCTTGGCTACCAAGTAGACTTACCGTCACTGGATGAAAGCATGGGCGAGTGCTTATGGACGTTCACCGATAGCGCGAAAGTGACCCACAATTTCTATTTGAAGAGCTCCGCGGAACAATACGTGACGTGGATCAGCGGGCTTTTCAACGGGTTCAACTGGGGCGTCTCCACCTTCATTTCGCCAAACGTCGACGCCATGGTCATCATCGGCGAACGTCTGCCGACGACCATCAAGGTCAATATCTGGCCGGCTTTGATCTCCGTACCTCTTGGCATTGGCCTTGGCATTTGGGCCGCTTTGAAGAAAAACAAAATGACCGACCACATCATTTCCACGGCGGTCATGATCTTCATCTCGGTTCCGTCCTTCATCGTCATTACGTTATTGATGTTGTGGTTCTGCTACAACACGCGGTGGCTACCATCGCAATGGCCCTCCCAAAACGCCGATTCGCTCGAGCGTTTTAAGGGATACATCATCCCGACAATGGCCCTCTCCTTCGGCTCGATCTGCGGCTATTGCCGTTTCACCCGTGCCGAACTTACCGAGGTCATGTCGAGCGACTTCCTCCTTTTGGCCCGCACCAAAGGCCTCACGCGTTCGCAAGCCATCGTCCGTCACGCCTTGAAGAACGCCTTCGTTCCGATCCTTCCTTCGATCCTTGCCGAGATCATCTCGCTTTTAAGCGGCGCCATGATCTTGGAGCAACTCTATGGCATCCCTGGCGTTGGTAAACTCTACGTCACCGCCTTGAACCAAAAAGACTACAACGTCCTTATGGCCGACATGGGTTTCTACACCCTCATCGGTTTGATCTCGGGCGTCTTCCTTGATCTTTCGTACGGATTCATCGATCCGCGTATTCGCATGGGGGCTAGAAAATAATGGAAAACAAACAATTTTCTTACGTCGACTCCCAGGGCTTCAGCCACGACATCGTTCTCAACGAGCGTGATTTTGAGCTCGTCCAGCGCGACGCGATCATCACGGACCAAAAGATCCAAACCAAACCCACAACCTTCTTTAAGGACGCGCTTCGCCGCTTCCGCAAAAATAAATCCTCCGTCGCCGGCGCGGTGATCTTGGGTGTCTTGCTCGCCCTTACGGTCGTCTTGCCGCTAGCGATTCCTTATGACGTCGATACGCCTCACCCATCCGAGACCTTACTCGCTCCGAAACTTTTCGAAGCCGGCGCAGGCTGGTGGGATGGCGGCAAGAACTACGACGACGTCGTTCTTAAAATCGACTGGGATCGGTATGACAAAGACGGCACGATCATCGGCGGTCCGACTGAATTCGATATGAGTTTGGTCATCGGTGGCCAAGATGGTGTCAAATACAATCCGCTTGCCTACACAGATGCGGTCAATACCTACGCCCACGGCGGCTATGCCCGTATCAACGCGCCTTATCGCGGCCCGACCACCGCGCCCCTCGAGCTCCACTCCTGGGATGGCGTGAGCTTCGACTTCAACGACGAAGCCACCAACTACACCGTGTCGATCGATGCGGTGGACCCGACCGTTGGCGAACTCTCTTCCTTCTGGAACTATGGTGCCCCCGTCGGCTATGACGTGCGCTTCCAGTGGAGCGACCTCTTTGGTAGCGACTATGCCGTCGTCTTGGCCGAAAACGTTACGGAATTCGGTAAGAAGACCTTCTCCTTCAACGATAAGATCGACGAGATCCGTACCAAGATCATGCTCGATCCGATCGCGACCGACTATAGCCTCGACGGCACGATCAACAAGCCTTATCTCGTCGTCGCCGCCCATAACGCGGAAGACAAAGGCGCGAGCGTGAATAACCTCATCCTCTCGACCGTCGAAATCAAGAGCGATGACCCGGAGCAAGCGGAAGAACTCGCGAACCTCTCCATTTTGGACGCGAACAAATCCCTCTCCATTCCGCGCGTCGACGGCAAGGGTCGCGAGCAGAAATATTTCTGGTCCGTCCTTAACGGTAACCTCAACCTCTTCCACGCGAAGATCGTCTCGGGCAGCTATCGCATCGACACCTACTTACAGAAATACGGCATCCAGCAGATGACCTTTAAGCCATCGGAACTCCGCGCCTGGACCAATAACGGCTGGATCTCTTCCGACCTAAGTATCCTCGACCGCTTCCCCACGATGGATCCGAGCGAGCTCAAAGGCGCCGCGGAAGCCTATGCGGCCTCCATTAAGGTCGTCAACGAACACTACTCGCCTTTGGTCGTGGACGCCGATCACCCCACCGTTGGTGCCTATGACTGGTCGGGCGACACCCGTGCGCTTACCGTCACGGCCTATGCCACAAAGTGGAAAGTCCTTTATCCGGGCACCGATTCCTGCCCGAAGTTCCTCTTTGGCACCGATGATTCGGGCAAAGACATGGTCAAATATGTCTTCTCGGGTCTTCGCACCTCGCTTCTCCTTGGCGTATTGACCTTCTTGGTCAACTTCTCCATCGGCTTGGTCTATGGCGCCATCGCCGGTTACTTCGGCGGATGGACCGACATCTTGATGGAACGCTTCACCGACATCCTCGGCGGCGTGCCTTGGATCGTCGTCATGACCTTGTTCATCGTCTTGATGGGCAATACGTTCTGGGTCTTCGCCCTCGCGTTATGTATGACCGGCTGGATCGGCACGAGTTCGCTCACGCGTACCCAGTTCTACCGTTTCAAGAGCCGCGAGTACATCCTCGCCGCCCGTACCTTGGGCGCAAGCGACGGTCGACTCATCTTCCGCCACATCTTGCCCAACGCCGTCGGTACCATCGTGACCTCCTCGGTCCTCATGATCCCGACCGTCATCTTCTCCGAAGCGACCTTGGCCTACTTGAACCTCGATCTTCAGGGCGTGGCGAGCTTTGGCCGCATCCTCTCGGACAACCAGGCTCAAATCCAGAGCAATCCCCATTTGATTTTGTTCCCCAGCGCGGTCATGGCGTTGATCATGATTTCGTTCAACTTGTTCGGGAACGGGTTACGCGACGCGTTTAACCCCTCGTTGAAAGGAGGCGAATAACCATGGCAGTTAAATTAACCAAAGGCCAAGTCGCCTTAATTGAAGAAAGCGAGAAGAAGGAGAAGGATACGGCCATCTCGGTCCGCAACCTCTCCATCTCCTTCCGCACCGACAACGGTAAGGTTCAGGCCGTCCGTGGCGTTTCCTTCGACCTCAATCGCGGCGAGACGCTCTGCATCGTCGGCGAGTCCGGCTCGGGCAAATCCGTTACCTCCAAAGCCATTATGGGCATCCTCTCGCCCAACGCCATCGTCGAAGGCGGCGAGATCATCTATGAAGGCGAGGACTTATTAAAGGTCTCCGAGGAAGAGTTCCACCGTATCCGCGGACATAAGATCGGCATGATCTTCCAGGATCCGCTCTCTTCGTTGAACCCCATCGTCAAAATCGGCAAGCAGATCATCGAGACGATGCTCATCAACTCCAACCAGTTGAAGAACCATTACAAAGAGCTCATCTCGAAGGAACTCGTCGACTATAAGAACCTTTCCGCCGTCCGTAATGCGGACATCACGAAGGCCCAAAACGACCTCAACCTCGTGAAGTCCAATTGCGCCAAAGCGGAAAACGCCATCCTTCAGAAGATCGATGACGCGAAGGCCCAAAAAGACGCCGCCCATGTCGAAGAGTTCAAGAAGGAACTCGCGGATTTAAAGTCCGCCAACAAGGCCAAGATCGCCGAAGCCACCGCGAACTTCAAGCAGCGTCGCGACGCGGCCAAAGCCGCCTATGCCAAAGACGCGCCGGGCTTAAAGGCCGCCTTGAACAAGAGAAAGAAGGAAGCGCGCGAAGAAAACGCCCGCTACGCCGAAGGCCTCCGCGCCGAACGCGATGGCAAACTAGAGGAAGTCAAGGCCAAGCGCGAAGCCCTCAAGCTTCCGCAAGAGCAAATCGACAACATCCTCCGTTGCAACGCCGCCATCCGCGCCGAGAACCGTGCCTTCAAGTTCAAATTCGTCCTCTTCTATTTCTTCAACAAGAGGAAGCAAGCCCTCCGTGCCCGTCACGAGGAAGCGCTTCGCGCCTTGAACGAGGAACGTTCCAAATACGCCGCGGAAGTGGACGCCTTGGACGAAGAGGAGCGTCTGATCCGCGAGGATTACGCCTTCCATATCCGCATCACCAAAGCCATGGCCCGCAAAAAGGCCATCGAGGTCATGCGCGAAGTCGGTATCCCACAGCCGGAAAAGCGTTTCTACCAGTATCCGTTTGAGTTCTCCGGCGGTATGCGTCAGCGTATCGTCATCGCCATCGCCCTCATCGCCGAACCCGACATCCTCATCTGCGACGAGCCGACGACCGCTTTGGACGTCACCATCCAAGCCCAGATCTTGGAGCTCATCAACCGCCTCAAAGCCAAACACAACATGTCGGTCATCTTCATCACGCACGACCTTGGCGTCGTCGCCAACATGGCCGACCGCGTCGCGGTTATGTACGCGGGCAAAATCTGCGAATACGGTACCGAGAAAGAAATCTTCTTCGATCCGCGTCACCCGTATACCTGGGCGTTGCTCTCGTCCATCCCCGACATCGACTCCAAGGAGCGCTTAGAAGCCATTCCAGGCACTCCGCCGGACATGATTTACCCGCCCGAAGGCGATGCGTTCGCGCTCCGCAACCGCTACGCCCTCGCGGTCGACTTCAAGTATCAGCCGCCGTTCTTCAAGATTTCGGAGACGCACTATGCGGCCACTTGGCTTGAATACGAAGGCGCGCCGGACATCGAACCGCCCGCCATCGTGAGCACGCGTATTTATAACGCACTGAAGGAAGAGGAGGAAAAGATCCATGCCGAAGAATAATTCCACCAAAAAGCCTGCATCTCCCCTCCCTACCGAAGCGGAGATCGAGTCCTCCAACCGTTCCAAACCGGTCGAGGAATTTGACCGTCCCGCCAACGAGGAACTTCTCGCTGCCAACGAATCCCCCACGGGCGCCGAAGACAACGAACGCTTCGAGCACCACGAAGGGACCTACGTCATGTCCCACGAGGAAATCAACGACCTCGAGGAGAAGCAGTCCCTTGCCACGCGCTGCAAACAATACTTTGCCCACAAAGGCGAAGTGGCCCGTGCCCGCAAGACCATCGGCGAGAGGAAGAAAGCCTGCAAAGAGAACCCTTCCGAAGAGAACCAGAAAGCCTTGGAGGAAAGCCGCGTCGCTTATGCTAAGCTCACCGACTCCGAGGACGTCCTCGCCGCGAAGGAAATGCGCGCCGAAAAGCGCAAAGCCCTTTTCGAGGCGAAAGCCGCGCTCCGTCAGGCTCAGCTATCCAAAGACCAAGCCGCCATCAACCACGCGACCGTCGAACTCGATAAGGCCGAACTTGAAAAAGGCCACGCCGATAGCGCCTACGTCACCGCCAAAAGCGATGCCTCGCTCCGCCATTCCCGCATCAAGCAGAAGCCGGAACTCCGCGAGAACAACGTCATGCTCTCCGTACGTCACCTCAAGATGTACTTCAAACTCGGTTCTTGGCCCGATTTCGTCAAGCTCAAAGCCGTCCATGACGTGAGCTTCGACGTCAAAGAAGGCGAGACGTTTGGCATCGTCGGTGAGTCGGGCTGTGGTAAGTCCACGACCGGTCGCTCGATCATGCACTTATACAACATCACCTCGGGCTCCATCTATTACCGTGGCTACCGCATCGGTGCCGGCGATCGCTGGAACCGCAAGGAAATCAAATATTCGCGCATCCACGCCAACCAAGCCATCCGCGCCATCCTCGAAGAAGAGAAGAAGGCGTGCGAAGGATTAAGCGAGGAAGAGGCGAAGAAAATCCACGAGGCTAACGCCGCCAAAATCGCCGAGATCCGCGACCGCGACAACCGCGTCCGCGCCGAACAACGCGCCAAGATCCGCAAGATCCATTACGACGCCAAGCATCCTTCCAAGCGCTTGATGTCGGAAATCCAGATGATCTTCCAGGACCCCGTCGACTCCCTCGACCCCCGTATGACCGTCGAAGACATCATTCAGGAAGGTTTGCGCATCCAAGGTCACCATAACCGCCGCGCCAACCACGAGAAGACCGTCGAGATCTTGAAGAAGGTCGGCCTTGTCCCTGAGCACGCTTCGCGTTACCCCCACGAATTCTCGGGTGGTCAGCGTCAGCGTATCGGCATCGCCCGTGCGCTCATCATGAATCCGCGTTTGCTCATCTGCGACGAACCGATCTCCGCGCTCGACGTATCCATCCGCGCGCAGGTCATCAACTTGCTCAACGAGCTAAAGGAAGACATGGGCTTAACGATGATCTTCATCGCCCACGACCTTTCCACCGTCAAATACTTCTGCGACCGTATCGCGGTTATGTACTACGGCAACCTGGTCGAGCTCACCACCTCGGACGAACTCTTCAAGCATCCGTTGCATCCCTACACCAAATCCTTGCTCTCGGCCATTCCTCAGCCGAACCCCTTCCTCGAAAAGCGCAGGGAGAGGATCGTCTACGACCAGTTCAAGGCCCACGACTATTCGAAGCAGAAGCCGCGTCTTCAAGAGATTCTCCCGGGACACTTCATCTTGGCTAACGATGCCGAAATGGAGAAATACCGCGAGGAAATCGCAAACCTCGATTCCGGCAAGACCGTCATGAAAAACGGTGTTGCGGTCGAGAGCGAAAAGCCGCGCAAAGCCAAAAAGAAAGCGGAGTAACCACACTCCGCTTTTCCTTTCCTTTTAGCAAAACAAAGCGAGTTTTGCCGCGATTTTTTCGATTATTTCGCGGATATTTGCAGGAAATTCGTAAGGGTAGGGGAGATCGATATCCAAGATGGCAAAGGGTTGATCGCCCCTTTTCATTGGGACGCAGATTTCGCTTTTCGCGCTCGAATCGCAACAGATGTAATTGGGGTGCTTGGTGACATCGGGAACGACCATCGTTTCGTTTTTGATAAAGCACTCCCCAACGACGCCTTTGCCATAGGCGATTTCCTCGCAAGCCGGGGTGCCTTGGAACGAGCCAAGGATCAATTCATCGCCTTCATCAAGGTATAGGCCAACCCAGGACTTTTCGCCAAGGCATTGGTGGAGCAAGGACAAAGCATTACCTAGATGGGCGTGTTTTAGCTTTGGGTTTCGATCCATTCCTTCTAAGGCGAGGAGGACGCTTTCAAGTTCTTCATAAAAGGGGTGATTTTCCATGCCACCATTATGGCAAGAGAAATCTTTTTGACAAATGTTGCGCACTTTTGGCGAAAACTTGCCTATAGGTATAGTGAGGAGGCAATGAAAAAAGACGTGAAGGAAGTATTTGCCTATGGTTAGGACCCCTTATATAATAAGGCGCTCCATGAAGGCACATATGGAGCGCACAAACTCTTATGGTCGCATAGTTCCCAACTAAGGCGATCCAAAGACCGAAATTAGGAGGTGCAAGAATCATGGGAAAATACGAAATCATGTACATCCTTGTCCCGACTCTCGAAGAAGAGGCGCGCAAGGCTGAGATCGAGAAACTCCATGGCATCCTCACCGAGCAGAAATGCCAAGTGAAGAACGTCAACGAATGGGGTCTCCGTGAATTCGCCTACCCGATGAAGAAACTCAACAAAGGCTACTACGTCGTGATCAAAGTCTCGGCGGAACCTGCCGGCCTCAACGAGTTCTCCCGTCTGGCGAAGCTTGATAACAACGTCGTTCGTTTCCTCATCACAGTCGACAAAGACTAATCCATAAGGAGGATTTCATCGATGCTTAATGTCATCACTCTCGTGGGGCGCTTGACCCGCGACCCCGAACTTCGTAGGGCCAATTCCGGAACCAGCATTGGAGCCTTCACCATTGCCTGCGACGATGGAAGAAAGGGCCCGAACGGAGAAAAACAAACCTTGTTCATGGACTGCAACGTCTTCGGACCGCAGGCCGACACCCTCAACAAATTCTGGCGTAAAGGTAACCTCATCGCCGTCTATGGCCGCTTGGTGTCCCGCAAATACACCAACGCGCAGGGCGTCAACGTCACCGCATATTCCATCAACTGCGACCGTATCGAATTCGTCGAATCCGCGGCGAAGCAGAACGGTGCCAGCGCGGAGATGCCCGTGGACAATGGCTATTCTTCTCAGGTCAACCCCGTCAGCGATAAGCAGAACTTAGAGACGTACGACACTACCGACGACGAGCTCCCGTTCTAATCGCGACAGAAAGGAACTAACAATGGCTTTCAAAAAGATGCATTCCCGTCGCAAGGTTTGCTACTTCACGAAGAACCACATCAAATACATCGACTACAAGGATGTGGAAACCCTTCAGAGGTTCATCTCTCCCGACGGTAAGATTACCCCGCGTTCCGTCACCGGCACCAGCGCTAAGTATCAGCGCCAGCTCGCCGTTGCGGTCAAGAACGCTCGCTTCATGGGCTTACTCCCTGAGGTGAAGTAATCTCCGATTGTTGTCGCAGGACGAACCCGATTCTCCGATTCAGGACAAACCGGATTCACCCCGACGACGAAGCAACAAACCAACAAGACCGTCCCACGTGGGCGGTTTTCCTTATGTTTCTTCTCGTGTTAGTTGTATGATTTGTTTGGGAATGATGTCTCCCATCTAGAAATAGAGAACCGCAACGAAGTGCTGATGACGTCTATGGCTTGTTTTGTCATAGAAATCAGCACTTTTGTTTCTATGGCAGATGGGAGGTGCCAATGAATATATTTCTATCTCTATTTATCATTTTCGGCGGTGGGGTCCTCGGCGGGTATTTATTTGAGAAGATTAAACTCCCCAAACTGGTGTGGTATATCATCCTCGGAATTCTTATTGGACCATCTGTATTCAATATCATCGATGACACGTTACTATCGATTTCGTCTCATCTAAGGCAAATTGCTTTGGTCATCATATTGACCAGGTCAGGCCTGTCTTTGGATATTAAGAGCCTAAAGATAATAGGACGACCTGCGATATTGATGTGCTTTTTACCCGCTTGTTTTGAAATTGCTGGCATCACGATATTTGGCCCAATGCTCCTTGGGATATCCTATTTCGAAGCCTTGCTTCTTGGCTCGGTCTTGGCGGCCGTTTCGCCGGCGGTAGTGGTTCCGAGGATGATTCGACTGATGGAAGAAGGATATGGAAAACAACACTGCGTGCCCGAGCTTGTGATGGCGGGGGCATCTTGTGACGATATCTTTGTAATCGTCCTTTTCTATTCGTTCAAAAACCTGGTTGCGACGTCCACGTTTGATGCGTGGAGCGTTGGACAAATCCCCATTTCGATTGTTTCTGGCGTCATTTTGGGTATCGGAGTAGGCTTCTTGATGGTTTTAGCCATCCGATATATGAAGCTAAACAGAATCGTCCGTGTCATTTTGATGCTCGGTCTCTCCTTCGGGATGCTCGCCCTTGAGAATGTCTTGAAACCGTATTTCAGCGTTTCGTCTCTATTAGCCATAATCGTTATGGCGTTTGTGGTGGGTATCTTTAAAAAGGAGGAAGCGAAGGAGATGCAGAAGTCCTATAACGGCTTATGGCAAGGTTTTGAAATTCTATTGTTCGCTCTCGTTGGCGTTGCGGTCGATGTTCGTTACGCTTTTTCAAAAGAAGGGGCAATCATCGTTGGGCTGGTCTTCATTGCATTGGTATTTAGGAGTTTAGGCGTGCTTTGTTCCGTAATCGCAACGAAATTCACTTGGAAGGAAAAACTATATATCGTCATTTCTTATCTCCCTAAGGCGACCGTTCAAGCATCGATTGGGGCGATTGCTTTGTCCGAAGGCCTTGCTTGCGGCACGTTGGTGCTAACCGCGGCGGTGGTGTCAATATTGATAACCGCTCCATTGGGTGCAATATTGATGGATAGCCTGAAAAACAAATTGCTGATGAAGGATGGGTAATTCGTCCTTTTTTGGAGAATTGTCGTCGTCATGGGACACTTGTTGTGTCAGGACGAGAGCAATTTCCCCATTCATACGAAGATCGTTCTCTCCGAAACACGAAGCGAAACGCGAATTAGACCGCCCCTCGTGGGCGGTTTTTTCATGTCCGTCCTCGTCCTGGATCTACTTAGAACCATCGTCGAAGCTACTTTATATATTTATATATAACTCATTCTAACTAACCCCGGTCGGCCCACGTCGAGCGATCGTCCTTCTGGCTGGCAAATTGTTAGGCGTCGTCCGAATCGCGTCCCACGGCTCGAATATGGGCTTCGACGGAGAGAGCGAAGTTCGTCCTTTCGGAGAGAATTGGCGTCGTCATGGGACAATTGTTCTGTCGTAGGACGAACCCGATTCTCCAATTTAGGACAAACCGGATTCACCCCGACGACGAAGCAACAAACCAATAAGACCGTCCCATGTGGGCGGTTTTTAATCAGAGAAAATGGCAATAACTATTTATATAACTTGTCAAAATGGCAATAAACATATTAAGATATTGCCATGGTATTAAAGGATTTAAGATTACGCTGCGGAATCACTCAGCCCGCCGCCGCAAAACTTGTTGGCATCCCTTTCCGGACTTATTGCCGTTATGAGGCGGACGAAGCTTACAAAGACTCATTTAAATACGCTCAAATTGTGAAGATACTCGAGGATTATCTAAAAGATAAGGTTTTGTCTTTGGATGAAATCCGAGCCGCCGTTTCTTCCTCGTGCAGCAATTACCCGGTAAATGCCTGTTACTTGTTTGGCAGTTATGCGAAGGGCAAGGCCACAAAAGACAGTGATGTAGACTTGATGCTGGTTTCAACGGTGGAAGGCATTGAGTATTATGAACTTCTCGGACTTCTTGAGGAAAATCTAGGGAAGAAGGTCGATTTGATTCGCTTAGAAACGGCCATCCAGAATGTCAAATTGATGAATGAAATTCTGAAGGACGGGGTGAAGATTTATGGATAATGTGAAAAATGATATCTACTTCGCGAAAAGAATCCTGAAAAACATCGAGGTTCTTTCTCGTTATCTTAAAGATAAGTCGCAAGATGACCTGCTGAATGATGGCTTTCTATGCGATGCCATTGAGAACCGGTTTACGAAGCTTTCGGAAGACGCTTCGAAACTTTCCAAGCCCTTCAAAGAATCCCTGCCGACAATCCCATGGACGGCGATCTATTCGATTCGCAATCGGATTTGCCACGATTACGATGTCGTAGACGCGCCCACCTTATATAAGACGGTCAAAATATCTTTTCCCAAATTCCGCGATGACCTTCTTGGCAAACTTCCTTGCCATTTCATGACGCTGTACCAGGAACCCTTTCTTGCTATTGCGGAAGGATGGAAGACAGTCGAAATGAGATTAAACGACGAAAAGAGGCGTTTGCTGAAGATAGGTGATCTCATCGTTTTTGCGAACAAAGACACCGAAGAAAGGGCCATCGTGGAAATCGATGATCTTAAGCCATTCCTCTCTTTTGACGAACTCTACGCATCCTATCCCAAGCGGGCAATTGGCTATCGAAACGATGAAAAGCCTGACCCGCGCGATATGCTTGAGTACTATCGAAAAGAAGATATTCGCAAATGGGGCACTTTAGCCATTTGCATCAAGTTGTATTGAATTTGTCATCTCACGTCGCGCGATATCGATTCGAGCGATCGAAAATAGCCGTCACCGATACCGAGCCCCACGGGTCGAATATGGGCTTCGTCGGAGAGAGCGGAGTTTGTTCTTTTTCGGAGAATTGGCGTCGTCATGGGACATTTGTTCTCAGGCTCTCGTCCTCATCCCGGATGGGCGAAGGATTCGTAACTTGGGTACAATGGCAAACGCAAACACATCAGGCGTCTCGAAAGAGGCGTCTTTTGTATTTATAAACAAAGGCAGTCCTCAGACCCGATGCTCATGCCGCGCGAATGGAAACGGAAGCGGGGGATTTGCAAAGATTTCCTCGCTTTTTCTTTACGCATAAGGCGCGCAAAAAGGGAACTTTGGCACCCCCCAAAAAGTATCTTGTTGACAAGGACAAAACAGCGACTATCATTAGCGTCGATCGAATAGAGGAGCGCTACAGAAGAGTAGCTTCGTCCCATTAGGCAAAGCGGGGCAAAGCGAAAGGCAAGAGCGCCGAAACCCTCGCTAGCGCCTACTAGCGTCGAGTTGGGACAAGAGGAAATACCCCTTGGACTCTCCCAGGTGTAAAGACTTGGGTTGGCACTATTGATGCTAGCGGGCTTCCTAAGCCTTGATCGCATTGGTATATAGCCATCGATCAGGCAAAGGAGGTTTTCTTTATGAAACCACGTTTTTTGAGGTCTTTGACCTTACTTGCAGGGGCCGCCAGCCTGCTTTCTTCCTGCGGCAATTCGCACCAAGATTCCAATAAGATTCGCATTGGTCTTGAATGTGCTTATATTCCCTTTAATTGGGTCAGCGATTCCGGGGCAAACGATTTTACATTGCCCATTGCCAATCACGCCGGCTCCTATGCCGATGGCTATGACATCCAAATCGCCAAGCGGTTGTCCAAAGAACTTGGCAAAGAAGTCGAAATCGTCCAAACCAAATGGGAATCCCTCATCACCGACTTGCAGATGAATTCGATCGATGCGATCATCGCTGGCATGACCGATACGGAGACACGCCGCCTCCAAATTTCCTTCACCGACGAGTATTATCGTTCTGAACTTGTGTTGGTGACTTCCGCTTCGGTAGCAAGCCGTTACGAAGGAACCGTCTCGGTCGAAGAATTCGGCGCATTGGTAAGTGGGCAAAACATCGTATCCCAAATCGCCACGGTCACCGATGATGTGATTGATACGTTTGCTAGCGAATATGGGGCGAGGCACGTTACCCCGGTAGCCACGTTTGCTTTGGCCGCCCAAGACGTCATCAACGGTTCGGCCTTTGCCATGACCGCCGAGCTTCCGGTGGCCACATCGATTTGCGGTAAGCTAAATGGACTTGGCATCGTCCATTTCGACCAAGAGGTCTTAGGGGAAGCAAAAAGCGAACTAGGCGTCAGTATCGGCGTTAGAAAAAACGATGAGCAACTCCGCAACGATATCAATGGCGTGCTAGCGAAAATCTCTACCAAAGAGCGCGAAGAACTCATGGCCGCTAGCGTCTCACGTAGTGGAGGGGCGCAATGAATTTAGGCCAAGATATCGCTCGGTTACTAGGATCATATTGGCAACAATTCCTCCTTGGTCTAGCAGGGACCTTTGTCTTATCGGTGGTCGGTACGGGGGTAGGATTATTGCTTGGTATCTTTCTTGCTCTCGGCAAGAAGATTCGACCTAGGTCAGATGATCTTTGGATCATAAAGGCCTTCAAATACATTCTCAAAGGTTTTAGCGTCGCCTATAGCGCCGTGATTCGTGGCACACCCATGATGGTGCAAGCCCTCCTATTCAAATATGGCTGCATGGCCCTTGGTCTTAACTGGAATAACGTTTTACCTGGCATCGATGTCTTTAATGGCTGGATGGTCGCCGGTTTAATCGTCATTACCCTCAATACCACCGCCTATATGGGCGAAGTGGTGCTATCGGGATTAAATGGCGTGGACAAAGGCCAAACCGAAGGCGCCCGTTCTTTGGGGTTATCATCGAGCCAAACGCTATGGTCGGTGGTGTTGCCCCAAGCCTTACGAAACGCCATTCCAACCATTGGCAACGAATGGATCGTAAATATCAAAGACTCCTCGGTGCTGAATGTCATTGGCGTGGCCGAACTGTATTTTGCCGCCTATAACGCTGCCAATGATTCCTATGCCTTTATGGCGTCGTACCTCATTATCGCCGTGATCTATCTCTTACTCACCTTGCTTTCCAACTTGGTCTTAAAGCTCATCGGCGTCAAATTGGAAGGAAAGCATCTCTTCCGCTTTCACCATGGTAGGAGGTCTTTAGCATGAGTATCTTAGAAGTAAAAAACCTCAAGAAATCCTTTGATGGGGAAAGCGTACTCAAAGATATCTCCTTTACCTTAGAAAAAGGGGAATGCCTTGTGATTCTAGGCAATTCGGGTTCGGGGAAATCGACGTGTCTTCGCTGTATCAACTTATTGGAGCGTCCCGATGAAGGAGAGATTCTCTTCCGAGGCGAAAATATTTTGGGGCGGGGCGTGGATGAAAACAAGGTACGTTCCCGTATCAATATGGTGTTTCAATCCTTTAACCTCTTCGCCAATATGAACGTTTTGGATAATTGCATGATCGCGCAGCGCAAGGTCCTTCATCGTAGCAAAGAAGAGGCAAAGGCCATTGCATTGAATAACCTTTCTAAAGTTGGGCTGTTGGATAAGGCCGATGCCTTCCCTTCCTCCCTTAGTGGCGGCCAAAAGCAACGCGTCGCCATTGCGCGTTCTTTATGCATGAATCCCGAGATTTTGCTTTTCGATGAACCCACGAGCGCCCTGGATCCCATGATGGTAAGCGAGGTCTGTAACGTCATGGTAAAGCTACGGGAAGAGGGAGTCACGATGATTCTGGTCACCCATCAAATCGAGTTTGCCAAAAAGATTTCGTCCAAGACGCTTTTCCTCTATTCCGGGGAAGTGGATTGCCTAGGAAAAACAAGCGAAGTCTTTACTTCGCCAAGTCCGAAATTCGCGGAATTCTTAGCTGTGGAAGATGCCTAATTTAGTATCGATTATTTCCAATTTGCAAGGATTTTGGCGATTTCTTGAAACAAATTCACTTCGCTAGAAAAGTCGTGGTGGTCCGGACGGTCGATGTCGAGCGATCTCGTCGCGTATAGCGAAATACCATTCGTCGTCGATTCCGATCCCACGGGCCGAATGTGGCTTCGTCGGAGAGAGCGGAGTTTGTTCTTTTTCGGAGAATTGGCGTCGTCATGGGACAGCTCATGCCGCGCGAATGGAAAAGGAAGCGGGGAAGCGTTCGTGAAGGCCGTCGACGAGTACATAGCCTGGTACAACGGGACGAGGATCAGGTACCAGAAGTGCATGAAAAAACGGATGTCGCCTCAGGCCTGCTTCGAGGCAAGCGTCGGTGGACATCCATGCGGGGCATCGTTATGATGGTTTCAATTCGGTCCAGCAAATTGGGTACGCATCAGACACTACCAACTTTTTTTATTGGTGACTTTGCCGTTGTTGTAATCTTTGCTAAATCCGTGCGAACCATCGTGATGGGTGGACGTAACGTTTGTTAATCTACCCGATTTATCACGTGTAGTGGAATACGATCCTGATGAATTAGTCCAAGTTCTTGAACCGTTGCTGTTTGTTTTGAATGGCATTATTTTTCTCCTTACTAATATTATTACACCTTTTTATGGTACTTCTTTGTGACAGTGTGTCAGAACGGAACCGATTCTCTTCCGAACACAAAGCAGCAAACCAACAAGACCGTCCACCGTGGGCGGCTTCCTTTTTCCCGATCCTTTGACAGAGTTGCGCAAAAAATAATGCGCATATAAAATTTCGTTATGAATAAACTAAGAAAGAAAAGAAAAGAGCTAGGCATAACCCAAATGCAAGCCGCGCATGCTTGCGGAGTCTCGCGACGCACCTATCAAACCTATGAAGAGACCGACAATTTAAACGGCACTTACGATGAATTGATTCGGAAACTTGACGAAATGGGGGTCTTGGATGGAAGCAACTACATCTCCAACCCCAAATTCATTCGCCTCGTGTGCAACTCTTTGTTTAAAGAAGAGTATCCCGAAATCGAATGCGCGTATTTGTTTGGGAGCTATGCGCGGAGTAAGGCGACCGGAAATAGCGATATCGATATCCTGGTGGTTTGCCCTCCCATGGGCATGAGGTTTTATGAAATTGCGACCAAGTTGGAAGAACAATTGCACAAATCGGTCGACCTTCATACCCATCGAGAACTTCTGGGAAACGAAACGCTGCTGACGGAAGTGTTGAAGGAGGGGATAAAGATATATGGATGACAAGAGCTTTTTGAGAGTTAACCAGGTCCTTAAACATATCGATCAAGTGCTGAACGACACCAACGGCATGACGCTAGAGGAGCTAAGACGATCCGATTTGCTTTTGCGGGCCACTTGTTTTTCCATCGCTCAAATCGGCGAAGCGATGAATCAGTTGGAAAAGTCTTTGGGATCGAAGTATTGGAACCTCCCTTGGGTCGGCGCTAGACGAATGAGAAACGTCATCGTTCACGATTACGGAAGCGCCGACGTTGAGCAAATATACTCGACAATCCACGAAGACCTACCGAGTCTGAGGATAGCCTTTTTAGCCATTAAAAACGACATATCGCATCAAACGATAGAAACGGAACGCCTGGTTCTTAGAAAAGTAAAACGCGACGATGCCGAAGCGATGTTCCGCAATTGGGCGAGCGACCCGGAAGTCACGAAATACCTTACGTGGTTACCTCACGAGAGCATTCAAACGACTAAGGCAATCGTCCAAGCGTGGATCAAAGAAGAAAGCGACCCAAAAACGTTTCGATATATGATCACGATAAAAGGCAGCGATGAGCCCATAGGTTCAATCGATGTCGTCGATTACGTCGAAGGCGCACCGGAAATCGGATACTGTTTATCGCGCATACATTGGGGCAAAGGCTATATGACCGAGGCCTGCAAAGCGTTTTCTGACTATCTTTTCGACATCGGTTTCCATGCGATTGTCATAGAGGCCAATGTCGATAACCTTGCTAGCAACCGGGTAATCGCGAAGTGCGGCTTTGTTTTTACACGCCAGGAAAAGAAAGAGCATTGTTCTGCGTTCAAACCTGAGTCCATCATTGTTAACTGGTACGAAATGCGGAGATAGCCATCGTCGCTTTGCTTTGCTCGGATCGACTATGAACTTCGTAGGAGAGAGCAGAGTTTGTTCTTTTTCGGAGAACTGGCGTCGTCATGGAACAGCCAACGCCTCAGAAGGAGATCAATTCTCCCTGAAACACGAAGCAACAAACCAACAAGACCGTCCCTCGTGGGCGGTTTCTATTAAAGAATGCAGGTGAATGTATCGAAAGCATATGATAGCATATGTATGATAGGAACTAATATGGCATTTAATCAGAAACAATATATTAATGATTTTAATAAAGAGACATATCAGATGTTTCCGCTTCGAATCAGAAAAGATAACTCTATCGTTATCCAAAAGCTGAAAAATACGAGAAACAAAAATCGTTACGTAGTCACACTTATTGAAAAAGATGTTAGTCCTGATGTTTTGACAATCAAGCAAATCAAGGAACGCACTTTTCCGGTTTTTAAAAAGTACCATATAAATGAAATTTATTTATTTGGTAGTTATGCAAGAGGAGAAGCTAATAATAATAGCGATGTCGACATTTATTGTGAGCGTGGTGACGTCCAATCTTTCTTTGATCAAGCCAATTTGAAAGAAAAACTCGTGCAAGCACTGGGAAAGGACGTTGACCTAGTTTTTATTGGCTCTCAGATGGATGAATATTTTGAAGAACAATTAAGGAAAGATCTTATTAAATTGTGCTAACAGTAAAAGAAAAAGGTGTATTGCTTAGTATTATTAAACATTGTGAAAGAATCGGCGAAACGGTAGCCGGATTATCAAAACAAGAATTCGATTCAAGCGAGATGATCAAAGACGTCCTGTGCTTTAATCTTTTACAGATAGGGGAGCTTGCCAAAAGATTTGAACCAAATTTTATTAAGGAGTACGGAAACGTCCCTTGGAAAAGCATTAAAGGAATGAGGGATAGAATCGTACATGGATATGGGACAATTCTTTTTGATGAAGTATGGAATACGGCAATTAAAGATATTTTGCCACTGAAAGATTATTGCAAGAAAATAATCGAAGAAAACAAGCAAACGAACCAATGATAAACATATGATAGCATATGTAATAAACTTATATTTAATTGCTGTTGTTTTATACTAGCTACACCAGCAAATGATGGATAACCCTTCCCCCGAGACGCCTCCCAACGGTCGGAAGGCTTTTTATGTTGGCCAGGAATGCCATCGTTCACGATGACGGAAGTGCTGACTCTACGCGGCCACGACGACAAACGATCTCGGCAATATGTGATTGGTGTTTTTCGTCAACTCATTGGCAAATACGGACCTTAGGGAAGGAAAATAATTCGATGAGAACTTGATTTTTCTGGGGGGGGTTGCTCTTTTCTTTAAGTAAAAGTTAATTGGAGGAACCACATGAAAAACTTTACTGTCACTTTCAGGATCGAAAGAACTCCTGGGATCCAACCCACCCAAAGGCAGGAAACCGTTCAGTGCATCAACATGAACGAAGCCAAGGAAATCCTCGCCCGTCGCTATGGCGTCGACAAGACCCATGTCGCGATTATCAGCATGAGATAGTTTTCACGAAAGGCAACCAACAATGAACGATATCAATACGCTAAAGAAATGCGTTCGCGACAACTTCTTCTACTCGGTGGAAGTCGATAACGCGGCCAATATGAACAAATCCCTTCCGGACCAGTTGAAGTTCCTTACGGGCAAATTGGATGCGAACGAGACGGTCGTCGCTCCGTATTATGGCTTCTTGTTCGATAACGAACATAAGGATACGGGCAGCGCCAGAACCGGCATCGCGCTTTTGACCGACAAGGGCCGCATCGTCTACGGTTATTCCTACAAGTTCCTTTGGATGAAGAAAGAACTTCTCCAGGTCGTCGAACTCAAAAAGGGCACCGAAGTCGATGCCCACGGCACCAATTCGGAAATCCGTAACGTCGTCAAGGTCAACAACGGCGAACGTAGCCTAAGCTTGTGGATCGCCAACATGGATGCCGCTCAAGCCTGGGCGGACAAAGTCCAAGAGCTGATCAAACAATAACGAAACGAAGATATCATGAAGCGGAGCGGCGATGACCGTCTCCGCTTCATTGTCTGAGCACCCCCGTTAGGTGGGTGCGAGTGAAAACTCCCCGATAGTCGGGGAGTTCCGTGAAGCTTATAGCTTTGCCCGTTCCGTAAAAGGCTCCTATCATAACGTCGCGGACCAACGCAACGTCGGAAAGGAGCCTTTCATGTCCTCGGACAGCCAAAGTTTAGCCCACACGAGCTGG
>Ga0256407_10000308_pt1 | contig 121040 bp, 114 predicted proteins | sample RumenRJG_04DNA_FD_193489 | JGI IMG/M metagenome (GOLD analysis project Ga0256407, IMG submission 193489) | Bovine rumen microbial communities from Lethbridge, Alberta, Canada - RJG_04 | ecosystem: Host-associated > Mammals > Digestive system > Stomach > Rumen | place: Canada: Alberta... | reverse complement strand
AAATATTTTTACATTTTCTTGGTTCCTTTTTCATCCCCCCTCCTTAATTTATAACTGCCATTTGTACCATCTGTACCATTTTTTTTCTTTTGCGATTGTTTGGATGTTTCGTTATAATTTACTAACCCTCACCTTTGGTGAAGTTACGTTCGCTCGAAAATACAATGAAAAATTTTGTTTTTCCCTTGGTATTTTACTCGCTTATTTGTAACTTTGCAGAAATATAAAGACCTGAAGAGATGATGAATATGCTGCTAAATCTGCGTAACGTGCTGACTGCGAGGGATTTTTAGGAACACAGGGGGGCGGTGAAGTGAACCCAGAAAGTTGGACATAAAATTTGTCCAACAATGAAAAGGTATTCATTTAAAGAAAAGAAAGCTGGAATATAAAAGTTGCACTCAAATAATGTAGGAGACAAACGCCGAAAGGGTGGTTTTGTCTCCTACGTGAGTTAATGACGGTATTGTGTTACTTGATCAGGGGTTACTTGATCAGGTCGACGGAGCGCTTCAAGAACTTGTCGAGGGCTTCGCCACGGAGCATACCGTTCTGGAGCAGGGCGAGGTCGATGAGCTGGTGGATGATGTCGTTCTGAGCGGCAAAACCGTTGAGGACTTCTTGTTTCTTGTCCTTCTGCTCCTGGACGGCCTTCTCGCAGTCGGCCTTCATATCTTTGTCGTCCTGGGTCAGCTCGTCGGCCTTCTTGCCAGACTGCTGCTGATTGATGGCAGCGAGACGGGCCTCCTGACCTTTCAGCTCACTCTCGATGGGCTGAAGAACAGTTGAGAGTTGAGAGTTGAGAGTTGAGAGAATTTCCTTTACCAGACGATGGTCGGCGTTGAGCACAAGGTTGAACGAGTCGGGCATCTGTCCGTAGAAATTCATGCCCTGCTGGAAGCGGCTCATCTCCTTCATACGACGCATCCACTCGTTCTGCGTGATGACCACAGGGCGCTGGTTCTCGCCGAGGCTCTGCACCTCGACCATGAACTCGGTCTTGTCCATCTTTGGCATCTGCGAACGGAACACCTGTGACAAATTGGCAGACTCGTCGTCGGTCAGGGTCGACTTGGGTGCGTCGTCCTTGACAATGAGACGGTCGATGATGTCGGCGTCGACACGGGTGAAGCGCGACTTCTCGAACTTCTGCTCAAGCATCTGGATGGCTGGCACGTCGAGCTGTCCGTCGAGCAAGAGCACCGAGTAGCCCTTGTCCTTGGCTGCCTGGATGTACGAGTACTGCTCTTCCTTGTCGGTGGCATAGAGGTAGATGAGGTTGCCGTCCTTGTCTTTCTGGGCACTCTCGATGAGTGTCTTATACTCGTCGAAGGTGAAGTACTTGCCCTCGGTGTCTTTCATCAAAGTGAAGTCCTTGGCGCGGTCGTAGAACGACTCCTCAGAGAGCATGCCGTAGTTGATGAAGAGTTTGAGGTCGTCCCACTTCTCTTCGTATTGCTTGCGGTCCTCTTTGAAGATGGCCTGCAGGCGGTCGGCGACCTTCTTGGTGATATAGGTGGAGATCTTCTTCACCTCACGGTCGCTCTGCAGATAGCTGCGAGAGACGTTCAGAGGAATGTCGGGTGAGTCGATGACACCATGCAACAGCGTCAGAAACTCAGGTACGATACCTTCGACCTGATCGGTGACAAACACCTGGTTGCAGTAGAGCTGTATCTTGTTGCGCTGCAGGTCGATATTTGACTTGATGCGAGGGAAGTAGAGGATACCTGTGAGGTTGAACGGATAGTCGACGTTCAGGTGAATCCAGAACATGGGCTCGTCGCTCATGGGGTAGAGGGTGCGGTAGAACGACTGGTAGTCTTCGTCCTTCAGCGTCGAGGGAGCCTTGGTCCACAGCGGCTCTACATTATTAATAACGTTGTCGTCGGCAGTATCGACCATCTCTTTCTTCTCGCTCGACCACTCCTGCTTCTTGCCAAAGGCGACGGGTACGGCCATGAACTTGCAGTACTTCGTCAGGAGCTGCTGGATCTTCTCTTTCTCGAGGAACTCCTTGCAGTCGTCGTCGAGATAGAGGATGATGTCAGAACCGCGGTCTTCACGCTCAGCATCGTCAATCTCGTAGGCAGGACTGCCGTCGCACGACCACTTTACGGCCTTCGAGCCGTCCTTGTATGAGCGGGTGATGATCTCCACCTTCTTCGACACCATGAACGAAGAGTAGAATCCCAGTCCGAAGTGGCCGATGATGTTGTTGGCGTTGTCCTTATACTTCTCGAGGAAGTCGTTGACACCCGAGAAGGCAATCTGGTTGATGTACTTGTCGATTTCCTCCTCGGTCATACCGATACCGCGGTCAGAGATGGTGATGGTGCCCTTGTCCTTGTCTAATGAGACGTGAACGGTGAGGTCGCCCAACTCGCCCTTGAACTCGCCCTGCTGGGCCAGCGTCTTCAACTTCTGTGTGGCGTCGACGGCGTTTGACACCATCTCGCGCAGGAAAATCTCATGGTCTGAATAGAGAAACTTTTTGATGACGGGGAAGATGTTCTCGGTAGTAACCCCGATGTTACCTTTTTGCATATAAAAAATGTTTTGTTCTATGTTTGTCGCTCGGAAATGCAAATACCGTGCCAAAAAGAATACAAAAAATGTTATAATGTCATCGTGTTTGTAGAAAAAGTAGTAAATTTGCAGCGTTTTTAACTTGATAATTTATGAAAAAGAATGTATTGAAAGTAATGGTACTGGCTGTGGCAATGATGTTCTCGACCAGTGTAAATGCACAGATTGACTTGGGTAATGTGGTGAATGGCGTACTTGGTGCCGCGTCGGACAGCAATTCGTCGACGGGTGACCTGATATCCAGTCTGACCTCTGTATTTTCAAGCAACAAACAGGCCAAGACCGAAAACATTGTGGGTACTTGGGCGTATACCGAACCGGCTATCGTCTTTATGTCTGACAATATCTTGACCAAGGCTGCCGCCAAAATCGCTGCCAACAAACTCGAGTCGAAGCTGCAGAGCTATCTGACGAAGTACGGCATCAAGCCCGGTAAGTTTACGATGACGTTCAACGAGGACGGCACATTCACGGAGTCGCTGAACGGCAAGAAGATCAGCGGTAAGTGGAAGGTGGTAGACTCGAAGCTGCAACTGACCGTTGTGGGTATCAAGACCATCCAGATTACTACGCAGATTGACGGCAAGGATATGCAGTTTGTGACCGATGCTACGAAGCTGCTGAACCTCTTCAAGACCTTCGGTGCGAAGTCGACGAACCAGAACATCAAGACCATCACGTCGCTGATGAAGAGTGTCAACGGCATGCAGGCAGGTATCACGCTGCATAAGCAGTAAGAGTTGAGAGGTAAGAGTTGAGAGGTAAGAGGTAAGAGGATGGTTAATTAACGTTAATGTTCGTCCATTTCTCATTTCTCATTTCTCATTTCTCATATAAAATGTGTACCTTTGCACCCGCTTTTACGAGATAAGAGCACGAAATTCAATTATTTAACAACAAAATTAGCATTTTAAACAATGGCAACAAAAATCAGATTACAGCGCGGCGGTCGCAAGAGCTATGCTTTCTATCGCATCGTTATCGCTGACGCTCGTGCACCACGTGATGGTCGTTTCACTGAGAAGATTGGTACTTACAACCCAAACACCAATCCTGCCACAGTAGACCTGAATTTCGAACGTGCACTGTATTGGGTCGAGTGTGGTGCACAGCCTACCGACACCGTTCGTAACATCCTCAGCCGTGAGGGCGTGTACTTGATGAAGCACCTCAAGGGTGGTGTTAAGAAGGGCGCATTCGACGAGGCTACCGCTCAGAAGAAGTTTGACGCCTGGAAGGCTGACAAGCAGAATGGTCTGGCAAAGATTGCTGAGGCTGAGGCCAAGGCTAAGAAGGATGCCGCCGCTGCTCAGCTGAAGGCTGAGAAGGCTCAGAACGAGGAGCAGGCTAAGAAGGTGGCTGAGAAGAAGGCTGCCGAGGCTGCTGCAAAGGCTGAGGCCGAGGCTGCTGAAGCTGCTGCTGAGGCTCCCGCAGAGGAGACTCCCGCTGCCGCTGAGTAAATCTAAGGCTCGACAAAACGAATAAAAGGTCGGAAGGCACACCTGCTTTCCGGCTTTTTTTCTTTTTCCCTTGCTGTTTTGGAAAAATATTTGTACTTTTGCATCATCAATGAGATGCCGTTCACTCGTTTATGGATTGCTGCTGTTGTTGCTGACAGCATGTTCGGAGACAAAATATGTCTCTGAGGGGGACTATTTGCTCGACCGTATCAAGTTGAAGAGTGACACCAAGGCACGCTATCTGAACCTCACGGAACTGCGTTCGTCTGTTCGCCAACACGGAAACAGCCGTTGGTTCTCGGCAGCCAAAATACCACTGGCCACCTATTCGCTGTCGGGTCGCGACACCACGCGATGGGTGAACCGCATGCTTCGCTCGATAGGTGAGGCGCCAGTGCTCTACGACTCGCTGTCGACACAGTCGTCGGCCGCCAACCTCGAGATGCAGATGCGCAACAAAGGCTATCTGCGCGCGACGGTGGATGTCGACAACACCATCAAAGGCAAGCGTCTGCGTACCACCTATCTGTTGCATCCCGGCGAACCCTACTTTCTGCGCAACATCCAGTACGACATTCAGGACTCAGCTATTGCCGTCCTCCTGGCCAATGACGACGTGATGAGTAGTGGTCTGCGCAGTGGTATGCTGTTTACGGCCGACAATCTGAATGCTGAGCGTACACGCATCACACGCTATTTGGCCGACAGGGGCTATTATCGTTTCAACAAAGACTTTATCAACTATCGTGTCGACTCGGTGGAGGGCAGCAACATAGTGGATTTGGTGCTGGTGTTGCAACCCTACCGCGACGCCCGTGTGAGCAACGTGCCCCATCAGGTCTATCATATCGGGAAGTTGCGCTATCTCAGCGGTAATGTCGGAGATTCCATCATTCCCCTGCGCCGGCAGGTGTTGCGCAACAATACGTTTCTGGAAGAAAACGCGCTGTACGCTGCACGCGACCTGCAGAATACCTATAACCATTTCGGACGACTGGACGTAGTGCGCTATACCAATATCTCGTTTCACGAACATCCCGAAGAACCGGTGCTCGACTGCGACATCCAGTTGTCGACCAACAAACCGTCGACGCTCTCATTCCAACCAGAAGGCACCAACACGGCAGGTGATCTGGGAGCAGCGGCAACGCTGACCTATCAGAACCGCAACATCTTCCACGGCTCTGAGAATCTGACGATTGAACTGCGTGGCGCCTACGAGAGTATCAAAGGGCTGGAGGGCTACTCCACCAGTAACTATGTAGAGTATAGTGTGGGGTCGCGACTGACCTTCCCACGATTTATTGCTCCGCTGCTTGCGAGGAGTTTCAGACGACGCATCAATGCAACCTCAGAGGTGTCGGCACAATACGATATGCAGAACCGCCCTGAGTTCTATCGTCGTGTATTCTCTGTGGCATGGAAATACAAGTGGCACGACCAGAACCACCACGACCGCTATCAGGTCGACGTGTTGGACCTGAACTACATCTCCATGCCGTGGATCAGCGAGACGTTTAGGAATGAGTATTTGGAAAATACCACGTCGCGCAACTCCATTCTGCGCTACAACTATGAGAACCTCTTCGTCATGAAGCTGGGCTTCGGCTATTCGTATAACAATGGTGACTATGCCATTAAGGCTAATGTAGAGACAGCTGGCAACCTACTCAATTGGGCCTCGCATGCCCTGCACTTCCATCAGAATGCCGAAGGGCAGTATACGTTCCTGGATTTGGCTTATGCGCAGTATGCCCGCGGCACGTTCGACTATACGCGTAACTTGCGGCTTGACTACAACAACCAACTGGTGTTCCACGTTGGTTTAGGCATTGCCTATCCCTACGGAAACAGCCGCATACTGCCTTTCGAGAAGCGTTATTTCTCGGGTGGTGCCAATAGTGTGCGTGGATGGAGTGTCCGTTCGTTAGGTCCCGGCAAATTTGTTGGACACGACGGACGAATTGATTTCATCAACCAAACAGGTGACATGAAACTGGACCTGAATGTCGAATATCGTGCACATCTGTTCTGGAAGTTCAATGGTGCCTTGTTTGTGGATGCCGGAAACATCTGGACGTTGCGCGAATATGAGGAACAGCCTGGCGGACAGTTCCGCTTCTCGACGTTCCTTGACCAGTTGGCTGCCAGCTATGGCTTAGGTCTGCGACTGAACTTCGACTATTTCATTATCCGTTTTGATATGGGTATGAAAGCGGTCAATCCGGCTTACGAGACTACCGACGACCACTTCCCGTTGTTGCATCCCCGACTTAATCGCGACTTTGCTTTTCACTTCGCGGTAGGTCTGCCATTCTGACCAACCACCGATTGCTGCGCTTGACAACCGTTACCCTGAACAGTCCTTCGTCCTCTTGTCGTGAAGTCTGTCCCAATAGGGCGGGTCTGATGTAGTGGTGCACCTTGAGCATAACGACACGCAGCGTATCGTTGGCTTCAGGAAAAAAGTCGTCAGTCTCAACGTTGGCCGGTGTCGCTTTCAACAGGTCCAGATCGTGCTGCGTGGTATTCGACGCGGCAAACGCCAGATATCGTCTGCTGTCGGGCGTACAGAGTGCCTCGGCAGCATGATAGTCAGCGTTGAAGTAGGCATCAGCCCATTCGGCAGCAACGTTCATGGCCTCTCTATCACCATTGTTCCGAAGGTCACAAGCTGTTGCTAAAAGCACCAGACAGCAGAGAAAAAACGGTTTCATACATTAATTAATTTAAAATTCTTTGCAAAGATAATCAAAAACCGCCACTTTTTTATTACTTTTGCACAAAATTTGAACGCATCATGCTAAAGTTTATATCCTTTGGCAGTGGCAGCAGTGGTAACTGCTACTGGTTGGCAACGCCTACTGACGCCCTGCTGATTGACATAGGAGTCGGCTTGAGAGGCCTGAAGAAAGACTGTCGCAACTATGGCGTCAGCCTCTCTATGGTGCATCACGTGCTGATTACCCACGACCACGCTGACCACATCAAGTCGGTCGGTTCTTTCAGCAATGACTATTGTGTACCTGTCTATGCAACCCGCGAGGTGCACGACGGCATCAACCGCAACTACTGTGTCACTAAAAAGATTGCACCCTCGTTGGCATGTACTGTCGAGAAGGAACGCACCGAACAGATTGGCGATTTCAAGGTGACCCCTTTCGAGGTGCCTCACGACAGTAACGACAATGTGGGCTACTTCATCGAGGCTGAAGGAACGAATATCTGTATCATTACCGATGCGGGGACGATTACCGACGAGATGAAGACCTATATTAATCGTGCACGCTATCTGGTGCTCGAGGCCAACCACGATATCGAGATGGTGCAGAACGGACCTTATCCGCAGTTCCTCAAGGACCGCATCCTCTCTGCCCGTGGTCACATGAACAATCACGACTGTGCGGTAGCTATCGCAGAGAATATGTCGGAAGAGTTGCGCCATGTGTGGCTCTGTCACCTTAGCGAAGAGAACAACCACCCGGAGTTGGCCCGTAAGACGGTAGAGTCGGTATTGCGCAGCTATGGTATCGTGTGCGGCACCGACATTGAGATGGAGGTGCTGAAGCGTATGACGCCTACAGGCCCCTTCGAACTGGTATGAGTTTATTTAATTTCAAACATATATTGTAGATATGATCAACATTACTTTTCCAGACGGATCTGTTCGTTCGTATGAACAGGGCGTGACTGGTCTTCAGATTGCAGAGAGCATCTCACCGGCTCTCGCACGCAGCGTTGTAAGCTGTGGAGTAAACGGTGAGACCGTAGAGCTGAACCGTCCTATCAATGAGGACGCAACGATTGAGCTTTACAAGTTCGACGACGAGCAGGGTAAGCATACCTTCTGGCACACCTCCGCCCATCTGTTGGCAGAGGCTCTGCAAGAGTTGTATCCTGGCATTCAGTTCGGTTTTGGACCTGCTGTCGAGAATGGTTTCTTCTATGATGTCTTGCTGAAGGATGGCGAGATGATCAAGGAGAGTGACTTCCCCAAGATTGAGGCAAAGATGAAGGAACTGGCTGGCAAGAAAGAGCCGGTGGTTCGCAAGGAGGTAGCTAAGGCCGACGCCCTGAAGCAGTTTGCTGCCGACGGACAGACCTACAAGTGCGAGCACATCGAGCAGGATTTGGAAGACGGTTCAATCACAACCTATACGCAGGGTAACTTCACCGATCTGTGTCGTGGTCCGCACCTCGTGGATACTGGTGAGATCAAAGCCGTCAAGCTGACCTCTGTAGCTGGTGCTTTCTGGCGTGGCGATGCCAATCGTGAGCAGATGCAGCGTCTGTATGGTATCTCATTCCCCAAGAAGAAGATGCTTGACGAGTATCTGGAGATGCTGGAGGAGGCTAAGAAGCGTGACCACCGTAAGATCGGCAAGGAGATGGAGTTGTTCATGTTCTCTGATAAGGTTGGTAAGGGTCTACCTATCTGGCTCCCCAAGGGTACTGAGCTCCGCCTGCGCCTGCAGGATCACCTGCGCAAGGTTCAGAAGCGTTTCGGCTATCAGGAGGTTATCACCCCGCATATCGGTTCCAAGAACCTCTATGTTACCTCTGGTCACTATGCACACTACGGAAAGGACTCGTTCCAGCCCATCCATACCCCTGAGGAGGATGAAGAGTACATGCTGAAGCCCATGAACTGTCCTCACCACTGCGAAATCTTCGCTTGGAAGCCCCGTTCATATCGTGACCTGCCTCTGCGTATCGCTGAGTTTGGTACGGTATACCGCTACGAGCAGAGTGGTGAGCTGCACGGCTTGACTCGTGTTCGTTCATTTACGCAGGATGATGCGCACCTGTTCTGTCGTCCCGACCAGGTGAAGCAGGAGTTCCTGAATGTGATGGATATTATCGGCATTGTGCTGACGGCTTTCGGCTTCAACTTCGAGGCACAGATCTCACTGCGTGATCCTAACGACCACGATAAGTATGTGGGTACTGACGAAGACTGGGCACTGGCTGAGAAGGCTATTGTTGAGGCTTGTCAGGAGAAGGGTCTGCCCGCCAAGGTTGAATATGGTGAGGCTGCCTTCTATGGTCCTAAGCTCGACTTTATGATCAAGGACGCTATTGGTCGTCGTTGGCAGTTGGGTACCATTCAGGTGGACTACAACCTGCCCAAGCGCTTCCAGTTGGAGTATACCGACGAGGACAACCAGAAGAAGACGCCTGTGATGATTCACCGCGCACCGTTCGGAAGTATGGAGCGCTTCTGCGCCGTACTCATCGAGCACACCAGTGGTCACTTCCCCTTGTGGCTGACTCCTGACCAGGTGGCTATTCTGCCGCTGTCAGAGAAGTACAACGACTATGCTAAGGAGGTTGCCAAGAAGTTTGATATGGGTGGCGTGCGTCCTACCATCGACCTGCGCAACGAGAAGCTTGGGCGTAAGATTCGCGACAACGAGCTGAAGCGTATTCCTTACATGGTGATTGTCGGTGAGAAAGAACAGCAGGATGGCACCGTAGCCGTACGTCCACAGGGCGGTGGCGAGCAGACGGTGATGACCATCCAGGAGTTCATTGACCACATCAATGCCGAGGTCAAGGAAATGACGAAGGACTTCTAAAGTTGACAATTTGACAAATTCACCATTTGACAATTTGAAGACTCCCGTCTATATTATTGAAGAAAAGCGGTTGCGGCACAACCTCGCGCTGATTCGCGAGGTTGCTTGCCGCACCGATTCTGAATGGATATTGGCGTTCAAGGCTTTTGCCCTGTGGAAGACGTTTCCTATCTTCCGCGAGTATATAAAGTCTACAACTGCCAGTTCACTCAGCGAAGCCCGCTTGGCTTTCGAGGAGTTTGGTGCAAAGGCACATACCTATTCGCCAGCCTATAAGGACGAAGAGTTTGATGATATCGTGCGTTGCTCCAGTCACCTGACGTTCAACTCGCTGTCGCAGTATGAGCGTTTCCACGAGCGGGCAGGGGAGTGCTCACTGGGCTTGCGCGTCAATCCGGAATACAGCGAGGTAGAGACGTTGCTCTACAACCCTTGCGCCCCAGGAACGCGCTTTGGCGTTACGGCAGACAAACTGCCTGAGCAGTTGCCAAAGGACATTCGCGGTTTCCATTGTCATTGTCATTGTGAGAGTGGAAGTGACGTCTTTGAGCGTTCGCTGCAGCATATCGAAGAGAAATTTGCAAAGTGGTTTGCGCAGATTGACTGGATTAACTTTGGCGGTGGACATTTGATTACTCGCAAAGATTACGATATTGAACGGTTGGTGCGCCTCATACAAGGTTTCCATCAGCGCTATCCGCATCTGAAGGTGATCTTCGAACCGGGTAGTGCCTTTGCTTGGCAGACGGGACCGTTGGTTAGTAGTGTGGTGGATATTGTGGAGGACAAGGGCATTCGTACCGCTATCCTTGATGTCAGCTTCACGTGTCACATGCCCGACTGTCTGGAAATGCCATATTATCCCGATGTCTGCGGCGCAAAACATGTGGAGGTCTTGGAAACCTCAAACCTCAAATCTCAAACCTCAAATCTTTATCGTCTTGGTGGTAACAGCTGCCTTTCGGGCGACTGGATGGGCTATTGGCAGTTTGACCACGAACTCGAGGTTGGCGAACAGATCATCTTTGAAGATATGATACACTACACCACCGTGAAGACTAATACGTTTAACGGCATTACGCATCCGTCTATTGCTATGCAGCATAGCGACGGAAGCATCGAACTTCTACGACGCTTCACCTACGAAGACTATCGTGACCGCATGGATTAAGTGCTGTTGCAACGATATAGGCTGAGACAAAAAAAGAACCGCCGGATTCACATCCGACGGTTTTCTCTCAATTTTCTTTGAGCTCGTAACTGAATTACTCAGCAGCAGCGCTGTCAGCAGCAACAGTGTCAGCAGCAACGGTGTCAACCTCTGCGCTGTCAACCATAGCGATTGAGTCTGAATCAACAGCCTCAGCCTGAGCGGTTTTGTTACCACAAGAAGCGAAAGAGATAGCTGCAACAGCTACGAACATAAATACTAATTTTTTCATTTTTCTAAGCTTTTTAAATCTGTAAAACAATCATTTGTTTATTAAAACGCTGCAAAGTTACGCATTTTTTTAATACGACGTATCATTTTTTTTGATTTTTTTTAGGGTGTTTTTGTAACTTTTTTGCAAAGCGCTGAAAATCAATATATTGCGAAGTGTTAAAATTCGTGCAAAAATTACACTCTATTGAATATTTACTAAAAAGCACATTTTTTACAATAAAAATAACTACCTTTGCAACAAATATACAGATACCTTATTATATATATGATTGATACGTCTGTTTTTCAGGGCAAGAAAGCCGCTTACTATACGCTGGGCTGTAAGTTGAACTTCTCGGAGACTTCTACGTTCGGTATGATGTTAGCCGAGATGGGGGTTCAGACAGCCCGTAAGAGTGAGAAGGCAGATATCTGTCTAATCAATACCTGTTCGGTGACTGAGGTTGCCGACCATAAATGCCGTCAGGCTATTCATCGTCTGGTACGCGAGCATCCTGGTGCCTTTGTGGTGGTCACGGGTTGCTATGCACAGCTGGAGCCTGAGCGCATCAGCAAGATAGAAGGTGTGGACATGGTGCTAGGGTCTAACGAGAAAGCCAATCTCGTACAGTTTCTGTCAGAGGGCTTTGTCAGTCGCGATAGCGTTGCGACATATAGGACGCAGAAGACGAAGGATATCAAGTCGTTTGCACCATCGTGTTCGCGAGGCAACCGTACGCGCTACTTTTTGAAGGTGCAAGACGGCTGCGACTACTTCTGCACCTATTGCACGATACCTTATGCTCGCGGCTTCAGTCGTAATCCGACCATCGCCTCTTTGGTGGCACAAGCCGAGCAGGCAGCGCGCGAGGGTGGCAAGGAGATTGTACTGACAGGTGTCAATATCGGTGATTTCGGCAAGACTACTGGCGAGCAGTTCATTGATCTTGTAAAAGCGCTAGATCAGGTGGAAGGTATCCGCCGCTACCGCATCAGCTCGCTGGAACCCGACCTGCTGAGCGACGAACTGATAGACTACTGCGCCCACAGCCGTGCGTTCATGCCCCACTATCATATTCCGCTGCAGAGCGGCAGCGATACGGTGCTGAAGCTGATGCACCGCCACTACGACCGTCAGCTGTTTGCCGACAAGATACAGCACATCAAGAGCGTGATGCCCGATGCTTTTATTGGTGTCGACGTGATGGTGGGCTGTCGCGGTGAGACGCCCGAGTGCTTTGAGGAAACCTACGAACTCCTGGACAGCCTCGACGTCACCCAGCTGCATGTGTTCCCCTACAGCGAGCGTCCGGGCACTTCGGCGCTGAACATCCCCTATGTGGTGACCGACGCCGACAAGCGTCTGCGCAGCCAGCGCCTGCTGGAGTTGTCGGACCGTAAGACACAGGCTTTCTACGAACGTTTTATGGGCCACGAGATGGAGGTGCTCTTTGAGAAAGCTCCCCGTGGAAAGGCCATGCACGGCTTTACGCAGAATTATATCCGTGTAGAGCTGCCAGCCTCTGAAGCTCGTGAGGAGTACGACAATCAGCTGATGACCGTTACCTTGGGCGCTTTCAATCACAATAAGACCGCGCTTCGTGCTCAACTCTTAACTCATAATTCTTGATTCTCAATGGATAAAGTCGCTATCGTCATACTAAACTGGAACGGAGCAAGGATGCTTCGTCAGTATCTGCCTACCGTGTTGAACTACTCACGCGACGAGGCCACCGTCTATGTCGCCGACAATGCCTCGACCGACGACTCGCTCGACCTATTGCAGCGCGAGTTTCCCGAGTGTCGCACCGTCGTGCTCGACCGTAACTGGGGCTTTGCCGATGGGTATAACAAGGCATTGCGCCAGATTGATGCTGAATACTTCCTGCTGCTCAACAGCGATATTGAGGTGACCCACCATTGGCTGACCCCGCTCATTGAGTTTATGGACGTCCATCCCGAGGTGGCAGCCTGCCAGCCCAAGCTACTCTCTATATATAATAAGGATATGTTCGAGTATGCTGGGGCGAGTGGGGGATTTATCGACCGCTACGGCTATCCGTTCTGTCGCGGGCGCATCTTTGACACTGTCGAGGAGGACAACGGGCAATACGACTATGCCACCGAGATTTTGTGGGCTACCGGTGCTGCACTCATGATTCGTGCCAAGGACTATTGGGAGGAGGGCGGACTCGACGGCCGATTCTTTGCCCATAACGAAGAGATTGACCTCTGCTGGCGACTGCGCATCCGTGGTCGCAAGATCTACTGCCTGCCCGAGTCTTACGTCTATCATGTCGGCGGTGGTACACTGCCCAAAGGTAACCCCATGAAGACGTTTCTCAACTTCCGCAACAACCTCACGATGCTCTACAAATGTCTGCCCGACAGCGAACTGCAGCACGTCATGCGCTGGCGCTGGTTTCTCGACTACCTTGCGGCTTTCGAGACGCTGATTCTCAACCGCAACTGGGGCGACTTCGCAGCAATTTTCCGTGCCCGTCGTGCGTTTAAGCGCTGGCGCCACGAATTTGATGCTGACCGCCAACAGATACAAACCTTGCGCGTCGAGGAACGTGTGCCACAACGCCTACCTCTCTCGCTCCTATGGCAGTATTATGTGAAAGGACGGAGACATTTCTCCGATCTTCCAGTATAGGTTTCGTTTTTTTTATTCGTGATGGTAGGGCTCGCCTTTAATAATCGTACAGGCGCGATAGACTTGTTCGGTGAAGGTGAGGCGAATCATCTGGTGGGAGAAGGTCATGGGTGAGAGACTGAACTGTTCGTTCGCACGGCCGTAGACGGCTGGAGAGAAACCGTAAGGCCCTCCGATGACGAAGACAAGACGACGGGCGGTCTGCTGCTTCTGTTCGAGCCAGCGTGCAAACTGAATGCTGCGGAACTGCTGTCCGTGCTCGTCAAGTAGTACGACAGTGTCTGACGGCTGCAGCTGTTTTAGAATCAATTCACCTTCGGCCTGCTTCTGCTGGTCTTCTGAGAGGTTCTTGGCGTTTTTCAATTCAGGGATGGTAATGACGTCAAACGGCATATAGTGGCCAATACGTGCGACATAGTCGTCGATAACGGCCACAAAGTGCTTGTTTACCGTCTTACCCACTTGAATCAATACCGTCTTCATCTTGATGCACGGAATCCTTCAAGGTTGTCGTAGCGGCGACGCATCATGCGACGGTAGATATGTCGCATCCAATATTGTTCAGTCAGTGTGAAGGCTACGCCCACGATGAAAAGCAGCCAGTAGGCCGTCTGTTCGTCGAAGATGGCCTGAAGGAGAAACACGACGACAACGGGTCCGAACATGGACGATATGGAGACGATAGCCTGCCACTTGTTTTCCATCTGGTTCTTACCGGTAATCTTCTCATTGAGCGGCAAGGTCTGCTTGTTATATACTGCCATTTGGAATAGCATGCAATAGACAGGACCAGTCACAGTGAAGAGGTAGGCGAGCACCATAATTAGCGAGAACTTGCCTGTAAAGACGGGGACGAGTGTGAAGATGAAGGGCAGCACGAGGACGGCGCAGTAGTAATAGTACTTGGCGCGCAGCAGCGTGAGAATATTCTCTTCGTGCACCATCAGCAGGTCAATGTAATTGCCTTCGGGACACATCACCTTGGTGAGGTTGACAGAACCGAAAAAGATAAAGGCATAAAGGCACCAGAAGTTGCGCTCGAACGATGAGTTGTAGACGCTTGTGAAGGCAATCATCAGTGAGAAGAACGTGATGAAACATACACCCTGAATGAAGCGCGAGCGGATGGCCTTGTTGCGCATAGTGCTTTTGATTTCGAACTTCAGGTATTCGCCAATCTGTCCGAAGCGGTTGAGCGACTGGAACTCAGAGACGCTGCGTAGCGTGGTTTTCTCGTTCTTTGATATCTCGCTATATACGAGTTGCATCTGCAGGCGGCGGTTGATGGCGAAGAGTATGACAAACAGCACGGCAAAAAGCAGGAACGACCACCACGAGAAGGCGTAGGTGTCCAGTCCGTCGAACACGAAGTCTAACAGTTGGTCGATCTGTTTGTCAGACAAAACGAAGAAGGGCAGCACCAGCGAGCCGTAGAATACGATAGGCAGTGCCCACCAGAATATGCTTTGGTTGACGAGCGTGCGCACAAACAGGTACCACTGACTATTGACGAGCACCATCAGATGAAGCATGAAGAGCATAGCCAGTGCCTGCCAGCCAGTCAGTCCGCCACACCAGACGATGAACACGTAGGGCAGAAATAGCGTCATCCAGACAAGGTTACCCAGGTCGAGCAGTTGGTTGACGAGGAAACAGTCGATGGCACTATACTTGCTGATGGGCGTCAGCAGGTAAGGTTTGACGAGCATCATAGGCGTCTGCTGAGTAGCGAATCGTCCGCCAAAATCAAAGATGAGCAGGAAGGGCATGATGAAGAAAATCATGTAGGGGATGTACTCCTTGGCGGCGAGCCATCCGAAGAAGGTGCCCAGGGCAATAAATTCTATACCGAAGATGGCGAGGATGATATATCCAAAGAGCTTGCCATAGCGGTTGCTCTCAAACATGACGTTGCGCCGCTCGCTAAGTTTGGTGTTCTTGCGCAACAGAAAGAAAAGTTGTAACTTGTTCATTTATCTAAGGTCTATGACTTCAGCATTAGGAAAGTCCTTGGCATTGAAACGGAAAAGACCGTCAGCGAGGCTGGCAGCTTTGAAATTGCGGATGTCAATGATAATCCACCCTTTGCCCGTCTTGTATCGGACTTGTGAAGGGACGTAGGACTTCTGGTTGATGGTGATATACATTTCAGAAATCGACTTCTTGCCGCTGGCCGTCAAGTGTACGATGAAATGGCCGTTTTTCTTCTCCATAGTGTATTTGTAGCCATTCTTGTACATGTTGATGAAGTTGTAGGGATTGATGGCCTGCTGCTCTTCAACAGAGGGTGTGGCAATGTTGACTTCGTCGTTCTTCTTCAGGTATGTCCACTGCGTCTTGCCATCAAACCAAATGCTGGCTTGTGGAGTAGCAGCCTGGAACTTACGTCCTTTGATAGCAATGGTGCCGCTGGCATTCATCTGGTCGCCCTTAATCGTAAACGAGGCTTTTGCACCCGACTTGTTGGAAACCACAGATGCTGTTTTGTCCAATACCGCCTTTGCGGTCTGCGCCACTGTTTGGCTAGTGAATAGAGAACAGTGAAAAGCGAATAGTGCCCATAGCACCATCCATCTGTATTTAGTTGTTATTTCCATTGTGCTAACAGATTTTCGAGACTCATCTCATCCATGATCAGTACTTCACGAGGCTTGCTGCCGTGGGCGGCTCCTACGATACCGGCTTTCTCCAGCTGGTCCATCAGGCGGCCGGCACGATTGTAGCCGATAGCGAATTTGCGCTGAATAAGGCTCGTAGAGCCACTTTGTTCTCGGACAATCAGACGGGCAGCATCTTCGAACATCGGGTCAAGGTGATGCATGTCGACGTCGCGGCTTTCAGAAGTCTCGCCTTCGTCGGTATCTGGTTCAGGCAGTTCGAAGGCCGACGGATAACCTTGCTGTTGGGCAATAAACTGATTGATACGTTCAACCTCAGGGGTGTCGACAAAGGCGCACTGTACACGGACAGGTTCGCCACCGTTCAGATAGAGCAGGTCACCACGACCCACCAGCTGCTGGGCACCCGGACGGTCAAGAATAGTGCGTGAGTCAATCATTGCTCCCACGCGAAAGGCGATACGGCTGGGGAAGTTGGCCTTGATGGTACCCGTAATGATATTGGTGGTAGGACGCTGCGTGGCGATAATCATGTGGATACCCACGGCACGTGCCAGCTGGGCAATACGTGCGATAGGTAACTCGACTTCCTTGCCGGCAGTCATAATCAGGTCGCCAAACTCGTCAATGACCACAACGATATATGGCATAAAGTGGTGCCCGTGCTCGGGATTAAGTTGTCGGTCAATGAACTTCTTGTTATATTCCTTGATGTTACGGGCCTGTGCCATTTTCAGTAGGTCGTAGCGCGTGTCCATCTCCTTACACAGCGAGTTGAGCGTGCGGATGACCTTTGTGACGTCGGTAATGATGGGTTCTGCAGCGTCATCGGGAACCTTCGCCAGGAAGTGCTTCTCAATGCTGCTATAGACGCTAAACTCCACCTTCTTCGGGTCGACGAGCACAATCTTCAACTCGGCAGGGTGTTTTTTATAGAGCAGTGAGGTGATAATGGCGTTCAGACCTACAGACTTACCTTGTCCGGTGGCACCGGCCACAAGCAGGTGGGGTGCTTTGGCAAGGTCGAACATAAATACCTCATTGGTGATGGTCTTACCCAATGCACAAGGCAGTTCCATTGTGGTCTCCTGGAACTTCTTCGAGTTGAGGATTGACTCCATAGAGACGGTGGCTGGTTTGGCGTTAGGAACCTCAATACCGATAGTGCCCTTGCCGGGGATTGGTGCAATGATACGAATGCCGAGGGCCGACAGTGACAGGGCGATATCATCTTCAAGGTTGCGGATGCGCGAAATGCGTACACCTGGGGCAGGGGTGATTTCGTAGAGTGTGATGGTCGGACCTACGGTGGCCTTTATGCTGCTAATCTCTACACCGAAGTTGCGTAGCACGTCGACAATGCGGTTCTTATTGGTGGTCTGCTCCTGCATGTCGATATATGGCTTGCCGTCGCTCTCATATTTCTGCAGTAGGTCAAGCTTCGGATAGCGATAGTTCTCCAAGTCGCGCTTGGGGTCGTAGGGCGTCGACAAGTCGCCATAGTCGGCAGCAACGCTCTTGCCTGTGGCCTTTTCTTCATTTTCGCCCGTTTCAACGGTCATCTCTACCTCTTCTTCTTCGTCGTCGTCAGCAACGCTTGGTGTGTCGTCAAGAGACTTCAGTGGCGTAGGAGACGCTGTTGGCTCTTCGTTGTCCAGCGGGAAGTCTATTTCTTCGGCCTCGGGATTGTCGAATGTGTCGGGGTCGTCCATCGCTGTAATGTCGTCTTTGGTGTCTGCGCTGTCGGTACTGTCGCCATTGCCCACATTGATGGTCATAGGTATCTTCTTCAGATAGCGCAAGGGGTTGAACAGCTTGCGGATGATGATGACTGTCTCCATGCTGAGGTAGGTAAGGAAAGCAATGGCCGAGAGTACGATAAGTGCCGTCAGACCAGGCATACCTATTAGACCCTCAATCTGTTGGCAGATGGCTACTCCATGATCGCCTCCAGGATTGAAGCAGGCGCTGTCGAAGAGCGGTGCCAGGAATTTTGCAAAGGTGATGGAGGTCCATATCATCATGATGGCCAGCGACATAAACCATTTGAGTAGGCGCACCTTATATGCTCGCATCAGTGTGACACCCATCATCAATAGGAAGACTGGAATGACGAAGGCAGCCAGTCCGAAGCATTGTTTGATGAGGAAATGGGACAGATGGGCACCGATGGAACCACAGGCGTTTTGGAATTCACGGCTCTCGTTGGCCATATCGCCAGGACGTGGCGAATCCAACAAGCTCTGGTCAGCCGACCCCGTCGCTAAATACGAGATAAAAGCCCAGATTAGATAAATCGCTATGAAGAGCAGGCAGAATCCGATAACGAAGTTGATGCGTTCGTTGAAAAATATCTTGTCAATACCCAAAGCCTCTTTGAACGAGGATGCTGTGCGCTCTGATGATTTTGTGGTTTTACGCTTTGCCATACTTTTTAATTATTTACGAAGTGCAAATGTACGAAGAATTTCTTAGATTTCATCACAAAAAGCGTGATTTTATATATTTTTTATATACCTTTGCAGCGCAAATGACAAAAAAACTCTATCAGAAGTTCGATAAAAACGCCATCAGCACGCTGCCGAGGGTGCTGTTTGAGGGACGAATCGTCGTGGTGTTGAGTGAGTCGGAGGCGCAAAAAGCCGTCGACTTCCTACTCACACAACCCCTTTTGGGTGTGGATACAGAAACGCGCCCGCGCTTCAACAAGGGACCGATGAACCCCGTGGCACTGCTACAAGTCAGCTCACATAATATCTGCTTCCTCTTTCGATTGAATCTGTTGGGGATGTCGCCCTCCGTCAAGCGCCTGTTGGAGGACAAGAAGGTTCCCAAGGTCGGGCTGTCGTTGTCAGACGACCTGAATCAGTTGCACCGTCTGGGAGATTTCCAACCAGGATGGTTTGTTGATCTGCAGGACCGTGTGCCGTTGCTGGGTATAGAGGATTTGAGTCTACAGAAACTATATGCCAATTTCTTTGGACAGCGCATCTCGAAGCGTCAGCAACTGACCAATTGGGAGGCGGACGTGCTACAGGACAAGCAGAAAGACTATGCGGCTACTGATGCGTGGGCTTGTGTAATGCTCTACGAAGAGTTGACGCGTCTGGAGGTGACGGGCGACTATGAGTTGGTAAAGATTGAATAACTGCTACTGTTATGGCAATATATAAGACGATAAAGTTACGTAAAGGTAAGGATGAAAGCCTGAAGCGCTTCCATCCGTGGGTGTTCTCTGGTGCCATTAGCCAGATGGATGAAGGCATAGAAGAAGGAGAACTTGTTCGGGTTGTGGATGAAAGAGGCGATTTCATCGCTATCGGACATTATCAGCAGGGTTCTATCGCCGTGCGCGTGTTGACCTTCTCGGATACCGTCATTGACGACCGGTTTTGGCAATCGCGCCTGAGTTCTGCGCTGCAAATGCGCTTGGCTATTGGCGTTGCAGACAATGCAGAGAACAATACCTACCGACTGGTACATGGTGAGGGCGACCTCTTACCCGGGCTTATTATCGACGTCTACGACCATACGGCAGTCGTGCAGGCTCATTCCATCGGTATGCACAAGATACGTAAAGAGCTTTCTAAGGCCTTGGTAGCAGTGATGGGAGAGCGTATTGCCCATGTTTATTATAAGAGTGAGACGACATTACCGTTTATGACCGAAGAAGATAGAAACGGATTCCTATATGGCGGTAGCGAAGATAATATCGCTACGGAGAATGGTTTGAAGTTCTATGTAGACTGGTTGAAAGGTCAGAAGACGGGATTTTTCGTCGACCAGCGCGAGAACCGTTCGTTGCTGGAGCATTATGCTAAGGGTAAACGCGTGCTGAATATGTTCTGCTATACGGGAGGATTCTCGTTCTATGCCATGCGTGGTGGCGCCGAACTCGTGCATAGCGTTGACTCGTCGGCTAAGGCGATAGAACTGACCAAGCGCAATGTGGAACTGAACTTCCCTGGTGATGTTCGTCATGAGGCCTTTTGTGAAGATGCCTTTAAGTATCTGGAGGGTATTGGAAAGTCAACATCTAACACCCAACACTCAACACCCAATTATGACCTCATTATTCTTGATCCTCCAGCCTTTGCCAAACACCGTGGAGCACTACATAATGCGCTGAAGGGTTATACGCGCCTTAACCAAAAGGCATTTGAGAAAATCGAAAAGGGTGGACTGCTATTTACCTTCTCCTGTTCGCAGGTCGTCACCAAGGATCATTTCCGCAATGCTGTCTTTACAGCGGCTGCACTGGCTAAGCGAAAGGTGCGTATTCTTCATCAACTTCATCAGCCTGCTGATCATCCGATTAACATTTATCATCCTGAGGGTGAATACCTGAAAGGCCTGGTACTCTATGTGGAGTAAGGTTGAAGCATATATCAACAAACATAAGCTACTTGAAACCAGTAATTTGTATTTGGCTGCTTTAAGTGGTGGTGCGGATAGTGTGGCGTTGTTGCTGTTGCTAAAAGAGGGCGGTTTCAACGTGCATGCGGCTCATTGTAATTTCCGTCTGCGAGGTGCGGAATCGGATAGGGACGAGGCATTCTGCGTAGAGCTCTGTCGTCAGCAAGGTGTAGAATTGCACCGTGCCCATTTTGACACCCGCGAATATGCTGCAGTGCATAAGGTGAGTATTGAGATGGCGGCGCGCGAGTTGCGCTATCGCTGGTTTTCGCAGTTGCGTGAAGACATCGGTGCCTCAGGGGTCTGTGTGGCTCATCACCGTGACGACTCTGTGGAAACTGTCTTGTTGAATCTTGTGAGGGGCACTGGGTTGCGTGGGTTGACGGGTATACAGCCGCGCAATGGTGATGTGTTGCGTCCGCTGCTATGCGTTTCAAGAGCTGAGATAGAACAGTATCTGACTGACAGGGGACAGGGCTACGTGACGGATAGTACGAATCTGGAAGCAGATGTGATGAGAAACAAGATTCGCTTGCAACTGATTCCATTGCTCAAGACCCTAAATCCGTCTGTTTGTAGCGCAATAGCACAAATGGCCGACAATGTCTCTGGTGCACAGCAAGTGTTGGACGATGTGCTGAAACAATACAAAAATTGTAATATTCTAAAAACCAGTGAATTATGGTTAAATAGTTCTCGTGAATATATAGCGTTTGAATGGCTTAAAAACTACGGTTTCAACGGCACTCAGGTACGGCAGATTTTGGAAGCCGAGACGGGTGCTGCGTTTCATTCGTCTAAGGGCTATGATGTGTTGGCAGATCGTGGCCGTCTTATCGTAGAATCCTCGTTGAAACCGATGAAACCGGTGTGCATCCCTGAACCTGGAACCTATATTTTGGAAGACGAACAGCGGGTGGTTGTTCGGGAGGAACCTGTTTGGACGTCGAAGGCTGCTGATTGTGTGACCGTTGATGCGTCGAAAGTGACGTTTCCGCTGACTGTTCGCCGTGTGGCAGAAGGTGACAAGATGGTTCCTTTCGGAGTGAAAGGCAGTAAGTTGTTGAGCGACCTGATGACAGACCGTAAGATGACGCTCTTTGAGAAGCGTCGCCAATTGGTGGTCGTCGACGCTAATGGCCATATTGTATGGCTCGTAGGCATCCGTATTGACGAGCGTTTTCGTGTTACTGATGCCACATCAAGTGTGCTTCGTATAGAAAAGAAGTGAATATTTGCGTTAATTTTCCTAATTAACGTGCGGTTGTTTCAGATAAATGTTGTATCTTTGCACCTTAAATCACGCAAATATACGAAAAAACAATATTAAACACAAGTATGGGAAAGAGATTTGCCGAACATAACGGCTTAAACCTGACGCAGACGAACAACGATGTCTTGCAGATGTGGAAGGAGAAAAACATCTTCTGGCGCTCCGTGACGGAGCGGGAGGGTTGTCCGCAGTTTGTATTCTTCGAGGGACCTCCCTCAGCCAACGGACATCCGGGTATCCACCATGTGCTGGCTCGTTCGATTAAGGATTCCTTCAACCGCTATAAGACTATGCAGGGTTTCCAAGTGAAGCGTAAGGCAGGTTGGGATACCCACGGACTGCCCGTAGAGTTGGGTGTTGAGAAAGAACTTGGCATTACCAAGGCCGATATCGACAATAAGGAGAGCGACAAGTATATCTCAACAGAGGACTACAACAAGAAGTGTCGCGAGAACGTGATGATGTACACTCAGGAGTGGCGTGACCTGACAGAGAAGATGGGTTACTTCGTTGACCTTGACAATCCGTATATCACCTACGACAACAAGTATATCGAGACGCTGTGGTGGTTGCTGAAGCAGTTCTATAACAAAGGTCTGCTGTATAAGGGCTATACCATTCAACCCTATTCACCCGCCGCAGGTACGGGTCTTTCGAGCCACGAACTGAACCAGCCTGGTTGCTATCGTGACGTGAAGGACACCACGTGTACTGCCCAGTTTAAGATGAAGAACCCCAAGCCCGAAATGACGGGGTGGGGAACACCATATTTCCTGGCTTGGACCACAACTCCGTGGACATTGGCTGCCAACTCAGCCCTCTGCGTAGGTCCGAAGATTGACTACGTAGCCGTTCAGACCTATAATCCCTATACCGCTGAACCTATCACGATTGTCTTGGCTGAGGCCCGTCTGAATGCCTATCTGCCCGCTGAGGGTGCCATTACCGATGGCGGCGAACTGCCCAAGTATGAGCGTGGTGACAAGCTGATTCCCTATCGTGTCGTGGCCCGCTACAAAGGTACTGACTTGGTTGGTATGGAGTACGAACAGCTGATGCCCGCTATCAAGCCTATGGGCGATGCCTTCAAGGTGATTCCCGGTGACTATGTAACGACCGACGACGGTGCCGGTATTGTACATATCGCTCCTAACTTCGGTGCCGACGATGCCTTCGTAGCCAAGAAAGCAGGTATCTGTCCTATCGTACTGATTGACAAGAAGGGTGCTGAGCGTCCTGTTGTTGATTTGCAGGGTAGGTATTTTGTCATTGAAGACCTCGATGCTGACTTCGTCAAGAACTACGTGAACGTTGACGAGTGGAACAAGTTTGCAGGCCGTTACGTGAAGAATGCTTACGACGACACGTTGACCGATAAGGACGAGACGCTGGACATATCGATCTGCATGGACCTGAAGGCCCAGAACAAGGTGTTCAAGATTGAGAAGCACGTCCACAACTATCCTCATTGCTGGCGTACCGACAAGCCCGTGCTCTATTATCCCCTTGACTCTTGGTTCATCAAGAGCTCGTCGATGAAGGAGCGCATGAGCGAGCTCAACAAAACCATCAACTGGCAGCCAGAGTCAACAGGTACAGGCCGTTTTGGCAACTGGCTCGACAACCTGAACGACTGGAACCTCTCTCGTTCACGCTTCTGGGGCACACCGCTGCCTATCTGGCGTTCAGAGGATGGTGAGGAAATCTGCATCGGCAGCGTTGAGGAGCTGTACAACGAGATTGAGAAGGCCGTTGCCGCAGGCTTCATGAAGAGTAATCTGTTGAAGGATCAAGGCTTCGTGCCTGGCGATATGAGCAAGGAGAACTACGACAAGATAGACCTGCACCGTCCTTACGTCGATTATATCGTACTTTGCTCGGCATCAGGCAAACCGATGAAGCGTGAGTCAGACCTGATTGACGTGTGGTTTGACTCGGGTTCTATGCCTTATGCTCAGGTACACTATCCGTTCGAAAATGCCGAACTCATCGACAAACGCATTGCTTTCCCCTGCGATTTCATCAACGAGGGTGTCGACCAGACGCGTGGTTGGTTCTTTACCTTGCACGCCATTGCTACGATGATTTTCGACAGCGTTGCTTTCAAGAACGTGATTTCTTCTGGTCTTGTGCTCGATGCCAAGGGTAACAAGATGTCGAAGCATGTCGGTAACGTGGTCAATCCGTTTGATATGATTGGCAAGTACGGTTCTGACGCCGTGCGCCTCTATATGATGACCAATAGCGAGCCTTGGGACAACCTGAAGTTCGACCCAGAAGGTGTGGCCGAAATCAGTCGTAAGTTCTTCGGCACCTTATATAATAGTTACTCGCTCTTTGCGATGTATGCTAATGTCGACAACTTCGACCCGCAGACACCGCAGATTCCCGTTAGCGAGCGTCCTGAGTTCGACCGTTGGATACTCTCTTGTCTGAATTCGCTGGTTCAGGGTGTTCAGCAGGAAATGGACGGCTATGATCCTACTCGTGCAGGCCGACTCATTGACGCCTTTGTGGATGAAGACCTCTCGAACTGGTATGTTCGCTTAAACAAGAAACGCTTCTGGGGCAAGGAGATGGATAACGACAAGTTGGCTGCCTACCAGACCCTGTACGAGTGCCTGATGACCGTTTCGAAGCTGCTGGCTCCGTTTGCACCGTTCTTTGCCGACCAGATGTATAAAGACCTTGGTGGCGTTTTGGATAGCGTCCATCTCGACAAATTTCCCGAATTTAACGCAGCCCTTGTCAATAAGGACCTCGAAGAGCGTATGGCCATTGCCCAGCGTATCACCACCATCGTACTTGCCCTGCGCCGTAAGGAGAGCATCAAGGTAAAGCAGCCCCTGCAGACCCTGATGATTCCTCCCGTCGACAATGCCCAGCGCGACGCCATTGAGAGCGTCAAGCAGATATTCCTTCAGGAAGTAAACGTCAAAGAGGTGAAGTTTGTGGAGGGCGCTGGCATTCTGGTGAAGAAGGTGAAGTGTAACTTCCGCACCATGGGTAAGAAGTTCGGTAAGGATATGAAAGCCGTTGCCGCTGCCGTTGCTGCTATGTCACAGGAGCAGATCGCTGAATTGGAGACCAACGGAAAGGTGCAGCTGGATAGCTATGAGATTCTGGCTGAAGACGTTGAAATTATCAGCGAGGATATCCCAGGCTGGCTGGTAGGCAACGAGGGCAATCTGACCGTAGCTCTCGACATTACCCAGACCGACGAGCTGCGTGCTGAAGGTATGGCCCGCGAGTTGGTGAACCGCATCCAGAACATCCGTAAGAAGAGCGGTTTGGAGATCACCGACCACATCCGTGTGAGCATTGAGCCCAACGAGGCTTCCAATAAGGCTGTTGAGGCCTTTGGCGACTATATTGCCCGTCAGGTGTTGGCAGACGACCTCAAGGTAGAGGCCAACGATGGGCAGTCGGTAGCCTTTGATGACTTTAATCTGAATATTCAAGTAACAAAAATCTAAATAATTATGGCAGAAAAAACACGTTACACGGACGAAGAATTAGAAGAGTTCCGTGAAATTATCAATGAGAAGCTGGCGCTAGCCAAGCGTGACTACGACCAGATGATGAGTGCCTTGATGAATCAAGACTCCAATGATGTTGACGATACGTCACCCACGTATAAAGCACTCGAAGAGGGTAGTGCGACGCAGTCGAAAGAGGAGATCATCTCTCTGGCTGCCCGTCAGCAGAAATTTATTCAGGGTCTGAAAGCCGCCTTGACGCGTATCGAGAACAAGACCTATGGTATTGACCGTATTACGGGTAAGCTGATTCCCAAGGAGCGCCTGCGTGCCGTACCTCACGCTACGCTGAGTGTTGAGTCGAAGATGGCTGAAAAGAAGTAGAATGAGCAAGGAAGGCATTGTCTCAAGACGTGGAATACTGGCAGTAACTATCGTGTTCACAGTCCTGTTGGTCGACCAGTTGATAAAAATCTGGGTAAAGACCCACATGACCCTTCACGAACAGATAGAGATCCTTTCGTGGTTCAAGATTGTGTTTATCGAGAACAATGGTATGGCCTACGGCATGGAACTTGGTTCCAAGCTGCTGCTGAGCCTCTTCCGCGTGGTGGCTATCGGCATTCTGGGCTACTATATCGTGGCCCAGGTGCGCCGTCAAGCCCGCTGGGGATATATCGTCTGTCTGTCAATGGTGTTGGCCGGTGCTGCCGGCAACATCTTCGACTCGATGTTCTACGGTCTGATTTTCAATGCCTCCTCCGAGTTCTACACGTCCTACTTCGTACCCTTCGGAACGGGTTATGCACCTTTCCTGATGGGTAAGGTGGTAGACATGTTCTACTTCCCGCTTATTGTGACGACCTGGCCCAGCTGGGTTCCGATGGTGGGAGGTGAGCCGTATGTCTTTTTCAGTCCGGTATTCAACTTTGCCGACTCCTCCATTTCCGTAGGTGTCGTGCTGTTGCTGTTGTTCTACCGTAAGGAAATATCAGAACTGTCGTTCAAACAGTTGACGAGGCATGAAGCGTAGTCCGCTGTACATATTGCTTCTGCTGATGGCCTTGGCCTGCAAGCCCACTGTGCCGTCAGAATATATCCAGCCCAGCGAGTTGGAAGACTTGCTGTACGACTATCATGTAGCAGAGGCAATGGCCAAGAACGATGGTGCTGGCGAGATTGATTTCAAACGCAACCTGTATTTCCAGGAGGTGCTGAAGAAGCACCATGTCACCGAGGCAGACTTTGACTCTTCGCTGGTTTACTACTATTCGCACGTCGACAAGCTCAAGGAAATCTATAGCCACGTCAGCGAGCGTATTGCCGACGAAGCCAAAAGGCTGGGTACCGAAGTGGGCGACATCAACCGCTATTTGCAATACAGTGCGTCGGGTGATACGGCCAACATCTGGACGGCTACGTCGCATGTGCTGTTGATTCCGCGGCCTACGAAGAACCGCTTTGAATTCACCATTAAGGCTGACTCCACCTTCCGTGTTGGCGACTCGTTTATGTTCCAGTTTATGACTGAGCATATCTGGCAGACAGGTTCTAAGGATGCTGTCGTCTGCCTGTGCGCCGCCTATGAGGGCGACAGCATCATGCAGGTGGTCAGCCACTCGTCGGTTTCCGGCATCGTGCAACTGCGCCTTCCGGCCAACCGCACACAGAAGCTCCGAGAGTTGCGTGGTTTTATCTATCTGACGTCTGACGGTGAAGAGACAGACTCGCGTAAGCTGATGTTCGTCAGTCAGATACAATTGATTCGTTTCCACAATAAGGAAATACAGGAAAAATATGAACAAGCAAAGCAAGACTCAGCCTACAAGGCGCCGCATAGCATGTCACGAGGTGATATCTCCGACAGGCAACAGCAAGACACTACAGGTCGTGGAGCTGACGAACGGTTACGTAGTCAGTCAGCACCCTTTAGACGGGGAGGAGGCAAACACTGAGTGGTTGCAGGGCACCATCCGGCTGAAACAAGACGAAAAAGGTATACGTGCATGGTATCAAGAACAACCTTTAACTTAAAATAAATAGACTATGAACATTAAATTTCGATTGGCGGTCATGAACTTCTTACAGTTCGCCGTATGGGGTGCCTACCTCGTTTGTATGGGTAACTTTATTGTACCTGCATTTGGTGAAAACCTTGGTAAGGAACTGTTGCCGTGGTTTTACATTATCCAAGGTATTGTCTCTATTTTTATGCCAGCCATTATTGGTATTGTGGCAGACAAATTTATCCAACCTCAGAGAATGCTTGGCCTCTCTCATCTGGTTGCTGGTTTAGGAATGTTGGGATGCTTTTGGGTGGCCTATAGCTCAGAAGTGTTAAACCCGACAACCTTTATTGTACTTTATACGTTGAGTGTGGCATTCTACATGCCTACAATTGCATTGACTAATACGGTGGCATTTACCGTATTAAAGAAAAATGGCTATGACACTGTTAAGGATTTCCCTCCCATTCGAGTATTGGGAACTGTTGGCTTTATTGCTTCCATGTGGTTTGTTAACAGTGCCTATTTGGACAATACTGGTTTTGGCCTTACGCTGGAAGCAAATGCATTTAAGTTTCAGAATACTTACATGCAGTTCTTTGTATCTGGTTTCTTAAGCCTCATGTTGTTCCTATATTGCTATACCTTACCGCAGTGTCCTCTGCAGAAGAAGGAAGGCAAAACCTCTATTTCCGAGGCTCTTGGTCTTAATGCGTTTAAACTCTTTAAGCGTCGTCAGATGGCTCTGTTCTTCATCTTCTCGGCTTTGCTGGGTATGTGCCTGCAGGTTACAAACAGCTATGCAGTCCCCTTTATGTCAAGCTTTAAACTGAGTCCTGATCCGCTTATTTCCGATTCTTTCGTTTCAAATAATCCTACCATGCTGAGCTCTATTTCGCAAATTAGTGAAGCATTGTGTATTCTGATGATTCCATTCTTCCTGAAGCGTTTCGGTATCAAGATTGTAATGCTGATGTCACTCTTCGCATGGGTGTTCCGCTTCGGCTTCTTCGGCATTGGCAATCCCGCTATGCCTGGTGCTATCTTCTTTATATTGTCTTGTATAGTCTATGGCGTTGCCTTCGATTTCTTCAATGTTTCCGGAGGTATTTTCGTCGACCAGGAGTGCGACCCCAATATCAAGGCATCGGCTCAAGGACTATTTATGATGATGACCAATGGTATCGGTGCGTCGGTAGGAGTGTTTGCTGCGGGTAAAATCGTCAATGCTTTCTGCCATACCGAAGGAGACTACTTGGTAGGTGATTGGCAGATCTGCTGGTTTGTCTTCGCAGCCTTTGCCCTGGTGGTTGGCATCACTTTCGCGTTGGTCTTCAAGCCTGAGAAGAAACCTATCACAGAGATTAAACATTAACAGTCAACAATACTGATGAAAGAGGTCAGATTCTTCTTCGCCCCTGATGCGGCTACCGCTCAGGAACTGCCTGCCGACGAAGCGACGCATGCCCTGCGTGTGCTTCGCCTCAAGGCTGGCGACGAGATGATGCTTATGGATGGAAAGGGAGTGTTCTATCGTGCTGAAGTCACGCTGGCTCATGCTCACCACTGTCAGTACGTCATCCGGGAGACGCTGCCTCAACCGCGCCAATGGAACGGAACGGTTCATCTGGCCATTGCTCCGACAAAGATGATGGACCGCATGGAGTGGCTTGTAGAGAAAGCTGTCGAGGTGGGCGTCGACGAAATATCCTTCTTGGATTGTCAGTTCTCTGAGCGCCGACAGGTCAAGCTGCCGCGTATCGAGAAGATAGCTGTTGCCGCCACCAAGCAGAGCCGCAAGGCTTGGATGCCACAACTCGACGAGATGACGTCGTTCACCGATTTCATCCGTCAGCCCCGCACCTGTCGCAAGTATATTGCCCATTGCTACGAGGAGGTTGCGCGTACCTATTTGTTTGATGAGCTCCGACAGCCCTCTGACATTCAGGACGCCTTGGTGCTCGTAGGTCCCGAGGGCGATTTCTCTATCGACGAGGTGCGCCAGGCCGTAGCTGCCGGCTATCAGTCTGTCCATCTGGGTTCCAGCCGTCTGCGTACTGAGACGGCAGGTCTTTCCGCGGTGATGATGATGCATTTAAGCAAAAACTAAATTTATACAAATGTTAAACAAAGAAGAGTATTGGCAACCGGAACTGGAAACTATGCCCCGTGAGGCGTTGGAGCGGTTGCAAGTTGAGAAGTTGCGCAAGTCTATTGAGATTGCGCTGAGGTCGCCATTCTATGGCAAGCGTCTGGCTGAGGCAGGTATCACGCCTGACTCTATTCAGACTGTTGCCGATGTGCGCAAGTTACCATTTACCACCAAGCAGGATCTGCGTGACAACTATCCCTTCGGACTGGTTGGCGGCGATATGAAGGATGCCATCCGTATTCACTCTACCAGTGGTACAACGGGCCATCCTACCGTCGTTACCTATTCGCGCCACGATATCGACTCGTGGGCAAACATGATTGCCCGCGACATGTATATGGTGGGTTGCCGCGATACCGACGTGTTCCAGAACTCCAGCGGTTACGGAATGTTCACGGGCGGACTGGGCTTCCAGTATGGTGCTGAGAAGCTAGGCGCTACCACGGTGCCTGCCGCAGCAGGTAACTCCAAGCGTCAGATCATGTTTATCCGTGACTTCGGAACAACTTGTCTTCACGCAATCCCCAGCTACGCCATCCGTCTGGCCGAAGTGTTCCAGGAAGAAGGCGTCGACCCGCGTGCCACCAAGTTGCGCACGCTGTTTATTGGTGCCGAGCCTCATACCGAGGAGCAGCGCCGTCGTATCGAGCGCCTGCTGGGCGTCAAGGCCTACAACTCGTTTGGTATGACCGAGATGAACGGTCCCGGCGTTGCCTTCGAGTGTAAGGAGCAGTGCGGTATGCACCTGTGGGAGGACAACTACATCCTCGAGATTGTCGACCCCGACACGCTGGAGCCTGTTCCCGACGGCGAGATCGGCGAGATGGTGCTCACCACGCTCGACCGCACCATGATGCCTATTCTGCGTTACCGTACTCGCGACCTGACGCGCATCATTCCCGGCGAGTGCAAGTGCGGACGTACCCATCGCCGTATCGACCGCATCAAGGGCCGTACCGACGATATGTTCATCATCAAGGGTGTCAACGTCTTCCCCATGCAGGTCGAGAAGATTCTCGTTCAGTATCCGGGCTTGGGCAGCAACTACCTCATCACCCTCGATACCGTCAACGACAACGACGTTATGACGGTCGAAGTCGAACTCGACGGCCTGAATACCGATGTCTATCCCGAGTTGCAGAAGATGACCCGCGACATCCAGCGTGCGTTGAAGGACGAAATCCTGCTGACGCCTACTGTCAAGCTGGTTAAGAAGGGCTCACTTCCCGTCAGCGAGGGTAAAGCCATACGTGTCAAAGACCTTAGACCGGGTAGGGGATGAAGTACTTCCTGTTAGCATTGTTCCTGTCGTTGGCTGGTGCTTCCTATGCACAGACTGCTATGCGTGATCTGTTGAAGACCATGCCTGCCGCACTGACTCCTTCGCTTTCTGAGAACAACCGTCTCGATATGGTTGATTTCAAAGATGCAGGAATGGCTGCGATAGTTACCAACGCCTTCGAGGGGAAGAGCGAGCTCACTCAGCTTACCGACAACTATGCCTCGCTACGCCTTAGCGAAGCTTTGCACTTAGACATGGCTTTGCTCACTGCTGGTGGCGAGCGCGTGCTTTGTGTGGTGATGACGTGGGGCACCGATCTTCGCGAGAGCACGCTCTCGTTCTACTCCGACCAGTGGCAGCCTCTGCCCACAGCACGCTATGTCGCGCTGCCTGCCTATCCCTTTGTGGCAACCCTTGATTCCGTTCAGCAGTCGCTCACGCTGACGCGTGTCAACTATTTCAACCAGCCTGCTAACGAGGAACAGGAAAAGCCAGTAAATGTGCAAACAACACTTAATTGGGATGGAAATATATTTAAATAAAGTTAAAGTTTTAGGTTTTGCCATGCGATTCACTTGCAGATTGAAATAAAAGTGGTACATTTGCCGTGTGTTTTTCATGGTATTAGATTATTAAGGTTAATTTAAAGATTGATTGTCGTGAGACAATCAATTCTTTTTTTACCCCCGTTGAACACTCCCTGAATCATGGATCATCTGTTGGCGAATACCCACAAAAAAACTCTCAGAACCCATTGTCTGTTGGTATTCTGAGAGCTTGCTAAGAGGTGCCTGGCGGATTCGAACCGCCGTAGACGGTTTTGCAGACCGTTGACTAAGCCACTCATCCAAGGCACCGTAGTTTCAACCGTAGGTTAAGCCACCGTTCTCTTAAGCGGTTGCAAAGGTAACACTATTTTTTGGATTCACAAAATTTTTGGCAGTTTTTTTTCATCTCACAGCCGCAACAGGGGTCTTTTCTGCGTATAGCGCGTGCTAAAGCCCATGCTGCATAGGCGATGGCTGCCGCTAATATCACGATGACTACGTAGATTTGCATACCGCTTGCTGCTCCCTCTGTTAATTCCTCAGCTTGCGCAACAGCACCTTGTTGATGGCCTGAATGCGTCGTCCGCTCTTGCTGATGTCCTCACGTACATTATTGATATTATTAAAGAAGTCGCTGAAGGCATTCAGCACCTGGTTGGGTTGTCCGCTATCTTCGGTAGCATCGGGATTGGTGACGATGTTGATGCCCAGATGCTCGATGTGCACGTCGATATCCGTTCCCGTCATGATGGGGTCGCCGTCATAGTGGATGGCCCCGGGGTGGTGGCGGTGTATGTGCAGGCTCTTCGTACGGAAGGTCTTGATCTTTGAGTTGTTGCCCAGCGTCTTCATAAACAGGTCGGCGGCTATCTGTGGTGCTTCCAGGGCGTCGAAGGGCTCCATGATGATGACGTCCATCATGCCGTCGCGCATGGTGGCTCCTGGCGCGATGTAGGCGTTGTTGCCGTACTGCGACGCGTTGGCACAGGCTATGAGGAACGCCTTATGATGGTGAATGCCGCTGTCGTCGACAATCTCGTAGGTCTCCGGGCGATACTTCAGTCCTTCCTTCAGCACGTTTTCCACGTAGGTCACCGGCCCACGCTTGCCAGCCTCGGCAAACTTCAGCGAGATAAACGCGTCGAAGCCAATGCCGCAGGTGCAGAAGAACGGCAGGTCGTTGATGACGCCGTAGTCGAACGGTTCTATCTGGCAGTGGTTGATGATCTGCAGCGCCTTGGCCGTGTCCATCGGCAGACACAGATGGCGCGCCAGTCCGTTGCCCGAACCGCAGGGAATGACGCCCAGCGCCGTTTGCGTGTGGGTCAGCGAGCGTGCCACTTCATTGACGGTACCGTCGCCACCCACGGCCACCACTATGTCGCGCCCCTCGGCAGCACATTGGCGGGTCAGCTCTGCTGCGTGTCCCCGATATTCCGTCAGGCGTACGTCGTAGTCAAAGCGGGTCTTGTCCAGCAACTCGTCGATAAGACTGGGTATATGGTCTTTGTTTTGAGTGCCAGAGATGGGATTTATGATGAAAGTAATGCTCTTTTTCGTATCCATTTCGTCTGCAAATGTACGAATTATACTCGAAAAACGGGCTTGAAAGCAAATAAATTTCTAAAAAAGAAAGAAATATCTGACTTTTTATGCACGGTTTCCATAAAAATGTGTAACTTTGCAGTCTGAAATCAATTTCGTAGCTCTGCTACACCTATATAATTTATGGGACAACTACAAGAAAAGTACAAACACTATCGTGAGCCTCAGAAGTTTATGGAGGCTGACGTTTATCCTTATTTTCGTGCCATTGAGGGCAAACAGGGAACCGAAGTAGAAATGGGCGGACACAAAGTGTTGATGTTCGGCTCAAACGCCTATACCGGTCTCACGGGCGACCAGCGCATCATTGATGCTGCCAAGGCTGCCCTCGATAAGTATGGCTCAGGCTGTGCCGGTAGCCGTTTCCTCAACGGTACGCTTGACTTGCATGTACAGTTAGAGAAGGAAATTTCAGAGTTCATCCACAAGGACGACTGCCTCTGCTTCTCTACAGGTTTCTCCGTCAATCAGGGCGTTCTCGCTATGGTTGTCGGCAAGGACGACTATATCATCTGTGACGACCGCGACCACGCTAGTATCGTTGACGGACGCCGTCTGTCGTTTGCCCGTCAGCTGCACTACAAGCACAACGACATGGAAGACCTGGAGCGTGTGCTGCAGAAGCTGCCCCACGACGCTATCAAGCTTATCGTTGTCGACGGTGTGTTCTCGATGGAAGGTGATTTGGCCAAGCTGCCCGAGATTGTCGAGCTGAAGCACAAGTACAACTGCTCCATCATGGTTGACGAGGCCCACGGCATTGGTGTCTTCGGTGACCACGGACGTGGCGTCTGCGACTATTTCGGACTCACCGACGAGGTAGACCTCATCATGGGAACCTTCTCGAAGTCGTTGGCCAGCATCGGCGGTTTCATCGCCTCTGACTGGGACACCATCAACTTCCTGCGTCACACCTGCCGCACCTATATCTTCTCGGCTTCTAACACCCCTGCCGCTACGGCTGCAGCACTCGAGGCCCTGCACATCCTGCAGAAGGAGCCTGAGCGTATCGAGGCCCTGTGGAAGGTTACCAAGTACGCCCTGAAGCGTTTCTCCGAGGAAGGCTTCGAGATTGGCGATACCGAGAGCCCTATCATTCCCCTCTATGTGCGCGACGTCGACAAGACATTCCTCGTCACCGCCCTCGCGTTCAAGGCTGGTGTCTTCATCAATCCCGTCATTCCGCCCGCTTGTGCTCCTCAGGACACCTTGGTACGCTATGCCCTCATGGCTACCCATACCGAAGAGCAGGTAGAGCGTTCTGTGAAGGCGCTGAAGAAGATTTTCGTCGAACAGGGCATTATTAAGTAAAAAAATTGCGGAATTATTTGCAGGGGTCGCTGAAAATGCGTACCTTTGCACCCGCAAAATCGAGGTGTAGCGCAGTTGGTAGCGTTCCTGGTTTGGGACCAGGCTGTCGCAGGTTCGAGTCCTGTCACCTCGACTTCCACCATAAAATCCGCTGATTCACAAAGAGTCAGCGGACTTTTTCATTCCTCACTCCTCATCCTTTTCCGCCTCCCTCTTCAGATTGCTCATAGCGGGCTACGCGCTGCAGGCGAATGCCCTTGGTATGTCGATAGAAGATTCAGTCAGCCTTCAATCAGTTGGCCAAAGAGCATCGTGACCAATGGCGTAAAGTGGACAGTTGGACTCTCCTTTCTCCTTGATGGATGCCGTCTGCTGAGCATAGACGGCCTTCTTTGTGGGTTTATCGAATACACGCACATTCGGATATACACAGGTCATCAAACGTGAACGGTGATGGCAGTTTGTCGTAGATGTTACTGTTGCCTATTGTTTTGAGTCCTTACTATAATGACGTGAAAATGTAAAATAATTGACAAAAGGCGTGCTGAGAATCGCACGAAATCCACCAAACACTTACCAAGGTCCAAATTCGCAAATTATGAGGCGTTATTCGCAATCAACTGATATGTAACCAATTACGGATTTTTACTCTTTTGTCTGCCCCAAAATATTGTCCTTTTCGCCCACAAACATCGCCGATACACCCTTAAAAACCACAGTTTTCGCACCACAAAGATACCGTTTTTACATCACGAAGACGTAACTTTGAGGTCGTAAAGGTGGCACTTTGTGACCGCCGAGGCGTAACTTGGTGACCCTCGAGACGTAACTTTGTGATTTAACAACCGCAATCTTGCTTCCCATCTTCCTATATCTATCAAAAATCCAAGCACAATTTTTGGTACTTTTTCCTGACATTGCTTGGGCACGCAAAGAATTGCGGAGCGATACTTTTCTTATGTCCAAAACTCCTTTTCGCCTGTGTCTTCTATCTCGCCCTGACATTTAGGGCAGGTCTTCATGTCCCATATACGGATGTTGTCGCTGCCACATTGCAGACACAGACGGCCGACCTCGCTTCTGTAGGAGGGGGCTACGTCTGCAATGATACCACCCACCACGATGTTCTGGATGGTATGGCAGTCAGGGCAGAGCATGGGTGTAATCTGTTGGCGGAACAGGCCGCGTCCCTCATACACCTCAGCCTCATAGCCACAGGCTTTACAGCGATATTTTCGTTTCCAAGACATGCTTTATATTATATACGTATAATACTGAGGTGTCGGTATTTTATATTTTCGTCATGTGGTAGCCCATACGCTTCAGCTGCATGGCAGCTCCCATAAGGTAGAGCTGGTGCAGACAGGTTACGTAGCCATTGAAAGCCTCCTTTGTTCCTGGTTCCAGATGCTGGTGCATCAGGGCATTATAGACACGGGAGGCACACTCGCCAGTAACTTTCTCTAGAACCGTGTAGTCTATGCCTTGCAGCGAAAGCACTTCTTCACGGATATACTCATCCATGCAGTCATAGCCCCGCTTGTCGCGCATGTAGGCATAGAGGTCTTCAATCTTTGAGTATATCTCCCATTCTGTGTCCCACATCTTGGCAACGGCCATGCCGATATACATCATCCAACCGAGGGATGCCGACGGGAAATCCTGGAACTCCCTGATGCCATCGGGGATATATGTCTTAGCTATCTCTTCCCATTTGTCTTCGACATCGGGACATTCCGGCAACCGCTCGTCTACCTCCTGCATCGACAGCAGGAACTGGTGCAGGTCTTTTCTCAGTATTTCTTCAAAATTTTCCATAATATCATTTTATCAAAAGTTGATTCTCGTCACTCCGATGATGATGGCACTCCAAGCATCTTCTCGATAAGTGGCACATACCAGGTCTTGAATTGTTCTGCCGTTGGGGTATGGCCTCCGGGGAAATGAAACGCATGCGTATAGTGCTCTAAGAACAGTGGCTCGAAATGTGCTAGCGTGTCCTCCTCGCCGAAGACACCCCATACACGTTCCTTATTATTATAGCAGCTGAATTGATGTGCCTCCATTTTCTCGAACTCGCTAATAAGCTGTTCGTTGATGGTGAAGTCTTGCTTACCGTCGGCTCTTGGTGACTTGTACTGATGGTTGCCGATACGCTCGCGTAGGAATTCTGACATCTTGAAGTGCGGATTGCCGAGTAAGGCCGGGACTCCTAATGTCGAAGAGATTATCTGTGCATAGAACGAACCACAGCTATTGCCCACAAGGATATCCGGTTTCTCTTGGTCACAGATGTCGCGGATGAGCCGGATGGCATCGGTAGGGTGGAGTGGAAGGTCGGGAGTCAGTACGGTGGCCTTTCCATCGAAAGACCCCCTTAATGCTTGGGCTGGTACACAACTGCCGCTTGCATAGAATCCGTGCAGGAACAATATTTTCTTTTGCTGTTGCAAATCAGGGTATATTTGAAAGTTATCTGTCTATAGCGTAAGATCTTATTGGTTTCTAATAGCCGAGGGTCTCACCAACGAGCACGACGGTATGGCGGCCCCTGGGCGAGTTCCTCAGGAAGTGGACGTAGTTGCAGATGCTGTCGGCGGAGTTGCAATTATGGCAAATGCCGTCTTGTTGGCAGGGTGTCTTGATGTCGAATCGTGCTGCATTGATGGGCGACGCGGTGCTTCTGGCCCTTGCCAACGCGGCTTCTACGGTCTGGGCAACCTTGTTCAGACCAATGACGAAGATGACGTGTTTCGGTCCCCAGGTAATGGCTGCCACGCGATTGCCGTTGCCGTCGATATTCACGATGACACCATTCTCGGAGATAGCATTGGCACTGGTGAGATAGACGTCAGTGGTAAAGGCCCGGACGTACATGGCTTGCTTCTCTTCTGGTGTCGTCGCCAAGTCGCGGTCAATGACGTCTAGGGTGCCTCTGTCTTTCAGTGCTTGGGGGATGCCAAGGTCGCGGACGGTCATGGTGCCTCCCCATGTCACGCTGCTTCCGTCGGCAATGAGTTCAGAGACTTTACGGACAGCGTCTGCTGCTGTGGGGCAATAGTATGCCTTGATGTGGCGGCGCTGCAGGTTTTTGATGATGGTCTGTGCCAAATGCTCGTTTCTTGCTTCTGTTGGGGTCATCGTTGATAAGGTGTTTAGAATGTTTCCTGTACTGTTAATCTGTGTTTTTTGTTCTATTTTCAGTGCAAAACACAAAATAAATAGAAAAAAATAGGGCGTATTCCAATTTTATTTTGTAACTTTGCAGCCGCAAAAATGGTCTGGTAGCTCAGCTGGATAGAGCAACAGCCTTCTAAGCTGTGGGTCTCGGGTTCGAATCCCGACCGGATCACTTTTTTGAGGACTGGGAAAGGAAACGACAGGTTTTTGGGCCTGTCGTTTCCTCTTTTTTTCTACCGTTTCTTTCGCTTGTTGAAGAACTTGCCGTACGTCTTCATCAGCTTGCGGGCCAAGAGGAAGGCGTCGATAGCGGTAATGCTGTTGCTGATGAGGTTGGAAATGAGCTCGCCTTTGCTGTTGGCTTGCTGAGGAGCCGTCAAATCATGCCAAAAACCGCCAATCTGCTTGCTGTTGGCCTGTAGTGCTGTACGCAGTTCGTCTTTACGCTGTTCAATCTCTTCGAGCGTCTGATAAGTGGTTGGCTGAGTGTCTTGTATCATAGTATCAATTTAGGAGTGTAGAGGCAAGGAACTTAACCAGAGGACGCTCAATCCAGGACTTGCGGAAAGAGTATACCAAGATGAGTAGAAACAGGAACAGCAGGCCGATGATGAAGAACGCCGTGCCCAGTCCGACAAGGGGTGCCATCCAATAGGCGAGGGCGAAAGAAAGATAAAACAGCACAGCGACACCGAGGATGATGAAGACGATGGCTACGGTCAGGGCCGTGAGCAGTCGCACCACCTTCTCGATGACATTGAGCTTCAGATATTCTTTCTGAAGCCCCATGTAATTTTTCAGCGCCTCGATGAGCTGCGCTATAGTTTCTACGTTTTTGTCGCTCGACAACATCATTGTAAACGATATGTTCGCTTATGCCTCAACTTCGGGAGCTGCCTCGGCAATATCATCAACGAGGTCGCTGACCTGCTTGCGGCTCAACTTGATGTTGTGCTTCTTCATGAACTCGTCAACGGCATCCGTAATCTTTTCGCGGGTGTCTGCACCTTTCTCGGGGGCCAAAAGAAGACCAATTACTGCTCCGGCGAGAGCGCCACCGAAGAATGCGCCTAAATAACCTAAACTTTTCATAATAGTATCAATTTTAATAGGTAAAACATGTTTTCGAGGGCAAATATACGTAAAGTTTTCGAAATTAACAAACTTTATCGGGCAAATTTCTTGACTTTTGCCCAATTATTTGTAATTTCGCAAAAAATATTTGGAAAATCAATTTTTATATAACAAGAATTCAAGAATGAAGAAGTACACATTACTTTGCACAGCCCTCGCAGCGGCTATGCTTTTTACAGGTTGTAAATCAAGTGAGAGTGCCTATAAGCAGGCTTATCTGAAAGCTAAGCAGCAGGAAGAGGCTCAGCAGCAACAGCAGGCAACTGCTCAGGAGACGACTAACGCTCAGAACGTGGTTGTGCCTATGCAGGAAAAAGCAGCTAACAATACGCAGGTTGTTGACAATGCTGACAATGTTGCCGTACGCCAGGAGAGCGTTTCGGTGGTTAGCGGTGCAGGTCTGAAGAATTTCAGCGTCGTCGTCGGTTCGTTCTCTCTGCGTGCCAATGCTGAAGGTTTGCAGCAGACGCTGAAGAGTAAGGGCTACGATGCTCAGGTGGTGGTCAACAACAACGTATCGCCCGCCATGTATCGTGTGGTAGCTACGACGTTCGACACTAAGGCAGAGGCTGCTTCAAGCCGCAATGCCCTGCAGGAGCAATATCCAGGTGCCTGGCTTCTCTATGCCAAATAATCTGTGGCTCGGATATTATCTGTAGATTACGGAAAGAAACGTACAGGTCTCGCTGTTACCGACCCGCTGCAACTGATTGCCGGCGGGTTGGCTACAGTTGAGACGCATACATTGTTTGACTATCTGAAGGCGTATGTGGAACGCGAGGAGGTGGAGTGTATCATCATTGGCGAGCCTCGCCAGCCCAACGGCCAACCCAGCGAGAACCTGCAGCGAGTGCAGCAGTTTGTGAACCGCTGGCGTAAGGCAATGCCCCAGATTCCCATCCACTACTACGACGAGCGTTTCACGTCGGTATTGGCCCATCAGGCCATGATTGACGGAGGACTGAAGAAGAAAGCCCGTCAGGACAAGGCCTTAGTCGACGAGATTAGCGCCACCATCATTCTGCAAGACTACATGCGCTCGAAGAAGTAATTTTTCATCTTTCATTTTTCATCTTTCATTTAAAATGATATTACCTATTTATATATATGGCCAGCCCGTTCTTCGCAAGGTTGCCGAAGACATCACGATGGACTATCCCGACTTGGAGGGCTTTATCAAGGACATGTGGGACACGCTGGCCGAGAGTGAGGGTATCGGACTGGCCGCTCCCCAGGTAGGACGTGCCATTCGTGTTGTTGTCATTGACCTCGACGTGCTGAGCGACGACATGCCTGAGTATAAAGACTTCAGACGCGTGTATATCAATCCGCATATCGTCGAATACGACGATAGCGAGACCGATACGTCGGAAGAGGGTTGTCTGTCGTTGCCCGCCATTCACGAGAAGGTGGTGCGCCCCACGCGTATCCATGTGCAATGGCTGGACGAGAAGGGCGAGGCCCACGACGAATGGGTCAGCGGCTACTTGGCACGCGTCATGCAGCACGAGTTTGACCACTTGGAAGGAAAAGTGTTTGTTGATCGCGTTTCTCCGCTCCGTAAGCAGCTGATTAAGAGTAAATTGAAAGCACTGATTCAAGGACGTTACCGCTGCGGGTACAAGACAAAAGCAGTCAGGAAGTAAGCATTTTTATGGGTAGAAAGATTGTCCTCCTTTTGTTATTTGTTCCGATGGTCGGTATGGCTCAGTTCAATACCGACCGCCTGTTGACGACGGGTCGTTCGGCACTATATTACGAGGACTATGTGCTTTCTATCCAGTACTTCAATCAGGCCATTGCCGCCAAGCCCTATCTCTACGATCCTTGGTACTATCGTGCTGTGGCCAAATACTATCTCGACGATTTCTCTGGTGCTGAGAACGACTGTTCGGAAGCCATCAGCCGCAATCCCTTTGTGACGGGTATCTACGAGCTGCGCGGCTTGTGTCACATCCAGCAGAAAGACTATGCTGCTGCCGTTGCCGACTACAATACCGTGTTGCGCTATGAGCCCGAGAATATGAACGTATGGCACAACCGTACGCTGTGTCGCATACAGGAGAAATCGTACGACCAGGCGATGGCCGAACTCGACACGATGGCTACCCGCTGGAGCAAGAATGCCCGTGTCTACTTGATGCGTTCGGAAGTCTATTTGTTGCAGAAAGACACCACACAGGCCATTTCGGAGTTGGACAAAAGTCTTGCGCTGGACGCCTACGACGCTGGTGCCTGGTCGATGCGTGGCGGCATAGCCTTGTCGCGTGAAGAATGGAAAGATGCCGAAAACTATCTCAACAAGGCCATTCATCTGCAGCCCAAGCAAGGCGGACTCTACATCAATAGGGCCTTGGCGCGTTTCAACCAGAACAACCTGCGTGGAGCAATGGCTGACTACGACCTCGCCCTCGACTATGAGCCTAACAATTTCCTTGGTCACTACAATCGCGGACTGCTGCGTGCTCAGGTGGGTGACGACAACCGCGCCATTACCGACTTCGACTTTGTGCTGAAGCTGGAACCCGACAACCTGATGGCATTGTACAATCGTGCGCTGTTGTTGGAGAAGACTGGTAACCCGCGAGCAGCCATCCGAGACTATTCGCAGGTGATTGACCAGTATCCGAACTTCTGGACGGGTCTGCACCAGCGTGCCCAATGCTATCGTAGCCTGGGTATGACCAAGCAGGCTGAAACCGATGAGTTCCGCATTCTGAAGGCACAGATCAACAAGCGTTTCGGCCACCAGCCGCGTCTCTCGAAGAAGCAGATGCGTAAGCGTAGCGACGAAGATATCGAGAAATACAACCAGCTGGCCGTTGCTGACGAACAGGAGATGGAGCACGAATACCAGAGTGAGTATCGTGGACGCGTACAGAATCGCAAGGTCGGTATGGACTATCTGCCGATGTATGTCCTTTCTACCGAACGTCAGCAGCAAAGCGTCAGCAACTACGTGCCTTACGACCGTCAGGTTGATTCGTTGAATCGTGTGCTGCCAGCTGACCATCAGCTGTTTATCGTGAAAGGCCGCTCCACCATCAGCGATGTCGATGCCTTCCTCGAAGGACACGACGCCCCCGTTGTTGCCTGTTGGCTGCGAGCCGTCAGCGAGTGGCAGAACGACAGTACCGACATTCCCCTGCGAACGGCCAATCTCATCGACCGTCTGACAGAAGCTGTCACGTTGGCACCTCAGAATGCCTATTTCCACTATAATCTTGGTAATGCCTATGTGCAATGCCTAGACTTTGAACATGCCATCCGAGACTATACACGCGCCATTGAACTGGATGCCAATCTGGCCGAGGCGTATTACAACCGCGGCTTGGCTTACTTAGCCAACAAGCGACAGGAAGAGGCCATCCGAGACCTCTCCAAGGCTGGTGAACTCGGCTTGTATCAGGCTTACAGCATCATCAAGCGCGCACGCCAATAAAAATACGAATAATTGCTACTGTTTCCTCTTGATGATGAAACAGCCCAGCCGATGCGTCTTTCCTTTCTTATACATTGCCCGTAGCTGGTACATACCTTCCGGCAGACTGCTGATGTGAATGATGGGTTGGTTGACTAGCGTATGCACCACGCGACCCTGCATGTCGCTGATGGTCAGCAGACGCGCGTCCAACTGGTGGCTGTCTGGTACGTTCAACGTCTCACCGTTGTTCTGTATCAGCAACATCGGAACGACAGCCATTACAGGTTTGTCGGATACTTCTCTGACGGGCATACTCTCGTTACCATAGCGGTCCATCGCCGTAACAGCATAATAGAGTGGGGGACGACCAGCCTGCCGATGGATGGACAGATGGTTGAACGCGCATCTCGTAGCTATTAGATTCTCGGCATTGCTGATATCGACAGGCGTTTCTGTCGAGGCGTAGACGTTATACAGCAGATAGGGACCGTCGCTGCGGTCGTTGGCTCCGCTCCACGCGAGTTGGTCACCCTCGGCTGTCCGTTCTACCGATAGCGTAGTAGGTGCGTCAGGTGCTATGCTCTGTGCCCACGTCATTGGCGGGATCAGCGACGGATGGCGGTCAAACAGCGTCATATAGTCATAGATCCCCTTCACATTGTCTAACAGAAATTTGGCGCGGAAGTGACAATGTCCCACTCCTATCTGACGCGTGACGTTCAGTTGTCGCTGTACCTCTGCCAACGGCCAGTTGCGCTCACGCGGATGCAGCATATATGTGCCCAAGCCCGATATGACCATGCGCCCGCTGCTCTGCTCCTGCCAGTCGATGGCAAACGGATAGAAGTTGTTGCCTTGAAAATACATCATCGGATACAGCTGATCCATCAACCCCTCGCGTAGCCAGCCTTGTGCATCTTGCGCCACTTGGCGACGTGCGTTCCATCCCCGCGAACTGTAGCGGCTCAGGTCGTCGTACTTGCCTATCGGTGAACAACTCATCTTTATCCACGGTTTGAGTCGTTTAACCTCGTGGCTTACTGTTTCAACGATATGCGTAATGTTGTCGGAACGTTTGCTACCGCGCCACGTCTCTGGATAGCGGATATAGTCCAGATGAATGCCATCCACGTCGTAGCGACTTGTCACCTCTGCGCAAATGCGTGCCAGATAGTCGGCCGTCTGATAGCTTTCGGGATTCATATAGCCCTCTTCGCCTATGCGTTTCACCAACGATGGATAGCGACGTCGCAACTGCTGACAGCCATAGCTGTTCCACTTGCCGATGGGGATGGTGACAATCCACGCGTGTAGCTCCATTCCGCGGCGGTGACACTCGTCGATGGCAAACTGCAAGGCATCGTATCCCGGCGACTGTCCAGGGCGCCCAGACAGACATCCGTCCCACGGTTCCAAGTCAGACGGATAGATGGTCGTAGCACGCACGCGCGTCTGCAACAGTACCGTGTTGATGTTGATGGCCTGCAGGCGGTCGAGCATGTTGGTCAGCTCTTGCTTCTGCCGTTCTATGCCCATGCCGTCGTGGGCATATCTCGAGGGCCAATCGATACCACCGATAGTGGTCAGCCACACTGCTCTTACCTCGTATTTGGGTTGTGCGAGTGTGGTCAACGAGCAAAGAATAAGGAGGGAAAGTATATGTCGTTTCACGTTATGCGTCAATTTTTGCATGCAAAGGTACAAAATAATTCATAATTCATAATTCATAATTCATAATTATTTGTACCTTTGCACAAAGAATAATAACATACATCGAATAAAATGATTACTTTTCTTGTGAGTCTGGTGGCTCTTGTGGCGGGTTATCTGCTTTATGGTCGTTTCGTGGAGAAAGTATTTGGCCCCGATAACCGTGTTACTCCTGCCGTAGAGAAAGCCGACGGTGTCGACTTCATCGTACTTCCCAATTGGAAGATTTTCATGATTCAGTTTCTGAACATTGCTGGTACAGGTCCTATCTTTGGTGCTATCATGGGTGCTAAGTTTGGGCCTGCTGCTTATCTGTGGATTGTCTTAGGTTGCATCTTTGCCGGTGCTGTACACGACTACTTGTCAGGCATGCTGTCTATGCGCAATGGTGGTGCAGGACAACCCGAACTCATTGGCCGCTATCTGGGTCAGCCTACCAAGAAGATAATGCTCGTTTTCTCGGTATTCCTGCTGATGATGGTGGGTGCCGTGTTTGTCTATAGTCCTGCGCTCATTCTAGGCAAGATGTGCAGCGACGACCTGTTGTGGGTCTATATCTGGTGCGGCATCATCTTCGTCTACTACATCATTGCCACGATGTTGCCTATCGACAAGATTATCGGTAAAGTCTATCCGCTGTTTGCCATCTCCATGCTGTTTATGGCTGTGGCGCTGATGGCTGTGCTCTTCATCAAGTGGCCTGAGCTGCCCGAATTGTATGAAGGTATTAGTGGCGAAGGATTCACTACGCCTATCTTCCCCGCTCTGTTCATTACCATCGCCTGTGGCGCTATCAGCGGCTTCCACGCTACGCAGACCCCTCTGATGGCCCGTTGCGTGAAGGACGAGAAGATGGGACGCCCCATGTTCTATGGCGCTATGATTACCGAAGGTCTTGTGGCACTCATCTGGGCTACGGTGTCGATGTATTTCTTCTATGGCGGTGCCGCCCAGGAGTTAGGTCAGCCGCTTACGCTACAGGCTCCCGAGGTGGTGACGGCAGTCAGCGAGGGTTGGCTGGGCACGTTTGGCGGACTTCTGGCCTTGCTGGGTGTTGTGGCTGCACCGATTACCAGTGGTGACACGGCCCTGCGTTCTGCCCGACTGATTATCGCAGAATTCATCCATTTGGAGCAGAAGACCATCATCAAGCGCATCTGGATCTGTATCCCGCTGTTTGGTGCCACCATGCTGCTGCTGTTCTATAACATCTCGAATCCCGATGGCTTCAACGTCATTTGGAGCTACTTTGGATGGGCTAACCAGACGCTGGCCGTCTTTACGCTTTGGGCCATCACGGTCTATTTGGTTCGCCAGCATAAACCCTACTGGGTAACCTTTCTGCCGTCGCTGTTTATGACGGTGGTCTGTTCGTCATTCCTAATGGTGTCGAAAAATGCTTTTGGCTTCGACATGATGGTCGGCTATGGTGTAGGCGGTGCTGCATTCATCATTGCCGTGGCGTGGTTCTTTACATGGAAGAACCGTGATAAGAAAGTTCAGGAATAATAATCAAAACAAAATAATTGCTTATGTTAAGTATTGATTTCTATAGGCCAAACTACGACATGGACGTTAAAGAACTCGTCGACAGACTAATCGACCTGTCGTTTGCTGAGGATATCGGCGATGGTGATCACACCACGCTGTGTTGCATACCCGCGGAAGCCATGGGTAAGTCGCATCTGCTCATCAAGGAGGATGGTATCTTAGCAGGTATAGAAGTCGCCAAAGAGGTGTTTCACCGCTTCGACCCCGAGATGCAGGTTGAGGTACTGATGCAGGATGGTGCGCGTGTGAAGAAAGGCGACATTGCCATGATTGTGACAGGTAAGACACGTTCGCTGTTGCAGACCGAGCGTCTGATGCTGAACATCATGCAGCGCATGAGTGGTATAGCCACGATGACCGATAAGTATGTACAGCACTTGAAGGGTACCAAGACGCGTGTGCTGGACACCCGCAAGACCACTCCGGGTATGCGTATGCTGGAGAAGCAGGCCGTAAAGATTGGCGGAGGCTGTAACCACCGCATTGGACTGTTCGACATGATTCTGCTGAAAGACAACCACGTCGACTTTGCTGGCGGTATTGTTAATGCCATTGACCGCTGTCATCAGTATCTGAAGGAGAAAGGCCTCGATCTGAAGATTGAGATTGAGGTGCGCTCATTCGACGAGTTGCAGCAGGTACTTAATCATGGTGGCATCGACCGCATCATGCTCGACAACTTCTCGGTGGTCGACACCAAGAAGGCCGTTGATATCATTGCCGGACGCTACGAGACGGAGTCCTCAGGAGGCATTACGTTCGACACCATTCGTGACTATGCCGAGCAGGGTGTCGACTTCATCTCAGTAGGTGCGCTGACGCACTCGGTGAAGGGGCTTGATATGTCGTTTAAGGCATGCTGATGGGGGTTAGGTGTTGGGTGATAGGTGTTGGCTGTTGGGTGTTGATGTCGTGTGGCGAAGAACCAACATCTAACATCTATCACCCAACACCATATCAGAGTCCCGTCAACTACGACATTGTATTGGCTGGCAATTTTGGTGAACCGCGTCCGTTTCATTTCCACGGTGGTATCGACATCAAGACTGACAATCAGGAAGGAAAGGAGATATTTTCTATTGCAGATGGTTTCGTCAGCCGTGTTACTGTTAATAAATATGGTTTTGGTAATGCCATCTATGTTGACCATCCCGATGGTAAGACTAGCGTCTACTGCCATCTGAAAGCTTTTGACGACGAGTATGAGGATGCCCTTCAGCTGAACCATCGAGACACTATTGACCTGCGCTTTCCACCCGACCGATTTCCCGTTAAGGCTGGACGACGCATTGCCTGGAGCGGTAATACAGGACACTCAACAGGACCTCATCTGCACCTTGAACTGCATGATACTCGCACGTGGGTGTTGCGCGACCCGATGCAGAAACTGGCACGCTTCATTGTCGACACTGTAGCGCCGCAAGCCCACTCATTCATGGCTATTCCCGTCGCGGGTGAGGGCGTGTTTAATGGCGGCAGTAGCAAGCAGACCTTTGGTTTTGGACAGCCAGATACAAAAAAACAGCGCACCGAGTGGACACTGTCTCGTGAGTTTACCGCATGGGGCAGGGTAGGCTTTGCCCTGTGGGCAGACGACTATAGCCAGCATACCTACAACCACTACGGCATCCGACTAACGCGCCTGCTGGTCGATGGCCACGAAGTGTTCCGAGCCGATGTCGATAGCATTCCCGTCAGCTGTCAGCTGGAAGTAAACCTCTGGGGCGACTATGAGCATTGGCGGCGCACCCGTATCTGGTATATGAAGTCGTATCGTGAACCTGGTATGCGACTGCCAGTTCTACATACCGATTTCAATCGTGGCATTGTTTGTTTTAATGAGGAACGACCCTACCGCCTGACCTACATACTGACCGATTATCAGGGAAACGAGGCACGCTACAACTTTATTGTTCGTGGTGTTCACGACCCACGAGTAAAACAACATCCTGTAGCACGTAATAACCTGCTCAATGACTATCAGCTCTGGTTACAGTGTCTATGGCCGCTTAAATCTGATAGCATTCTAACACGTATGCCTAAATACTAATAACATACAATTTATCATAAAAATAAATATCGGCGCACCCACTTAGGATGTGCCGATATTTATGGTAAAAGGGAGTATTGTCTTACAAGATAGTCTTAACAGCTTCGAGCATGCCCTTCTCTTGGATGAGGTCGAGGAACTGCTTGATCATAGCGTTTAAGCCCTGAATCTTATTGAGGTCTTCGGCCCAGATAAACTCGGCGCCGAGTACACCGTCTGCCACCTTCTGCGTGTCGCCAGTAGCCCACAGCTCCTTGAGCAGACCCATGATCTTCTCGTCGTCGTTGGGGATGATTTCCACACCGTCAGCACGCTTGCCACCCTTGTAGTAGGTGATGATGGCAGCAAGACCGAAGACGAGACCCTTGGGCAGTTCGCCCTTGCGCTCGAGGTAGGTCTTCACGCCGGGCAGGTCGCGAGCCTGGAACTTGGGGAACGAGTTGAGCATGATGCTCGTCACCTGATGGTCGACGAAGGGGTTGTCGAAGCGCTCCAGCACGTCACCGGCAAACTTCTCGAGTTCGTCCATCGGCAGGTCGAGAGTCTGCATGAGCTCGTCGAACTGTACCTTGTGGATGTACTTCGAGATGACTTCGTGGTTGCAGGCGTCACGAACAATGTTGACACCGCTGAGGAAGGCAACGGGCGAAAGCACGGTGTGCGGGCCGTTGAGCAGAGTAACCTTACGCTTGTGGTAGGGCTCCTCAGAGGGTACGAACAGCACGTGCAGTCCGGCCTTGTCGGCGGGGAACTCCTGAGCGACTTCCTTCGGAGCCTCGATAACCCAGAGGTGGAAGTTCTCGGCCTGTACGACGAGGTTGTCGCGATAGCCGACTTTCTCCTGAATCTCGGCAATCTCCTTGCGGGGGAAGCCCGGAACGATACGGTCTACAAGGGTAGCGTAAACGCCGCACGACTCGTCGAACCACTTCTTGAAGTCAGCAGGCAGCTGCCACAGTTCGATATACTTGTTGATGCAATCCTTCAGCACGTGGCCGTTGAGGAAGATGAGTTCGCAGGGGAAGATGATAAGACCCTTCGTGGGATCACCGTTGAAGGTCTGCCAGCGGCGATACAGCAACTGAACCAGCTTACCAGGATAGCTGCTGGCGGGTTTGTCGTCCAGCTTGCAAGCGGGGTCGAAGGCAATACCGGCCTCGGTGGTGTTCGAGATGACAAAACGAATCTCGGGCTGGTCGGCCAGTGCCATGAAGGCGTCGTTCTGAGAGTAGGGGTTCAATGCGCGGCTGATGACGTCGATACGCTCGAGGGTGTTGACGGGCTTGCCGTTCTCACGACCCTGCAGGTTGACGTGATACAGACAGTCCTGACCGTTCAACCAGTCGACCATGCCGCGGTCGATGGGCTGTACGACAACAACAGAACCGTTGAAGTTGGTCTTCTGGTCCATGTTCCAGATAATCCAATCAACGAATGCACGAAGGAAGTTTCCCTCACCAAACTGAATCACCTTTTCAGGCATCACGCTCTTCGGAGCAAAGTGTTTGTTTAACGGTTTCATAAAAAGTATGTTTTAATAGTTTCGTTTTTTTATGCTGCAAAGATAGTGAATATTTTACGAATAGAATTCTTCTTTTAACGTTTTTATCACGTTAACGTTTGCGAAATTACTGCTGCATCAGATAGGCCTTGAAATCGCTGAAATCCTTGCTCATGGCAACGCTTTGCTTCTGCCCCTTCATAAAGGCCTGCAGGCGCTCGGGAATCTCGATGTCGGTGCCCAGGATGGCGTCGACTTTCTCCTTGAACTTAGCCGGGTGGGCTGTCTCGCAGAAGACACCGACCTCGCCGGGCTTCAGACCTTCCTTCAGGGCGCGGTATCCGCAGGCACCGTGAGGATCGAGCACGTAACCGGTATCGGCATAGCATTGGCGCATGGTCTCGGCAATCTGTTCGTCGCTGTAGGTGGCGCCACTGATGAGCGAGGTGATGGCCTGATGGGTCTCTTCGGGCGACAGCGTGTTGTTCTTCGAATAAAGGTTCAGGATGCGGGCAAAGTTTGAGGGGTCGCCGACATCCATCGCGTTGGCTAAAGTCTGAATGCTGGCCTTTGGCTCGTACTGTCCTGTCTGCAAATATTTGTAGAACACGTCATTAGCGTTGTTGGCAGCGATGAAACGCTTGATAGGCAGACCCATCTCGTGGCCGAAGAGAGCCGAGCAGATGTTGCCGAAGTTACCGCTGGGCACGCACATGACGATGTCTGATGTCTGATGGCCGAGGGCAGCAAGGCGCGCTACAGCATTGAAGTAGTAGAATGCTTGTGGCAGGAAACGGGCCACGTTGATGCTGTTGGCCGAAGTAAGCTTCATGTGGCGATTCAACTCTTCGTCCATAAAGGCCGACTTCACCAGCGCCTGACAGTCGTCGAACACGCCGTCCACCTCGATGGCGGTGATGTTCTTGCCCAGCGTCGTGAACTGGCACTCCTGAATAGGGCTTACCTTGCCCTTAGGATAGAGCACATAGACGTGGATGCCGTCAACGCCGAGGAAGCCGTTGGCAACGGCAGAACCCGTGTCGCCACTGGTAGCCACGAGGACGTTTACCGTTCTCTCTCCTTTTTCCTCTTTCCTCTCTCCTCTGATAAAGTACTGCAGCAAACGCGCCATAAAGCGTGCGCCGACATCCTTGAAGGCGAGGGTGGGACCATGGAAGAGCTCCAAGGCATAGATGTTGTCCTCCACCTTGACTACCGGACAGTCGAACGATAGCGTGTCGAAGACGAGGTCTTGCAGGGCATCTTCGTCGACGTCCTCGCCAAAGAAGTTGGAAGCTACGTTGTAGGCAATGTCCTGAAACGATAGGTCCTTCATGTCGTCGAAAAACTCTTTCGGCAACTTGTATATCTCTTCTGGCATGTAGAGACCGCGGTCTTCTGCCAGTCCTTTTACTACGGCCTTCTCCAGATTGGCCTGTGGTGCTTTACCGTTAGTGCTGTAATATTTCATAAGCTCATAAATGTTTTCATAAATTCGTCGAGTTTCAGAAGTCCGTAAACGCCTGACACACAACTGACTTCATCGTATTGCTGTACGTCGTCAGCCTCAATGTCGCGGTGCCATATCAGGAAAGGCACAGGCTGGCCCACATGGATACGCTGTTCAACAGGCGTCAGGTGGTCGGGCAGTACGGCAATACATACTGGCTCGTCCCACTCGCGTACCTCTTTATATATGGGGGTGATGAGTCGCTGATCCAGATACTCAATGGTTTTGAGTTTCAACTCCAGGTCGCCATCATGTCCGGCTTCATCGCTGGCTTCGACATGTACGAATACAAAGTCGTCAGTTCGCAGGGCGTCGATAGCTGCCTGTGCCTTACCTTCGTAGTTGGTGTTGGCCAAACCTGTTGCTCCCGGCACCTTGATGATGCGCAGACCAGCATATTTACCGATGCCTTGAATCAAGTCGACAGCCGAGATGACAGCACCGCATTTTACCTGCGGATACTGTTCCATCAGCGTCTGCATCGAGGGACGATAGCCACCGCTCCAAGGCCAGATGCTGTTGGCTTGCCGCTCACCCTTGGCAGCCTTTGCCAGATTATAAGGGTGCTTGGCCAGCAGCTCCTGCGACTTCAGAATAAGATCATTGATCAAATCTGCTGTTTCCTGTGCTTCAGGAATATTTGCTTTTACCAGCAGTGAGCGCCATTCCTCATTGGGATGATCGTGGGGTGGGGCACATGTAATGTGCTTGTTACCACCTTTGATGACCAACAAATGACGATACTGGATGCCGCAAATGAACTTGACACGATCTGAAGCAAGATGCTCGTTCAGATAGTCAATCAGCACGCGGGCATCTTCCGTTTCCAGATTCCCACCGTTATGCGTGATAATCTTTCCGTCTTCCAACGTGATGATATTGCAGCGGATGGCAAAGTCATCATCAGCCATCTCATAGCCGATACTTGCTGCCTCCAAGGGGCCTCGGCCTTCATATACTTTGTTCAAATCGTAGCCGAGGATAGCCGTATTGGCCACCTCGCTGCCTGGAGGAAAGCCTTCAGGCACAGTGACGAGACGTCCACAGCGTCCTTCACGCGCCAACTGGTCCATCATGGGCTTATGGGCATATTGCAGCAAGGTCTTCCCACCGAGTCGCTCGACGGGAAGATCTGCCATGCCATCACCAAGAATAATTATTCTTTTCATAGGGCATATAGGTCTTATAAGTCTAATAGGGCTTATATGTTCGCTATGCTCATGATATTTGCGAAGACGCCTGCGGCAGTTACGGCAGCACCGGCACCATAGCCCTGGATGAGCATTGGGTATTCCTTATAGCGCTCAGTCGTCAGCAGCACGATGTTATTGGAGCCTTCCAGACCATAGAATGGATGTCCGTAGGGTACTTCCTTCAGGGCTACGCTGGTCTTGAACGACGAAGGATTGTTCTCGTCAGCTTCCATCGTGGCGACAAAGCGCCAGCGCTTGTTCTCGGCCTCGAGCACCTTGCGGCGACATTCGAAGTCTGCATCGAGTTCAGGCAGACGCTTCCAGAAGTCTTCAATCGAGCCCTCGAAGTAGCTGTCGGGCACGAAAAGGTGCTTTTCAACATCGTCCTGTTCAACCTTGTAGCCAGCCTCACGCGTCAAAATAACTAGCTTTCGGATTACATCCGTACCGCTGAGGTCGATACGTGGGTCGGGTTCAGAGTAACGCTGTTCTTTAGCGCGACGAACTGTCTCAGAGAAGGGCACATCGGCAGCAATCTCATTGAAAATGAAATTCAGCGTACCTGAGAGGATCGCCTCAATCTTCAGGATCTTGTCTCCTGAGTTGCACAGGTCATTGATAGTGCCAATGATGGGAAGACCAGCACCTACGTTGGTCTCATAGCGGAACCATACGCCACGGTCGCGGGCTGTCTGACGCAGTTTGAGATAGCTGTCGTAGTCGCTGGAAGCGGCAATCTTGTTGGCAGCTACGACGGATATGTTATGCTCCAGGAATGTCTGGTAGAGAGTTGCAATCTGCTTGCTGGCGGTACAGTCAACGAAGACGCTGTTGAAGATATTCATCTTTACAATCTCGTCACGCATGTGGTCGGTATTGGCAGGGAAGCCAGCACGCAACGTCTTCTCGTAGTTGTCGAGGTCGATACCGTCGCGATCCAATACAAAGTTGTCGACATCGGAAATGCCCACCACGTTCAGCTTCAGGCGGCGCGATTGCATGAGGAACTGCTGCTGGGTGCGAATCTGTTCGAGCAGCATGCCACCTACGGTACCGATACCGCAGATGAAGAGGTTCAGCACCTTGTATTCCGACAGGAAGAACGAGTCGTGGAGCACGTTCAGGGATTTACGCAGGAATTTGCCGTCAACGACAAATGAAATGTTCGTCTCAGAAGCACCTTGTGCACAGGCAATCACCGAGATACCTGAGCGTCCCAGTGTGCCAAACAACTTACCGGCAATACCTGGCGTCTGCTTCATGTTCTCACCCACGATGGCAATGGTGGCAAGACCACTCTCTACCTGCATGGGGAACATAGCACCTGTCTCGATCTCTTTAGCAAACTCAGCGTTCAGCACTTCTGCGGCAGCTGCAGCATCTTCGTCGCGCACACCGATAGAGGTAGAGTTCTCGGAAGAAGCCTGTGACACCATAAATACAGAAATACCCTTGTTGGCCAGCGTGGTAAAGATACGACGGTTCACACCAATGACACCCACCATCGACAGACCTGTAACGGTAATTAGCGAAGTGCCCTTGATGCTTGAGATACCCTTGATAGGCTTCTGGTCGTTCTCAATCTTGGCCTTAATCAGGGTTCCTGGATGTTCGGGATTGAAAGTATTCTTTACCTTGACAGGAATATTCTTGACACAAACGGGATAAATCGTCGGGGGATAGATGACCTTAGCGCCGAAGTTACAGAGTTCCATAGCCTCGACGTACGATAGTTCGTTAATGGTATAAGCCGTCTTGATGACCTTTGGGTCGGCTGTCATAAAGCCGTCAACGTCAGTCCATATCTCAAGGATTTCAGCATTCAGAACAGCAGCAATGATAGATGCCGTGTAGTCAGAACCGCCACGTCCCAAATTAGTCGTTTCATGTGAGTCGCGGTCACGAGCAATAAAGCCAGGAACTACATACACATTTTTCTCGTTGATGTCCTTGAAAGCCTCCTTTACCAGTTGCGTCGTCAGGTCGGCATCAATGACGTGCTTGCCTTCCTTGTCCCAGGTGCGAATGAAGTCACGGCTGTTCATACGAACACCATTCTTAATCATAGCTGCCACGATATGAGAACTCAGACGCTCACCATAACTGACGATGGTGTCGGCCGTCTTCTCGCTCAGGTCGTGAATGAGGTAAACACCGTAGAAGATACTCTTCAACTGGTCGAAGAGCTGGTCTACATTATTAAATAAGTCTATGCGCTTTTTGTCATCCGTAATGATAGCCTCAATCATCTGGTGGTGGCGTGTTACCATCGTGTCGAATTCCTCACGATAGTGCTCATCGCCCTGCTTGGCCATCTTTGATGTGGCGATCAGTTGGTCAGTGATGCCGTTCAGTGCACTTACTACTACTACGACAGGTTGCGTCCGAGCCTCTGTCTCCACAATTTTTTTCAAGCTAAGAATGCTTTTTACGGAACCTACGGACGTTCCGCCGAATTTCATTACTTTCATATTTCTATGCAATTTATCTTACCACCGGTACCCCAAAACAAGCGGGGACTACTCCAATGGCGCTGCAAAGGTAATAGAAATAAAGTAAATATCCAAAAGAAAAAAGAATTCTTTTGGATATTATACTTAAATTTCATCACTCATATACCCTTGAGGTAGGCGTCGACAATTGTACTGAGAAGCCATAATCTCGCCATAGGCTCCTGCCGAACGGATGGCCAGAAGGTCGCCACGGTGGGCGGCGTTGAGGTCAATCTGCTTGGCAAAGACATCGGTAGACTCGCAGATGGGGCCGACGACGTCGTAGGCCAGGAGCGGTTCGTCGCTGGAGATGTTTTCAATCTTGTGGTAAGCCTGATAGAGTGCCGGGCGGATGAGGTCAGTGAATCCGGCATCGACGATGCAGAAACGTTTCTGCTGTCCCTCCTTTATATATAAGGTACGCGTAATAAGCGATCCGCATTGGGCCACGACGGCACGTCCCAACTCGAAGTGGAGCGTCTGGCCGGGGCGCAGGCGCAGCTTCTTGGCATAGGTGTCGAAATAGGCCTTGAAGTCGGGAATGGGCACGCGGTTGGGGTGCTGATAGTCGACACCCAGTCCGCCACCGACGTTGATGTGCTCGAGGGTGATGCGGTGGCGCTCGAGTTCGAGCTGCAGGTCGTTGACACGGTTGCAGAGAGCCTCGAAGTCGCCCATGTCGAGTATCTGGCTACCAATGTGGAAGTGAAGGCCGACGACGCGGATGTAGGGCATGTGCGAGGCCTCGTCGATGACGCGCAGCATGTCGCGCATGTCGATACCAAACTTATTCTCGGCCAAACCGGTGGTGATGTTGGCATGGGTGTGGGCACCGACGTTGGGATTCAGTCGGAAGGCCACGCGGGCCACCTTGCCCTTGGCGGCAGCCAGTTGGTTGATGACCTCGAGTTCGGGAATGCTCTCGACGTTGAAGCAGAAGATGTCGTTGTCGAGTCCGAGGTTGATTTCCCAGTCGCTCTTACCTACGCCGGCATAGACGATTTTCTGACTGGGGAAGCCGGCACGGATGCTGGCCTCTATCTCGCCACCGCTGACACAGTCGGCACCCAAGCCTGCCTCGCGGATGATGCGTAGCAACTTGGGGTTGGCGTTGGCCTTGACGGCATAGTGAACCACAAAGCCTTCGTGTTTGTGGGCCTCTTCACCGATGGCACGCAACGTCTGGCGCAACAGGTCGGTATCATAATAGTAGAACGGCGTCTGCAGCTGTTCGAATTTGTCTAAAGGAAAAATACCTTTCATCTTAGTTTTTGTGTTTTATTTTACTCATTACTCATTTCTGGTGAAATAAGGTGTTGCTGAGTGACTGCAGGGCACGCTTCTTGTCTTCCTCTTTGATAAGGAATGAGATGTTGTAATTGGAGCCACCATACGAAATCATGCGCACGGGAATATTATTCATGGCGTCGAGCACCTTAGTCTCAAAGCCGATGTTCGACCAATCGAGATCACCCACGACGCAGACAACACACATGCCTGTATCGACAGTTACGGTACCGTACTTCTTCAATTCGTCGACGATTTCACCGAGGTGTGCGCTGTTGTCGATAGACATTGAGACGCCGACCTCAGAGGTGCAGACCATGTCAATAGGTGTCTGGTAAGACTCGAAAATCTCGAAGACTTTACGCAGGAAACCGGTGGCCAGCAACATGCGCGACGACTTAATCTTGATGGCGATGATGTTGTCTTTAGCAGCGACAGCCTTGATTTTTCCATACTCAGTAGCATTGCTGATGGTGGTACCCTCGGCGTCGGGGTCCATCGTATTGAGCAGACGGACAGGAATGCCGGCATACTTGGCGGGCTGGACGCAGGTTGGGTGCAGAATCTTGGCACCGAAATAGGCCAGCTCAGCAGCCTCCTCAAAGTGCAGCTGATGGACGGGCTCGGTCTTATCTACCACGCGCGGGTCGTTGTTATGCATGCCGTCAATGTCTGTCCAAATCTGAATCTCTTCGGCGTTCAGAGCAGCACCAATGAGCGATGCGGTATAGTCGCTGCCACCACGCTGCAGGTTGTCGATTTCTCCATAGGCATTACGGCAGATGAAGCCCTGCGTGATATACACCTGTTGGCCTTCGTTCTCCTGCATGATAGCGCTGAGCTTCTCCTTGATATAGACGGGATCGGGCTCGGAGTTCTTGTCGGTACGCATGAAATCGAGCGCGTTGAGCAGTACGGCCTTGATGCCGTTCTCCTTCATGTAGTTGACCACCATATTAGTCGACATCATCTCGCCCTGGGCCACGATGCTCTTCTCTTCAAACGAGGTGAACAGTTCCTTGGTGAACGAGCGCAGGTAGTTCATTTCGCTGACGATGAAGTCGCGTGTCTGTTCCTTCATGGCATCAGTAGAGTAGAGCTCATCGATGTGCTTCATGTACTTGCGCTCTAACTGGTTGATGACCTCGTTGGCACCCTCAGGGTTCTTCTTGTAGAGATAGTCGGAAATCTCGACAAGCGAATTGGTGGTGCCCGACATAGCAGAGAGAACGACGAAGACGGGTTCTCCTGACTTGGTGACTAATGTGGTTACTTCCTTCATGCGGCTCGGCGTACCTACCGACGTTCCGCCAAATTTCATTACTTTCATACGCTTTTGTGTCTATTTTTTACATTTTTACTTTTTCTCATTTCAATTTTAAATCGACAGGTCTTCGCGCGTGCTGTAGTCAACACCCGACTGCCCGGCAGTCTCGCTGTCCTCGTAAAGTGAGATGCTGTTGTAGGTCTGCGTGATATCTTCCAATCGACCGTCGATACAACGATAGACAATGCCGGGATACTCGCTGAGCAACGAGATGTTGTGGGTCGTCATCACTACGGCAGTACCTGTCTGTGTGACCTGACGCAACAACTGGATGATGTTGGCGGCAGTCTCCAGATCGAGATTGCCCGTAGGCTCGTCGGCAATGATTACTTTGGGCTTGTTCAGAATGGCGCGGGCAATGGCGATGCGCTGCTGTTCACCACCCGATAACTCGTGGGGATAGCGGTCTGCGAAATCCTGCATCTCGACATCTTCCAACACATCGTGGATGCGCTCGTCGATCTCGTCTTTCTTCTTCCATCCGGTAGCCTGCAAGACAAACTTCAGGTTTTCGTAGACGGTACGGTCGCCTAATAGTTGGAAGTCCTGGAAGATGATACCCATCTGACGGCGCAGGGCGGGGATATACTTCGTCTTCAGTCCACGCAGGTCGTGGTTGAGCACAAAAGCATTCTCAGCTGACTCAACGTCCATCTCGAAGTAGATAGTCTTCAGCAGCGAACTCTTGCCAGAACCGACACGGCCTATGACATAAATGAACTCGCCCTCATCGACGTGGAAGTCGACATCATGCAATACGGGGGCTCCGTCTTTGTGGTAGATATCTACCTTCTTATAATCTATCAGCATCTTACTATTTACTATTTGACGATTTACAATTGACTATTTCATTTTGCCTGCAGCCTTTGCCTCGCGACGCTGGCGGTCCCAATCGGGGTCGTGGCGGCGATGCAGCTCCTCGGCGACATCCTCGATGTTCAGTCCCTTCTCGGCCAACAGCACGATGAGGTGGTAGAGCAGGTCGCTGGCCTCATAGACAAGGTGCTCAGCAGTACCATTGGTGGCTTCAATCACAGTCTCCAAGGCTTCTTCGCCTACCTTTTGGGCTATCTTGTTGACGCCTTTGTTGAAGAGGCTGGTGGTATAGGAACCCTCAGGCATCTCTTGCTTGCGCTTGTTGATAAATGCCTGTAGCTCCGACAGGAAGAGTAGGGGATTACCCTCATTGTTCTCACCCCAGCAGGTGTCTGTACCAGTATGGCAGGTTGGACCTACGGGATGGACACGAACCAACAGGGTGTCGTTGTCGCAGTCAATCTTTATGTCCACCAGATTGAGGAAGTGGCCGCTAGTCTCGCCCTTGGTCCATAAGGTGTTACGCGTACGGCTCCAGAAGGTGACATGCTTGGTGTCGATGGTCTTGTTATAGGCTTCTTCGTTCATGAAACCTAGCATCAGCACGTTCTTTGTGGTGGCGTCTTGAATGATGGCAGGCACCAGGCCGCCCATCTTATCGAAATCTATTTTCATATTCTAACGTTTATTCCTTCTTGTCTTAAATACTGCTTGAGCTCTGGAACGGGTATCTCACCGAAGTGGAACACAGAAGCGGCCAAGGCAGCATCGGCATGGCCCTCGGTAAACACATCGCGGAAATGCTCTTTCTTGCCGGCACCACCGCTGGCGATGATGGGTATCGACAGGGTATCGGCCAGTTCACGCAGAGCTTCGTTGGCATAACCGTTCTTCGTGCCGTCGTGGTTCATCGACGTAAACAGTATCTCGCCAGCGCCACGTTCCTGAGCCTCACGGGCCCACTCGAAGAGTCCGCGCTCGGTACGTTCACGTCCGCCTTTCAGATAGCAATGCCAACCATCTTCATCCAAACGGGCATCGATAGCTACCACACAGACCTGACTGCCAAAACGGTTAGTAATCTCGTCGATAAGCTCAGGACGACGGATTGCGGCACTATTGATACTCACCTTATCGGCACCGGCATAGAGCAGGCGTTCAACGTCCTTTAGCTCGTTGATGCCACCACCAACGGTAAACGGTATGTTCAGCGTCTGGGCGACTTTCGTCACCATCTCGGTAAACGTCTTGCGACCTTCAAACGAAGCGGTAATGTCAAGAAAGCAGAGCTCGTCAGCACCCTGGTCAGAGTAAGCCTTGCCCAACTCCACAGGGTCACCGGCACTTCGTAGATTCACGAAGTTGATGCCTTTGACGGTCTCACCGTCTTTAACGTCCAGACAGGGTATTATGCGTTTTGCCAGTCCCATAGTTCTTGCAGATTGATTTTACCTTCATAAATGGCCTTACCAAAGACAACAGCAGGAATACCTGCAGCATCTAAGGCCTTAATATCATCGATAGACGAGACACCGCCACTGGCTATCAGATGCAGCTGCGGATATGTCTCCATTACCTTTTTATAGAGGTCGATGGCAGGACCTGCTAACGTACCGTCTTTCGATATCTCTGTGCAGAGCACGTTCTTAACACCAGCGTCGATATATTTCTTCAGGAAGGGCAGAAGGTCTTCCGTAGAGTCCTCTTTCCAACCATTAATGCTGATGCGACCGTTTCTGACGTCAGCACCTAAGATAATGCGCTCAGCACCGTATTTCTCCAGCCATCCCAAGAATCGGTCAGGTTCTGTGACAGCAATAGAGCCAATGGTCACCATCGAGGCGCCACAGCGGAAAGCTTCTTCTATATCTTCGTCGGTCTTGATGCCTCCGCCAAAATCAACCGTCAGCTTTGTCTCTGTCGTAATTTGGCTGAGTACTGCACCGTTGACGATATGCTTCGACTTTGCACCATCAAGATCGACAACGTGAAGACGCTGATAACCAATACGCTCAAACTCCAAAGCCATATCCAGCGGGCTGCCATAGACCGTCTTCTGGTCATAATCACCCTTGGTCAGACGTACACATTGCCCATTGATGATGTCTATGGCTGGTATCAGTTCAATCATAGCTCTAAAAAGTTTTTAAGGATACGTTCACCCACCTTTCCACTTTTTTCAGGATGGAATTGACAAGTGTAAAAATTATTCTTATGCATCGATGCAGAGTAGGGGAGAATATAGTCAGCAATGGCGATAGTGTCCTCACAGACAGGCACATAGAAACTGTGTACGAAATATACATAAGGATTCTCGCCAAGTCCTTCCATCAGTTCATCACATCTGCCATCATCCATCTTACATCTTACATCCAGACTGTTCCATCCCATACACGGCACCTTGTCTTCGTGTTTTTCAGGCTGGAAACGCTTTACTTCTGCGTCGAAAATGCCTATGCAGTCGACATCGCCTTCCTCAGAGTGCTTGCACAACAGCTGCTGACCAACGCAGATGCCAAAAACGGGCTGCTTCAGGTCACGAATGACTTCGTCCAAGCGACGGGCTTTTAGATATTCCATCGCACCACGTGCTTCGCCCTGACCAGGAAACAATACGCGGTCAGCCTTCTGCAGTTGCTCGGCATCATCCGTCAGCAGTGGCTCAATACCCATTCTGCGAAGGGCATTCACCACCGAATAGATGTTTCCAGCATTATATTTTACGATTGCTACGTTCATATTTACACAATAGGGTCGGTTCCGCTGTGTAATCAGCTGAAAATGATTGTTTTGTTCTTGAAAGTCAATATCTTACGCTGGATGTGCTTGCTGACGGCATGCGACAGCACAATCTTCTCCAGGTCTTTGCCTTTCAGTACCAAACTCTCTGGCGTATCCTTGTGCGTGATGCGCGTCACATCTTGCTCGATAATAGGACCGGCGTCGAGTTCAGCTGTTACGTAGTGGCTGGTGGCTCCGATAATCTTCACACCGCGTTCCCAGGCCTGATGGTAGGGCTTGGCACCTACAAAAGCGGGCAGGAATGAATGGTGGATATTGATGATGTGGTTCGGATAAGCGGCAATCATCTCGTCAGAGATAATCTGCATGTAGCGAGCCAGCACGATGAACGTGATTTTCTCTTTCTTCAGCAGTTCCATCTCGGCAGCCTCGACCTCGGCCTTGTTAGAATGGTCTTTCTTGATGCTCCATACGTAATACGGAATACCAAACTGGTCGGCCACATAGCGCAAATCCTCGTGGTTGCTGACGATACACGGAATGTCGATGTCCCATTCGCCAGCCTTCCAACGGGCCAGCAGGTCGTACAGACAATGGCTCATCTTACTCACAAAAATAGCCATGCGTGGACGCTTATCGCTGAAATACAGCTTGCACGTCATCTGATAACGTTGTGCATATAGCGTGTTGATATATTCCTGGATTTTTTCACGTGGAATGAGAAATTTCTCCAATTCCCATTCGATGCGCATAAAAAACATGCCGTCTTGCTTGTCAACATATTGGTCAAGATAGACAATGTTTCCTTGATTATCGGTGATAAATCTAGTAACCTCTGATATGATGCCTTGTTGATCTGGGCAATGCAGAAGCAGAATTGCGGTTGGTTTCATTTTCTAACTGCGTTACGTTAATGTCCTAAATAGCGGTTTTCTTTTATACCTTATTATAATGAACTGCAAAAGTACAACAATAATTTGATATGACCAAATAATAGCCATTCTTTTTTAAAAGTATAATTTAATTATAATACCGATTATGATAAATAGAGAATTTATTAGAATCATATATCGGATATTTGATCGACCTACTCTTGTTTGAGTATTGGGAGCGATAAATGATAGCGAACAGCCAGGAAACGCATCAGACATGTTGTTGTGAACGACGCTATCACCGTTACTTCAACTGGACAGCCAAAAATGTCTAATGCCCAATAAACAATGCCGCCAAGTACAGCTGCCATTGCATAGATTTCACGTTGGAAAATGACGGGCTCATTGTTCAGCAATACATCACGGATGATTCCTCCTGCAGAACCCGTAATACAGCCCATAATGATAGCGACCCAATATGGTTGTTCGAGAATCAAGGATTTTTGAATTCCTGCAATCGTAAACAACGCCAAGCCTAAAGTGTCGAAAACAAACCACGTATTTCGCAAGCCTTCCATGTGTTTGGCGAAAATTATGACGAAAATCAACGCCAGCGCGGTACAGATTATGTAAATAGGATTTGTCATCCAGAATGGCGTCACGCCCAGCATCACATCACGAATGGTACCGCCCCCTATTGCCACCGCTATACCACAGACATAGCCGCCAAACCAGTCGAAATGCTTGGCAGCAGCGTGGCGGATACCGGATATGGCAAAGGCAAAGGTTCCCAGAAACTCTATCACCTGACGTAATAATTCATCGTATTCCATACAGTCTATTTATCATAATATAGTAGGATTACTTTTCGAACCGCTTTCCCCAATAGTTCACCATCCGTTCGTAAAGTTTTTCTTCTGCTGGCGAATGCTGTCCATGCCAAATACGCTCATCTTTCAGCATATCAGGCATATACTGTTGCGGTGTAAAGTGTCCGGCAAAGTCGTGCGGATATTGATAACCATCGCTATAGCCGAGGTTTTTCATCAGTTCTGTGGGTGCATTACGCAGGTGTAACGGAACAGGCTGATTGCCTGTCTGACGAACCAGTTCTAACGCATGGTTGATACCTAAATAAGCAGAATTGCTCTTGGGCGACGTTGCTAGATAAACGGCACACTCCGCCAGGGGGATACGTCCTTCAGGCCAGCCGATTTTCATCACGGCATCAAATGCGGCATTAGCCAGCAATAAGGCATTGGGATTGGCCAGCCCGATGTCTTCAGCTGCAGAAATCACCAGTCGACGGGCAATGAACTGCGGGTCTTCCCCACCCTCTATCATACGGGCCATCCAGTACAGCGCAGCATCAGGATCGCTGCCACGTATCGACTTGATAAAGGCCGAAATGATGTCGTAGTGCATCTCGCCGTCTTTGTCGTAAGCCAAGGGGTTTTGCTGCAGACAATTGACCACCATTTCGTCTGTAATTATGAGTTCTTCTGCCGATGATGACTCAACAACTAACTCTAATATATTCAGTAGCTTACGCGCATCGCCTCCACTAAAGCGTAAAAGCGCGGAAGTCTCTTCCAAACGAATGTTACGCTCCTTCAGAATCACGTCTTTAGTGATAGCCCGATGAAGAAGTTCTTCCAGGTCTTCGCGCTCCAGCGACTTCAGCACATATAGCTGACAACGCGACAGTAAGGGACGGATGACTTCAAATGAGGGGTTCTCAGTAGTGGCACCTATCAGCGTCACGATGCCTTTCTCGACGGCACCCAGCAAGGAGTCTTGCTGCGACTTCGAGAAACGGTGTATCTCGTCAATAAATAATATAGGAGAAGCCTCGTTGAAGAAGCGCCCTTTCTGGGCACGTTCAATGACGTCTCGTACATCCTTCACGCCACTACTGACCGCCGACAACGTATAAAAAGGTGTTTCCAGCCGATGGGCAATGATTTGCGCCAGCGTGGTCTTCCCTACCCCTGGCGGGCCCCAGAGAATGAACGAAGAGATACGCCCTGCGTCAATCATCTTACGCAGGACAGCCCCCTCGCCTACCAGATGACGCTGGCCAATATAGTCGTCAAGCGTACGGGGTCGTAGTCTTTCAGCTAACGGTTCTGACATATTCGGCGACAAAATTACAAAAAAATATCGTAAAAAACTTGTAAATAGAAAATAAAGTATGTACATTTGCACAGAAAAACATTAAAAATACCATCTATAAGCATGAAAGAAGAAACAAACAACAAAGCATTGAGCCTGAAAAACCTGACGAAAAGCACAGTCTGGGACGTCCAGGAGAACGACATTTTCCGTATGTTGTCAGCCGGCGAGAAAGATGCCGAACTGAAAGACAATTTGCGCCATTATGCCGATATCATTCGTAGTGCCTTTATGATCGAGGAAATCAAGAACGATGATAAACGCATAGCCGAGCACTATACGAAACTGGGTTACCAGGTGGGCGCCATCCGTCTCGAAGACGACAAGAAAGTGACATGGGCCATCAAGAAGCGTCCCATTTCTCGAGTGACTGACCTGACCTACGAGAATATTCGCCACATCACGGCTGCCAAGCTCCTCGAGGTTATTGACCGCAATTTCGGAGGCGGTTGGGACTCGCTGTCACAGTCCATTCAAGACATCATCGAGAGTGGTTTCGACATTTCTACCACCACGCTTCCCAAAGATCGTCTGCACAAGAAAGGCGGCATGTACGAGAAGAAGGTTGCCGACGGTTTCGACGTGCTGGAAGTCGCCAAGGGTACTTGGGTCGAGGCTATCTTTGCCAAACTGAAGCCTGAAACGCTGAAGCCCAAGATGAAGTTCGACGAGCCCAAGGGACTGGGCGATGATGACGACGATGATGACGACGACCTGCCCGTTGACGACTACAACCGTCCTGACGAGGACGACGATGTGGAAATTGACGAGCCCAACGACGACGATATCAACGAAGACAACTACCGTACGACGTTCGCCATAGAAAACGATTCTGACGACGACGCGGAAAGCCTTTCCGACTTTATCGCTGACGAGTAACGGCCCAGTCGTTCACACTACTACCGAAACCTTTATCTAACCTAATTTTATATGAACATTCCTAGTGTATTCTGGCTCGTGCCCATTGCTTCTGTTGTAGCTTTGGGCATGGCTTGGTTTTTCTTCACCCAAATGATGAAGGAAGACGAGGGAACGCCCCGCATGAAGGAGATTGCCCTCTACGTGAGAAAAGGTGCTATGGCCTACTTGAAACAACAGTACAAGGTCGTAGGCATTGTGTTTGTCGTGCTTTGCGCGCTGTTTGCCTTCATGGCATACGGACTGAACGTACAGAACCCCTGGGTGCCGTTTGCCTTCCTGACAGGCGGTTTCTTCTCGGGTCTGGCTGGTTTCTTCGGCATGAAGACAGCCACCTACGCCTCTGCCCGCACTGCCAATGCTGCCCGTAACAGCTTGAATGCTGGTCTGAAGGTGGCTTTCCGTTCTGGCGCCGTCATGGGTCTTACGGTGGTAGGTCTCGGCTTGCTCGACATCGCCATCTGGTTCATTGCCCTCAACGGATTCACTGACGACTCGCTCATCACCATCACCACCACCATGCTGACCTTCGGTATGGGTGCTTCTACGCAGGCCCTTTTCGCCCGTGTGGGTGGTGGTATCTACACCAAGGCTGCCGACGTGGGTGCCGACATCGTGGGTAAGGTCGAGGCCGATATTCCTGAGGACGACCCGCGCAACCCAGCAACTATTGCCGACAACGTAGGCGATAACGTAGGCGACGTGGCTGGCATGGGTGCCGACCTCTACGAGTCGTATTGCGGTTCGGTACTTTCTACCGCCGCCCTGGGTGCTGCCGCTTTCTCTGTGGCAGGCCTGGAGGTTCAGCTGCGTGCTGTCATTGCGCCTATGGTGATTGCTGCCGTGGGTGTGTTCCTGTCGCTGTTTGGCATCTTCTTGGTACGCACCAAGGAGGGCGCCACGATGAAGGATCTGTTGCGCTCTTTGGCACTCGGCACTAATGTCAGCGCTATCCTCATTGCCATTGCCACCTTCGCCATCCTCTACTTCCTGGGTATTGAAAACTGGTTGGGCCTCTCCTTCTCCGTCATCAGCGGTCTGGCTGCTGGTGTCATCATCGGACAGGCTACCGAGTACTACACCTCTCACTCTTACAAACCCACCCAGAAAATCTCTGAGGCAGGTCTGACGGGTTCTGCCACCGTTATTATTAAAGGTATAGGCACAGGTATGATTTCTACCTGCATTCCCGTTATCACCATCGGTGTGGCCATCATTCTCAGCTTCGGCTTTGCCAACGGCTTCGACCTCTCCATGTCCAGCGAGAGTCTGGCTCACGGCCTTTATGGCATTGGTATTGCTGCTGTGGGTATGCTGTCTACGCTGGGCATCACGCTGGCTACCGACGCCTACGGACCTATTGCCGACAATGCCGGCGGTAATGCCGAGATGTCTGAACTGGGCGAAGAGGTCCGTCATCGTACCGATGCCCTCGATGCGCTGGGCAACACCACCGCTGCTACCGGTAAGGGCTTTGCTATCGGTTCTGCAGCCCTCACCGCCCTCGCTCTCCTCGCCTCTTACATCGAAGAAATCAAGATTGCCATGGAGCGTGCAGGCATGATGATGGAGAACGTCAAGGGCGAGGTCATCTCTGCTGCCGACGCCACTATTCCCGACTTCATGAACTACTTCCAGGTCAACCTCATGAATCCCAAGGTGCTCGTGGGTGCCTTCATCGGAGGTATGGCGTCCTTCCTGTTCTGTGGTCTCACCATGGAGGCTGTAGGTCGTGCTGCTCAGAAGATGGTTGAAGAGGTTCGTCGTCAGTTCCGCGAGATTGCTGGCATCCTCGAGGGTACAGGCACTCCCGACTACGGCTCTTGCGTAGAGATCTCTACACGTGCCGCTCAGCACGAGATGATATTCCCATCTCTGCTGGCCATCGCCATCCCCATCGTCGTGGGTTGCGTCCTGGGCGTTGCTGGTGTTCTTGGCCTGCTTGTTGGCGGACTCACCTGTGGCTTCACCCTCGCTGTCTTTATGGCCAATGCCGGTGGCGCTTGGGACAACGCCAAGAAGATGGTCGAGGAAGGCAACTTTGGCGGTAAGGGTTCGTTTGCCCACAAAGCCACCATCGTTGGTGATACAGTTGGTGACCCGTTCAAGGATACCTCTGGTCCCTCGCTCAACATCCTCATCAAGCTCATGTCAATGGTCAGCATCGTGATGGCAGGACTCACCATTCTGTTCATCTGACGCTCTCCTATCCTACCACAAAAAGGCTCATTTCTTCGGAAATTGAGCCTTTTTCTATCTTTTTTCAAAAAAAGTCCTCAAAATGTTTGGTGGTTTCAAAAATACTCCGTACCTTTGCACCCGCAATTCAGAAATGATGCACCCGTAGCTCAGTTGGTAGAGCACCTGACTCTTAATCAGGGTGTCCAGGGTTCGAGCCCCTGCGGGTGTACTTTAGAGGAGAAGTGATGGACTCAAAAAGTCTGTCACTTTTTCGTTATAAATCAGGTAGATAGCGTTCTAACCCTCTCATTTTGAACCAGTTTTAGGGATTTTCACTAATTGTTAAACAATGCGGATTAAGTGGAATTTCGTGGAACTGAATGGAAGTGTTTAGAGCTTGTTGGAGCCAATTTTTGATACACATTTTGATACATGGTATCACTAGGCCCTGATTTTTGATACATGACATCTCCCACAAAATGCTACAAATCATGTAAAAATGCCAAGATTCGGCACTTTTTCATCCTAGAAAGGCCCTTTTCCGCGCTAAAAAAAGTTAAAGTTATGACAAAGCACGTAAAAGTGATCTTCGACCGCCGTAAGAAGGCAGCGAAAGTGGGAACTGGTTTTATTGACATTTGCGTATACCTTAAGGAAGGTCAGCGCAAGTATGAGATTGTGGGCTCCTCTACTCCTGAGAATTGGGAGGTGGCTGCTCAGGACAAAGCTATCGTAGCCAAGGTCAAGCACTATGAGCAAATCGTCAATGCGATGAAGATGCTCAATGAGGACATGACCATCGAGAATTTCAACAAGCATGTCTTCACAGCCCAGGCTCCGACCAAACCCGAAGAGAAGGTTCTCTTCAAAGGTAACGACCTTCGTCAGAGCTTTATTGACTTCTGCCGTAACCGTTTCGAGAATGAAGGCCTTGCCCCTAATACCGTCAAGGACTTCACCGTTGTCTTCAACGCTCTCGAAGCATGTGGCTGTCTTAACACCTTCGCAGACCTTACAAAGGCTAACGTCATGGCTTGGGATGCCTGGCTTCGTCTAGGTAACAAGCGTAGCGACTACACCATCAACGGCTATCACAAGAAGGTGAAGAAGTACACCAAGATTCTGTGGCAACTGGAGATGATTGAGTCTGACCCCTATCAGTACGTCAAATTCCCCAAGGGAAGCAACAAGGAGCGCAATCCTCTCACAGAGAAGGAACTTATCAAGATTCGTAAACTGAAGTGCACTGGCCATCTCGAGCGCGCGCGTGATCGTTTTATATTTATGGCCTACACTGGACTTGCCTTCTGTGACATGGACCTATTCGACTTCGAGACTATGACCGAGAAGCGCAGCGACTACACCTACATTGATGGCGAGCGTCTGAAGACTGGTTCCAAGTTCTTCACTCCTATTCTTCCTCCTGCTATGGATGTGCTGAAAAAGTACGACTACCAGCTACCCAAAATCACTAACCAGAAGCTGAACGAGTACTGCCACGTCATCGAATCCCTCTGTCAGATTCACAAGCCCGTTACCTGCCACATCGGACGTCATTCCTTTGCTACGCTGATGCTCTGCTACGGCTTCACCCTAGAGGAAGTTAAGAAGATGCTCGGTCACAAGGATATCAGAACTACTCAGCTCTATGCCAAAATCTCCAATGAGATTGTTGAGAAGGCCGTCAATAAGAAGCTGAAGAGGCTCAAGTAGACTCCAGAACCCGAAAACACGATATCTTCAATAATTGCGACTTTCCTGTACCCTCATGGAAGGTCGCAGTTATTTTCTCTGCCACGTATTTGCTCCCCTCTATGTAGAACAAAGCTCTTGGGTCTGGTATCACATCTGACAAGAAAGAAAAGGTGTATTTCTTTCTGTTATCAATGTCATACGTATATTTCAGGGCTATATTATTGTCATCGTATTCCTGTTCTTGATTGATACGAAGCGAATACGGATAACTGAGCTGTGTGAAGTCGTCTCTTATCTCCAACTTGTCTGTCAGCGGATGCGGCATTAACCCAGCGAACCTGTTGTAACCATCCCAGAACCCTACATATATCTTATCAAAGTAAGCATCTGACTTCTCCTGCTCACCCTTGGCAATGGCCTTTCCTGCTTTTGTTTGAGCCAATGCGCCACTGTTATAGTCTGTCTCGTCAACCTCATACGAGCCAAAGCCTGCAGAATCTCTTCTGCTTCCTCCAGTACCAAACGTGCGTCCACTACCTGATGTGCCACTATTAGTAGTGTTTCCTTCATCATCCGTCTCTTCAGTCCATGATACGGCACTACCCATCTCACCACATTCAAGGAACAGACACGGACCCAGGGACTCGTCTGTATAGTCAATCCATGCAGGAACGATATTCATTTCCACTTCCTCTGCCTCCTTATCCACTACCTTTCCACCAAACTGATTCACGGGCATCAATCGGTTTGTGTACATGTAATAGTTGTAGTCCGTATCATCATGGTAAACATGAAATGATTCCACAAACTCCGACTTATAACACCACATGATGAAGTATGTATCCACGTCCCTGGCATAGAAAAGCTTGTGTCCATCCGAACTATTCGGATAGCCACGAGTGTATGCCGTATGATGGCCTCTTCCATTATCCCATGACTCTACCCCGCATTGCTTCAGGTTTGTCTTGGCATAGTTCATCAGTGCGGCCAAGGTTGCGAACTCCATCGCATCGTTCTTGTGCTCATCAATATACCACTGGCAGCTCTTATACGCCCACATCCTGTCATCATTCTCAGCATATACGCGATTAGTGGCACCCACATAGTCAGACTTGTTCTCGCGCGACACCTCCACCTGATACTTGTTGATGACCTTCTCGATATGCACCGGCTCTGTCCTATTTGCTATCACGTGCGAGAACTCAAAGCTGATGGTCTTGGCCTTATGATTGATGGAGAACTCACCTCCCATCAGCCTCTCCAGTTCCTCAAAGAACTCCGTCAGCGACCAGTGCGGCAGCGCAATCGCAAAATTCCATGCTGCCCAAGGTGCAGGCAGCGTATTGCATATTAACAGCTTTCTGAATCGACTGTTATGAATGGCCTCGAAATGCCCTGTATATCCCATCACCTCACAGATCTTATCAAGGATATGCAGGAGGAACGGCTGGAATGTCAGGCCATAACTGTTGGTTCCCCATTGGAAATTGCCGTTACCATCCTTCGATACTTCATTCTGCAAGTTGCCTGAAGTATTGTTTACCCAAGGCAATGCCACCCATTTCTTCACCGGATACGACTTCCACCAGGCATTGTTGAAGTCGTTATTTACCTTCTTACGCTGCTCCGCATCAGGATACCCCAGATTCAACTGGTTCAGGTACACATCATCAAAGGAGTCGTCGAAGTTCTGCTCAGAACGTCCTTCCAAGAACTGCGTCTTTACCTCTACCTCCGATATCTGAGTGATAACGATGGAGCCAGACTTGAAGAAGTTCTTGTCCCTGATGTCACAGTCGAACACCACCTTGTTCTTCTCCACGTCCTGACGATGCAGATGTCCGAAGATATTGATGTTCTGCGGACAGTCTTTCAGCGGAAAGGTAATTGTCAGCGTATAACTGTCAGAACCCGTGAATAGTGGATTCTCGCTGATGTATTCAAACGAAGTATTCTTCTTTAAAGAAGCCTGCTGGCCATTTATAATAATCTCCATAGTTTACTTTCTCCTTGATTTAGGTGTTTTGTTACGCATCAGCTGGTCGTATTCATCCTGCGCCTGCTTGATGCCTGTATCTCCAGTAACCGTGTTGACAGTCACGAAAGGCTCGTTCAGCCTGTCTGACAACCTTTGAAGGACCTCTGACAGTTCCTTGTTCCTTGCACCAGCAGCTATCTCAGCCTGAGCATCAGTCTGAGGCTGTTGTATGATGACTGTCGGTTTCTGTGGCTTCGACTGCGCATAGATGCTTGGCGCCACAATCGACCTTGATACATCCTCAGAACGAAGTGATCCTATCGTATTCGTCCGTTGAGCATAATCCAGCGCATCAATCATCGGACGTGTGACTGATGACTGTAGCAACTGGTGACTGGCCACCCACTCACCCTTATGCACGACACCGGCCACCTCGTCTTTGCCGCCTTCGCCAGTGAAACCACCCTTGCCATATCCCTGTGCCGCTGCTGCCTCCTGCTGTTTCTTGATGGCTTCCACCTGCAACAGTCCTGCTGCTACTGCCGTTGCTGCAGCAATAGGTGCCAGGATATAACCGATAACAGGCACCGCTGCAGCCGAACTATAAGCATTCAACGCTGCCGTAGCCGTCTGAGCGATGGCCTGCATCACCTGCATCTTATACATCTTCTTGTTAGCCTCGTTTTTGACCTTGGCAATCTCTTTCTCTTTTTTCTGCTCCAACTTCTTCACGATATAGTTGTTGCCTTCAGCATTGGAGATTTCCGTCTTGTAGCGCTTTTCTATGGCTGCTACCTGAATGTCACATTCAGCCTGAACAATCGACGAAAGCTGCTGAAAAATGCTACTCATGCCGGAACTGATGACCTCCAAGGAACCTGTGACGGCCTTACCCATGTCCGACTGCAACCATTCCTGCATGTCCTCGTTCCACTCTTCGAGGAAGTTCTTGTTGTCGTTCAGCTCGTCAATGCCGTATTTCTGACGCAAGGCCTTCTTTGCTTTCTGATACGCTTCTTCGATTCGAAGCTTCTCCTGTGCACTGTCACCAGCGGCTTTCACCTCCAGATTATACACCTCACGAAGTGCCTTCAGGTCAGCCATATATTTGCTGACTCTCTCTTCCTTATTGGGGCCAAAGTAGTCCTTTTTAAGTTGGGCCAATTGATCCTGGTGTTTCTTTTCTGCCGCTTCCGTCTCTTGCTGGCGTTTCTTCTGGTCTGCAATCAACTTGTCCTGATAAGCCTTCTGAGCCTGCACATACTCCGTCGTACCCTCTTTGTAGATGGTTGACATCCTGCGCAGATGGCTCAATTCCAGTAATTCCAGCGTCTGCTGATACACCTCTGTAGATACCTGACCATCGATGTAGCGTTGTTTTTGCATGGCTACAGACTCATTATAGAGCTGGCTCTCCTGCTCAACAGTCACCTTGGTATGCTGCTCCTGCTGTTTTTGCTGAGCCTCGTAATAGTTTGCCTGAGCCTCCAATTTCTCCTGTTCTGTCAGGTCAGTACGCTCCAGAATCTTCTTCTGGTATTCCACTTCTATCTCCAGAATGCGCTTCTGGTACTGCTCGTAGTTCTGCTTGCCCGTAGCATAGCTGATACGATTCAATGCCTCTTCACGAGCCTTCCATTCCTTTTCCTCTTTGAAGCGCTCTTCCTTCTTGGTATCATCAGTGGTTGGCGTGAAGTCTCCTCCGCCACCACCTCCTCCGCCATCATCGAGGGCATTGGCTTCATCAGCCAGTCGCTGGTTCTCTGCGGTTAATTTATCCACGATGCTGTTATATTGCGCTACGGCAGCATCCAACCTCTGAAACTTTGCCTTCCATGCCCTGTATCCAGAAGGGCTGACAGTTGCCTCACGCATGGCATCCGTCTCAGACATATTCATGAGCTTTTCGTTCAAATATGCATCCTGAATGTTATTAGGTGCATCATTGAACCATTCATCGCGCTCCTTTTCTGCCTCTGGCAGTTTATCCAATGCAGCCTTTATACGGGCTGAGTTCTTCAACTGCTCCGTATAGTTCTTCAGAATCTTAATGTTATGCCCATACAGACGGCCTTCCTCAGAGATACTGGCATGATAGCCTGGCACAATCTGCTGTAGCTCCTCGATGGCCTTCTGCCTCGTTTTCACCGATAGAGCCTCGTTCTCGATCGTCTTTCTCAGCTGGTCGATGTGGTTGATTTCATCACGAGTACTTCGGTCTGCATCCTCCTCTATTTCCTGCAACCTCTTCTGAGCCAGAGCAGCATCGCTTGTGGATTTGGCATACTTGATATACAGACCAATCAGGATGGTGATAGCAGCAATGACAGCACCATAAGGATTCATCTTCAACACCTTGTTAAAGTATGCCTGTGCTGCAGCAGTGGCCGTAATCTCTCCACGAAGCACCTTATGCTTCAGGATAGATGCAGCCAGTAAAGCGTCCTCTATAGCCATTGTCGCTGCTTTAAGTTTCTGAACAGCCACAAATCGTAATGACCACAGATACTGCAACTTAACGGCAGTATAATAACCAACTACTGCGACCGTTACTGTCAGGAGCACCGTCTTGTACTTGATGCAGAAGTCCACGACGGTTGACAAGAATTTCAGCAACAGCGTAGTTGATGAAAGCACATGCTTCATCACCGGTTGTAGCTTCTCTCCCAGCTCCACTGCCATCTCCTTGACACGCTTACGAGCCTTGTCAAGTCCGGCCTGAACTGTCGTGTTCTGGACGTTGTATTCCATGGTCACAGAAGTAGTTTCCTTGAATGCCTTGGCTGCTTCCTCCTGTTCCCAACGGATCATATCCAGGTTACCTGCCAGAGCCGAGATGACCTGTGCTGCACGGGCACCATTCTCACCCATGTCCTTGAACACTGGTGCCAGGACATCGATGTTGCCCAACTGGTGCAGCGTATCAAGCAGCATGAGCAATCCCTCGTTGGTTCCCTTGGCCAGAGCCTCTTTGAACTTCTCAGCATTCATGCCCGTTGCCTTGATGACCTTATCCTGCTGCTTGAACATATCCATAATCAGTTTGGAAACGGCGGTTGCCGACATTTCCACGGCCTGGCCCTGACTGTCTAACACAGCAGCCAGACCCATGATTTGCGGGATGGTCATCTCTGCCTGAGCGCCTACACCTGCCATTCGCTTGGCGAAGTTGGCCAGATAAGGCGCCGATGCCGTACAGTTCTGGGAAAGTTCGTTTATCACAGAACCAACGGACAGCAAGGCTTTTTCCGTTCCAAGTCGTTCCTCGTCACCGAAGATGGTAGTCAACTTACTCAAAGTAAGTGTTGCACCATCGCCTAATTCATCCAAAGCCACGTTTATCTGGTCTGCAGCACGAACAAAGCCGAGAATATCCTCCTTGGATTGCTTGCCCAGTTTACCTGCTTCCTCAGCGAGGACGTTCAGCTGTTCACGGGCGGTTCTCGTGTCCATCTTCTTAAACTCCTCGTTCAAGTCCTCCACCTGTTCCTTGGTCATACCCGTGAACTTGCGGACATTCGCCATCTCTGCGTCCATGTCAGCAAACGCCTTGACCGCTGAGCGTCCTGCCATTATCAGACCTGTAACGGCTGCAGCCATTCCCATCAGGGTTGTCTGCCAGTCGTTCATCTTGCGGTTAAAGCGGTCCCAGAATCCCTCGCCTACAGCGAGGTCAGCATTCACACGGGCTATTTCCGCTTTAACCCTCTTGATAGCTTCGGCCTGACGGTTCCATTCAACCGTTCCCCGCTCGATGCCGTTGAGTTGCTGTTTCAAGGTGGCGAGCGTCTTATTCAGTTCCTTGGGAGTTGCTTTATCCAGGTTCTTAAGCACCTTCTCCACACCGACGGTCGCCGATTCTATCTGCGAAATTTGTCGGTTGGTCTGCTTCAGTTCCTTCTGGAGCCTTTTCAGTTCAGCCTTGTTTCCAGCCTTGGCTGCATTCTCGATGGCCTTCTCCAAGTCCTGCGATTTCCGCTTCAGGTTGTCGAGCATATCCTGTGCCTGCTTACCATTGACGGTAAGGGTGACAGTTGCATTTGCATTGATTGATGACATGGTTGTTTATGATTTACGATTTCAAATTACGATTTACAACCACAAAATTACATTGACACGCACACATACGAAAAGACGTGGACGATGCCCATACCCTGAGACTTGACTGGGTGAAGGTATGGGACAGACAGCGGTCACTTTCAGGCATTGGCAGCACCCTCGAAAAACGCCTAAAATATGGGCTTTCTTCGTTAAAAACGGAAATAGTTAAGTTAATAACTGTTTCGGGTGCTGAAAACCAATGACTTACGGGATTGTTAAGGGCCGAGCCCTTAACCCGTCGGAGTAAAGACCCCCCACGCGCCCTGCCGCTCCCGACCCTCGACCGACTCGTCACCAAGCGGAATATGTAAACAAATGTTAAGAAATTAAGGTTTCTCGTCTCTTTTGTTAAAGAAAGCCCTTCGTTGCCACATATCTTCAAAAGCCTCTTAGTTTCACTATTTGCAGATGACTTCCTCGTCCCCGCATATCCACCGAAAAGGCAGATGGTTACACTATGCTTTGATAATGCCGAAATGCTGAATTATCCATCGAAAAGGCAGATGGTTACAATATGCTTTGATACTCCCCAAATACCGAACTATCCACCGAAAAGGCAGATGGTCACACTATGCTTTGATAATGCCGAAATGCTGAATTATCCACCGAAAAGGCAGATGGTCTCACTATGCTTTGACAATGCCGAAATACTGAATTATCCACCGAAAAGGCAGATGGTCACACTATGCTTTGATAATGCCGAAATACTGAATTATCCACCGAAAAGGCAAATGGTTACGATATGTTTTGATGTGGCAAAATCCAGCCTATTACACCCGAATGGGCGGTAAAATTGCCACGGGTGCGACATGAATTCCCTCAGCCGAGGGTTTCATGATGTACCTGTGGACTGGGCGACCAAGACAATCTTAGGCTACGACCTCAATCTATCTGATTGAAATCATAGCCTATGTTTGTCAGCCCTACCTCTCTCCTCGCTTGCGAGGGTGAAAGAGCGTAATGATGAGGAAGCACGAAGTGCGGTACTGGCAGGTGTGAATGGGCATAAAGAAAATCTGCGGCAGAGTGTGGCTAACAGCCTTAACGTGCCTTAGATTTTCTTTCTGCCTGTTCACTTCTGCGTGAGAAACAGCCGAATGTGACAGAGCCTTGTGTTCTGCCTCTTTCGGCCTGAAACTATTGTTTGAGCAGGGCTTCGCCGTACTCATACCACCAATAGACAGCATTGTAGAGTGCGTACACGCGCTCTTTGAAGATGTCTGGGTACTTTGGTGTGAGCTCTTCGGCATTGTATCCTGCAATGACGCAGATGAATGAGAGGTCGCCCTCGATGTAATCACACCACTTGTTCTGCCCCAGGCACCAGCCGAGGATGTTATCGAACTCGGCTTCGCTCTTCGGCAGCTGCACATGCGCGACAAGGTGTGGCTTGTCCTGCTGGTACAGCAGCCAGAAGTCGCCGTGCCCTTCGATGTGTTTCAACTCAGCCTTGAAGGACTCGAAGGCAACATGCTTGGGTTTCAGTCCGGGCCTCTGGAGGCGTGGGAACAATACTAAACTACTGTTTTCAATCTTTCTGATTTCCATATCGTTTACATTTAGTTAATGAAAGAATACTCTTCCTAACTCGCATCCTTTTACCACCGTTGCCAACGATAGTGGGCCGGTTGGTGGGCTATTATAGCCACTCTTGATGCAATAATCTGCTGCAAAGATAAGGATTTTATTCAGAATGAACAAATGTTTTGAAGGAAATGTTCATTGTGAAAGAGCCGAAGGCTTTTATGGCAAGGGACTTGATGGACGGAACGGACATTGCTTGTACGTACAATGGCGATGCTGTGCCCCTCGTGGGGGCTGGTGTGAAGTGCTTGGGTGCTGCGCGGCGAGTAGCATAGCTGGCCCCTTGGGGCAAAGGAGTGTGTATGGGCTTGTTCAGAGCAGGCACTTGTGACGGCACTGGATAAGTACGTACTTACTTCTTTGAAGCCATGCCGCTCACCGCATAGGCAGTGCTCAGGCTCTTTAACTGTCAGCCCTGTAGCGAGCGGCCAGCCGCCATGTACGCACAAGCCTATCATCGATGAAGGTGATGATAGAAGACACGCAGGGGACTGTGGGTGGGCAGATTGTCGCTCCAGGAGCGAAGTGTCCGCTTGCGGTGTTGTCTGCCTTGGCAGAAGATGTCAGAATGAAATGTCGCCCATTCAAGCCGAATCCCTCCAGAGAGGGTTTCGACTTGAGGATGGGCGAATCGACGAGAGAATCTGCGAATAGCAGAAATGTAGGAAGAATTAAGGAATAAGATACTTCAGGAATCGTTTGCATCGGACTACAACCAGGAGGATGCAAACGATGACTGCTATGAAGAGAATATCTTTGAGGACGAAGTTCGGCGCTGAGCTTTGCTTTGTGGCCGATTTGTGTTTCTCGGACTGTGTGACAGTTTTCACGCTGTCCTTCAAATCGGCTTGTTCTACGGACTTCTTATCACTGCTTGCATTGACATGTAGGCCGTAGATTTTGATTTCATGTGGAAGCTGGCTTGCATCAGGAGGCACTTTGTGTCGGCTTGAAGAGGAAGAGCGCGAAGCGGCGGCGGAACGCAGGGCGTTTCGGGGGCGCGTAGCGATGCTGGGCCGCCCGTCGGCCTGGTGCGCAGATTTGTATGAAGAGTCAGCCGGAGTTTCCAAGAGCCTTTCTATCCCTGATGGATACGCTCTTGGAAACTCTGGCGACTCTGGCCAGAATACTATTGAGGCGCTATCGAATGACAGTGTCAGGTGCTTGGATAGCGAATCGATTGTGCGGTAAAAAGTGAGACGGGATGCCGTCACGGAGGCCGTCTCACTTTCACTTACCGCCTTCTCAGACGTGCGCATCGTCCTACAGGAAGTAAGTGACGTCAAACAAATGAACAACAAGCAAAATGAAAAACACAAGTTATTAAAACGAGAACAGTATTTCATAATGGATAAAATTTTTGGTTTCAGGATTCAGGTGAAAATGTAATCATACTCGTGCACATCAAATGATGGGCAAGATTTCTTGGCATAGATGCAGAGGGATGGATATCCTTTGCAGCGGCTGCAGTCATAATGAGGATCCTTCTTCTTCAGGCTGCACACCAGCTCACGGTGTCCGTGTAAGGTGGCGTTGGGAAATTTCTTGTGAAGCTCTTCCAAGAGATTTGCCAACGCTACCTTTTGTTCTGGTGTTCGCGTATCTTTGGGTGTCTTGCCATCCTTGGCGCAGCCTCCGACGTAGACTACACCGATGCTAAATCGGTTGTGTCCGTCCTCTACGCAGTGGGCACCCATCATTTCTATGGGCCTTCCATCATGGATGGAGCCGTCGAGGTATATCACTTTGTGATAGCCGATGCCGTTGGCCCAATGCCTCTCGTTGCGGTGGATGCTGTCAATCTGCTTGACAGTCATCTCTTGACCTTCAGGCGAAGCCGTACAATGTACGATGATCTCATCAATTCGTCTCATTGGCGCCTCCTTCCTGTTCGGCTTTGATGGCCGATTTGAGTTCTGCGAACTTGGTGTGGATGTAAATGCTCACACCGAAAATTGAGCCAGCATATATCAGACATTGTGCGAAGAAGAGCAGCACAGAGTCCGATATTTCGCCAGTGGGCGGTACGATGAAGCCTGCTGTGGCCAGTCCTACCCCAGCTACCAGCATGGCGATTGCCGAATAGATTTGAACATCAGTTCGAGTTTCTTTGGTCATATAGTTTATGTGTTGATGATAACTGCTGCAAAGGTACATGATGTGTTTCATTCTTAAAAAGACATAAAAACGATGGTGTTCTCCATCTGTTTTCGTACCTTTGCATAAGTTAGACAAAAGATAGAATCATATGAAGTACGTAAAACTAATCTTCCGTCTGCTTTTAGGAGCCTTTATGACCTATGCAGGCATCAGTCATCTGACATTCAACCGTCAGGAGTTCGTGGCACAAGTACCCACCTGGTTGCAGTTCAGCCCTGAGTTTACCGACTTTGTCGTGCTGGCCTCGGGCGTTGTTGAGATAGCCTTTGGCTTAGGCATCATCTTTCTTGTTGCCAACAAAAGAGCCATCGCAGGTGCACTACTGGCCCTCTTCTATGTTGCCATTTTCCCAGGCAACATCAACCAGTATGTGAACCACATCGACGCTTTTGGACTCAACACCGACAATTTGCGTCTTATCCGTCTGTTCTTCCAGCCCGTGCTCATCTTCTTGGCTCTATGGTCAACTGGCGGCTGGAAGTACTGGAAGCTATGGATGAAAGGAAAGTTCAAGGAGTAATACATCAAATGATGCCCATCGATACCACCAACATGTGCTCGCACCTGCAGAAGAAGCTATTTGAAGAAGATGGTATCTATCATCCTCTTTGGATATCTATGCAGGACGATTCAGAGGTGACGGCCGTAGTCCGTTCCCGTCAGCTTCATATCTATCGCAACGGAAAGAAAGTGTTGGTGCTTGCTGGCAAAGCAGCACCTAAGGTTATTAGAGAGGACAAACTTTGTGTACTGATATAATTGTTGTATTACTTTTACCCTTTAAAGGAATGCATTATCTTTGTAGCAACAATCAAAATGAATTAAATATGAAAACTTTATTTTATTTAGCTATTTCTATGTTTTTGCTTTGTTCTTGTAATAATAAAGCAAAATTGGAACAAGAAGCAAAAGAGAAGATTGAAAAAGAAGCATCAGACAGAGCTGCTGAAGAGGCGAAAGTTTGGAATGAAGAGAAATCTCTTTTACTGAAAGCAATGGGAGTAACTTCAAGTGTAAAAGAAGAAAGGAAACTGGCTTATGTGAAGATGATTCAAAAGTTTCCAAATCTTAAATATTGGGATGATATCAATAATAGCATTGAACGTGGAGTTACTTTTGAATCATACCAAGATGTAATATATGAAGTAAAGAAAATTAAAGGAATTGTCGAGGAGTAAGATCTAAAAAAAAGCAACAAAGTAAATATCTATTAGTGATTATACCGTCGGTAGTTGTCATCGAGGGCTTTGGCGACGACGCCAACGAATGACTGGCCGATGTTATCAGCCAGGAAATCACGGAGGTTAAGGACTGAGGAATAGTATTTTTTGCTGAACCATTTCTTGGCCACTCGTTTCTTTTCACGCCCGATATCACCATTGTTGCCACGGGGAATCTCCTTACCCGTGCCGAAGTCTTGCCAGAGACCATATTCAAGGAAAGCCTGTGACAGTCCGATTTCTATGAAACGGCCGTCGGCCCGGACTGGCAGCGCCTTTACTGAGGCCAGCAGTCTGCCCGTGTCTATGACATCCAGCAGCGTAATCTGCTCCTGCCAGATTTTGAGCATGGTGTCATTGAAGGCCATCACGAATTTCTCTCTTTCGCCTTGCGGGTCTGGATGTTGTTGCGGATTGTTATTGGGTACTTTGGGCATAATGGGCATATAATGAATGTGCGGTGTGGGCTATTCCGTCCACTCCGCTTCGTTGAACTGCAAATCGGTGTAGGTATCTACTGCGATTTGGAAATATGCACAGGCACAGCCGGAAAAGAAATAGCGGTCTATTTCCTGGAATGATATTCGCGGGTCAACATATATGGAATGCTGCTGCAGCTTGGTTTGTTCCAGGATCAGTACAGACATGAACTGCCGGAACAACTCTCGCATGGCATCCATGCAACGTTCGCGTGCGTTCATATCATTTATTAAATGACGCATAGCGAGAAACACCGTCTTGACACGTCGTGTCTGCGGTGTGTTGTTCAGCTCGGTATAGCCTTGCGAGATGTCACTGACACAGACGAATGCAATATTTGATTGCATCTTTGAGAGTGCTTCTTCGAAGCCGTCGAGTCCGCTCACCTTACAGAAGGTGAAGCGCTTAGCCTGCGCAAACTTGTTGCGTCGGGTAAGGTCAGCGAAGAAAGCTGAAGCATTCCAATTGAAATTCTTATCTAATGGATTCATGATTAAATGGGATTTGGATTAATGGGCTGTTATGACATAACAGCATACTCGACTGTTAGGGTTTCTTGGCTGCTTTGCGGAACTCCTCGACCTCACGGGCTTTAGCGTCTAACTCTGTTAGCGCACGCCACGTGTCCATCTTCATGATGGCAGCTTCCTTGGTGATATCGCCACCTGTCAGGGCACGGATCATCGCATTCGTGCTGTCTCGCAGCTGACGATAGATGTCCGTCTGGCCACCACCAAGGAGGTTGCCATTATCAGCAGCTGGAGCCGGTTTATAGAAATTCGAGAAGAGCCCAGCGAAATATTGTTTGAGCGAGGCCATCCAGTAGAACACGCCTACCAGATGCGCTTTCGAGGGCTTCACATGATCGCTGGCGTACAACACCTGCGCCATCTGAAGCAACAGTTCCTCCTGCTGTGTGTTGAGGTATCCCTGGAACAGGTTGTCAACATACACATACTGCTCGAAAGGCACTTTCTCGAAGTCTGCCGTGATAGCCTTATGCTTTCCGATGTGCGAGATACGCACTGGCATAGGCGCAAAAGAGTCCATGAAATCGAGTACTGACGTGGCTTGCTGAACCTGCCTCGTACTGAGCACGACCTGCTCCTTTCCTCGCTTTATGAGGAAACGATGACGAGGCAGAGTGGCCAGCACACGAAGATGATTCCACTTCATGAGGCAGAGCGTCTTGACCTCTGCCGATGACAAGTCGCGACTGAACAGGTCAAAGACCATCAGTAGTTGCTTGTCTGTTAGTTCGGCCCAACTTGTGGGCAAAGTGATATTAAATACTTCCATACTGCAAAGGTATAGAAGTAAGTTGTTTAAGGAAAAGACATGATTTTTTGCCTTTTATTTGGAAATAACGAAATAATATAGTATATTTGCAGAAAATAACTTATAATGCTATGGATGAAGAGCAAGTAATCTGGTTTTATATAATCTTAACTGGACTCTATGCTTGTATGCCTGAGTCTGTTCGCCCCAGAACATGGAAGGGTTGGCTCTGCTTTGCTGTTTCTATGCTTTTTCTAACTCCATTAATAGCACTACCTTGTTCTATCTTTATCTGCTATGGTAGGAACTAATTTTGAGGGATTTTCTCTTGCGTAATTCTATATTTCAATAAACTGTGGAACGTGATCGCTGATATCACTATCCCATTCTCCTATTTTGAATGACTTTACAGGAATACTGGAGAAAGTATAATCGATAAAGAACGGCTGGTTTTCTTTAAATTGATGATAATAGGTGGCACAACTCTCGTTTCCGAGAGTTTCGCCAGTCATTTCATGATAGATGCTGACCACGTTCATCTCTTTAAGAAAATCACATATTGCTTGTATGCTGAACTTCTTGGACTCACCTGACTGTCCCTTATAGAGGTTCATATCACCAGAGATGATTGTTGGGAACTGTTTGATGTACGGTGAATACTCCTGGAGTGCTTTCATGGCAATCTCGGGATATTTCATCGGGGAGTTTTGCTCTGTGGTCGTTGGCCAAGCAGCAATAATAAGATAGCCATCAATCATCAACGGAAGGAAATACTGAAGCTTCGGATTGAACCATTTGGGAACTTCCACCTTTACGGATGGTTTCCAAATGACACCTAAGCCCTTATGTGGAATGTTACCTGTCCATTCCATCTGATAGCCTTCGGGAAGAGATACCCTTGGCTTACATGCTATCTCTGGAAGGATATAGACATCCGCATCATGTTCTAAGATGCGGTCTATCTTCTCTTGGCTTGACAGGTTGATATTATATGCAATTATCTTCATAAGTCATTTATTCAGATTGTTTTCCCATTCCTGATGTAGTTTATTCCATTTCTCGCTATGGGCACCAAGAGCACCAATCTGACGAGGATGTGCGAGCGGTAGAACCTTGATGGTTCGACCGTCTATCACAGCATTAGTGACAGTACCATAGCCATACAGGTCAACATATTCCTGCAGGGAATGATATGGGACGTCGGCCACAGCGTTCAGGAACTGAGCAATGGGGATATCACCCAGCAGCACCAGCAACTCTGCCTGAGATTCCTTCAGCTCTGCAAGAATCTCCTGGCAACGCTGAGCGTCGCAGAATACTGATGGGCGCTCAGGGATGGTCACTTCATTTAATCCGTACTGCTCAATCAGCGGATTATAACGTTCGGTGATAACCTTGACTTGGCCAGAGTTAAGACGCGTCTCGGGTAGAAGGTCGCAAAGCCATGCATCTTTCCTTGTGTACCCCAGTGTACCAAGGATGTGTTCATCGAGGACTTTTGCAGATGGACCATTGAGATGACTACCTGCAGGCTCCAATGTACCAACCTCTTCAGGAATGGAAATCTTACTGATGATTTCCTTTGCTTCTTCGATATTTCCGTCCCAGAAGATGCGTGGCTCGCTTGCTACGGCAAGAGCCGTGCAAACAGTTTTGCCGTCCTTCTTCCAGCGAGCATGGACGGCGCTGGCATAAACTCCCAGAACGAATACCTTCTTTGGAGTCCTGTCTTGCTGGACTAAAGGTTTGACCGTCTGGCCAAATGGGTATTGATAATTGATATTATAATCAGACACTGGTGAATTTTTCATTCTTTTCTTTGTGGTTGCTCGGTGTTGTGTATACATTTTTCTTTCAAATTCTCCAATAATAATTTTTGTTTATTATTTTGTTGCTTATGGGCTTTTGACCATGCGTTCCTAGCTAAGAACAAACCTAAAACAATAAATACAATAAATACCATAAATAAGGAACTTATAATTGCTGTAACAAAAAACAGCCTTATAGTCTGTCTGTTTTGAAATTCTTTAAATTTTACATGGAACAGCAAACCGTTTTCCCTTATATACATCATTTTTGCTTGATTGGTATATTCAAAGCCGTTCATATATATTTTATCTGGCTTTGGATATATTTCTGAGAGTTCTACCGCACCTCCAAAATATAATTTGAAGTTTATTTGGTCTACAGAATATGAATTAATATTAATTTTAAAATAGGATTGTGATATATCAAATAATGCGAACCATCCAGGATCTCCAATAGTAATACCTAAACTATCAGGAACACATAGATTCATCGATGCAGGTAAATTACTTGTTTCGTAATACTTTTGTATAATATAATCATCTTTTTTGTAATTTCTTACAAATCTATGTATTAATAATTCGGACGGAATTATTGAATCATTAAGTCCGATTATTTCTTCGTATTCTTTATCTTTGTAAAACAAATCTGCTTTTAGACTATTTACAATTGATTGTTTTGCTTCTATATAGAATTGATTGTACGCTTTAAAATTAGGCCATTTACATTTGGTTATTGAATCAAGCTCTCTTGTTATTATATTGTGATTCTCTTTATTATTGAAAATGGCATTTCTAACCATAAGAATTGGGTTATCTTCTATCTCTATGTCCTTAAATAACTCAGGATCATAATAACCTCCAAAACCCTCTTTGTGGCCTTCTCGAATAGAGTCACAATAGAAATTCCATTTGTGATTAAAATTTCTCTCCTGTTCTGGAAGTTCTTCAGGATAGAATCCAGTTAGTGAAACTATAATATTTGATGTATCTTTAATTAATTTATCATTAGTTGACATTGGTAGATAATATTCAATATCCGCATAAATTGGTGTACCTTCTTGCTCTTCAGGAAGGTTGAACCATTTTATTTTGTCAATAGATTCAATAATAATTGTCTCCTCTCTATATGGGATCGTATTAATTATGTTATATATAATGATGCAAAATACGAAAATGAGAACATAAAATACAATTTCATATAATGAATAGAAAGATACATTTTCGGGATTGGGCAAAAGACGCCAACAAAACCATTTGGGAATAAATTTTTTTAAAACTTCTTTTTTCAACATAACACTGATTATTTTGTGAGTGCAAATATACAAAAAATCCGCTTAAAACCAATAAGCGGAGGATGATTTTTTGTTTTTGAAAACTGGAGGGGTATATAGTTCTGCTACTGGAGAACTATGCCAGGCTGGAAAAACATCAGGATGTTCACGGATGATGTTCACCACGTCGTAGTATTGCTGGACGTGCAGCTCGTGCTTCATCAGCACCATCAGGATGAGTTGACGGATGGTGATAATGACTGAGCGCATGATGGGTTGTGTGGACGGGTTCCACAGCATACACTCCTGCCGGAAGACCTGCATCTGGGCTTCAGAGAAGTATGTCTCTGCCAGCACCCTCTCGATGTTCTGAAGCTGTGGCACGAAAGCCTGGTACTCCTGCCACAGATGGTCGCGGATGCCTATTTCCCGACACATGCTGATGTTCGGGAACATGGTACTGGAGAAGTATGCTGCCTGCTCTGTGGTCAGCCATTCCTGATGGGCGGGCAACAGTCGCAGCAGACTAATTAGCAGCTCGTCGCGAGCGGATTCCAGAGAGAGGATCAGACGCTCCACGCGGTCGCGTGAAGCCGGCACAACTGTAGAATTGTTGACGATACCAAATCCGTTTGGCGTGAGGATTACATCCAATGATGGGATGGCAGCACGAAACGCTTCTGTAATGACAATGCGGGTACATAACTCCTTCAGAGGTGTACCCTGCTCTGCAGCTATCGCCTGCAGCAGTTCCGAGGAAGTGAAGTTCGTGGCAAGCCACGTCTCAGCCTGCTCGATGAACGGAGTCAGTTTTTCAAGAAGCGTTGCTTCGCCCTCTACTGTTACGAGGACGTTTGGGATATTATGACGAACCTGGTCGTCGGTAGTGATCAGTTTCATTCTTCTGCGGATTTATTAGGTGTAACAAGTTTTGCATCACGATTCTCGTCTAAGGTGGAAAGCATGATGAAGGGGCAATCAGGCTTCACACCTTCCCAGCCGTTATACCTTATTATTATATTATGAACGGTGAAGAGCAGGTCGTGGTACGGTTTCTGGAGGGCTTGGGCGATGGTGTAGAGTTCACGTTTGTCGCTACCGCTGTTGTTGCTCTGGCTCTTGCCAGGCACAGAACCCACAAGGTTCGAATGTACGCGCATCGTGAAGCAGAACATGTTGACGGCCTCTATGATGTCCGTCGACCAGTCGCCGCCCTCCTTATCCGTTTCCACCTTATTGATGATCACATCATGCTGCTCGTCACCGTTGGGATTGATATAGAAAGTGGAAAAGAGCGCCTTGCCAGAGTTTTCCATGCCTGTGAGGAAGTTGATTATCTTCTCTTTCTCCTCCACGATACGCTCCTGCTGTTTCTTCCGGTCGGTGATTGCCTCGGCCTTGAAGATGCCGTCCCAATAGCGGTTGGCAATCTCGATATGATATTTGATAGGCGCTGAATTCTTCAGTTTCGCCTCCTTGGCCATGCCAATCAGTTTCTTGATGTTGTACCAGCTACCTTTGAACAGCGAGCCATAGTACGGTATCGGGTAATACGTGCTGTCAGGCGTCGGGACGCGACTGACGATGGCGAACTTGCGGGTGGAAGTCTTCGGACGCTTGCCCTTTGCCGCCTGCATACGTTCCTGCAGGTCGGCCCAGGGAGAATGGAAATCGAGCAGTTCGATTTTCTCCACGTCGTCCTTACTGGAGATACACTTCCGCCAGTTGGCATAGAGGATGTACGGGATTGTGCCGTCCGTCTTTGCAGGTGCAAAGCGACAGTAGCAGGCCTCCTTCCGGAGAATGCGAACAATCTGCGTACCGTCGTTGCTGAGGATGATGACCGACACACAGAATCCGAAGTGCTTGAAGTCCTGGCAGACCCCAAGGAAGTAACTGGCGAGGTCGTTCTCCATCAGGAAGTGGTCCACCATCTTATTGATGGCCTTCGTGGCGTCGGCTGTATCATATACCAGTCCGGAGCCATAGCACACCTCGGCGTTGAATATCTGACAGGTAGAAAGCGTCTCATCCGACTCGATCAGTTCCAGAATCTTATAGGGCATCTCGTTGTCTGCTCCCCAGGGCATGTATTCATAGCCCTCATCTATCTTGACTGGCACGATGTCCGTCTGTTCTTTGAACACTTCTGCAGAATTGACCGTAAAGGCAGCACTGGCCTTCAGGTCCGGAATATTTTCAACTGAGTTGAAGGTAAGGAATGGTTGGTTTTGATTCATACTTTTACTATTTTTCGGCAAAGGTATGAATGAACTATCGTCTGCGAAAAGACACAGAAAGAGTGGCGGGCTTCTCAGCGGGCCACTCGCATTGTATATTTTAAGAACAGTGTTCCATGCCGGATAAATTATGCTAAGCATGGGCACCGGGATAAAGCTACCTTCACAGGCCGTCTTTATCCTATACAAATTATTTCTATGGCTTGCGCTCTGGCTTTCCAGTACAGGTACAAAGAACGTGGGCCTGCGTATCCCAAGTCTCTGCGTTCAGGCTCTGGAAATGGCCCTTAGAAAAGACTATGAGACGACAAGCCCACGTATATACGTGAACCGTCGTACCCCGTCTTGTTCTATTTTTGAATTTTCCAGATTCGAACGCACAAGACAGAAGCGCAACGCTTCAATATCCATCAAAAGTACTGCGGAGTTGCCATAAGCACTGGGCAGTATGAAAGGCTGCACCACTGCGCAGCAGCATTCACGGTGCAAAGTTACGAAAAAAATCTTATAATGTTCGTAATCTCTTGAAAATATTGCTTTTTCAGTCGCTACATGAACACGATCATGCCGTTCAACATGAAAATCTGGCATTCCCTGGTCTGCCGAATTTCGTTGCTCCCCAGCAGTTTGAATTTGCGGATGCCCTTATAGTGGTCGTACTTGATGCAGATGCATCGTTTCCATTCCTGGATCTCACCCTTTGAAGTCCAGAGCCGGATATCTACAGGCTCAGGACGGTTGAGAATCAGGCGGGCCGTTGAAATATGGATATTATTCATAAGAAGTTAGATGATAGTTTATAAATACTCGATACCGTCGGCATATTTCCACGAGAACTTCAGTCGGATGAGTTCCTTGCTGGAGTCCGTTACCTCAGAAGTGATATCGCTGATGAGTACCTGGACTGTATCCCCGTTGTCGTCTGGATGTTCCACCAGCTTAGACGTCAACATTTGATTGAGCCATTTCGCCTCGTCGTATGACAGCGCAGCCGTTTCCACCTCATGCTTGATCTTTACCGTCTCATCGTAGAACTGCGTCTTCCGTCCGCATACTGCCTCACTTCGGTCCATCTCCGTCTTGATGGTCGTCGTGTTATAGAGATACACCGTTTCCATGATGTTAAAGGCGTTTTTGAAAGAAAACTCCTCCGTCGGTTTCTCATCTGTAAAGAAGATGTTGAACTGACGGTTACCGATATGATATTCTGCCCCCAGAATCTTGGAATTGGTCCCTACGGCCTGGTCAACCAACGTTTTGAAGTAACCATGCGACAGTTGCTTGTTGACAATCCTCTCTGTATTCGACTGAATCTTGCTGAACGTCGAAGTATAGGTAAAGACAACCCCTTCCGCTCCCTGCTGGCTGTAGTAAATCAGCGCATAGTTGCTTCCCTGCGCATTAGCCTTTGTGTAGTTGCTCAGGGAAAGAAACCCACTACGCGGCAGCAGCGCACTCTTCCTGGTAGTTAGGAAATGAGTGCTCAGGAAACTCTCCGAATCGTCGGAAGTCCTGAAGCTGCTGTACACAACCTTGATGCCCTCCAATGTCTCGGTAACGGGGTCTGGAGTCGCATCGTCAAAGGTCATGTGCAAGTTGCCGTTCTCATCATATGTAACCTGTGGCTCGTTGAACACTGGTTCTGTGGCCACTATTTTCAGGTTGGCCAAAGTCATGTTCCGCAGCGACATGGCCGCTTCCAATATCGAGCGGATATCACGCACACGCACCAGTTCGTTGAACGGATAATATGTCGATGCGAACACTTTCAGGTTGTTCAGATAGAACGCCACCTCTATCGACGGCTGGTCGGACTCTATCTCGACTTCCTCCGGCAACAGGGATGTCAGATAGATGGAATTGAATTCAGTTTGGAAGATTGTAGCCATTTCTTTCTTTTTTGGTGCAAAGGTAATACTGGGCGGTGGGCGGGGAAAAGACAAGATGACGAAATAGTCCGACAGCCTTGATGACTGTCGGACCTATACCGCTATATATCATCACATATAGCGACACGCCTGCCAGTGCGGACCAGCTTAGGCAGATAGATATCCAAGGCATGCTTTGGGAACTTAGCCTGCTTTGGAAACATGCCGATGCTGCACTGGAGCGTGATACCCAGCACCTTTGATGCTACCTCGGCATCTTCATCATAGAAGAAATACCAATCATTACGACGGAAGATGACTATTGCATCAGGATACTTCTTTTTGAAGTCATCGTACTTAGATTTGAGATCTTTCATATTTCTTTGAATTTACTGATGAAACAATGATGAAAGGATGATAGCCCTCTTACATGAAGGCTATCAATCCTGCTGCTTCTGCAGCCTGTGCCAGAACCGGCTCAGCCTGCACCTTCTTGGTGCGGGGCTTACGAGCCTTCTTCTCTTTCTTGGCCTCTGCTTCAGCTTCCGGCTGCTGTTCGGGCTGCACCTCCTGCTCTGACTGCTTCTCAGCCTCGGCGGCAGCGGCTGCTGCCTTTTGCCGAGCTATTTCTGCTGAGAGCATGTGAAGTGAATCATCCTCGATGTAGAACCCTGTCTGCTTCTTCAACATGAAAGCGAACTTCATGGCTTTCCAAGCACTCTTGCAGTACGCCTGCTTTTGTTCTTCACCTGTGATGGCCACTGCCCACACATTGTTCTCACTCTTGTTTGACTTCTCAACCGATACGATAATAACTTTTGCTTCCATAATACTTATTTTTAAATTGTTAATACTTTATTTTTGATGAATTATTGATTTTATGCTGCTTTATAGACTTCGATGATTGTAATATCTGCCATCAAATCAAGGGCCATCTGCTCTGCTATCTCTGTGGCTTTAGCAAATGTATCTGCCTCGACCTCATATTCATAGAACTCGCCATCCTCGCAATTGATAACCACACTGTAGATATTGCCCGGATAAGTGCGCTTGCTGTATAACCTGCTGTGGGTGAAAACCGATGTTTGTGCAACTTGTGTCATAATTCTTATTTTTTAATTGTTTGACTTCTTTTAATTTGTAGCTCCGTGGAGCTTTTGTAATTTTTACGTGCATCCAGAAGTAGGCAGGGAGAAGGCATGTAAATGCAAGGAATTTCAAGGAAAATTTTGGAATACCACATTTTGTTTTGGCCCTGGCCTTTACCCTTGGGAAAAGAAAATGCGGAAGGTTGCTGAAATTTTCCGTGGAAATCGGGAGCCAGTGACCAGTACTTGCAGAATGCCGCCTGCACTAACTTTGCAAAGGAAAAATCGAAAGCCCCGACGGGAGAAGCTACATGAGAAGTCCAACATGCCACTGGCAAAGAATTGACACACACAAACATTTCATCCACATCGAGCAGGTACATCAAGCGCCATGCACCCCTCTACCCTGTTAGGGCAATATACTGTGTGTACCTATTTGTAAGTCGAAGGATGGCAAATGGAAGATGTCAGAGGCAGTATTACCACCATCATGCCACAGACTGCAGGGCTGGCCACCACCTATGACAAGGCAGATATATCATTGATGTCAGCAGCATAAGGCTTCAGCCATCAATCATCAAAAGAAGTATCAATGAAAATGTATAGGAAGTAAATGACCACTGTTCACGGTGAGAAGCCCAACGAGCGTGACATTAACAATGGGCAGTGACATCCAGGTACTCTAAGAACAGCAGTCGTACAAATGTGCTCAGAAATGCCATGGCACCACTATTCAGAAGAAGTACACTGGGGGCGTCAACCACTTCATATGAACGGATGCACACAGAGGAACAGCGTCGGTTGATGGGAAATGACACTACCTATTTGCCGAGGGAAGCAGAACTGGAGATGCTGCCCATCACGAACAGTAGCAGAGCCAGAATGAGAAGAAAAAAGTGGCGAACCGTCGCGGTCAGCCACTCATTTTATTTAGATGATTCTATCCGATCTTATTACAGTCGAAGTATGAGCGAGTCATGTTCTGAGGTGCAATCTCAATACCATATTTGTTAAGGAAGAGTTGTACCAGCAATGATCGCTGACTGCTAACACCGATAGGCGGTACAGGCGAGACCGTGCTCGTTTCAATAAACATGCCCTTTTCAAGGCGTTGCCTTTTGTCCTTACATGCAGCGTTACCGCTGTTTTTAACTACAATTCTCCAAAGTGCCATAATTGATAATTAAATAATGTGATACATGATTATGCTTTACTCGTAAAATACTGTCGTTATTTTCATGTCTTGCCCCAAATCTTCATCTGTATAGATATAGAACAAGTTGGAACCTGAGCAACGTGACACAATACATTCTATGATGCTCGCTTCTTCGACCCTAAAGGGATGAGCGGAAGACGTGCCTATGCAGACAACGCAGTTCTTCAGTGGCTGCAAGTTGTAAGCTTCATATTTTTCAATCAGTTCTTTCATCCATGCAACGCGTTTCTGGCTGTCATAAGCTAAAGTCTTATGTTCGTATGACTGCATATGGTCACACAAGAACAACGGCTTTAAATCTTCAGATTGAGCTATAGGCGATTTTAATATTGCCCTAACAACGTCACTTGCCACCCATATTCGATTATAGTATTCTCTTCGGATGATATGGCGTGCATAACTACGCATTGAACTCCGGCGTATGCCAGCTTTAGCAAAAGCCTTTCTGTGTGACTTTAACTCCTTGCATTTGCTTCGTATCGTTTTATGGAATGCTCGTACTTTTAAGTATTCCTTAATAGAAGGAACTTTACCACTAGCCGCTTTAACAGCACGAATAACTTTCATGGCACGTAGGCGTGTTATATCGTGGTCAAGCATATCCTCTGAATAATAGTCCAGGTTCTCGAACCTTTCATCTCTCTGCTCTTCTGTGAAGCCCCAAAACGATGTGTGCCACAGACAGCACATAGCAATCTCAGCCAATGATGCTTTAACATCTGGTTCTATTATTAGTTCCTTGGCAAGAGAATGTTCCCAATAGTCTCCTTCCAAGGGATGAGCGTTTAAGTGCGGCTCTGGCCAGCTCTCGTCAAGTTCACCATTACTCACTGTTGCCGTTGTCTCTTCTCCTAATTCTGGAATCAAATGGCACAGATAATCATAGTGGATTTTATACAATGCCAATGCATTCCAACCATGATATTGTTCAATGAACGGCACAATCTCGTCAAACGAGACCTGATGCAATAATTCGTGAAGTGTCATATTCTTTATTTTTTAATCAAAATAGTCACACTTACCCCAATCTAAATCATCTCCAAATTCGTCGCTTTTATATGTGTGATAGTCTATTTCAGCATGTAGCTCGATATTGAAGTCTCTCACCCATAGTAAGTCAAAAATGGAAAATTCCAAATGTTCATACAGGTTATGAAATGCATGTATCAGATGCATGTCCTTGGTCAATTCTCTATCCAATCCTTCATTCCAGTTGTCTGGTTCCTCCTGCAGATACAACATCTCATTCTCAGACTGTATGTGAATAGGATTACCCCAGGTCTCTATTTCGAAACTGCATGCACCATCATCATACAGGGGCATAAAGTCATCCATCGTTCCATTTAACATAGCCCACATCTTTTGGGCTCTGACGGTCTGAACAGGATGAATTTTGGAATATTCATATCCAAGAAAGCATTTACCCTTAACTACCATGTTATTTTTAACATCGTTATCTTTTACTGACTCAAAGAGCTTTATTGTTCTATTGCGCATGTCGATAAGCTGAAGTTTCAGTGCATCATTGAACTCACTTAATAACTGCTTATAGTATTCATCCATGATGAAATATTCATTGAGGATATTCCTTCTTACCCCCAATAGCCTCTCTATAGCGACTCCTTCATAGTCCCTGAATAACTTTCTTTTCTCAGTTTCGTATTGCAAGGTTAGAATCTCTGTTTCTATTTCTTGCACAGCCTTCGTGTTAAAAATCTCTTGTACTGTCATAATATGGATCATTAGGTGAGACAAAAACAATTACGGTTTTCTTATACTCAATTGCCTCTTTCTCTATCAAAATCAAATCTTTTGATAAATAATCATCTTCATCAAGCCATAGCTCTGACAAGTTGTCTATAAGATATAAGTTAGAAAAGCAGTTTGTGTACGAAAGAATCTTGAATTCATCAATGTCAACATAGTTGCGCCAAAAGGAACCATTCGGAATAAAATCGTTCAATTCTTCAGGATACCAGAAGAAACCATGATTATTGTATTCCATCATTTCCTGCTCCAGCCAATTTCTTTCATTTTCGGTTTTGGCATTTTCTAAGCATTTAGTTCTTATACGATCAATGATAGCATTCTGTATTTCCTTTTTGGGAATATCAGAATAAACCACAATAGGCAACCCTGATTCTACAGCAAAGTCATAAACATACTTTTTCAGTTCTGAAGCAGGATGTTCTGAACACACAAACCATAATCCTGGTTTGCTCAACTTTTCATATTTCTCTACCTTTACCATAATCAAACGAATTATGATGCAAAGAAAACAAAGATCTCCGCCAACTGGTGGCAGAGGTCTAAGAAATATTCATTGTCAATAAGATTTTTGTGAAATGTCTAATTACAACAATGGTATCAGTCTGAACTATACTTCTCGATGCATTGTTTGAATTCTTCGGGATAATTGGCTTTCAAATAAGCCATTTGATAGGCCAGCCAAGTGTAGCATACAGCATGAGATTTTTGAAAAGCATACATTCCTTTATGCTCCATCTCATTCCAGACCTTTTCAAGAGCATTCTTTTTATGACCATTCTTCATACCACCCTCTATGAATTTTGGTTTCAGAACAGATAGTACATCTGTTTTCCTCCTTCCGAGGGCTTTTCTCAGCAGGTCGCTTTCACCTCTGCTAAAATCAGCAATCAAGCGCGATAGCATCATTATCTGTTCTTGATAAACAATGATGCCATAAGTGTTCTGAAGGTACTTTTCCATACAAGGAATGATGTATTTTATGCCCTTCTTTGATTTCTTGTGCTTGATCAGTGTCGGTATATCTTCCATTGGCCCTGGCCGATACATACAATTCAAGATTACCAAATCCTCAAAGCATGTAGGATGGAGCTCTTGTAAATACTTCTGCATCCCCTGGTAATCGAATTGGAAAACATCATCGGTTTGACTAGTTTGAAACAGCTTAAAGGTTTTCTCATCATCAATCGGAATCCTATCAATATTGAAATTCTCGTCTTTTCGGGTTTTAATAAGCCGACAAATATCTCTCATTTGTGATAATGTCTTCAGTCCGAGGAAATCAAACTTTATAAGACCAGATGATTCCACTCGTATTCCCTCATATTGGACACATCTCAATCTCTTATTGTTGCCGTTGGAGTCCTCAATACAAAAAGTTGAAATGGGTACCCAGTTTGATATTGGCTCATTAGCAACAATAAATCCACAAGCATGAACATCCAGGCCATTGATTTTTCGCTCCAGTACAGCAGCATTTTGAATGGAGTTATTCAAAGGAGCTCCAGCCTTTCGAATTACCTTTTGTAACTTCGGTTCATTCTTTATGACATCCTTAATCGGACACCAGGAATAACCATAACGTGACGAAAGATATTCATTAATGGCCATTGTCTCAGGAGTATGCAGTTGGTTAACTCGTGCTACAGCACTGAAAGAATTTGCAGTTGAGAATTTACTAAATGAAACAATATGAGCGCAACATTCCTTGCCATTTTTCTGCTGAAGCCATTCGAGAACACAATCTCTTCCTTCATCATCGAAGTCAATGTCTATGTCTGGAAACATCGTGCCCTCTATACTAAGGAACCGTTCGAAAAGCAGGTCATGTTTCAAAGGATCTATCTTAGTAATACCTAAGCAATAACATACAAGGCTACCAGCTGTAGAACCTCGTCCAGGACCAACCCAAACGCCAAGCTCAGATTGAGCGGTATTGACCACATCCTTTAGAAAGAGGAAATAGCCTGAAGCTCCTCTTTTCTTTATAACTTCTAGTTCAAAATTAATCCTATCAGTCACATCTTCAGAAAGCGATTCCCCGTATATCTGTTTTGCTTTGGCAAACGACAAATATTCTAAGTAGGCGTCTTCCTTGTCCTTTCTATCACTCCCAAAGCCATTAGGAATGTCAATCATGGGGATAATGGGGGCATGGCGTATGTCATAGAACTCAACCTTATCAAATATCTCCATTGTATTGGCTATAGCTTCAGGAACATCAGAGAACAATTCGCACATATATTTTCTGCTTGTCAACCAGCGGAACTGAAGTGTATCTATTTTGGCGAATTCTTCCATATTATCTCTGGTAGCAACACATCGTTGGATGTTGTAAGCTGCCAAATCTTCTGGAGCCACATAATGAACATCATTCGTGGCTACAACTTTTACGCCATATTCATTTGCTTTCTGAATCAGAACGGCATTAACCTTTTGCTGTTCCAACATCAGATCACTTGGCGCGTTGCCTTTTAAATCATAATCAGCATTGCGCTGAAGTTCCAGATAGTAATTATCTGCAAACGTCTGTTTGTACCATTTAATGGTTGCATCTAGACCTGTAATATCATCATTGGAGATCTTAGAAAAAACCTCGCTACCAGCACTACCAGAGAGGACAATCAGGCCTTCATGGTATTTCTCCAGATCCGCACGGTCTGTTCGGGGGTAACCATAAAGACCTTCAATCCACGCATTACTAACAATCTTAATAAGGTTCTTATATCCTATCAGGTCCTTGGCAAGAATTGTCAGATGATAGCCATTAATGTCTTCGATGTTTTCTTTTTGTTCTTTGGAACCTCGCCTAGCCACATATAGTTCACATCCGATGATAGGTTTGAAAGGTGTCATACCCTTCTCTTGTCTTTCAATATTAATTCGACTAACATAGTCGAAAAACTCCATAATGCCAAACATATTGCAATTATCAGTAATAGCAATGCCTAGCATTCTGTCTTTAATAGCGGCATCTACCAATTCCTTGATGCTGGCGCATCCATCCTTTATTGAATAATGGGAGTGGACATTCAAGTGTACAAATCGATAAGCTTTCATATTGTGTCAATGTTATGATTTTGTTACTAATATTGGCACAAAGAAAACAAAGACCTCTGCCAACTGGTAGCAGAGGTCTAAGAAAAAACCTATTATTGTTAAATAATTATGCGATGGGGCTAAATATAATAGACTATTGTACATCTTGAATCAGTCTTCGCAATTTATCCTCAGAATCCTCCATTCTTTGTATGAAAGCATTATAGTTCGTTTTGTCCTGAGGGATTGAAACAGGCAATAAATGAATGTAACCGTTATATCCTTCTAATTGATATCTGCTATATGAGTTTGTTTCTTCATCAGGATAAACATATCCGCCATGATTTGCTTTTCTGCAATACATATATGTTACCACTTGGTAAAGGTCTTCTCTTCCAATACCGCGATTCAAATGTTTGTACTTAGCATCAAGAATGAAATCATCCTTATAAAAATCAGGAAAGAGCACTCTGCTGTTTCTGTTAATTTGCTCATCTTCATTCTGATGTCTAAACATTTTGAATCCTCCTTTATGTAGTTTATTTTCAGGATGATGGAAGCCTAATCCGTGTAACACTATATTTAGGTATTCTTCCCACAACCAGGCACCATCAAAAAGAACTCCGTGAATTCTATCCTTCTCTTCGCCATACTTCAAAGAATCATGTCTGAGTATATGCACGCATAACTGTTGCAACTCTCTGTATTTTGTGAAATAGGGATGTACTTTAGGCCGGAGGTTTGCATTCAAAACACGTTGACGGTCTCTTAAACTATAGGAAGGAGTAGCCTCTCTAATTTGACGCACAAATTCGATAGTATCAGAATCGTTGTTGAGAATCGAATAACCAAACGGATTGCATTTTATATACTCAATTGTATGTCGTATAAGTTGAGTGATGGTATTATCGTAACTATATTCACGGGTAGTATAGCTAATGTTTCCTCTAAACGGAATATCTAAACGTATGAATCTGTTGACATCAATAGATCCTTTAATTCTGTCATCGTCATGCAAGAATCTCTTATATTCCTTGTATAGCCCCTGAGACATTGCACTTTTCAACATAAGTGGGAACAAGAATAAGAGGAAATCCAAAATCTTGTCTTCCTTGTTTGAAGCATGTTCCAGAGAAAACACGTTGACCGAGAACACTTTTTGAAGCATGTAATAGAGAAAATGGTCAGGTGACGATGGATCTACTTCACCGTTCTCCTTTTTGTGCGTGAATCTAGAGTGAATGCTTATAGAAGTTTCATTGACACCAACAAATCCCATTAGATTTCCTGTGCACGCCTTAGCAGAAACACACTTACCGTCTGCATATTGTACATCACGTAGAGTAACTATTGAAAGTTCACCTATTCCATCATTCAACTCTGAAAATGAATGAGGGAACACTAAAAGGTCAGGTGCATTCTGCAAACGTCCTATATTAGATATTTGCAGAACATCTTGAATGCTCTCTCTTGGAATGATTGTTCCTTGGGCGTTATTGTCAGTAAGATGGACTAGATTATTCATCTTTTACGACTTTTCCTTCATTCAATTTATACTTTTCTTCCAATAAAAAGGCACGATACAGTATTTGTAATTCTTCATCAGCGTTAGGTAATCCGCGAAGGTATTCAAAAAGCAAGCCCTGTAAATGGTTGCTCCATAGATTCTCCCATGCCTTTTCTGTTAATTTATCCTCTTCTAGATAGTTTGTTAGTTTCAGGAAATATGCTGCTCCTATTTGATAAGCAGAAGAAAAACCTTGAATTGTAAGAATACAAAGATTCAGATTCTTCATGCGTTCTTCTATAAGAGGGTAAAATTCTCTGAGATTATCATTACTTCTTATCATCTCCATCGTTTCTGATGCCTGGATTTCTTTGAAAGCGAATCTGCGTCGCATAGCAAAATCCATACTTTCAACACTACGATCAATGTCGTTCATTGTCCCTATGATATAGACGTTCTCTGGTATGAAGAAGGCTTTATGCCCTCCGAAGCAATCCGAGTCTTTCCATAAATTGCAATATTGTGTCTTTACCTTTCCGACTTCTCCTCTATAGCCAGGATCAATACAGAAGAACAACTCACCAAATATTTTTGAAAGTTCACCACGGTTGATTTCGTCAATGATGAAGACATACTTAGGTGCTGTTTCTTTATCTGCTACTTTGCTGTATGTTTCCAATGCCTTCCGACAGAATCTCATAAAAACGCCATCCTCTCTACGGAAAGCAATTTTCCCGTTTACATCATCTATGGGTCGAAGACCTTCGACAAAGTCTGTGTAGTCATATGATGGATGAAACTGTACAAAATCAAACTGTTCTTTCATCTTATTCTTCTCGTCGTCAGTCGCAGTATGCTCTTCAAATTCTTTACTGAGGATTAACTGGGCTGCAATTTGTTTTGCAAGATAGGTTTTACCTGTGCCTGGGGCACCTGTAAGAATTAGATTTTTGTTTGCTTTCAACAAACTAACATATTTCTCAGTCGTTTTGTATTTCTTATCCATAAATTTTACTTTTTTCCAGATTGCAACATATAAATCAAACAATTCATTTTTGATGTCCTTTAGCATCTGATTATATTCCATATCAGAAAGAACACCATTTTGAATTTGAATTGTCTTTCCAAACAAGTAGTAATCATCTTGTTCTATATTATTTAATCCATCCCATCCGTTTCCTTCAATGATTGTAAAACCATTCGACTCTAAATTGTGAAGAACTTTGAATTTTTCATTCTTCAATTGTAAAAAGGCAGTAACGAAAGGGCGAATGTAATCTACTGGACTCTTTTCGTTTGCAAAAGGAACATATTGAGCATTAAACCCTAATCCATAGCCAATGCTATTTTGTCGATAATAGAGATGATACTGTATTTCAACTCCTCCCCCCTCATTAATCACCCAATCGCGACCTTGATCAACAAACTTGAATAAGATATTGGCCGAAGAAGCACGCCCTGAGTTACTGAGTTTCTTTCGCTCATATCGAAATTTATCACAAAACTCTGTGCCTAAATCATTGTTAATCTTGTCAACAATATCTTTAAATGTAAAATTTCCTATTTCCATGTTCTTTCTTATTTTTATTAGATATCAACAGTAATTTGTTTTTTTATTAATACATTAAAAATCTGCTCTTAGCTCCTTTTCTTCCGATGGAGACATTTTACGATGTTCGGTCTCTTCAAAGTCCTGTTTCATCAGAGTGAAATAGAATTCTTTCTGCCAATCTTCGTGATAACGTTTCAGGAACTGATCCTTGTGCAACCACAACCCTTGATCTACAGCTTCGGTACATGTGTCACCGAAACAATATGCATCGCCATCATCCATTCCATGCTTCTTTGCCAATTCGTATGCTTGAGCATAGAAAACACAGAAAGCCTCTTTATATTCATCGTGGTAGTCGGCATAAGCATGGGCATAGATATCGCTTTTTCCTAAGGCTATCATTCTTCTATAATCATTGCAATAGTTCTCAGCAGCTTCCTTTGGGTCTCCAATAATTTCAGTAAACAGATACTTGTATCTCTTCCTGAAAAGCGGGTCATCACTCATTGATGCAACATGAATATCCAATTCTTTCTCCCTGACTTCTTCTTCAAGAGCATAGTAAGCATCACGATATGAACTATATTCCTCCATTCCTGGCAAACTACTTCTAGCATAGGCTTCTGCCCAGGCTTCGCAGTGTCCTTTCTCCTTCTCTGGCACATAGTATTCCATAAACTCTTTGGAGAGACGAATACTTGCATCAGCGTTTGACTCTTCTTCAGGATCGTCGTCATCTTCAGGGCAATCTCTCTGCAGTTCTGAATAACATCGTTCTACTTCTTCTTTGAATTTGTCAAAGTACTTACCATCGATAGCCAATTCATCAAAAGCCACCTCTATCATTTTATCTGTTAGCTGAACCATATAGTTTATATAATTAGTTATTTCAATATTTCTCTTGCAATCCATGCGCATGCCTCTGCGTCGGCAAGTGCATGGTGATGATTTTCCATATTGAAACCACAAGCAGCAGCAACAGTATGAAGCTGATGATTCTCTAAATCAGGGAGCACTCGCCGTGAGACACAAAGGGTGTCGTAGAACTCGTAGTCAGGATAGTCCATCTGATATACACGGAATACGGCCTTCAGACACCCCTCATCGAATGGTTTGTTATGGGCGACAAGTGGTAAACCCTCTATCAAAGGTTCAATCTGTGCCCATACCTTGGGGAACACAGGGGCATCGTCTGTATCTTCATGACAGAGGCCATGCACCTGACTGCACCAATAATTATAATAGTTCGGTTCGGGTTGGATGAGAGAATAGAATGTATCTACTATCTCACCATTGCGAACAATGACAATTCCAACAGAACAAACAGAGCTACGCTCATTGTTTGCCGTTTCAAAATCTATAGCTGCAAAATCTTTCATCACATTCTTGTCTTAAATCTTTTTGTACAAATGGACTTAGTCTCTTCCTATCATATCCCATCCCACAATATTATTTAGAATCCAGAAGGGCATGATGACATTAGGTATTTTGAATTCATACCACTCCCAAAATTGCAGTGCTGTCTTTTGTTCTTCATATTTGTTAATCTCCAATGCATCCTTGAAATCACACAAGATATAAGTCTTCTCTGGATTATTATGTGCATGCTGCAGGAATTCATGAAAAGCGGTTTGAATTGAAACATAAAAGTCCTCTGCTGTTGGCATTTCTATAGAGTGTTCCTCTCCATGATAGTCATCTGGAATGTTGTCGGCACACTGAATGATACCAAGCGATTCTCCACCTTCTATCATTTCTTTCGCTATATAGCACAGAATATCATCTTCACGAAGGACCTCTGACAATTGTTGGTATGTTCGTTGTCGTCCTCTTCTTTGCGGTTTGAAGTCATCTGTAAACTGCGGCTGTCTCTCCGCCTTACATGCTCTTGCAATCGCCTCGTCACGACTAATACCATGTGGTACAAACTGAGCAGTCGGCCAATATAACTTTTCAATAATAAATTCCTTGAATAATGTCGGTTGAATACCTGAAAATACTGTACCCTCTTTGTGCATTTCACCATTTCTTTCAAACGGTATATCACAGTTATCACCAGCAAGGCCAGGAACATTAGAATCTCCGAAATAACGGACAAATGAAGTGTAACCCTTATATGATATAATATCGCCTGTAAAGATCTCCTGATTTTGGTCATCCCTGTATCTTGTATCCACACCAGCAAATATAACTGGAACCTGCGACCACAAAGTGAATGTATGCAGAGGCCTGTGGAATCTTGTATACTCATTTTTTTTCGTCCAAAGAATCATAACGTCGCCATCGAATGTAAATTCTCCAAAATAGGCATAGTCAAATTTACCTAATGGATCGATAAACCTCACTCTTCTGTTTTCCAGAACAGCCTTTAATTTGTCTCTATCTAAAGACATCATAAATTCTCTGTGATGGACACGGCACAAATCCTGTATACCACGAAAGCTGAACTTGTTGAAATTGTACACCATTGTCAGTCCTCCTTATATTTATTCCACATTCTCTTTATCTTACCGGCAATCTCCTTGCGGAGCCATAGAGGTTCGAGCACTTCCATATCTTCACCATTCCAAAGCAGTTCCTGTTGAAAGTCAAACTCAGGACGGAGATTGAAGGTAAAGATGCTGTACTCTTCGTTACGCTCTATCTCTTCCTGCGATTCATGCATCTTCAAGTCACGGATATAGTTAGCCTGGCCAGCAGACACCTTCAACTTAACAGGCTGGATTTTGACAGACTGTTCGGCAATGATTCCAAAGCAGCCATCAAAGAATTCCTTAGCCGTCCAGTCCTTTGGCATTTCGAATGTCTCATCCGTTGTATGAAGGTATGTAATGCGATCGAGCGCGTAGATGCGTGGACCTTTCTCGTAATAGTAAGGATCTGTGCTTCGTGCCACCATATACCAACGCTGACGGAAAAGCTTCACACAATGCGGCTGCACATCGAAGTTGTTCTCCTCGTCTTTCCAATAACTGTGGTAGGTTATGTTGAGGACACGGTTTTCCTTCATTGCCTCAATGATAGGCTGCAAATAGTTTTGCCCAGAAGGAACATATTCAAGAATGATACGGTCTTTGATGCTCTGGCTGTTCGCCAAGGCATTGCTCACACAGAAAGTATTATAGAGCCAGGAACGAAGTCCATTCTTGCTGATATCCTCTTCATTCTCAATGAAGTAACGGTACTCACCACGGTTCTCGTTGGCAATGCTGATACCGAACATATCCCAGATGACATAACGCCAGTTGTCGAAGGTGCGCTTCGGAATTTCCACACCTCTGCTGATGTCATCGCGAAGCCATAGCTCGTTCAGTTCTTTGAACGAAATCTTACGTTTGCGATAGATGGTCTCTATCACCCAGACGTATTTAGTTATCAAACTTTGTCCTCTATCGTTGTCCATATTTTAATGAATTTTCTGCAAAAATACGCCAAGGGTACGCCAATATGTGGCAGAGGTTCTCTTTTTTTATTCCATTTCGTCTGGACTGTCGTAAAACTCCATTGCTGCGAGAGCTTCGTCATCATTGCTGAATTCCGAATCCTCCTCGAAGATTTCTTCCACTTCTTCAGCGACTTCTTTATTCTCCAGTTGCTCTGTCTCCAAATTTTGCTTCTCAGGAGTAAACGAGCCAACCTTACCTGCTTTTATTCTATGTCTCATAACTATATCCGTTTTTTTATATTTATATGGTGAAGAAGCAGATTAAATTATCTTAGGAGCCATCAAAGTAAACTACCCATGTCTTGTTTGAATTCTTCTCGTCTTTTATTTCTGTTAAAGAAATGGAAGCCTCTTATACGATAATCCGTGTTATCAACGAAGGTAATAACAGGAATTCCAATTTTCTCAATATCAAGAAGGAACTCTTCCTTCCATATGTCTGTTGCAATATATCCATCTCCTTTCGGCTCTATAAAGATCTGAATTTGTTCGTTCCTGTCATCTGAATTTTTACGTTTAAGGAAAAGGATATAGTCAGGCTCGAAAAGATGCCCCCCATTGAATGAATAGGTCGCAAGTTCTTTCTCACCTTCGTTCCTTACAAGATAGACCTCGCTATATGCTGTTTGCAAATCATCATAGTATCTTTTGAATGCAGCAACGAAAGCTTTTTCTTCAGGCGTCCCGTAATTATCAGTAAAAACATACCAGTCTTCTTTTCTTAAATCAAGTCGAATGGCAGCATCCACACTCATATCCCCCTGAGAAATACCTACGCCATCAGCTGTCGGGTTCGTGAAGTTCAAGACACGGTCTCGAATAACATTGCACAACTTCTTTGATGTAAACTCTTTCGTTCCTTCGTATTGAATTTCAATCTGGGACACATATTGAGCTATGTCTTTGAAAAAGAGCCAAACAGCCTTAGAAATTAGGTCTATTGTTATTTCTTCTTTCTTAAGTTTGGAGCAAATGGTTATAACTGCATTGCCTAAATAACTGTCTGACATTACAAACTCTCTCGTAGATTGCAATGAAGGGAAATATTGTTTTAATGTACTGAATGTCAGGGATGTATTACGTCGGATAGCACGGTGCAGTATTCCATAATTAATGCCTCCAATTTCCTTAATAGTAAAACTACTATAAGTCAGATTAGAAGAAGTCCCAATTTCTTCAATCTTCTCTGCAAATAAATCATATACACCTTGCGCACCAGTCTTCATATAGTAGATACGTTCTTCCTTCTGATTATCTGGTATTGACTGAACGTGTTGACGTCCGATTTCTCTACGCGAATTTACGAACACTAAGCCTTCTTTGTAAAAATCCGTTTTTTTAAATGAGTCTTTTACAAACAGATCTCTCTGAACTGCTCTTTCAGGAATTGCTCCAGACTCTCTTAAGGATTTATTTAGGCGGCTGATATATTGGCTTTCGTTAATACAATGATATAGCAATGTTTCACAGATACGCATTGGGTTATTAACTTCATCATCGTACTTTCTTCTATATCTGTCCTTTTTCTCCTTTGTTTCAAAAGGGCAGTATCTTGCTCCTCGACCAATAAGCTGAGCTTCGGCGTTTGTATCATTTATACTTCCTACTGTCTCAGAAAGTCTGACAATATCAAACAAATTTAAGACATCCCATCCCTCGTTAAGTTTATCAACAGCAAAGACAACCCTGTAAGGGTTTGTTTTCTCCTCTAATGAATTTAGAAGCAGCTGATTCTTGTCTGCATCCTTCTCTTCATTTGCTGAAATGCAGTGATCTCGGCCAAATTCTTGGCGGATTTCTAATGCCAGTGAGTCAATACTGATGCCGTTATCTGTAAAATAGTCACTTGCTTGTTTCATCCATTCGTTTTCATATGTAACTAAAATGCGTGAAATGTCAGCACCTGTTATTTTGCTTACTATCTCACAGAACCTTGCCATATTAGCTTTACTCTCAACTATGGTTTTTGATTTCAGCATCAAGACAGGCTTAATATCTAAGCCCTCTCGCTGGAATAACTTCAATCGCAGTTGGCTCATTACAGCTGCAATCAAAGCGCGATCCATTGGAGTGCTATCACTGAAGGACATGCTAAAGATGTCTTTCGAGTATTTGTCTTCCCTATACTTTACAAGTGAGTAGTCAAAAACAACCTTGTCTTCATATTTATTTAAGAGTAATGGGTTGTTTTCAAATTTGCAGGTTGCTGTGAATTCAAGCAACAAGTTTTCCTCATTGGCATTCAATATTTTTGAGATGGTAACCTCCCATTGTCTGTTATCCTCTTTATCATCTTTGCTCAACGTGGCAGCATTCAAATGATGTGCCTCGTCTGAAATCATTACGATTTTATGACGCTTAAAATCATCGATAGAAACAGAATTCTCCCTAACATCAAACAAATCGCCATGAAGCTTTTGAATGCTAACAAAACAGATATTTATTCCGTCAGGATTACTGCTGTCGAAGTTGTCGACCTCAGCAATTGGAATTCTAATACCGTCTATTGTTAAATCTGGGTTGAACTGGTATTTAGGGGATGCAGTATTTAAGAAATTCTCCTTTGTTTTCTTGATGATAATATTCCTGTTCACAAAGAAAAGGAAGTTTCGATAACCTTGTCTATAGAGATAGGTTATCAGCCCTGACATAATCAGAGTCTTTCCACTGCCTGTCGCCATGTGAAACAGTACTTGGCGAGTTAAAGATTTCAGGATAGGAGTTTCATAATAGGTTATATAATTGCAAAAAGCACTTTCTTGATAGGGGCGAAGTTCAAATCTCGGATTTATCCCCTCCCTAACAAAAGCTGGCAATTCTTTGTAAAAACCAAAGTCCTTTGCTCCCTCGACTCGCTGATACAGATAGTTTGCCATCTTTATTTATTTCTGCTTGTAAAAACTACGGTTGAATGATTTGTCATTTTCACTTATGGCAAACTCACTATCCTCTATATCAGAAAGATTGACATAGAGCATATTTTTATCAACCAATTTACACATCAATTCCTTCTGCTCATCCAGAGATAATGACTTAAATTCATCAATACTCTTGTTAATCTCCCTGAAATCTGCATTATCATTAACATAGCCAGTTTCAAGAATACTCTCAAGTATGGCTACACATTCTTCACACGTCTCGCAATTCTCTATCTGAGTCATAAACTTTTCGTTTAACTCAGCAAGTTTGCAAAAGACAAATGAACCTCCTCCTTGCCAGTTGTATGTCTTCGAAATACCGTGGCTATCTCCATTTATAGTGTTTATGAGACGCTGACGAGTGGTCGTTTCGGTATAATCCATCTGGTCAACAAGAATGAACTGTCTGCCCATCTTCAAAGCTGCACCGCCTGTTGTTCCTGATCCCGCAAAGAAGTCAAGAACCAAATCTCCTTCATTTGTGCATAACTCCATAATACGTCCCAAAAGTTTCTCTGGTTTCTTACCTTTCTTGAATTCCACACCGCCTTCATTATGAAGATCGTTAGGCAGAACATCATCCCAAATATCGGTGAGAGGTTGGGAAAAAGATTTGTGTCCGTCAATATCTATAAGACGATCTTTTGCAAAGATGATAGCATGTCCATTAACAACGTAGTAGTCATTAGCATTTTCTCGTGCCATATAATAAACTTTGGTCGGATTTTCCAATGATAGTTTTTTTATAGCCTTGATGTCTTCGCCTACTGAGTTGTCATCTAATGTCACAAGCTGCATTATACTATCAGCATGTCTTATTGCGAATTGTTCTAATGCATCCTCGTATCTGTCTTTATAATATTTCTTAAGAGCAGATTTCTTCACTTGAGACTCTCTTGCAAATTCCTCTAAAACTGTAGAGAATCTCCATTGTTCATATGGTTCGTCAATATTAATAATAAAACTTCCATATCTCCTATCAAATCCTTTGGCTGCAAATACTCTGTTTGGCTTCCATACGGATGTATCTCTTGAGTAAATCAAAACGTATTCGGCAACGTTTACCACGCCAGGATTAATTACTTTTGCACCAGTAGCGGAAGCACGTCTAACAGTTATGATGTTTTTGCGGTTTTCTTTACCAAATATTTCATCAAGTAATACAAGAAGATAGCCAACCTCATAGTTGTCTACTGACAAAGCGATAGTTCCCTCTTTACGCAATAACTGATATGCTATCTGGAGTCTATTGCGCATAAAACAGAGCCAAGTGCTATGATTAAACCGATCATTATAACCAAAGCTATCACTGCCTGTGTTATATGGTACATCTATATATATTAACTTCACTCTTCCAGCATAGCGTTTCAATAGAGATGAAATAACAAGAAGATTATTGCCGCGTACTATTAGATTGTCATTATCTCCAAAATCTGATGTTTTTTCACCATCAATATGGTCTTTATCGTATCTTGTGGCTCCTACAAGCACTTTGGGAGCAAGCAACTTATCAACTTGATCGGGAGCAAGTGTCTCATTATAGAAAACTTCGTCCCGCTTTTGATCTTCCTTTGTTTGGCCTCCTTCCAGTATGCAATCTTTATGAGGAAATATCAGCGAAACATCACCAGATGCAGTCAGGTAATGCTCATTATCAGAGGACAAACCTATCTTTTTTTCGTAGCGAGTATAAGAATCTGGTAAGAATTCTTTGTTGGAAATAGTCCAACCAAACTTCATCTTATCAAAAACGAGACAACCAGACTTAGTGGGCGTAAAGAATCGATTTTTAATTTCCTCTTCACTCAATAGCAAATCAATAAGATCGCCATCCATTTTCATGGTATCTTCAAGAACCACATTTTTAAGAAGCGTATCTTCTGTTGACACATATTTAGTCTGTTTTCTTAATACAGTTTCAATCTTTGAATACAAGTCCATATCAATATTTTAAAAATTGTCACTAATATATACCAAGAGTTCTTTTAATTCCTTTTTTGAAAGATTAAGAGCTCCCATTGGCGCACCTTTTAACCCTCTATCAAGCAGATTGGCTAATGAAAGCCGCTTACTTGTTGTTTCACCAGTTAAAATCATGTGTGCAAAGAGCTTGTTACTGGCATCCGAATTTGTTGGACCATTACTTTTTACAAACTCATTATCCTGATCCATCATAGGAGCATAGGGAATATCTGCTTCCTTTATTCTAAAGCTAAAACGAATTGCGCTTTCAGGGGCAGAGCCATAAATATAACCAGTATCTCCAGCCTGGAAACGGCAATGCTGAGTCCAATAAACTTCGCCCAACTTGTCGTAGCAGCCTTTCAAATCAAAGAATTTCTTGTTGTATGGTATAAGCCATACCTTATTCTCTGAATTTTGCTGGGCATTATGCTTTCTTTGTCTAATTGGCTCGGATTCTTCAGTCATATTGCTGCCTCCTTTCATTCCGTTCTTATAAACTTCCTCTATTTCCACATCGTCAAGCAAGGTAGCAACTTCACGGAATATTTCAAGGGCTTCTTCGGGTTGTACATTGAAAAACTCACGATTATTACGTATTCGAAGATTAGTGAAACGCTCAATGTAACGATGAACCAGTTTCTCTGCCTCGTTGTACTTTGTAGTTTTCATTGTAGCAAAAATCTCAAAAGGCAAGGGGACGGCAGTATTATCAAGCTCCTTGCTCCTCACGTCAACAGGGCGTGAGCTTTTACCGATTTTGACCCAATCCTCGCGAAAGCTCGGATTTGTAAGTATATAAACATATCCCGGTTCCTTTTCTGCCATATCTTCAGTAAGCTAATTTTTAAATAGTTCGTAATCCTCTGGCTTCATTATGTCCCAATCTTCCAAGGCCTCGATTGGAGAAAGACGGTTACTGCGAGCATTTTTATACTCATCGGTAAGGCCATAGCGTGATGCATTACGCATGGCAACTCTGTCTTGATGGAAGTATTTGTTTCTTTTTCTGAGCAATCTCATTTTAAGACGCAGAAACTCCCAAGCTAGTGTCTCGACAGGCGACCAAACCTTTTAATACACTGCAAGGGAGTTCTAATATTTCTTATGTTTTAGGCATAAATGCCTGGGTGGTCTTTGTCGGGTAGCAGCTAAGGTAGAAACCAAAAACTACTAATTGGCTACAAAGTTAGCGAAATTTATCGAAAAAATATCGAAATTTTTGTTTTATTTAATAATGTACGAAGGAAAATAGTCATTTTTGAGCGTTCTGAAGGTCATATTCTTCGATACCTTCCCGATGAATCTGCACAATTTCATCGGCCAACCATTGCGGAGAATCGACGATAAGCCATCTGCCCTTGGATGCGAGGAAGGCTTTGAAGTCGGCGGTGGGCCGCAAGAAGACTTCGTAATCGAAGTGGTCGTCAGACTGAGAGACGAGCCGTTGCGAGTGATGGACTGGCAAGTCAAGCAAGGCGTAGCGTTCACGGCCAAAGGCCCGAAGGCGGATGGTGGTGGCCGGTGTGCCGTCGCCAACCACCACGCCGTAGCATTCGCTGAAGAACTCTGAAGCGTTGAAGTCGGATGGGATCTTGAATTTGGCATCAGTCAGTTCCAGCTGGCGGATGCGGTCAAGGGCGAACACGACCAGATGCGGCTCTGCGTCGGGCTTGCGCCGTATGTCCATGAGCGCATACCATCTGCGATTGTGTAGTTTCACACAATATGGACTGGCGGTGTATGTCTTGGCGATGTCAAACTCGTAGCGCTTGTAAGTCATTACAAGCTGGCGGTTACGGAACATAGCTTCCAGAATGAGCTGCAGATAGCGGTCGGCTGAAGGAATGTATTCCACCAGGATACGGTCGAACAGCCGCTTGTGTTCGCTCAATAGCGTACTCAGGCTGAGTGTGGAATACATCCAGTTCTGGACTGTTTCCTTGCTCAGTTCATCTTCATTGAAGATAAAGTACGTGTTGCCGCCACGACGCTTGCAGTCTATGACGATGCCGAACATATCCAGGAGTGCATCACGATTGCGGTTGAATGTGGTGCGCGACATAGGGAGTCCACCAGACATCTCCGTATTCCGCCATTCCTCTTTGAGGTCGCGGAAAGTAATCTGCCGATATCTACGGATGGTATCGACGAGCCATGTGTATTGTTTGAAAATAAATGCTGCCTTCATACTTAAGTAACGGAAATAATACAAAAATATTCCTATTCCAGAGGTTCTTTGTGCAATAATGCAAAGAATTCATCCGCATTGTAGTTGTGGTTAGGAATATAATCCGTCGTTTCATCGCACACAATAGATTTGATTTCGTGCAAAGGAACGCAGACTGCTGCGCCTGTTGCGGCATCGAGACCCAGGACATGCCACAACCTTTCATGCTGGCGCAAGAAATATGGATGTATGGTCAGCAGTTTGGGACCAGCTTTGTTCTGAACGCAGGTGATTTTCACCGCCATTTGCGAGCAAATGCAGTCGTTCAGCATACAAAGATGCCGTTGTTCCTCGTCGGATGTGTAGTTTTCGTAGATGACAAACGGCAACTGGTAACAGTCTAGTTGCACGAAGTCACGCACCGTTTCCTCCAGCTCCTGATAGATGATGCTGCCGTGCCAGGCATCGAGATACTTTATGTTCTGCAGCAAGGCATAGATGAGACGCAGTTCTCGCTGTGTCAACTGACTTTTGTATATTGTGAAGTTAGGATCTTCGTATGAGAAGTAGATGGCATGGCCCCGTGTCACCTCACGGATTGGTTGTTTGAAGCGGTTAGATATATTCGTCAAATCATTGCGAATAGTATTGCCAGCAGTAATGGGCCGGAGTCCTTCGAACACCAGTTCCTTATTGACACGCTCCATCAATTGCTTGATGGTATAGCCCCTTGGGTTGCGGAGCAGGCGGTCTAATACCAGTTCGCGCACACCAGCGCTCTTTACGTTTGGCACTGTTCTTAAGAATATACAATATATGCAAGGGGCAAATATAAAACTGAATTGTACCAAATTTCGGTACAATTCAGAATCAATAACAATTATTACAGGAAAATAGCGAACTAGCTATTCCTCGTCTTCGCAGACTTCCTCGATATGGTCGTAGATACCTATTTGGACTTCGGGGAAAGCCTCCTGCGGATGCTTCTTGAAGTGGTTGTATGACTGCTTGAACGCCTGTTCATAATACGGCCTGAAGTTAATCAGGTTGTTCAGCGTTTGGTTGGCGCTTTGGACACAATGGCCAGTAGCCAGTCCTAAAGCAGTCATATATTCATCTGGTTTGATTGGGTCGCCAAACTTCTGAAGACCTACCAGTATCATCTCTTCTATGACATAAGCCATTCTCTGCAGACGTTCCAGCTGGTCAATCGTGCATACGTTTTGTTCCATAGCCATGAAATTTTCTGCAAAGGTAATCAAATAGTTTGAAGAAACGGCAATCGGTTAAGAATAATTATAGAACACCGCCCATTGCTATTGGGTACACGTCGTGCTGCGGGAATTTCTCACAGCCAATGTACAGCGTATCGAAAGCATCAGAGCCGTCGGTTCGATGCTCCAGCAGGTCCTCTTCCGACTCAGGCTCCTTTTCGCCAGACTTGTTCTTGCGAAAGCCGTTTCGTCCGCGTTCAACACCGGCAGACTGGATGGCCAGTATCAGGTCATCGTTGTTCTGACGGTTGAAGAACGGCATGAGGCGCTGCTTCCCAGCAAAGCCCTGGTTAATCAAGAGATATTTCTCGTCATGGCGCATCGGGTTGCCCAGGTACACATCCTCTACCTGCCACCCGTGGCGCTCGAACTCATGGATGATGACGTAACGGAAGTCCTGGTCGTTTACGGCATAGTTGGAACCAAGCGCTGTGGTGTCGTAGTAGAACACCACCGTCTTGTTCTGGTGGAAGGCATAATAGGCGCAGAAGTCGTCAATGAGCGCAGGAATCTTTCGCTCATATTTGACATAGAAGGATTTGATGACGTTCAAGCGGTTCCCGCTTGGCTGTCCTGCCACTATCCAGTTGATATTGGCGTTATAGTCCATGCCTATGCAGATTGGGGCCAACGGGTTCACGTCGGCGTCGGCGCGTGAATCCAGTTGGGAATTGAGCGTGGAGAACTGCGACTTCGCCCTGATATCGAAGTTCTGCACGGACGTTTCCTTCAGGATCTTGTCGTAACCGAGTTCATCGAGGTAATCGAAATTGGAGGCGTCGTACTTATGATGCTCCTGCATCGACGAGTAGAAACCGTCGTGCGAAATGCCGATACGCTGACATAGAATGCTCGTCTGGAATGTCTTTGGCGTAAGGTCACGCTTCATCTGCCGGAGGTACTCTTCGCCCAGGAGCTGCAGGTTTTCAATGGTGCTGTACTCCTTATAGTACACCGCCACTGAGCGCATTTTGTTCAGCGACTGGTCGAGCCATTTCAAGTAGCCCTTCAGATACTCAGGAATGGGCTGATGAAGCTCCTTCATTTTCGCTATGCGCTGCTTCGTTTCCCAAATCTTGTAGATGGTACCCTGAATCGTCTCGATGAGCTGAGGATCCATTTTCTCCCGATAATGCAGGAACCAGGAACCCTTTTGCGTCTGGGGCATGTCACTCAGCACCATCATGGAATGGTTGAATGAGTGATGGCCGAAATACGAGCGAATACCGCCGTTTGCTGGAAGCGTTTCATCTTTCAGCTTATTGTAATCAATGAACTTTGCTTCGTCTATCAATAGCCAACTTAATGTCAGAGAGTTTGATGAACCTGGGCGGTCTTGGCTGATGATGACAGCCACGCTGCCGTTGTAGAATGTGATGACATGCTCGTAGTCAGCAGGCTCTGTAATTGGCTTTCCGAAGGACTTTGGCGGCTTACGGCCCACCACATAATGGATGCCGTTGATATAGCCCCATCGCTTCCATGCTGCCAACAGACCAGGAATCGTGTTCGTCAAGCCGTGCTTGAATGTTGGTACCACGATGCCGCCAGTACTGCCAGGCATTCGTTGCATATTACGTAGCACAAATGGCGAGGCGATAGAGTCCGTCTTACCTGTACGACGGCCAGCCACTATGACAGTTGTCTTGGCTCCGATGTACTGAGCCATCAACTGCGGTTTATTGAAGTACACACGCTTTGCGTGCTGTTTGGCTTCAATGTCCCAGGTCTTCAGATTGGGGTTAGTGGGCTGAGTAGGCATGGTGGGCTATTATTCTGGTGATTCTTCCTTTGGTTCGTCGAAAATCTCCTCAAAGTTCATGTCGGCTTCCTCGTACTCGATATTCAGCGTGTCAGGATTAGAAGCGCCCAGTTCCTTGGTCAGCTTCTTGATACGCTCATCGATGTTAGGTACAGGATTGATGCCAACGACACGTGGGTCGGTAGTTGGGAAGAACGGCTGCACCACAATCATGTGATACGGTACGGCTGTTTCGTCCTCCACATCAATGCGGTTATACTTCGCATACGAGGTGGCCGCTTTCTCCATGGTCTTCGTATCCTTGCGTTTCTTTGCCATCTGATACGTTTCCAGTATCATCTCGTTATAGCGCCAACGATGATAATCTCGTGAGGCCTCGCTCAGATTCGGGAGTAAGGACTTCACGATTTTTAGGTCTGCGTAGGCCGTCACTTTGCTGATGCCGTAACGCTGCATGATTTCATCCACGAACTGCCGGTCTTTAGCGTCGCAGTTCGAGATGCACCACGTCACCATATCACGCAGGCGAAGAATATGCTCAACCTGTGTGATAGCGTATTTGGCCTCTAAATCCTCACGCTGGGTGTAGAGGTCAGCACGGGCGATATCTATGATACTTGGTAATGGCATTACTCATCATCCTCCATATCCATGAGATTCTTCTGGGCGTTTTCCAATGCCAGCGGGCTACCGACGTAGGCCAATTGCATTTCCTGATGCAGCAGCTTCACCTTGGAAGCAGCCTTGCCTTTGTGGTAGTGCTTGCTTACCTCTGTGGAGCGGTCTGCAATATCCTCGCGGAGTTGTTCAGCGGGGATGTCCAGTATAACGGCCATATCTGATATCTTCAGGTAAATCGAAGCGTATTGCTCGATTTGAGTTAATATTTCTTCAGAATAATTAAATTTCGCCATAAAATTAGGAATTATCAAAAATATTATATATTTTTGCAACTGGATACCACACCTACGCGAATTGTTGAATACTGCCAATGCTCACAAGGGAGTTTCTAAAAATTTTAGGAACTCCTTTTTGATTTTCAAAGAAATGATCATATACATTGAATTCGCTGTTGAAAGAGGTCATGAAGTGGAACACTATGGTTTTCTATCAAATCTGTCACCTGTGCATGTAGCGTATTGAATACGGCCTTGTCGGTAGAGATAAACGCTGACTCGTGGCGGTTACCACGTGTCAGGTTCTGTGAAGTAATGACTGAGACTGTCTGACCGTTCTCAGCCTGTACCAACAGTATCTTCGAGTGATTGTCAGTGAGGTAAGTACGCTCAATCACCTGTGTCATGAATGACCAGAGTTTGAGTGTCTTGTTCGTGGCCTTGTGGTCGAGAACCAAGTTGAACTCACTGACCTTGCCGCCTTTCTCTATGAAAAACAAGCGACGCAAGAACTCCTCGGAGATAGAGAAAGAAGTCTGCCACACCTTGGCCGTGCCTACCTGTTCAAGAATCCATTCCAAGAGGTCGGCCACTTGGACAGCATTCGACAGATAGGCTTGCGAACCCGCTTCTGAAAGCGGTTTCAGCACATCGGCCATGGTGGAAGTTCGCTTCATGCTTTCTTGGCAGATTTCTTATTTGTGCGACGCTTTGTCGCAGTTTTGGCCTTTGCCTTCTTAGGCTTTGCCTCGGCTGAAGCTGGGGCTTCTGTGCCCTCGGTTGACACCTCGGGAACGGTGGCATTCTCCTCAGGAGCCGGAGCCTCTGGCTCATTGGCTACGACGGGAGATTCCTCAGCAGGTTCGGCAGCGGGTTCATGGGCTGGCTCAGCTGTTGGCTCGGTAGTGTCCGACTCAGCAGGAGCAGGCTCCGCTACTGGTTCGGGAGCGGGCTCAGGAGCAGGCTCGGTGGGAACTGTGGTACAAGCCACGTAGTGGTCGTAAGTATCCCAGTTAGCCACACGGCGCTTATCGAGGGCAATGATTTCCTTCAGGAATGGATAACGCTCGCTGTCGGGGCAAGTAGTGTTCTCCAGACTCAGTGTGCGGAGCTTCAGGTGAAGTTCACGCATACGATTGATGATATCCAGGTTCTCTACGTAGAGCGCTTGGATTTCAACGGGAAGCAAGTCGTGGTCTGCACGCTTTCCTGCCTTGAATTCAGCAAATTCTTCAGACTTGCCCTTTGCTGACGCCTCGGAATTGGCGATTGATGGAGCGACTGCAGGAGCGACTGCAGTAGTGCCAGCATCGACAGGAGCCAGGTTTACTACAACGGCATCAGGCTTAATGACATCCTTCACGATTTCATCAACCTTCTGCTGCATCTCTTCCACCTCGTCGTGGGTGAGTTGCTGCAGTCGGAAGTTCAGGTATTTCTGAAGCTGTCCCTTGATGAATTCGGCCTTTCCTTTCGGGTTGATTGAGATGTTATGGTACATGATGCGGTTGCCCGAAAGCTGTAGCAGCAAGAGGGCACCAGCAGCCCAGTCCTTCTGACTGTCAGGCGTGTTCATCCACTCCTGCAGTTTAAGTGTGAATTGAGAGTCTTGTTTCATTTTTGTTTTACTTTAAAGTTTATTATCTATTCCACTGAGAAACAGCAAGTTTTTATTATACGGTTCAAGTGCTCTTTCCATTGCTTGAAGCGTCTGGCCAGTCGTCACAAAATCATCGAAACAGATGATATTTTGTTCCTCTGGAACCAGGTTGACATCGAAGATCGCATTGACACGTTGGCGTGTTCTGCAGCTGCAAACATCCTCGTAAAACGGGATGGATAGTCGGCTGGCCATCTCCTCCGAGATACGCGTGGCGAAGTTCTTCACCAGATGCCTTCGTTTAGGCGTGGTGATGATGCACCAGTTGCCTTTGTCTAACCTTGGTCCCAGGATATCCGAGATATACATGACCATGGTGTTGGCAAAGAAGTGAACCATGCTGTCGTCGGCCTTTATCTCTGTGAGCGTCTTGCCATAGACAGACTTCCTCCAGTATGCGAGGAAGAAGAGTCCTGAGCGCCGTACCAGATGTGGATGCGGTGTGAAGTCGCAACGCGCTTCCACCGTTTTATCCCATCCTTTCCGCTGTTTTTCAGCAAAGAGATCCAGGTCGCGGTTTTGGGCCTGAATCTCTTTTAACGCGAGTTGCGCACTCCCGATATCAGGGACTTCTATCTCTGATAGCAGGTCGCCCATATCTAATGGAGTGCGCATACTCGTTGGTAGAGAATTAACTATTTCAGTTAAGCATCAAGCGCGGACTAGTTCATGTCGCCTGCATCATGGCCGTCGTTCCAACCGCTATTGATGACGAGGTTAGCGTTGCTGTCCGGCATCTGGAACGAGCCGGTGTATACACTGCCGTTATTAGTCAGGGTCAAGTCGTAGCCGTTCAGCAAGGCGTTAGGGGTCTTGCCCTCAGCAGGTGTAACACTGATGGTCACCACGGTGCCAGCTGGCAGTTCAGAACCAGAGGTTACGTTGCTGCCGTTGGCTGTAACGCTCGACGTGCCGTGGCCTGCGCGGGTGATAGTCAGCGTGTGTCCGCTACCGGTGTTGCCGCCGGTGTTGCCGCCTGTGTTGCCGCCTGTGTTACCGCTTGACGTGTTACCGCCAGAGCTGCTTGATGCAGTCAGGATGATGGTGAACCACAGCACATCATATCTGTCATCGCCAGTGCCTTCCTGACGATAGATCTTCACCGTGTTAGGAGCAGAAATCACGTCATTGCAGGATGCTGAGGTACCTGCGCTGTTGATTTCAATCTCGGTCTCCATGTCATTGTTCGGCTTGTACGACAGGTACGACATGTTAGAGCCAGTGAATCTGAGCGAAGTCAGGTTGCCGGTGATATTGACCGTACCACCCTTGGTGACGTTGTAGGCCTGTCCGTTGATCTGCACGCTACTGTTGTACGAAGGTGCGGATGAACTTGAACCACTGTTATTACCAGTATTCGAGCTGCCACCATTGTTGCCGCCGGAATTGCTACCGCTGTTACCTCCGGTGTTCTGGTTAGGGTTACCACCAGGATTGATGTCACCATCCTCAGTGGCGATAATACCTGCATAGAAGGGAGCAGGACACTCGTCCGTAGCTTCCACGTTGATGGTTGTACTTGTGGTACCTGCTGCACCCTGACCGAGGTCCTGAGTGACAGTCGTCTTGGTAGGCCACTTATCAGAGCCGACCACGCGAATGGCACCACGCATATCCTCTACGAGGAATACGTTGTCGTTGTTATTGAGGTAAGCAGCAGCTGAAGATGCTTCCTCGTCGACACCTGGATGAACAGCCACCAGCTTGTTCAACTGCGTCTGCGAAGGATATTCACCCTGAGCATCCGAAGTCAGCTGAGACTTGTCTGAGATGATATCGATGAACTTCCACTTTGCGTCGGCACGGAGCACGAAGTCACCTGCATACGCAGCGGATGTCAGACGTCCGTTGGCATCATGCTGTAGCACGGGCCAATAGAGGATGTCATACTTGGAAATGTAATAGATACGGCGCTTTACGCCGGGGAGCTCGGGTTTGCCTTGGCACCACGCGAGCGATCTCTGTACTGAAGAACAATCAGGCATAGTTGTTTAATTTTGAAGTTAAAGAAGTTAATGAAGTTACAGAAGTTAAAGAAGATGGACTGTGAACCCTTTCTTAAAAGCGGGGAGCCAGGGCCGTCACAGCTTCCGGCTCCCCTTCGACTCGGTTATGAAAGAAGTACACGTAAGAAGAGTTTCACTTTTTAGCCCTGGCCACCACCAGCGTTACCGCCTTCGTTGCCACCGGCGTTTCCACCCTCATTGCCACCAGCGTTGCCGCCCTGAGCAGGTCCTGCAGGAGCAGCCAGCTCTACGACCTTCAAGCGTCGCTTGTCGATAGACTCGAACTGTACGCCAAAGAACATCGTGGCGATATACGAGAGGATAAACGGCTCGTACTCCTTGACCATGACGTTCTCCGTATCGCCCATCTGGTCGTAGCCGACCAACATGTTGATTTTCGGGGTAACGTGGATGAACTTAGAGTCAGCCTTGTTAGCCAGCGGGCAGAGAATCAGCTTGCCGTTGGAACCTTCCACGGAAACCTGATTGTACTGGGTATTGTAGTTGATACCCGCATGCGTCAAGAGGTAGCCCTCGTTGTACTTGTCTGCGAAGTCCTGCGAGCAGAACATGTAACAAGTCTGTGCGCGGAGGTGTGGATCCAGGGAGAACAGCACCGACTTTGCGATGTCCACTGCGTTGGCCGTTGTAATCTGGTCTGTCAGCTTCATGTAGTTGCCTTCTGAAGCCGCGATTGTACCGCCGGTAATCTCCTGCGAGGTGATGGTGTCGAAGCCGTCGAAGAGGTCGAGGGTTGTGTCACCGCTTGGGTTGCGCTGACCAGCCCAGATGGCGTTGTTCAGATGCTCAGACAGCGACTTGGCAATTAATGCCAGCACGTGCTTTGCCGTGGGAGTCTGCATCTGACCGTCGCCCTTCGTGTCACCGATAGCACCGAGCAGCGTAGAGATAGCGCTGTTAGGCTCGAACTGTGCCACCACAGAGCCGAAGAACGTCTCCAAGGTACGGAAGTCCAGGTCCAGATTGAAGTTGGAACGACGAGCGGGCTTGTAAGGTGCAAACTGAGCGTTACCACTCATTGCAGCCACGCTTTCCTTGTAGCGGATGCCCGGTCGGCCAGTCATGAACTTGAGCGTATCCTGAATACCGATGATGGGCAGCATGAGGAGATCCTTGCGGTATTTACGAGCCGCGTCCTGATACTCCTCCAGAGTAAATTGAAGTTTTCCTGCCATGATGTAAATGGTTAAGGGTTAATGGTTAAGGTTTAATGGTTGATTAAGGCAGCTGGTCGAACAGCGACTGAGCGTTTGCGCGAGACTCGAAGTACAGCTCGGCATCCGTCTTCTCGGCGGGCTGTCCGTTGTGCTTGTCATTGACTACATGGCCGGTAGTGTCGCCAGGCTTCTGTTTCAGCGTGGCTACCTCGGCCTGCAGCTGCTGGTTCTGCGAAGAAAGCGTCTGCTTGTCAGTTTCCAGCTGCTGCTTCTCTGTCCTGAGCGTCTCAATCTGAGTGTTCAGGTCGTTGATGGTCTGCTTGTCCGCACTGATGGCCGACTCCAGGGAGTCCAGCTGCGCATCGTCAAGAGTGATTTTGCCATCGTTGCTGAGCAGGTGCTCGCAAGCCAGGATGGCACAGATAGAAGTAAAGATCTTTTTCATCGGATTTTGAGTTTGAGAGTTTATGGTTTGAGATTTCATTTCAGGATTGTGCTGCGCTCCTATGAAGAAAGCAGCCAGAGAGCTTAGGAACTTGGCAAATGCCGACTGTTCCTGCGGGTTCATGCGAGGCATATCAGGAATAGGTATTCCCTCGTTGGCCATTGCGTTGGCCATCGCATCTGTCAGAACAGGTGCCGACTCATCCTCGTAGTCGGTCAGTTCATCGACAAAGCCCCAAGCCAGAGCCTCCTGTGCTGTGAGCCAGGCCCCAGCCTTCATTAGGTCTAACAGCTCTGCAGGCTCCTTCTTGCAACGGGTGGCATACATCTGTGCGATGTTGGCATCCAGTTTGTCGAGGTCGGCCTTCTGGTGCTCGATGTTATCAATGAGTGCCTGTAGGCCGTCGCTATTCAACTGTCCCCATTCAAAGAAGCCGATGCTGCACTTATGGACCAGGTACATTGCCGACGAGTCCATGGTGATATGCTTAGCACCCAGCGAGGCTATGGTGGCAGCAGAAGCGTTCATGCCCACGAAATGCACGTTGACGTTGCCGTGGCGCTTGAATGCTGAGAATATGGAGAGGGCTGTGTTTGACTTGCCACCCAGCGAGTCAATCAGAACATGAACCTCTTTGCCCTCGTTCTTACCGAGGATGTAGTCCACATATCCAGCGTCGAAGTCATATCCTCCGACGAAGCCCTTCAGGTGAAGGTGATAGTTAGTTTTTGTGTTGGTTGCCATAATGCGTTGGATTTATGGCACAAAGGTACATTATATAAAAAAGTGGCGAAAAGACGGGTAAACCGACCTTTCGTCACTTTGAGAGCTATTGGAGCAGGGAAATCAGACGTTACAAAGTGCCAGGGCTTTCTTTGCTGAGAAGGAAACCTCGTACTTTCTGACGGAGGTGTCACCGTCGGGCTGACCCGTAGAGCGTGTGATTTTGACGGTTGGGTATGGCCGCTCCTTAGCACCTATGATATAGATATCACCTTCGATCGTCTGGAAGAGGAATGCCGGATGCTGGTCTGTAGGCACTTCAGCCAGCGTCAGAAACGTCAGTTTCGCCTTTTCAATATAACTGTTGTTATCAAAGGCCGTTTCCACCTCACAGACCGCTTCACCCTTCATGGGGATGCTGATGGGTTGCTGCTGTAGTGAGACCGGTATTCCGGCCACTGAGCGGTAAACCACATCGTCTGGGAGATAGTTGCAGAGTATATACCATACTTTCTGTATTCCTGGGAGTGATAAGCACTGGTTCATATTTCGTCGTTCAAATCAAACAAATCAAACAAAACACACATTTCAACTTTTTGGCGAAAAACGCGCTGAAGTCGTGCAACTTTTTCTACGAATTTTTTGCAGATATACGTTGCGTTGTCTCTGGTAAATCTTGGCGATGGAATCCCAACATGAACCATCCTCCTTGATACCCCGTTGTTCCATGAAGAGGTAGATGAGGTCTTTCTGCTGTGTTCCAATCTTTCCGAAGTCATGCAGGTAGTCCCAGACATCCAGGTCGAAGTCGTCCTTGATGCGGGCCAAGAATGCGTTTCTAGCCGTTGGCGAGAGATAGTTATAGGTTCGAGGGTCGTGGTTCTTTGAGGATGGGAGGCATATAGCCACCTCATCTTCCTGCTGCCGTGCCGGCAACACACCAGGAGGCTGCGGTGTAGTAGCACGCTGCAGCAACTTGCTCTCGATGGAGCCACGAATAAGGTTCACTGGGTTGCTACCGCCGTGGCGATGAATGAACCACTGGCGGAGGTAGGAAGGCATTTTTAGGTAGACGCAAATTTCACTCATTTTAGTTTTACTTTATAAAATTAGTGCAAAGGTAATAAATATCAATGAATTATATTACAACTTAAATAGAATTTCTTATTTCATAACTGACTGTTCGCTTTTTGGAACCTTGGTTTCCCTGAATTCCATCAGCAAAAGTAGCACATACTCCGCTGATGACCTAAGACAGAAAACGGCTCCCTTTCGGAAGCCGCTCTGTGCTGTGTAGGAGCATCATCTTCTGAACACATAGCCATCAGTGAAATAGTAATCATCGATGAATAGATCACGGGCGTAAGCCTCGTAATCAAAGTATGAAGCCAGACTGCCCATCATGTCATCCAGATTGTAGCACTCATCAACGATGTGCTCAGCGAAATCCTTTTCTGAATCCCACTTGCCCATGTAGCGCTCACGGAAGCTGGCAATGCAATCATTGCCGAAAGCATCTGAGAATGCTTCGAAGGCATCCCTGTCATCATCATCCAAATCGGCAAACTCAATGATTCTGTCAAATGTATCTTCATCGATACCGCTTTCTGAGTACCAGACACTGGGGAAACATTCATAATCCTGATACATTAATTCAGGATCCTCTTCATCAGCATGTAGATTGTGGCAAACCTCCATGAATGTATCGTAATCACCGCACTTCACCAAATCTACCCACATACCGAACAAATCACCATCATTGTACTTAGCGTATGTACCTACGTACACGGCGGGGTGATTATCCTGTTCATCATTCATATAATCCTCTACTGACATCTTCTGAAAGATGAGCTTACCCAAGTGATTCTCCTCCTTTTTGGCGAGGGCCTGAAATTCCAATGACTTATTGTTCTGCATAACTTTATGAATTTAATTGTTTAACTTCTAGTGACGGCCCTCTGTGTATAGGGCTTTTTACGATGCCTTGAGAATTTGGCGAGGGAAGTGCTTTTAATGCAAGGAATGGCAAGGAAATTTTATGGAATACCTTATTTCAACGAAATCAGGAAGGTTGCCGTAAAATTTCTACGGCCATCGGGAACTTGTGACCAGTACTTGCAGTGCACGGCGAGCATTAAATTTGCAGCGGGAAGTGTGTCACGATGATGAAATGACACTTGGAAGTGGCTCTTTCAGTGGAATCAGTCAGCAACTTCCGAAGAGATGGTAGTAGGCCTACCGCATTCGATGTACAGGCATTGATTGCAAACCACTTTGTGCTGCTCT